>Ga0334722_10000926_pt1 | contig 39705 bp, 42 predicted proteins | sample C3_bottom_MG_FD_207210 | JGI IMG/M metagenome (GOLD analysis project Ga0334722, IMG submission 207210) | Sediment microbial communities from Yellowstone Lake, YNP, Wyoming, USA - C3_bottom | ecosystem: Environmental > Aquatic > Freshwater > Lake > Sediment | place: USA: Wyoming | collected...
CGCGACCGTCCGAGGAGACGGTCGGAGATGATCACACGCTGGATCTCGGAGGTGCCCTCGAAGATCGTCGTCAGCCGCGCGTCGCGCCAGTAGCGCTCGACCGCGCGCTCCGTCGTGTAGCCGTTGCCGCCGTGCACCTGGATCGCGTCGCTCGTGACGCGCTCCGCCATCTCCGTGGCGAAGAGCTTCGCCATCGCCGCTTCCTTCTCGATCGGCTCGCCGGCGTCGCAGCGCTGGGCGACGGCGTACATCAGCGAGCGCGCCGCTTCGATCTGTGTCGCCATGTCGGCGAGCTTGAAGCGGATCGCCTGGAACGCGCCGATCGGCCTGCCGAACTGCACCCGCTCCTGCGCGTAGGCCAGCGAGTCCTCGAGCGCGCCGCGCGCCAGCCCGATCGCCCGCGCCGCCGTGTGGATGCGGGCGACGTTCAGGCCGTGCATGGTCGCGTTGAACGCGCGGCCGGCGGCGCGCGGCGTGTGCGCGGCCTCGTTGCCGCGCTCGCCGAGCAGCGCATCGGCCGGCACGCGCAGACTGTCGAAAACGAGCTGGTAGGTGGTGATGCCGTAGTAGCCGATCTTGTCGATGGGCGTGGCGGTGAGGCCTTCCGGCACGCCGCCGCGTTCCTTCTTTATGAGGAAGCTCTCGAGTCCGCGCGAGCGGTTCTCGCCCGCGGCCGGGTCGGCGGTGCGCGCGAGCAGCATGATGAAGTCGGCGGCGACGGCGTTGCCGCACCAGCGCTTCTCGCCGCTGATCACGTACTCGTCGCCGTCCTTCACCGCGCGGCACTGCACGTTGGCCAGGTCGGAGCCCGCGCCTGGCTCGGAGAGCGCGGCCGCGCCGATCCACTCGCCGGCGGCGCTGCGTCGCAGCAGTTCGGCGCGGCGCTCCGGGTCGCGCGCCTGCGTGCCCATACCGTTGCCGCGCGCGATGATGCTGGCGACGCTCATCCACGCCCGCGCCAGCTCCTCCGTGATCAGCGCGTACTCGAACACGCCCAACCCCATGCCGCCGTGCTCGCGTCCGATCATGATGCCGAAGTAGCCCATCGCGCCGATGCGCCGGAGGAAGTCGCGCGGGATATCGGCCTTCCGCTTGTCCAGCTCGTTCGCGAGTGGCAGCACTTCGTCCATGGCGAAGCGGCGCGCCGTCGCCTGGATCGCCAGGCGCTCTTCGGTAAGGAAGGGGTTGCCCTCACTCACGCGCCGTCTCCCCGAGACTTCGCGACGAGGTTGCTGCGTTTGTAGTCGACGATCACCTCGCCGCGCTGGTTGCGCCCCTCGGTGCGCCAGGTGACGATGCCGAACCCCCGGCGCGAGCCGGACTCGCGCGCGGAGAGCACCTCGCTTGCTGCGGTGAGGGTGTCGCCGGGGTAGACGGGGCGGTGGAACGTCAGTTCATCAACGCCGAGGAAGGGGCCGCCGGCCTCGCTGAGGTCTTCGACCGACAGCCCGACGACCGTGCAGAGCACGAGCATGGGGTTGAGCACCACGCCCGGGTGGCCCTCGCCGCGCGCGTACTCAGCGTTGAAGTAGAGCGGGTTGTAGGCGAGCGTCGTCGCCGTGAAGATGGCGTTGTCAGCCTCGGTGAGGGTGCGCCCCCAGTGATGCTCGAAGCGCTGTCCGGGGCGGAAGTCCTCGAAGGCGTGGCCCTTCCGGAGCAGAGTGAAGCCCGTCGGGTCGAAGTCGCTCATCTGGCACCCATGACCGCGGCCGATCGCAGAGGGAACTATCGTAGATCGTGGCTATACTGGCAGCCAGCACATCGGACGGCGGCGAGCCGGCGTGCCCCGCGGCGCGCGATCGGCATCATGCTGAGCACGACGCGTCATGATGCGCCCGACGCCGTCATGCCGGGCGAAGCCCTGTCATGCCGAGCGAAGCCCTGTCATGCTGAGCGGAGCGAAGCCCTGTCATGCTGAGCGGAGCGAAGCGTCTTCCCCGGCCGGCAGGCGCGCCTTCGTGGCCGTTCACGCCCCGGCCAGCGGAACGCCGCTCGATCACATGCGGCGCGCGTGAACGGACCGCGGGTGTCGCTGAGAGCGCGAAGACCCTTCGCTTCGCTCAGGGTGACAGGAGGCCAGCGTGACAGGCCGGGAACCGATGAACATTACGCAAGAGCTCGTCGAACAGGTGCGCGGGATCGACGCGACGGCGGTCCCGCCGGAGGCCCGCACGGTCGCGCGGCACTGCCTGCTCGACTGGTTCGGCTGCGCCGTCGCCGGCTCGCGCGAGCCCTTGTCGCAGATCCTCGCGCGCGAGATCGCCGCGGGGGAGGGGGGTGACGCGACGCTGGTCGCGCGGAGCGAGCGCTCGACACTGCTGGACGCGGCGCTGATCAACGGCGCCATGTCGCACGCGCTGGACTTCGACGACACGCACACGCTGATGAGCGGCCACCCGTCGGTGCCGATCGTGCCGGCGGCGCTGGCGCTGGCCGAGCGCGACGGCATCGCCGGCGAGGCGCTGCTCACGGCGATCATCATCGGCATCGAGACGGAATGCCGGCTGGGCGCGCTGATGAACCCCGGGCACTACGCGCTGGGCTTCCACGCGACGGGCACGCTCGGCACGTTCGGCGCGGCCGCCGCCTGCGCGCACCTGCTCGACCTGGACGAAGACCAGTGGCTACAGGCGATGGCGCTGGCCGGCACGCAGGCGGCCGGGCTGAAGTCCGGCTTCGGGACGATGGCCAAGCCCCTGCATGCGGGGCGCGCCGCATCGAACGGGCTGCTCTCCGCGCTCCTCGCGCGCGGCGGCTACACCGGCAACACGCGGATCATCGAGACGGAGCAGGGGTTCGCGCTCACGCACGGCGCGCCGCCGCTCGACGCGCCGCGGCTGGAGGCGCTGCGCGGCCGCTTCCTGATCGCGGACACGCTGTTCAAGTACCACGCGTCGTGCTACCTCACGCACGCATCGATCGAGGCGGCGCGCCGGCTGCGTGACGAGCACGCGCCGCGCCCGGAGCAGATCGAGTCCGTCGAGCTGCGGGCGTCGGCGGGCTGCATCGGCGTGTGCGACATCGCCAAACCAACCACCGGCCTCGAGGGCAAGTTCAGCCTCCGCGCGACCGTCGCGATGACGCTGCTCGGCGACGACACGAGCGTTCCGGCCGCGTTCACCGACACCCGCATGCGCGATGCAGAGCTGATCGCCATGCGCGAACGGATCACGTTCGCGCCGCAAGGGCATATCCCCGGCACTCAGGCGACGGTCGTGCTGCGCGCCGGCGGCCGCGCGCTCACGGCCGACGCGGACACCGGCATTCCGGCGACCGACCTCGGCCAGCAGTGGGGCGCGCTCTCCGCGAAGTTCGCGGCGCTGGCGACGCCGGTGATCGGGGTCGAGCGCACGTCGGAGCTGCGCGACGCCGTCGCGCGCATCGATGCTGCTCCTTCCGTGCGGGAGCTGCTCTCGCTGACGCGCCCGCTCGTGCCGGCGTGAAGGAAACGATGCTGCGGCTGCTGCCCGACGCCGCCAACAACGACGGCGAGTTCGCCCTCGCCGCGCGCATGTGGGACGCCGACGTCGTCTTCGTCAGCGGCGACGACGCCGTGCGCGTGAGCGTGCGCGACGGACGTATCGGCGAGATCGCGCCAGCCGCGCCCGACGCCGCCGCGGCGATCAGGGTGCGCGGCCCGGCGGACGGCTGGCGGAAGATGCTGCAACCCGCGCCGCCGCCGTTCTACCAGGACCTGTACGGCGCCGCGATCCACCACGGCTTCGCGATCGAGGGCCGGATCGAGGACATCGGTCCGTACTATCCGGCGCTGCGGCGGCTGATCGAGCTGCTGCGCGTGGACGGGAGCGACTGATGGCGCGTTTTGACAGCAGCACCGGCCGCTACGTCTACCTCGCGATCGACGGCGTCGAGTACCGCGTGTACTTCGAGGAGGCCGGCGCCGGCATCCCGCTGCTGCTGCAGCACACAGCCGGCGCCGACGGGCGCCAGTGGCGCCACGTGCTGGAGGACGCCGGCGTCACGTCGAAGTTCCGCGCCATCGCCTACGACCTGCCGTATCACGGCAAGTCCCTGCCGCCGGATGGGAAGCGCTGGTGGGCGGAGGACTATCGGCTCACGAAGGACTTCCTGATGAAGGTGCCGTTGACCCTCAGCCGAGAGCTGGGCCTGGAGCGGCCGGCGTTCATGGGCAGCTCAATCGGCGGGCACCTGGCCATCGACCTTGCGCTGCATCACCCGGAAGCGTTCCGGACCGTCATCGGCCTCGAAGCCTCCGCAGCCACGCCCGGCGGCTACCAGGACATCTGGCACCACCCGCGCATCTCCAACGAGTTCAAGGCGAGCGTGATGTACGGGCTGATGGCGCCGTCCAGCCCGGAGGCGCTGCGCCACGAGACGTCGTGGGTGTACAGCCAGGGCGCGCCCCCGACGTTCAAAGGCGACCTCTACTACTACTCCATCGACCACGACCTGACGAAGACGGCGGAGCAGATCGACACGTCGAAGGTGGCGGTGTACATCCTCTGCGGCGAGTACGACTGGTCGTCAACGCCGGCGATGGCGAAGGCGCTCGCGGACCGCATCAAGGGCGCGCACTACACCGGGATGCCGGGCCTCGGGCACTTCCCGATGAGCGAGAACCCGGAGCTGTTCCTGCAGTACATCCGCCCGGTGCTCGACGAGATCGCCACACCCGCATGAGACACGCGATCGACGAACGCGAGGCGCGGCGGCTGCTTGGCGGCGGGCCGGTCGTGCTGGTGACGACGGCGTGGCACGGCGGGCAGAACGTGATGCCGGCGGTCTTTGTGACGCCGGCGAGCATCGACCCGCCGCTTGTCGCATTGGCGGTGCACCCTTCGCGGCACACGCACGACATGATCAAGTTCAGCGAGGAGTTCGCGCTGAACATCCCGACGCGGGAGCTGCTGCACCACGTGCAGTACCTGGGCAGCGTCGGCGGCGCGGAGCTGAACAAGCTGGAGCTGACGCGCCTGCCCACGTTCCGGGCGCGGCGCGTGGAGGCGCCGCTGCTCGAAGGGTGCGTCGGCTGGATCGAGTGCGGCGTCGAGGACGCCTACCGCATGGGCGACCACACGCTGTTCGTGGGGAAGGTGGTCGCGGCGCAGGCCGAGAAGGACGCGTTCGACGAGACGTGGCTGCTGACGGATCCGGAGGAGCGCCCGCTGCACTACCTCGGCCTGAACTACTACGCCGTGCTCGGCGAGCGGCTGGAGGCGCGCATCCCGCAGCCCGCCGACATCAAGCGGGACGTCGAGGCGGGCGCCGCCGAGATCGAGGGCGAGGAGCAGGCGGCGGAGCGCCGCGAGCGCGAGGCGCAGGCCGAGGACGAGCGCCAGCGCGGATGAGGGGCGGAAGTGAGACGCGGAAAGTGGGAAGCGGGAAGCGGGCATCGATATACTCCACCATAGCGATGGAACAGGCGGCCCTGTGAGTTCAAGGCTCACCCGCGCCGCAACTGAGAGGTACGACCGATGGCAGTCCGCACCACACGAACGGGTAAGGCGCGCCGGAGTGCTCCCAAGCCCGCCGAGAAGCTGCAGAGCCCCGGCAAGCTCGATTTCAAGAAGGCCAACCGGACCGTCGCTCAGGTGATCCGTGAGAATCAGGCGTGGTTGAAGGAAATGGCGAAGCGATAACCTGGTTAGAAGAACTCGTGGAGGCAATTCGCGAGTTGCACGCCTCAATACTTCAGGTCTCGGGCGGTCGTTCTGGTGAGAACACCGCCCGCTTGCTTGGGGCGTGCGGTCGCGCGTTTCAGACATTCGGCGGCGAGCAGTTCTATGCAACTGACATGGAGAAGGCCGCAGCGCTGTTCCATGGGATCATCAGCGGCCACGCGTTCGTCGACGGCAACAAGCGGACGGCGACCATCACTGTCGTGTTATTCCTCGCGGCGCGCAACGTCATCGGAGTTCCGTCGCCTCTCCAAGTGAGGCTCCTAGGCGAACTCGCGGTCGAGACGGCGGCGTCGAGCCTACCGGTCGACGACGTGATCGAGTGGTTTCATCGCATTCTCGACCCCTGACGCTTCGCCGACGGTCACGATCGCTTCGGCGGCAGTGCGCACACACACAATGAGGGGAGGCCGGACACCCGCTTGTCCGGCCTCCCGGCCACTCGGCTGGCGCCGAGGTGGTTTCCCTGTGGCGATGCCATCGTACGGCGCGCGCGTTAAGGCGCCGTTGTCGCGCGTTACGCCTCCGGCGTGAATCGCACCGGGATGTGCTTTACGCCGTTGATGAAGTTCGAACGCAGGCGCTGCACCGGGCCCGCCAGCTCGATGTCCGGCAGCCGCCGCAGCAGCTCCTCGAACATGCAGCGGATCTCCAGCCGCGCCAGGCTCGCGCCCAGGCAGAAGTGCGGGCCGCCGCCGCCGAAGGCCAGGTGCGCGTTCGGCGCGCGCCCGACATCGAACTCGTCGGCGCGCTCGAACACGCTCGCGTCGCGGTTCGCGGAGGGGTAGTACATCAGCACCTTGTCGCCTTCCCGCATCTGCTGGCCGCCGATGGCGGCGTCGCGCTGCAGCGTGCGCCGGAAGTAGATCAGCGGCGACACCCAGCGCAGCATCTCCTCGACCGCCGTCGGCATCAGGCCGGGGTCGGCCATCAGCCGTGCGCGCTGCTCGGGGTGCTCGATCAGGGCGAGCATGCCGCCGGAGATCAGGTTGCGCGTCGTCTCGTTGCCCGCGACGGCGAGCAGCATGAAGAACGCGTCGAACTCCGGGTCGCTCAGCTTCTCCCCTTCGATCTCCGCGCCAAGCAGGATGCTGATGACGTCGGCCTTCGGTTGAAGCTTGCGCTCCGCCGCGAGGCTGTGCGCGTACATGAACATCTGCGCCGCCGCCGCCTGCCCCTCCTCCATGGTGGTGTGGTATTCGGGGTCGTCGAAGCCGATGAGGCGGTTGCTCCACTCGAAGATCTGCTGGTGCGCGTCCTCCGGCACGCCGATGAGGTCGCAGATCACGCCGAGCGGCAGCTGCGCCGCCACCTCCGTGACGAAGTCGCATTCACCGCGCTTCGCCACCGCATCGACGATCTTCGCCGTGCGCTCGCGGACGTGCGGCTCGAGCTGGCGGACGATCTTCGGCGTGAAGCCGGTGCTGACGAGGCGCCGGTAGCGGGTGTGCTGCGGCGGGTCCATGTTCAGCATCATCAGCCGGATCATCGCCAGGCCGTCGGGCTCCATATCGGCCATGAACGTGCCGCCGCGGTACGACGAGAACAGCTGGTTGTCGGCCGACGCCGTCACGACGTCGGCGTAGCGCATGAGCGCCCAGTAGCCGGGGCCGCCGTCCGGCTCGTCCTGCCAGTACACCGGCTGCTCGCGGCGCAACGTCGCGAAAACGTCGTGCGGCATGCGCTCGGCGAACAGGTCCGGGCTGACGAGATCGATGCTTGCCGTGGTCATGGCTTCCTCCGTTGTCGGGCGATGCGCGCCGGACCCCCGGCGGCGATGCCAAGGAGCTGCGCGACGGCGGTCTTGATGAAGCGGCGCTGGCGGGCGAGCGCCTCCTTGCTGTGCGGGTCTTCACCGAGCAGCGCGTGCAGGAGCTGCGCGTTGGCGAAGTAGCCGAAGATCAGGTGGTAGATGCCGGCGGCGAGGTGCGGCAGCTCCGGCGGCTGCCAGGGACCGCCAGCGTCCTGCAGCACATCCAGCCCCTGCGCGTAGAGCGGGCGCAGCAGCCGCGGCGCGACGCTGCGCGTGTAGGCGCTGTCGTCGAGCCCCGCGCGCTCGATCAGCCGCGCGAGATGCGGATGCTCGACCAGCTCGTCGAGCACGGCGTCGAGGTACGAGGCGACGTTCGCCGCCCGCGCGCGCGGATCGTCGCTGCGCAGGCCGCCCTCGCGGCCGCTGTCGGCGACGATCTCCACGAGCGAGGAGACGCCGCGGCCGAGCACGGCCTGGTAGATGGCGCGCTTGTGCTTGAAGTAGTGGTAGAGGCTGGCCTGGTTGCGCAGCCCGGCGTCGGCCGCGATCTCGCGCACCGACACGCCGTCGAAGCCACGTTCGGCGAAGCGGCGCTCCGCGGCATCGAGGATGGCGTCGCGCGTGGTGCGCGCCTCGGCGTCAGGCGCGGATACGGTGGCAGCGGCGGCGCGTGGCGGCATCAGCGCGATCCTATCCAAACAAACGTTTGTTTGTCAATCCAGAGTTGTGCGGGCATCCCCCCCGTGACGCCGGCAGGGCGAGCGCGCGGCCGGGAGCGTGATCGGCTACCCGACCATCGCCGCGAGCGTCTTCGGGGCGGTCAGGCGGTAGCTCTGGCGGATCAGGTCGGCGACGTGGCCCCAGTCGAGCGGGCCCTCCATGTTGACGCCGATCCAGCCCCTGTGCCCAACGTACTTCGGGCGATAGAAGCACTCCGGCTGCGCGCCGACGAGCATCTCCTGCAGCCCCGCCGGCGCGGCGAGCCACAGCCCAACGGTCGGGTCGCCGTGGTGGTGGTCCTCCCACGAGGCGAAGACTTTCGTGCGCACGAACCACGTCGGCTCGCCGTGAGATAGCCGCTCCGACGTCTCGGGCAGCGCCAGCGCGATCTCGCGCACGCGGTCGATGGGCTTCTTTTTCGGCATCTATCAGTGTTCGCGTCCCATGCGGCTGGCGGCTGCCGCCGGCCCGTACGGACAGGTCTTCAGACCTGTCCTCCGCCGTCCGAGTCCACGTGCCATCATACGCCCCGGACTCATGCGGGCCGATACAGGCCGGGCTCTCGATTACTCATGGTCATCTCGGTCGTGCGGGAGAGGACGGGTCTGAAGACCCGTCCGTACGTGATAACTTCGCATAGAACGGCCGGAGCGCCCCGCCGCCGATCATCGCGCCCCAACCACTAACGACCACCGACCAACCGCCTACTCCACGTACTTCTTGAACACCAGGCACGCGTTCTGGCCGCCGAAGCCGAAGCTGTTCTTCAGCACGACATTGATCTCGCCGACCTGGCGGGACTGGTTCGGCACGTAGTCCAGGTCGCAGTCCGGGTCGGGGTACTCCTGGTTGATCGTCGGGTGCACCCAGCCGGTGAGGATCGACTGCACGCACGCCACCGCCTCGATCGCGGCGGACGCGCCGAGCGTGTGACCGATCAGCGACTTCGTGGAGCTGATCGGGATCTGGTAGGCCACCTCGCCGAGCGCGCGCTTGATGGCGACCGTCTCGTACTTGTCGTTCATCTGCGTCGACGTGCCGTGCGCGTTGACGTAGTCGACGTCCTCGGGCCGCACGCCGGCGTCCTCGAGCGCCAGCGTCATGCACGCCGCCGTCGTCTCGCCGTCCTCGACAGGCACGACGACGTGGTGGGCGTCGGACGTGCAGCCGTAGCCCGCCAGCTCGGCCAGGATCGGCGCGCCGCGCCGCTTCGCGTGCTCCAGCGCCTCGATCACGAACACCGCCGCGCCCTCGGACGACACGAAGCCGTCGCGCTTCGCGTCGAAGGGGCGGCTGGCGCCGGAGGGGGGGTCATTGTTCGTCGAGAGCGCCTTCATCACCTGGAACGCCGCGAGTCCCAGCTCGGAGAGCCCGGCCTCGGTGCCGCCGGTGAGCATCACGTCGGCGCGGCCGTAGCGGATCATCTCGAGCGCCTCGCCCATGGCGTTGCCGGCCGAGGCGCAGGCGGTGGAGATCGTGGAGTTGTAGCCCTTCGCCCCGTGCTTCATCGCCACCTGGGCGGCCGCCATGTTGGGCAGCATCTTCACCATGTAGAAGGGGTCCATCCGGTTGCCGCCCTTCCGCACGATGTCCTTGACGGCCTTGTCTGTGTCCGGATAGCCGCCCATGCCGTTGCCGAAGATCACGCCGACGCGGTACGGGTCCCCCGCGGCGATGTCGTAGTTGGCGCCCGCGATCGCCTCGTGCGCGGCGGCGAGCGCGAGCTGCGAGAAGCGCGCCATCCGCCGCGCCTCCTTGCGGTCGATGTACTCCTCCGGCACGAAGCCCTTCACCTCGCCGGCGATGTGGGTGTTGTAGTTCGCGGAATCGACCTGCGTCAGCCAGTCGACGCCGGACTTGCCGGCGAGCGCGGCGTCCCAGTACTCCCGCACGGTGTGACCGAGCGGGTTGATCGTGCCCATGCCGGTGATGACGACGCGCCTGCGCCCGTTCCGGTCCGTGCCGTTGCTCCCGTTGGCCATGCCGATGCTGCTCGCGTGGTGCCCTGGCTCACTCGCGGCGATTGGTTGCCGCCAATCGAATCATATCGGATTCGATCCCGAGGACGTATTCACGCACCGCGGCGACGAACGCAATGGCGCCGAACGCAACCACGGCGCCGCGCGTCCCCGCCTCGGCGATCGCCGCTTCGTACGATTGCGGCAGATCGCCGAATACGGTGACGGGCACATCGAGCGCGCGGAACGCGCCGGCGAGCGCGCGCGGCTCGGCCGCGCGCGCGTGAGGCCACGCCGTGGCGATGACGTGATCGGCCACCGGCGCGACGGCCTGCGCCATCGCGTCGACGTCCTTGCCGCCGAGCGTGCCGAAGAGGAACGCAGCGCGTGACAGCCCGAAGTGCTCGCGTAGCGCGGCGACCATCCTCTTCGCCGAGTCGCCGTTGTGGGCGCCGTCGATGATCACGTAGGGACTGCGCTTCAGCACCTCGAGGCGCCCCGGCCACGAGACGTTGGCCAGGCCTTCGCGCACGCGCTGCGGCGTCAGCTCGAAGCCGGCGCGCTCCGCGAGCTGCTCGCACGCGACGATGGCCGTCGCCGCGTTGTCGAGCTGGTGCCGGCCGAGCAGCGGCAGACGCGCGGCGTACGTTTCGCGCTGCGTCTTGAGCTTGAACTCCTGCGCCTCAGACGACGCGAACGTGCGGGTCATCTGGCACGCGCTGGCGACTTCGATGAGCGTCGCCTTGCGCTCAGCCGCCACGTCTCGGAACACGTCGAGGGACGACTCTCGTTGTGGCGCGACGACGACGGCCGAGCCGCCGGTGATGATTCCCGCTTTCTGCGCCGCGATCTCCGCGATCGTCGAGCCCAGGATCGCGGTGTGCTCCAGGCTGATCGGCGTCAGCACGACCACGTGGGGTTGTGGGTTGTAGGTTGTAGGTTGTAGTGCTTCGGCGTGAAAGACGTTGGTGGAGTCGAGCGTGCCGCCGAGGCCCGTCTCGATGACCTGCGCGTCGACGGCGGCATCACGGAACGCGACGAATGCCGCGGCCGTGAGCGCGTCGAAGGCCAGGAACTGCCTGCCGGGGAAGCGCGGCGCGGCGGCGGCCATGGCATCGCGCACGCTGTCCATTGCTGCGGCGAAGGCATCGCGGTCGCACGGCTCGCCACCGATGCGGATGCGCTCGTTGTAGCGGTGCAGGTGCGGGCTGACGTACGTGCCGGTCCGACGCCCGGCCACGCGCAGCGCGCCCTCGATCATGACGGCGGTGCTGCCTTTGCCCTTGGACCCCGCAATGTGGACCGTCGGCCTTCCCCTGTGCGGATCGCCGAGATCGTGCAGGACGGCGAGCATCGGTGCGACGTCCGGGCGTGCGGCGAAGTCACCGGTGCGCTCGAAGTCCGGCAGGGCCAGCAGCCAGCGCAGCGCTTCGTCGTAGTCCATCGTCCGCAGCGTACCGCCCGCGGAGCAGAGCCGCGTGCGTCCCCGCACGCGCTCGCGAACAGGCGCGGAACGCCGGGGGGGCGCAGTGCTGGTATACTGAAGCGACCTCGAAGGCGTCCTCCTACGCCGCCCGTAGCCCCGACGGACACGAATACACCCTCGAAGTCCCGGCGAGTCAGCACACGTGAGGCGATACATGCAGGAGACGTTGCATGGCGGCGACCAGGAGACGCGTCTGCTGGCGGAGATCGAAGGCATTTCGAGGAAGGTTCGCGGGCTTCGGCACGTCGCGGCGCGAGAGAACGCTGCCGAGATCAAGCTGCTCGAGGCGAAGGCTCGTTCGAAGTGGGAGGAACTGCGCTCGCTACGCGCCGGGCCTGCCGCCATTGATGTCACCCTGCCGCGCTCACGCGGACACTACCAGTAGCCCCGCGGCAGGCGCGCAGACGCCGCGGGCGGACCGGTGAGGTCGCCATGACAGACGCAGCAAGCGACACAGGGCTGGGGCTACGCCACGCCCACGTCTGGACGACGCTCACGCACGTCCCCCGCCTCCAGGCCGCGCACGATCGGCTGCGCTGGGACGTGAGCAAGAGCCGCATCCTGTCCGTCAACGTGTGCACCGTCTGCGACGAGCTGCCGCGCGACTCGATCGCCGACTGCGCGGTGGCTGATTGCCACGAGCACAAGATCTGCGAACGCCCCTACCGCTGAGCATCGCTACTCGCAGCCCCGGCGGCGCCGCCGGAAGCCGTACCGCTACGGGCGCAGCTCCGCGGCGTGCTCCAGGTCGTGTTCGCTGAGGTGGGCGAGCGCGTCGCCCAGGCGCGGCCCGCCGCGGAGCGCGACGGTCGCTTCCAGGTGCTCGTTCCGCAGCGCGTGGAGCAGGGTCAGTACCTGCCGGCGCGCGCGCACCATTTCCTCGATGATCGACGGTGCGGGCGCGCGCCGCCACTGCTCGACGCCGGCGGCGTTCTCCGCATCGACGTCGCCGACTGGCGCGGGCGCCGTATCGATCACCGCACGCAGCGTGCCGATGCGGGTGCCGTAACCGGTCGCAAGGTGCGCGAGCAGCTCGATGTTTGTCCAGCCTTCGTTGCCGCTCGGGCGCTCCCAGGCCTCGGGCGGCACCGCGCGCACAAGCTCGAGCAGCCGGGCCGTGCCCTGCTGCCACGACGCGATGGCGGCATCCAGCTCGGCGCGCGCCATGGCTACTCGCGCCGCCGCAACTGCGGGAACAGGATCACTTCTCGGATCGAGGTCTGGCCCGTGAGGATCATCACCAGCCGGTCGATGCCGATGCCGAGCCCGCCCGCCGGGGGCATGCCGTGCTCGAGCGCCACCAGGAAGTCCTCGTCGAGCGTCTCGACCTCCTCCAGCCCGGCAGCGGCGAGCCGCGCCTGCGTCTCGAAGCGCTCGCGCTGGTCCACGGGGTCATTCAGCTCGGAGTAGGCGTTGCCGATCTCGAAGCCGGCGATGAACACCTCGAACCGCTCGACAATACCGGGCTCGCCGGGCTTGAGCTTCGCCAGCGGCGAGATCTCCTTCGGGTAGTCGAGCAGGAACGTCGGCTGCACCAGCTTCGGCTCGACGTAGTGCGAGACCGCCTCGTCGAGCAGCCTCGCCCAGGACCAGCCGGGGTCGACTTCGAGGTGACGGCGCTGCATCTCCTCCAACAGTTTCTCACGCGTGCGGTACTCCTGGAAGTCGATGCCCGCATGCTCGATCAGCGCGTCGCGCATGGTGATGCGCCGCCACGGCGGCGTGAGGTCGATGTGCTGTTCGCCGAACCGCACGGCGGCCTCGCCCAGGACGCCGCGGGCGATCCCCGACACCATGTCCTCGACCATGCGCGCGACGTCGTTGTAGTCCGCGTACGCCTGGTACGACTCGAGCATGGTGAACTCGGGGTTGTACTTCCACGATACGCCCTCGTTGCGGAAGATGCGGCCGATCTCGTAGACGCGGTCGTAGCCGCCGACGACAAGGCGCTTGAGGTGCAGCTCGAGCGAGATGCGCAGGTAGAAGTCCTCATCCAGCGTGCGGTGGTGCGTCACGAAGGGCGTCGCGGCGGCGCCGCCCGCCTCGGGCTGCAGGACCGGCGTCTCCACCTCGATGAACCCCTGCGCGTCCAGGTAGCGGCGCATCGCCGCGACGACGGCAGCGCGCGTGCGGAAGATGTCGCGCACCTCCGCGTTCGCCATCAGGTCCAGGTAGCGCTGGCGGTAGCGGATCTCCACGTCCTCGACACCGTGCCACTTCTCGGGCGGCGGCCGCAGCGCCTTGGCGATGACCTGGTACGACCGCGCCTCGACCGTGATCTCCTGCGTGCGCGTGCGGAACAGCGGGCCGCTGACCAGCGCGAAGTCGCCGAGGTCGAGGTCTGCGAGGTCGTCGTAGGCCTCCTCACCGACTACGTCTCGCTTCAGGTAGCACTGGATGCGCCCGCTGCCGTCGCGGAGGTCAACGAACGACGCCTTCCCCATCTCCCGCCTGGACACGATGCGGCCGGCGACGGCGACCGACGGCGGGTCGCCCGCGCCACCGCCCGCCTCCCAGCCTTCGAGCGCGGCGGCGGCATCAACGGTTGCGTGGGTGCGCGCGACGCGCGCCGGGTAGGGGTCGACGCCGCGCGCGCGCAGCCGCGCAAGCTTCTCGCGCCGGAGCTGTATCAGTTCGTCTTCGCCGGGCATGGCGGTAGGGTATAGGGTCTTCGCTGTAGGTCGTAGGCCGCCGGTCGCGCGGCCGCGGCCGCCCAGACGAAGACGCGCCGGCCGCCCGGTCAGCCGATCTTCGTGATCTTGATCGAGATCAGCCCGCGCGGTGCGCTCACTTCGACTTCATCGTTGACCTTTTTCCCCATGAGAGCGCGGCCCACGGGAGATTCGTTGCTGATCTTCCCCTCGCGCGGGTCCGCCTCGGCCGGCCCGACGATCGTGTACTCCTGTACCTTGCCCTCGCTCGTCTTCACCTTCACGGTGCTGCCGAGGATCACCTGCTTCGACTTGTGCGCGCCCTCAGAGTCGATGATGTCGGCGTTCTGGATCAGGCTCTGCAAAGTCAGTATGCGGCCCTCGACCATCGCCTGCTCGTTCTTCGCATCCTCGTACTCGGCGTTGTTCTGCGTGCTGGCCAGCTCCTTCGCCTGGTGGATCTTCTCCGCGACCTCGCGGCGGCGCACCGTCTCGAGGTGCTCGAGTTCCTCCTCGAACCTGACGAGGCCTTCGCGCGTGATCGGCTGTGACTTCTCGACCATCGTTCTCCTCCCGATGCAGAGGCGGCGGCCGCCGCGTCCTGCCGCCGGGTGTTCGACGCGGACGCCGCCGCGTGAGGGGGTCCAGGCGCTTGTGAAAAAAAGAACTGAGGCGGCCGCCTCAGCTGCGTCGATCGCAGGCGAGTATACCCGCGCGAGGATCAGCGTGTAAAGCGGAGAGGGCCGCTCGCAGACGGGCGAGTGGCTGACCGGGGCGATGACCGGCCTCTGCTAGAATACCGGCGCCCCCGAAGGGGCCCCGGGCGCTGGTTGCCTTACCGCCGGAGCGGGGCCACACTTGCGGGGATCGGGACGGCCGTCCCTCCCGCATACACGACCAGGCATTCCCCGGAGGTTTCTCTCGCGCCCGCCGCCAGGCGCGTGCGCGTCCACCATGGCAAGCGAGCGACGCGGTCCGTTCGAGCGGATCCTCAACAGCACGGCGCCGGATCCGTCCCCGCCTGGCGGGCCGGATCGCGCGGGCGTCTACATCATCGGAACGATCATCGGGCTGGCGATCCTGCTGCTGATCCTCGTCCTGCCGCCGGTGTCCATCCTCAGCCGCTCCGGCGGATCGTCCGGCGCGATCCCGAGCGGGCCGGGGACGGCGGATGCCTACAGCTCGAAGGTGCGGAGCGGCATGCCCAGGCTGCCCGCCGGCCTCGTCGCCGCGTCCCCGCTCTTCGACCTGGCCGCGCCTGCGAACCAGCAGGGCGCCTCCCGCATCACCGTGCCGCTGCGGGAGAAGCAGACCGAGCAGCGAAACCTCGGGTTCTACTCCTACGTCGACGGCAAGTGGCAACGCCTGGGCGACGTGGCGCTCGTCGCCGGCGGCAGTGCGGCGCGCGGCGAATTGAGCGCGCTCCCCGGTAACGTGGTGGTGCTGAAACGCAACAGGGCGACCCTCCAGATCGCGGGCAACGTGCCGGCCGCGACGACGCTGGACAAGCGCGTGGAGAGCTCGCTGACCACGTTGCACCCGGTCGTCTTCCTCGCGGTCGAGGACGGCTCGGTCGTCGGACAGCCGCCGGCGGTGCCGCCCGCGACGTACAAGGTCGTCCCCGCGATCGTCGCGCCGAAGCGCGAGGCCGTCGACGCCATCCTGCGCTCGCCCGAGCTCACGGCGCACCACGTGCAGGTGATCGCCGACATCGTCAAGCAGGGTAACTATGCGGGGATCGACATCGACTACGAGGAGGTCAACCCGGCGCTCAAGGACAACTTCACGGCGCTCGCGACGCAGCTCGCGAAGGCGCTGCACGATGACGGCCGGTCGCTGACGCTGACGCTGCCGCTGCCGGCGAGCGACGGCGCGGCCGTAGATGCCCGCGCCTATGACTGGGAGCAGCTCGGCAAGCAGGCGGACAGCATCGAGCTGGCCGGCGAGCTTGACCAGGACCTCTACTTCCAGCACACGGAAGCGGCGCTGAAGTACATCACCGGCAAGGTAGACCGGAGCAAGGTGCTGCTCAGCATCAGCTCCCTCAGCATCGAGCGCGGCGGCGATGGCCTGCGCCTGATCACGCTCAACGACGCCTTCGCCCGCGCGAGCGTGATCGCAGTGAAGTCGCCGGGCGACATTACCGCCGGGGCGCGCGTGCAGCTCGAAGCGCAAAACCTCGCGCAGGCCGAGGGCGCGAGCGGGCTGCACTGGGACGATAACGCGCGCTCCGTGACGTTCAGCTTCCCCGGCCGCGGCGGCAAGCGAACGGTGTGGATCGCAGACGAGTTCAGCGCGGCCTTCCGCGTGCAGCTGGCGAAGGACTACAACCTGGGCGGCATCGCCATCAACGACGTCTCGACCGAGGGCGGCGGCGGCGCCGTGTGGGCGCCCGTGCAGGAGCTGGCCGACACCGGGTCGCTCACGCTGTCACGCCCGAACGGCGAGCTGCTCACGCCGGCCTGGTCCGCCGCCGACGGCACCCTCGATCCCAACGCCGGCGATGCCATCAGCTGGACGGCGCCCGCCGCGCCCGGCTCCTACCAGATCGTGCTGATCATCAGCGACGGGATCACGCGCGCCGGCCAGCAGCTCTCGCTCGATGTCGTCGAGCCCCCGCGGTGACGCGGGCGCGCCCGCGACGTCCGCAGCCCCGCACGGTGGGTGCCTGACACCGATGCGACAATCGCTCGCCCGCGGTCCGCGCCAGTTCCCGGGACGGCGATGCGCGTGATCGGCGGCTCGGCGCGCGGCCGCAAACTCATCGCGCCGGCGCGCCCGAAGGCAGCGGGCAGCGCGGGCGTCCGGCCGACCTCCGACCTCGTCCGCGGGGTCATCTTCGACATGCTGGACGCGCTCGGCGCCGACTACGCGCGGGTGCTCGACCTCTACGCCGGGACCGGCGCGCTGGGCATCGAGGCGCTCAGCCGCGGCGAGGGCACCGCCGACTTCGTCGAGAGCGACGCGCAGACGGCGGGTCTCATCGAGGCGAACCTGCGTGCGCTCGCGCTCGCCCCGCGCGCCCGCGTCCACCGCTTGACAGCGGAACGGGCGGGCGGCCGGCTTTCGGGCCCGTACACCCTCGTCCTCGCCGACCCGCCATATTACGATGCAGGCGCGCTCGCCGTGGTGCAGGCGGTCGCGGCGTCGGGCCTGGTCGATGGACGCACCGTGCTCGTGCTGGAGCACGAGCGCAGGGCGCCGCCGCCCGGGGCGATGGGCCCGCTGCCCTTGTACCGCTCGCGGCGGCACGGCGATTCCGTCGTGTCGATATACGCGCAGGAGGAGACGACGTGACGATCGCCATGTACCCCGGACGCTTCGACCCCGTGACGAACGGGCACCGTGACATCGCCCGGCGCGCTGCGAAGATGTTCGACCGGGTGATCATCGCCGTCGCCGATCTGAAGCAGAACTACCTGTTCACCACCGACGAGCGCGTAGCGCTGCTGCGCGAGGCCATGGCCGACATCCCCCACGTCGAGGTGAAGCGCTACTCCGGCCTGACGGTGCAGTTCGCGCTCGACGAAGGCGTCAGCGTTATGGTGCGTTCAATGCGGGCGGTCACCGACTTCGAGGCCGAGTTCGACATGGCGCTGATGAACAAGAAGATGGCGCCGGGCATCGAGTCGATCTACATGATGGCCAACCTGGAGTACCTGTTCATCAGCGGCTCGCGCATCCGCGAGGTGTCGGCGCTCGGGTATGATGTGAGCGATCTTGTGCCACCGCACGTCTGGAAGGCGTTGCAGGAGAAGTACCGGAGGTAGCGGGACGTCCGTCCGCCCGGCGCGCAGGGAGGTGAGCCATCGACTCGCTACATTTGATCGATCGCCTGGAAGAGATGGTGGCCGAGGGCCGGCGCATGCCGATCGGCGCCGGCGTGGTGCTCGACCGGCGGCGCATGCTCGACCTCGTGGACCAGATGCGGGCCGCCCTGCCGAACGAGATCAAGGAAGCCGAAGACGTGCTGCGCCGCCGCGACGAGCTGTTGCAGCGCGCCGACGAAGACGCGCAGATCAAGCTCCGCCGCGCCGAGCAGCAGGTCGATGAGATCCTCGAGCACGAGTCGATCGTCAAGGCCGCGCAGGCGCGCGCCGACATGCTCGTGCGCGAAGCCGAGGCGCGCGGCGACCACATGCTGACCGACACCGAGCACCAGGCGAAGGCGCGCCTGGCGGAAGCGGAGAAGCTGGCCAACGAGCAGATGGACGAAGCCGACCGCTACGCGACAGAGATGCTCCGCCGCCTCGACGAGCAGCTCCAGGCGTTCGCGAAGAACGTCCGCACCGCGCTCGACTCGCTGGAGACGCGCCCCGTGGAGGCCGCGGCCACGGCCGAACGGTAGTGGTGGGCCTCTGTCATCCTGAGCGAAGCGAAGGATCTCCCCCGGCTCACCGGGTCTGCTGGACGGAGCACTCGCCGGGCCTGCATGAACACGGGGTACCACCATGGCGAACCCGATCTTCGAGCTCTACCGCCTCGACCGCGACCTGACGCGCGAGCAGCTGATCGCCGCGCTGGCGGAGACGCCGCGCCTCGCGCGCGAGACCATCGCGGATCGCAGCGCCGAGGCGCTGCAACGCCCGCCCGCCGCCGGCGGCTGGTCGCCGCTCGAGGCGCTGCGCCACCTGCGCGACGCCGTGCAGGTCTACGGCATGCGCTTCAAGTGGATGATCCTGCAGGACGACCCGTTCCTGCCGGACTACGCCGAGGACCGCTGGGTCGCCGGCAGCCCCGACGGCCCCGCCGACGTCGATGCGCTGCTCGCCGAGATGGCGGCGTACCGCGCCGAGACGCTGCGCCTGCTGCGCGCGCTGCCGGAGGCGGGATGGTCCCGCCGCGGCCGCCACGAGGTGAACGGCCCGGTGGTGCTGGAGGCCTACGTGCGCCACCAGCTCGCCCACGAAGAGCAGCACCTGGCGCAGCTGCGCGCGTTGGCGCCAAAGCCGTAGCGTGACAGGCCTGTTGGCGCGCCGTGACCGATGTTCCGGTAAACACGAGAGTTGAGCTTGTCATCCTGAGCGAAGCGAAGGATCTTCCCCCGGGGTAAGTACCACGCGCGGAGTGTTCCAACGGCGCGTTAGAACCATCACTCACTACAGAGGGCAGTACCCGTTCGGATGCCCGCCGTCCACGACGTGGTTCGCCATCTTCGCCGACAGGATCGTGTCGCCGGAGAAGTTCACGCTCCCGTTGCCATCGAGATCGAAGTCCATCGTCTTGCCGATGATGCCGAGCGCCGCCTTCGCGGAGTTGACCGTGTCGCCGGTGAAGTTCTGCACGCCGTTCCCGTCCGTATCGTTCGCCTCTACGCAGTCCGCGAGGGCGTCGCCGTCCGAGTCGATGTTCGTGTCTGACGTGCCCCACTTGCAGCGCTCGGCCGATGCCGGCAGACCATCCGCGTCGGCGTCCGTCATCGCGCCGCCACACGCCGCGGCCGACGGACGCGAGGCTGGACTTCGCGGAGTCTTCCCAAGCCCGCACTCAGCCCCGTCAAGAATGCCGTCGTTGTCTGTGTCCCAAGACGGTCCGTTGTCCGCAAGGTCGGTGCCCATCGGTGTTGCGGGGTTTCGGTCGGCGTTGTCGTCGTTCGTGACGTCACCCCCACCCGGACGTGGATGGTCATCCGACGCCCAAGCGACGGATCCGCACGCATATCCCACCGGAGGCTCGGAGTCCTGGGAGTCAGGCAGGCCGTCGTTATCGTTATCGTTGTCGCATGCATCGCCCAGCGGGTCGCTATTCGCGTTGGTAGCGTCATTCCCGAAAACGTCCGCGCCGTTGTCCACCGACTGCGCATCCGTGTTCAGTTGTCCAGGGTTCGGAGCAAGCGGGCAGTTGTCGTAGAACGTGCTGGGGTTGATCACTTCGTGGGTGGGCGGTAGCCGATCTTTGAACCCATCGCCATCGGTGTCGGGATTGAGCGGGTCGGTGCCACTCACCGCGCCGTCGCCCCAGCCGTCCTCACCCGGGCCGGGCGATTCGTAGAGGTCGACACTGGTCAGGTTGGCTACGTCGGGGCCGAACCCGCCAGACATGAGGACTTTGCCGCTCGGCAGCAGCGTCGCAGTCTGCTGGTAGCGCGCCTCCGACATGCTACCCGCCGCCGACCAGGTGTTCCGGACTGGGTCGTAGAGTTCCGCACGAGCAAGACGCTGCCCGCCATCGTAGCCGCCGACAAGCACCTTGCCGTTCGGCAGCAGCGTCGCCGTGTGCGAGTAGCGAATGCTCGCCATGCTGGCCGCCGGCGACCAGCTGTTCGCCACCGGATCGTAGACCTCGGCACTGGCCAATACGCCGTAGTTTTGCGGGAGACCCCCAGCGACAAGCACATTGCCGTTCGCTAGTAGCGTCGCCGTGTGCGAGTAACGGCCCATCGTCAAGCTCGCCGCCGGTGACCAGACGTTCGTCACCGGGTCGTACAGTTCGCCGGTGAACAGCGCGACCCCCGCGCCAGCGAACCCGCCAGCGGCGAGTACTTTGCCACTCGGCAGCTGCGTTGCCGTGTGGTAGGCACGGCCTGCGGCCATGGACGCCGCCGGCGACCAGCTGTTCGCCACCGGATCGTAGACCTCGGCACTGGCCAGCACTGTGGCGCCTTCTCCGCCAGCGACAAGGACCTTACCGTTCGGCAGCAACGTCGCCGTGTGTCCAAGTCTGGGTTCCGCCATACTACCGGCTGACGACCAAATATTCGCGGCTGGGTCGTAGAGCTCGGCACTGGCTAAGGGTCCACCGCCGGAGCCGCCGGCCACGAGCACCCTGCCGTTCGGCAGCAACGTCGCGGTGTGTCCAAGTCTGGGCTCCGCCATACTACCGGCTGGCGACCAAATGTTCGCGGCTGGGTCGTAGAGCTCGGCACTGGCCAGCCCAGCATAGTGATAGTCGCCCCCGCCCGTGACGAGGACTTTACCACCCCGCAGCAGCGTCGCCGTGTGGGCGAAGCGGCCCACCGTCAAGCTCGCCGCCGGTGACCAGGCGGGCAATTCGGCCCGGTCGCTCACGCCATCGCCATCCGTGTCAGGGTTACAGGGATCGGTTCCGCCGAGATATTCATTGATATCGGTGAGGCCGTCGCCATCCGGATCCTCGGTGCGTTCCGCGACGTTCGGATCGAGGCACGGGTGCAACAGTTCGTATTCGTCGTCCATTCCGTCTTCATCCGAATCGACGCCTGTGATGTGCACCACGGCACCCGGGCAGGACACTTCGCCGCAGTTCGAGCCATCAACACCGGCATTGCCATCTCTAGGGAATGAAAAGCTCTCGTCACCAAGGAGCCCCGTGGCCCTCATTCTGAGCGTCGCGAGCAGCCCCGGGCTCGCGGTGAGTTCTCCATAAGCGTACGAGAGCTCGTGGCAGTACATGTTGGCGGTGCCAGGCGGTGAGTTCGCCGTGGGAAGGGAAAACCCGAGGCCCGTACAATCCCAGTGCGTACCGTTCCCGAAGGGGCCCGCCTCCTGGTTGAAGTCCGGATTGTCGTCTAACGCTGGAGCGACGTCCGGCACTTCATCCGCCGACGCCACGCCACCACTCCAGTTGATCATGAAATAGAACTGAGACGCCGCCTCGGCGTGGTCGTCCAAGCAGATGGCGATGTCGAAAACACCGTTGGCTAGGGGTGCCGATGCCTCAGAATCGATAGGGTCGCAGGGGCGCAAACCGTTCGTTGGATCGGCGTCGATCTCCAGGTGCGGGACGCCCTGAAGGTCTGCGTGGGCGGATCGCTGGCGATCGAGAGTAGAGAACATGGCTCCGACCGCGATCAGCAGAACCGTCAGCAGGAGGCCGCTCGAACGACGCACGTGAGATCTCCCCTCAGGCGGGTGGTAACCCGATGATAAGCCTGCGAGCAGCGTCTGTATACCCAGCGATCAGCCTGTCACACCTCGCGATCGTCCCGCAGCCACGGAAACGATGCTAGGCTGGCCACATGGGATCCGTCGGGTCTGGGCGCATCAACACCAAACTCATGTTTCCCGATGCGGGCCGTGGGAGTTGCATTAACTGCGGGTTCTTGTCTCGTGTCGATCCAAGGGCCCCATCCGCGCTCTTGGAAGTCTCCTACCCAGATCGCTCCAACGGTCACGGAACGTTTCGCACTCTACGATGTCTCAAACAAGCTGAAAACATCGAAGACCTCATAACCCAGGAAGACGCGCGGATTACTCGCGCAGGCAGCGCTGGTAGCGAAAACGCACGCATCACTGCGACTAAGATGATCCTCCGGGAGAAGCGCGGGTGTCCATCGTTTCATGCGTGGATCCAGCACTTCGATCCTCGATGGCACTATGAGGATTGGCGCATCATGGAGTTAGAGGATCTGCGCCAAAGGCAAGCCGAGATGATGATCGAGTTCGCAGGAACGCAAGTGGAAATTTCACAGGCGCTCAAGGCAACAGTCGATACGCAAGCGAAGATGGCCACAGACGCTGACGCAGAGAGCGGGCGTTTCAACAGGCGGTTCTCCTACCTTTGGCTTGTCGCTATCGTGCTAGCACTCGCGACGCTAGTTTTCCCAAGTGGCGTGCCAAGTTTAAGCATCGACAATGGTGACGGGCCCCACACAGTAGTGGTCCTAACGCCAACGCCCCCCGCTACAACACCGATTCCGCAATCAACTCCGCGTACGGCAGCGAGTCCGCCTTGATGAGACGAATGAGCGCGTCGCGGACGAATAGCGTGTCGCGGGCCAGATACGAGTTGTCGCGGCTGTTGAAGCGCCATGCCATTCATCGGCGTGGGATCGAAGGTGCTTCTCCCGAAGGCCGGTGGTAGGCGCGGGGGCGGGGTACGGTTCGCGTTACCCACACACGAAGAAGCGGCGGGCGTTGGCCCGCCGCTTCGCTCTCGCTCGTCGCGTGTGTCTGGTACGCGGGCACGGCGGCGGCGCGCTCCATGCGCTTGCCCACGCCCCCTTTGCATCCCGCTCGACAGAGTGTCTTGTCGCGCTATGAGGTTGCCCGCCGCTCGTCGTACGGTTGCCGCGCCGGGCGGGAACCGGCGACAACCCCGGGCCGGGTGTGGGCGCCAACCCTTGTGCAATCTCACCCACCCGCGCGCAATGGAGCTCAATCAAATGCTCAAATGCCAGCGCAATCAGACAGCGCCCAACGCTCCGGGCCGTCCAGCTTCAATCGCCCGCACAGAACACAAAACTGCGGAAACGAACTCCGCGAGGAGGACCGCGCGGCACGCAATCAAAGGCGCGGCCTTGCCGTCCGGCCGCCGGCCGTCGCGCACAGCGAAAATACAGAGCGAAATCCGAAATCAGCTTCAAAGGCGTCGCAACAGGGCAGCAGGTTGGCAGCAGGTTCTGCACGCGGCACGTGGCCCGCACACGCGAAGAAGCGGCGGGCGCCCGCCCGCCGCTTCGCTCTCGCACGCTCTGCGTCTTGCCGGCTACGCCGCCACGGCGGCGCGCTCCATGCGCTTGCCGACGGCCTGCGCGACCTTCGCCAGGCGCGCCATCAGGCTCGAGAAGTCCTCGAACGTCAACGATTGCGCGCCGTCGCTCAGCGCGTGGTCGGGGTTGGGGTGCACCTCCAGGATCAGGCCGTCCGCGCCCGCCGCCACCATGCCCAGCGCCACCGGCCCGACGAGCCGCCGCTTGCCGGTGCCGTGGCTCGGGTCGGCGATGACCGGCAGGTGGCTCATCTCCTTCGCCAGCGGCACCGCGTTGATGTCCATGGTGTTGCGCGTCGCCGTCTCGAACGTGCGGATCCCGCGCTCGCAGAGGATCACGTCGCGGTTGCCCTTCGCCAGGATGTACTCCGCGGCGAGCAGCCAGTCCTGCATGGACGACGACATGCCGCGCTTGAGCAGCACGGGCTTTCGCGCCTTCGCGACTTCCTCGAGCAGGAAGAAGTTCTGGGCGTTGCGCGCGCCGATCTGCATCACGTCGGCGTACTTCGCGACGAGCTGCACCGTCGCCTCGGACATCACTTCCGTGACGACGGGCAGGCCCGTCTCCTGGCGCGCCTGCGCCAGCAGCTTCAGGCCGTCCTCTTCGAGGCCGCGGAAGCTGTACGGCGACGTGCGCGGCTTGAACGCGCCGCCGCGCAGCATCGACGCGCCGCGCTCGCGCATCGCGCGCGCGGTGGCCATCAGCTGCTCTTCGCTCTCGACGGCGCAGGGGCCGGCGATGACGCTGACGGTGCCCTCGCCGACCTTGACGCCGTTGATGTCAACGATCGTGTCGTCGCCCTTGAACTCGCGGCTGCAGAGCTTGTAGGGGCTGCTGATCGGCACCGTGCTCTCGACGCCGGACATCACCTCGATGTCGTCGGCCAGCTCGGGGTGCAGCCGGTCGAGGCCGACGACTCCGATCACGGTGCGCTCCACGCCGATGATCGGGTGGCCTTCGAGGCCGGCCTCGCCGATCCGCCGCATGACCTCGTCGAACTCGGTCTGCGTATGTCCTGGTTTCATGATGACCATCATCCTGGTGTCTCCTTCTCCCAACTCCGCTGTGGCTCCGGCGTTGCGCCCGCAGAGCCGGGATTCGTTGTCGTGTCCGGCGCGGGGGTCACCTGCGCTCTAGCCGGACGCCAGGTCCTGCCGGAGCGCACGTGCCCCCTTGAGATAGACGAACTGCATGTCCCGCTGCGCCTTCGATGTGTTGACGTGCATGAGAATGCGCAGACACATCGGCAGGCTCCCCGGGACGGGCATCTCGTGCGCGCACATCAGCGCCACGTGCGCCCACCCCAGGTCGCGGGCGGCGACGGCGGGAAACTCGGCGTTGAGGTCCACCGTCGTCGAGAAGAAGACGCTCGCCACATCGTCGGGCTGGATGCCGTTGGCTTCGATGATCGCGGAGAGGAGTTCCGTTGCCGCTTCGAGGATCGCGTCTTTGGTGTTGGCTTTGACTGTCGTCGCGCCGCGAACCCCGCGCAGCGTCATCGCCTCGTTCGTTCCTCCGGGTGCTCCACCGTTCGCCGACGGCTCCCGCCGCGGGCTAATACCGGCCAAAAACGCCGGCCGTGGAACCCCAGACGCAGCCGCGGGAGGTCCGTGTCGAACCCTCGCTGGCTCTACGCGCTGGCCTCCCTACGGCCGGTGAGCACCTCAACATAGTCCCGAACTCGCTCCACTCGCTTCTCTCGAGGCGATGACTCGACGACGTCCACGATCGCGGCCCCGACGATCGCCGCGTCGGCCAGGCCGCGCAGCGCTTCGACGTGCTCGCGCTTCGATATCCCGAACCCCACGACCAGCGGCAGCGCGGTCCGCGACCGCAGCTTCCGCAGGAAGTCCGGCAGCTCGGACGCCATCTGCGCCCGCGCGCCGGTCACGCCCACCAGGCTCACACAGTAGATGAAGCCCGATGCGCGCGGCAGCACTTCCGCCATGCGGCTGTCGTCCGAGGTCGGGGCCAGCAGGTAGATCAGGTCGAGCCCGAGCTTCCCGCAGAGCGCCCGCGTCGCGTCCGACTCCTCCGGCGGCAGGTCGACGATGATCAACCCGTCGGCGCCGGCGGCTGCCGCGTCCGAGATGAGCCGTTCCTCGCCCTGGGCGAGGAACGAGTTGCAGTATCCCATAAGGATCAGCGGCACTTCAACCCCTGCTTCACGTAATGATCGGACGGTGTCAACCGCATCTGCCGGCGTCGTACCGTTCTGGAGCGCCTGGCGGGAGGCGCGCTGGATCGTCGGGCCGTCGGCGAGCGGGTCGCTGAAGGGGATGCCGAGCTCGATGCCGTCGGCGCCGGCGGCGACCATCGCCTTGACCAGCTCGATGCTGGTGGGAAGGTCGGGGTAGCCGAGCGTCATGAAGGGCAGCAGGGCGACGCGGCCTTCGGCCCGCGCCCGCGCCAGCGCCGCCTCGATGCGGCTCATCGGCCGAGCGCGGAGGGGAGGGCCGAGGCGACGACGGCGGCCGCGCCGTGCAGCGCGCCGAGCCAGGCGCCCGGCGAGGGCTCCTGCGGACACGAGCCGCCGGCGATGAACGCGATCGAGAGCCCGTTGAACGCCATGTGCGCCAGCATCGTGCTGAGGATGTTGCGGCTGCGCGAGTACGTGAACGCGAACACCATGCCGACGAGCGCGATCGGCAGGAACGACTTGTAGAGGAGGTGCGCGCCGGCGAACAGGAGCGCGCTGGCGACGATGCCCGGCACCAGGCCCCAGGCCTTCGCCAGCCCGGTGAAGAGGAAGCCGCGGAAGAACAGCTCCTCGCACACCGGCGCGAATGCGATGACGACGAGGCTGGCGAGGGCGAGCAGGGCGCGGTCGTCGCGCACCTCGAACGGGATCTGCTCGGCGCACTCGCTCTTCAGGAAGTGCGGCCCAAACTCCTCGACCAGCACGCCATACGTCCCGGCGAGGGCGAAGGCGGCGATGAAGGCGCCGAGCGCCCAGAGCAGCGTGCTGTTCGTCACCGGCCCGAAACCGATCTGCGCCCAGCCGCCGCCGTACTTGCGGAACGTCAGGCTGGCCGCGACGACCGCGACCGCGACTTCGACCGCGGCGCCGAAGATGAACGCCGACGCGAAGAAGGGACGCGACGTGTCGCCGTAGGCGATGAGAAACGGGATCGTGGCGATCTGGCCGGCGATGAAGATGCCAATGAAGTAACAGACGCCCGCGAAGACATCGCGCCCCGTCCAGTCGATGCGGCGTCCGGCGACCGTATCGCTGCGGTCCGGCTGCTCCGGATACGGCCCCTGCGCTGCGATCTCCACCCCGCCAGTATGGCGGAGCGCCGGACAGCGTGCGAGTCTGCGGCTAACTCTGCGGCGGCGTGCGATCCCGATCCTTGACCGTGGCGGCGGGCGGGCGCACACTCGCTGTGCAAACCCGCATCCACGAAGACCAAGGAGGATCCAACCATGGCTGGCCGCAAGTACGGCGTGATCTTGTATGCGCGCACCCCGGCAAACTACCAGTCGATGTCGGCGGCGGAACGCGCAAAGCCGGGCAAGGCGTTCGAGCAGACGCTCAAGCAGTACGCGGGCAAGGTCGACATGCTGCGCCGCTACTGGACATCGGCGTTCACCAGCGAGTCATCCGACGTCTTCATCATGGAGTGCGACGACCCGGCGGACATGCACGCCTTCCAGGAAGACCTGGACCGGGCGATGGCCCGCGGCGGCACGGACCCGAGCCGCTTCGGCTCCACCGTGCACGTGACGTTCGGGCTGAACCCGGACGCCGATCCGCCGAAGCGCGGCCGGCGCTAGCCACACGCCCCGGGGCGGGCCGTAGCTGAGCAGGAGGAACCATGGCGAGCATCTCGACGAATGGCACCAGCACGCGCGGCGCCGTGGTGATCACGGGCGCCTCGACCGGTATCGGCGAGGCGTGCGCGCTGCGGCTCGACCGCGCGGGCTTCCGCGTCTTCGCCGGCGTGCGCAGGGACGCCGACGCGGACCGTCTGCGCGCGCAGGGATCGTCGCGGCTCACGCCGGTGCGCCTCGACGTCACCGACGTGGCGACGATCGAATCGGCGCGGCAGGAGGTGGCGGCCGCCGCAGGCGAGCGCGGCATCGCCGGTCTGGTGAACAACGCGGGCATCGGGGTCGGCGGCCCGATCGAGTTCCTGTCGCTAGATGAGTGGCGGAAGCAGTTCGAGGTCAACGTCTTCGGCACGCTGGCGGTGACGCGGGCGTTCATGCCGCTGGTCCGCAAGGGCCACGGCCGCGTCGTGTTCATGAGTTCGATCGCCGGCCGCTTCTCGTCGCCCTTCCTCGGACCGTACAGCGCGTCGAAGCACGCGCTCGAGGCCATCGCTGACGCCCTGCGCTTCGAGCTGCGCCCGTGGGGCATCGGCGTCTCGATCGTCGAGCCGGGCAGCATCGCCACGCCGATCTGGGACAAGGCGGAAGACATGATCGCGCGGCTCGAGCGCGAGTTGCCGGCCGAGGCGCTGGAGTTGTACGCGGACGCACGCGCGGCGGGCGCAGAGGCCACGAAGGAAGCGGCGAAGCGGGGCATCCCGCCGGACGCCGTCGCGAAGGTCGTGCAGCACGCGCTCACGGCCAAGCGGCCGAAGACGCGCTACCTCGTCGGCACCGACGCGCGCATCCAGGCGGCCGCGGCGACCGTGCTGCCGGACCGCCTGCGCGACCGGCTGATCCAGATGCAGCTCGGCGTCGGCAAGAAGGGCAAGGCGGCAGCGCCCGCGCCGGAGAAGGTCGCGCCGTAGCCATGATCGGCGGGCGTAACCAACCCGCCGTCTCCTGTCCGGAGCGAGCGCGGTCGAAACTTGCGCCACTTCGCAGCGGCGCCCCCAGGTGCCGCCTGTGGGGCGGCGGCCCGGCTGGCGGCCCGGCGGCGGCCCGGCGGCGGTGAACGGGTAAGAGGTATTACCATGGACGAACAGGAGAACGTGCAGATCGTGCAGGAATCGTACGCGGCCTTCGGTCGGGGCGACGTTGCGGCGTTTCTGGCTACCTTTGATGACGGTGTGGACTGGCTGACCTACGGCCCCGCCGATCTCCCGATCTATGGCCCGAGACGCGGACGTGACCAGGTGGCGGCGGTGATGTCGGCCGCGACCGACCTGCTGGAAATTCAGGAGTTCGAGCCGCGCGAGTACATCGCGCAAGGCGATAGAGTTGTCGTGCTCGGTTATGAACGAGGTACGAGCAAGTCCAGTGGGAAGGCCTACGAACTTCACTGGGTGGATGTCTTCACGCTCAAGAACCATAAGGTCGCCAGGTTTCGTGGATATTGGGACTCGGCGTCGATCGTCGCGGCCGCACGCGGCGCGTGACGTTTCTCGGGTGGCTCGTGGCTCCCGGGAAGGAAGGACGACGGCATGCCGGTAGACGTGATCAAGGTCGGGCCGCTCGGGCCGTACGACAACAACGCCTACGTGATCGTCGATAGCGCGACGAAGCAGTCGATCGTCGTCGACGCGCCGTTCGGGAGCGAGAAGACCGTCGAGGCGGCGCAGGGCAGCGACGTGCAGATGATCGTCGTCACGCACCGGCACGGCGACCACTGGGCGAACATCGACCTGGTGAAGGAGCGCCTGGGCGCGCCGGTGTGGTGCCACGAAGGCGACCGCGCGCCGTACGCGGCGAAGGTCTTCGACACGTTGCAGGACGGCGCCGAGGTGGTGCTCGGCGAGTCGGCGGTGCGCGTGATCCACACGCCGGGACACACGCCCGGCAGCATCTGCCTGCTGGTGGCGGACGCCGCCGGCGGGCCGGTCCTGATCTCCGGCGACACGCTCTTCCCCGGCGGCCCAGGCCGCTCGGACACGCCGGCGGCGCTGCGCGAGATGGTCGGATCGATCGCGTCGCTGCTGCTCGTGCTGCCGGACGAGACGCGCGTCTATCCGGGCCACGGCGCCAACACGACGATCGCCGACGCGAAGCGCGAGCACGCCGTCTACGCGTCGAAGGCCCACCCCGCCGATCAATCCGGCGACGTGACGTGGGAGGGGTAGGCGTTCGGCCGGCGGGTGGCCGGCCGCCGTCGCCGACGGTCAGCCGGCATGGCTGAGCCTCCACTCGATGTCCGGCCGGTTACGCTCGAGGGTCGCTTCGTGCGGCTCGAGCCGCTGTCCCGCGACCACCTGGACGGCATCGTGGCGGCGGGATCGTTCCCGGACATCTGGGCATGGATCTCGGTGCGCCCGGCGGGCCGCGATGGCTTCGAGCGGATGGTCGCCGACGCGCTGGCTGCGCGCGACGCCGGCAGCGAGCTGCCGTTCACCACCTTCGACCGCGCGACGGGCGCCATCGTTGGCGGCACGCGGTACCTCAACATCGCGCCGGAGAGCCGGCGGCTTGAGATCGGCTGGACGTGGATCACGCCGCGGATGCAGCGGACATACGTGAACACCGAGGCGAAATACCTGCAGCTGCGCCACTGCTTCGAGGAGCTGGCCTGCCGGCGCGTCGAGCTCAAGACGGACCGGCGCAACGAGAAGTCGCGCAACGCCATGCTGCGCATCGGCGCGCAGTTCGAGGGCATCGCCCGCAAGCAGATGCGGACGTTCGACGGCGCGAACCGCGACAACGCCTGGTTCGCGATCATCGACGACGACTGGCCCGCCGTGAAGCAGCGGCTGGAGGCGATGCTCGCGCGGTAGCGCGGGCGGCAACGTAACGCGGAAGGGCCCGGGTCGCCGGTCGGTTCTCGGTTTCTCTGGTGATCGGTGGTGACGGTAACTGATGCCGGCGCGCGCGCAAGACACGTTCAACGCCATGCTCCGCGATCAGATTGCGCCGCGGCTCAGGGCGCTCGGTTTCACCGGCTCCGGGCACCAATACGTTTGGCCCGCCGCGGAGCACTGGGCGTCGCTCGGCTTCCAGAAGTCGCGACGCGGCACCGGGACCGAACTGGAGTTCACGGTGAACGTCTCCGTGGTCGGAAGGGCAGCCTAGGCAGCGCTTCGCGCCGAGCGGTGCTACCTTCCGGAACGCCCGGCGCCGAACACGCGGTACGGAGCACCGGCGTGGGAGGCGCGGATCGGCACGCTCCTGCCCCGCGGTGCGGACGCGTGGTGGAAGCTGACGGCGGGGTCCGACGCGACAGGGCTTGCGGGGGAGGTGGTCGCTGCGATCCGCGAGTACGCGCTGCCGGAGATCAAACGACGGCTCGTGGACGGTTAGTCGTGAGCGGTGGGGATTTGGCGACTCGTAACTGGCCGGGCAGAGGACAGGTGCCCGGCCAGTGCGAGACAGTAGAGGAGGAGCGTGACGGACGCCGAGCCTACGTTCTTCCCGCGCCCGGCCGACTTTCGCCGCTGGCTGCAGAAGCACCACGCGACGGTGAGCGAGCTCTGGGTGGGGTTCTACAAGCGCGCCACGCGGACGCCCAGCATCACCTGGCCGGAGGCCGTCGACGAAGCGTTGTGCTTCGGCTGGATCGACGGCGTGCGGCGGTCGATCGATACGGACGCTTACAAGATGCGCTTCACGCCGAGAAAGCCACGCAGCTCCTGGAGCGCCGTCAACGTCCGCCGCGCCGAAGACCTGATCGCCATCGGAAAGATGCGCCCGGCGGGGCTTACGGCGTTCGAAGCGCGATCGGCCGATCGGCTGGGAATGTCGTACGACGAGCGGCGCCACCTCCAGCTCGACGATGCGTACGAGCGCGAGTTGCGCGCGAGCCGGAAGGCGTGGGCGTTCTTCGAGACGCAGCCGCCCTGGTACCGCCGCACCGCGACCTTCTGGATCACGAGCGCGAAGAAGGAAGAGACGCGCCGCAAGCGCCTCCGGACGCTGATCGAGGACTCGGCGGCGGGCCGCACGATCGCCCCGCTGACGCGCCCGGCGAAACGATAACCCAGGTTCGTGGTTCGAGATCGTGGTACGGCGCGGGGCGGTGTTACCCGTTGAACTGATCGACCTTGCTCTTGAAGGTGTCCGGCAGGATCTTCAGCACCGGCTTCGCGGCGTTCACCATGACCGACGCGAACTGTGAGTCGTCGATGCGCTTGTCCAGGTCGTAGCGCGGGTACGTGATGAACAGCACCAGCAGCACTTCCAGGATCACGAACGCCTTGACCGCGCCGAACCCCGCGCCCAGCAGCTGGTCCGCGATGCCCAGCTGCAGCACCGTCACCGCCGGGTGCACCAGCATCGCCAGCACCTGGCCGGCGACCGCCACCGTCAGGAAGATCACCAGGAACGCGATCACGGCCGACGTCGTGTCGTTGTCGATGCCGGTGAGCAGCGAGTCCTGCACATTCTCGTAGAAGAGGCCCGCCAGCACAGCACCGAGGATCGCCGAGCCCAGGCCAAGCGTCTCCCGGATGAAACCCGAGCTGAAGCCGGTCACGATAAAGAAGAGGAAGACCAGGACGATGACCGCATCGATCCACGTCATGGCGCGCTGCTCCCTTCGACGCTGGCCGCCGGCGGCGGCTCGCCCGCCGTTATCGTAGTAGTATCGGCCGCGGCGACCGAACCTGCGGCGTGGGTGCCCTCGAAAGCGGCCCGCAGCACGTCGGACATGTCGCCGGCGAAGACGAACTGAAGCTCGCGCAGCACGGAGGGCGGCACGTCGGCCAGGTCCTTCTCGTTGCGTCGGGGCAGAACAAATGTCTTGATGCCCGCCCGGTGCGCGGCCAGGATCTTCTCCTTCAGCCCGCCCACCGGCAGCACGCGCCCGCGGAGCGTGATCTCGCCGGTCATCGCCACCTGGCGGCTGATCGGCCGGCGCGTCAGCGCCGAGATCAACGCCGTCGCGATCGTGATGCCCGCCGAGGGACCCTCCTTCGGCACGGCGCCCGCCGGCACGTGCACGTGGATGTCGTTTTTCTCGAAGACGTCGGGCGGGATCTCCAGCTCGCGCGAGCGCGAGCGCGCGTACGAGAGCGCGGCCTGCGCGGACTCGCGCATCACGTCGCCGAGCTGGCCGGTGAGCGTCAGCGCGCCCTTGCCCGGCATCAGCGTCACCTCGACGCCGAGCACGTCGCCGCCGAGTTCTGTGCGCGCCACGCCGGTGGCGACGCCGACCTGGTCCGTCTCCTCGGCGGCGCCCCAGAAGAACTTCTGCGCCCCCAGGTACGCCGCGACGTTCTGCGCCGTGATGTGCACGACCGACGTGTCGCCGCCGGCGAAGCGACGCGCCACCTTGCGGCAGATGCCGCCGATCTCGCGCTCCAGGTTGCGGACGCCGGCCTCGTGCGTGTACTCGCGCGTCATCTTCTTCAGCGCGCCGCTGGTGAATGTGAGCTGCAGGCGCGACAGGCCGTGCTCCTCGAGCTGTTTGGGCACGAGGAACTGCTGCGCGATCTTCAGCTTCTCGTCCTCGATGTAGCCGGGCAGCTCGATCACTTCCATGCGGTCGCGCAGCGCCGGGATCACCGGGTCCATGATGTTCGCCGTCGCGATGAACAACACGCGCGAGAGGTCGTAGTCGACGTCGAGGTAGTGGTCGGAGAACGCGACGTTCTGCTCCGGGTCGAGCACCTCGAGCAGCGCAGACGAGGGGTCGCCGCGGAAGTCCGTCCCCACCTTGTCGACTTCATCGAGCATGAAGACGGGGTTCACGGTGGCGGCCTGCTTCATGCCGTGGATGATGCGCCCCGGCATCGCGCCGACGTAGGTGCGGCGGTGGCCGCGGATCTCCGCTTCGTCGCGGATGCCGCCGAGGCTCACGCGCACGAACTTGCGGCCGAGCGCTTCGGCGATCGACCGCCCGAGGCTCGTCTTGCCGACGCCGGGCGGGCCGACGAAGCAGAGGATCGGGCTGCGCAGCCGCTCCTTCGCCAGCTGGCGAACGGCCATGTACTCCAGGATGCGCTCCTTCACCTTCGGCAGGCCGTAGTGGTGGCGGTCGAGCACCTTCGCGGCGTCGCGCAGGTCGAGCTTGTCGACGGTGGCGGCCTGCCAGGGCACGCCGACGAGCCACTCCAGGTACGTGCGGATGATGCCGACTTCGGGCGACGCTGACGGGATCTGCTCCATGCGCCGCAGCTCGTCCTCCGCCTTCTTCGCGACCGCCTCCGGCATGCCGGCGCGCGTGATGCGCTCCCGCATGTCGAGCGCGTCGCGGGCCTGCGGGTCGGTCTCGCCCAGCTCGCGCTGGATCGCCTTGATCTGCTCGCGCAGGAAGTACTCGCGCTGCGACTTGTCCAGCTCCTCCTGCACGCGCCCCTGGATGCGCGTCTGCAGCTCCAGCACGTCGAGCTCTTTCGCCAGGTGAATGCTCAGTCGCTCGAGGCGGTCGTGCGCGTCGAGCGTGCTGAGCATCGTCTCCGCCTCGCCGTCGTCGAGGTTGAGGCAGGAGGCGACGTAGTCCGCCAGCCAGCCGGCGTGCTCGATGTTCATCGCCATCACGTAGGCGTCTTCGGGGATGCCGGGCGCCAGGCGGGCGACCTTCTCGAACAGGGCGAGCACGGCGCGGCGGAGCGCCTCGGTGGGGATCGTGATGTCCGCGACGTCCTCGATCGGCTCGACGCGCGCGACGTAGTAGGGGTCCGTGCGGACGATCTCGAGCACGCGCATGCGGCGGAGGCCCTGCACCCAGACCTGGGTGGTGCCGTCGGGCAGACGGAGGGCGCGGTTGATGTTGCCCTCGGTGGCGACGGGGTAGATGTCGTTGAGCCCGACGTCGCTCAGCGAGGGGTCGCGCTGCGTGACGACGGCGACCATGCCGTCGGCGGCGGTGGCGGCGTCGATGGCCTTGAGGGTGGTGCGGCGGCCGACGAGGATGGGGCCGGCGGTGTTAGGGAAGAGGATGCCGCGCCGGCGCGGCAGCAGCGGCAGTTCGAACGTGCTGTCCCGGCGGCGCCGTCCACGAGGCACGAGACTCCACCTCCCCTGTCGGGCCGGCGTCCGCTACGGACAGCCGCGCCCGGACGCCCCGCCGCGCTCGCGGCGCCGGCGCCCCGCACCGCGCGATCGGCACCCCGCTGCCAGCGATTGTATCACCCGCGCGATGCGGATCGCCCTCCGCTTATGGCGATTCGATCACGTGCGGGATCAGATGTTGGAGCTGATGGTTCAGGTCCGCGATGCAAGTTGACCGAGCCTCTCCCACGTGGCGGCGTCGAGCGGGATCCAGTCGTTGAAGGCGAGGCCGTCGGGGTCGTTGGCGGGGGACGTCAGCGACTCGAAGCGCATGACGCCGATGCCGGGTTCGTCCCAGACGACGGGATAGCTCCAGCGCACCTTGTTCGACCACGTGGCGGGCGCCGCGTCCCAGGCCTTGAGGAAGCGCGCCACGTACCGCGGATCGCCTTGCATGAACCGGTCGAGCACGGCGGCGAAGTAGGGGCCCGGCCGCTCGACGCGTTCCGGCGCCCAGTCGTGCCCTTTGAACGCGGCGAGCATGTGGCGGAGGGCTTCGTCCCAGTTTACGCATCGATCGGCGAAGCGGGGATTGCTGGCGACGCTCAACAGGTTCCGGTCGACCGGGTTGGTGAACTCGACCCGCAGGTCGACGCCCCACAGCCGTTGCGCCGCGTCGTTCGCGGCCACGACGCGCACGAACTCGTCCATCACGAACGCCGGCCAGGCGTGGCGCCGCACCTCGGCCTCCGCCTCCGCCGCCGTGTACCAGATGTGGTTGCCGGCGGCTGCTTCCGGATGGTCGTCGGAAACGAACCCCGCCCCTTCAAGAATGCGGCGCTGCTCCTCGCGGTTGAGGCGGTACGCCGTCAGCAGGGCGGTGAGCTTGGCGTGGGGCGGGCGGCGGCGCCCCAGCTCGTAGCTCTTGATCGTGGGGGCGCCGACGCCCGCGAGGCCCGCGGCGTCCTCGCGGCTGAGTCGCAGATGTTCGCGGGCCTGCCGTAGCTGCACGCGCCATTCGTCCATCGTACGCGGATGGTAGCGCGGTATGCGGCGCGGAGGCGAGTGAAGAACGGAGACAACTTGTCCCCGTTTTCGGGTTGACGCTGCGTCCGCCGGAGGCGCATCATCGCGCCGTCGGCCTCTCCGCTACAGTCGGCATCGGTCGCCATTGGCAGCCGGATTCGTCGTCCGCGTCGTCTACACGCAGGCCGACGCGGAGTCCGTGTCCAGCATTGGCGGATGATAGCGGTGCGGCGTGCGGCGGACGTAGCGAGGTGAAGCGGTTCTCGAGCAATAGCGACGGCTTGCACGCCGGGAGGCCGATATGAGGGTCAAACTTCTCGCCTTGGCGGTATTGGGCATCGTCGTGATTGGCAACAGTCGGCAATTCGCCGCGCGGACCGTCGAAGCCGCTGGCTGTGACGGCAGCCCCGGCGCCTACCTATATAAGAATGAGTTCTTCGGCGGAGATTGCCTACGCGTATCGTCCGACCTCTCGGATATCAACCACGTCGATCCGAACTTCAACGATACCACTGACTCAATCCAACTGATCGGCATCCCGTTCGTGCGGGTTTGCGAGCACGCGGACGGCGGAGGTCAGTGCGTCGAGTTCACGTCATCGCAAAATCGTATGGCACCGTTCGGTATGGAAAACAAGATCAGCTCGGTGTACTTCGAGACTCTGGACAGGGGGAGTTGCGACGGCGGGCCGGGCGCATATGTGTATTTCAACGAGTTCTACGGCGGGAGTTGCATGCGGGTCATCCATGACATATCCGACCTAAATACCCACCCTTGGCTTGGTACCAACTTCAACGACCAGATCGACTCGGTCCAGTTGGTCGGAATCTCGTTCGCATGGGTGTGTGAGCATGCAGATGCAGGCGGCAAGTGCGTCGAGTTCACTTCGTCGCAGAGCCGGATGGCGCCACATGGCATGGAAAACAAGATCAGTTCGGTCTACGTAGATGGACCGCCGCCGTGCGACCTCGCCAACGCGCTGGCGGACTGCGACGCGGACGGCGTGGGCAACGGTGCGGATAACTGCCCAACCATCCCCAACCCATCGCAAACGAACACGGATAACGAGATCGACAACGGCCCCGGCATCGCCCCACGCGACGTGACTGTGCCAAACGCCGTGGCCGACACCGAGGGCGACGCATGCGAAACTGACGGAGACATCGATAACGACGGCCTGCCCGATGCGCAGGACACGGAGCCGCTGACGGGCGCCGGGCTATGCGGCACGCTCACCATGTCGGACGGGCACCCGAATCCCGCGGGCGGCGACATCACGGACGCCGACGGCAACGGCCCGTCGTGGGACACCGACGGCGACGGCGTGCTCGACGGCGTCGAGTGCCAGCTCGGCGCGGACCCCCGCTCGGCGGCGTCGAAGCCGTCGGCCGCAGCGTGCGGCGGCAGCACGGACGCCGATGGCGACGGGCTGCCGGCATCGGCTGAGCGCTGCAAGTGGGGGACGTCAGACACGAACGTCGACTCCGACGGCGACGGGATCAAGGACTGCGTCGAGGCCGCGGACACCGACGGCAACGGCAAAGTCAACTTCACTGGGGACGTCGTGAACTCCGCGAAGGCCGCGCTCGGGATCATACCGAAGACCGTGGATTTCGACCTCGACGGGAACGGGAGCGTCAACTATGCGGGTGATACGATCTTAACGGTGCAGATCGCTTTCGGCGTGGGCGGAATCTGCATGTAGGTGGCCGAGTGCTTGGGTCACGACGAGTAAGCCGGCTCGTGTTCGCGCCGTATCGCGGGTTTCGGTAATGGCCATTCGAGCCGGCGAGGGATCACATGATCTGATGTGTAATTCGGACGGTGGCTCTCTCACGCGCTCACGACGCAACTTGGCGCCTGTGCTACTGACGCGCGCGCTCGTAACGCTTGTTGCCTTCGTTGTCGCCAGTCTGCTGGGGTTGACACCGGAGCATGCTGGAGCGACCGCGCCACAGAACTACTCCTTCGACCTTCAATGGGGTTCTTTCGGCAGCGGTCCCGGACAGTTCTGGAACCCTGTGGACATCTTCGTTCACTCTTCCGGTGAGATCTACGTGACCGACTACAACAACCATCGGATTCAGGTGTTTGACGCGTCCGGCAACTTCGTTCGCAGTTTGGGTTCGTTCGGCAGCGCGGCCGGACAATTCAACCACCCAGAACACACCGAGGAGGACTCTCTCGGGAACCTGTACGTCGCCGATGCCGATAACCAGCGAATCCAGAAGGTCACTCCTAATGGGCAGTTCCTGACCGCGTGGACCGTGGGCGGCTATGCGCGCGGGCTCGCCCTGGACAGCGCAGATAACGTTTACGTGGCGAACTGGAGCAACGATGTGGTGATGAAATTCACCTCTGGCGGCCAGCTTGTCGGGCTGTTGGGGGTGGCGTTGTCGAGACCGGAAGACGTCGCGGTGGACTCAAACGACAACGTCTACGTCATCCATGGAGGCGGTATCGCGAAATTCTCTCCGAGCGGGGCGCAGCTGCCCTCGTTTACAGGATCGTTCAACTTTGCCCCAGCATCTTCATCGATTCGTCGGACAACATCTTCGTCGCCGATACGAGAAACAACCGGATCCAAGAGTTTGATACGTCCGGCAATCTGCTGGCGGCAGTCGATGCGGCGGGCTCAGGCCCCGGCGAGCTGACCAATCCAAACGGTGTCGGCATGGACTCGGCGGGGCGATTACTGGTAGCAGACTCTGGAAACAACCGTATCGAGCGTTTCTTGCCGTACCCACCGAGGGTTGTTCTTTCCCCTCTTGTCGGAGTCGTACGGGCAGCTGATCATTTGGGAGGTTGTTCGGGCGCGCCTCGATGGTGCTTCGAGCAGCACCCCGGGATCGGTTACCATACCGCCGACGGAGGCGTGTGCCTGTCCGACGACACCCGCGCGTGGGATACGCACCCGTTCCCTAGCGCCGCCGAGACGGTGCCAGTCTACGTTGTCGCCCCTGGCACGGTCGTCGCGTACGCTAGTTCCACTTGCAACTCGAGCGGTTTGGGAGCTGTCCTCGTTCAGCACGGATCGGGGTCGCGCGTCTGGTGGAGTGGTTATCTCCACATGACCGACATTCCCCCGGCGCTTACTCCGGGTACCATCGTAGATCCCGGGACGTTTCTCGGATACATCTCGAATCAGGGTACTGCTGACCGGCACCTCCACTTCGTGGTTTACACCGGTGCCAACGGGCCTGACGGCCTGACCTCATTCAATGCGACGCTCACGCCACGCTTAAAGCAGTCGTCACTCACGCAACCCGTCTCAGCCGGGACAAACATTCTCCAAGTTGGTGACACGTCCGCTTACAGCATAGCGGACGTTGTTCGTATCAATCCGGGCGCCCCGAACGAGGAGCAAAGGTCGGTCGTCGGATTCGGGTCGATCATCGTGGACTCCCCCTTGCAGTTCGACCACGCCGCATCCGAGCCGGTTGTTTTAGTGAAGTCGTTAGTCGACAGTGACGCCGATGGCGTCGCGAACACAACTGACAACTGTCCAGCCGCCCCTAATCCCTCGCAAACCAACACCGACAACGAAATCGACAACGGCCCCGGGATCCCGACCGCGGATGGCACCGTGCCGAACGCCATCGCCGACACCGTGGGCGACGCCTGTAGCCCCGGCCCCGACACCGACCACGATGGCCTGCCCGATTTGCAAGACACCGAGCCGCTCGGTGCGACGGGCGTCTGCGCCACGTTCGCCGGGGCATCGGACGGCCACCCGAACCCGGCGTTTGGCGACATCACCGACGCCGACGGTAACGGTCCCTCGTGGGACACGGATAACGACGGCGTGCTCGACGGTGTGGAGTGCCAGCTCGGCACGAATCCTCGGAGCGCCGCGTCGAAGCCGAGCACGACGGCGTGCGGCGGCGCGGCGGACGCTGATGCCGACGGCCTCACCGCCGCCGACGAGTACTGCAAATGGGGGACGTCGGACACGAACCTCGACTCAGACGGCGACGGCAAGAAAGACTGCACCGAGGCGAACGATACGGACGGCAACGGGTTCCAGAACTTCACCGGCGACACGATCAATTCGGCGAAGGCCGCGCTCGGCCTGATCGGCAAGACCATGGACTTCGACCTGGACGGGAACGGGCTCGTGAGCTTCACGGGCGACACGATCCTGTCGGCGAAGATGGCGCTGCATGTCGTCGATGCGGGGCATCCGCTCGGGTATTGTCCGCTGCCACCGTAGGTTGTAGGGGGTGGGTTGTAGGTTGTGGGCGTACT
>Ga0334722_10000927_pt1 | contig 39631 bp, 33 predicted proteins | sample C3_bottom_MG_FD_207210 | JGI IMG/M metagenome (GOLD analysis project Ga0334722, IMG submission 207210) | Sediment microbial communities from Yellowstone Lake, YNP, Wyoming, USA - C3_bottom | ecosystem: Environmental > Aquatic > Freshwater > Lake > Sediment | place: USA: Wyoming | collected...
CCCGGCAGGCGAGAGCACTGGCCTTGCTGGACGCCATCCGGGTGTAGACAGAACGCTGCACGGCAATAGCAAACCAACCTGCTGACATCACAGGGAATTTATGCTCGCAAGCCGGAGGAACTTCGGCTTAGCCCTCCCGCATTTTTCATTCTGTCGGGGAAGGTACTACGCGATTCGATGTGAAGGGGGTTCCGTCGCAGAGAGAACCGCTGGCCCTTGTCTGGAGAGGGTTAGCGGTCCCTTCGTATACGCGCTTCTGTCAGGTGTTTCCTGAGTCCGGATATTTTCAGGGTCTTTCTGTAGACTTTCCATTCGCCTTTCACTTTCACTTCGGCGTGGATTCGACCGTCTTTCCGATAGTACCTGTGACGATTCCCCACCCGGATATCGTCGTCTTTTTTGATATTGGGAACCATGTCGAATCGGTGTTCATCGTTTCCGTCTGGGTAATTTCGGAGAAGGTAATCGGCAAGCGTCGGCCAGGGGGATTTCTGCCGCTCCCGTTTTGGTGGACCCTCCGCGCCCGTCTTCTGGTAGTATCCAAGCCCCTGTGCTTCGGTAGCAAGGTTCCCAAGCCGATAGGCCATCTCCAAGGCGGGCCATACCACCCGTATTCCTTCAATGCGGTTGAGGATAACCACATCACCTCGGATTATGACCTTGGAAATTTCCGAAAAGGCTTCGAGAATTTCGTAGGCGTACCATTCCTGGCCCTGCCGCTCGCGATAGCGCCGAGCCTGCACACTGGACCCCGTGCCCCAGGGTAAGGCCGGAGGGTGGGATGGAGGTTCGTATGCCGGAAGCCCCGCTTTTTTGAGGTATTTTTCTGCCCATTCCTTTGCGCGGGATAGAGAACCGAGGGGGTAGTCGTCTGTTACGTCATACCGGAGACGGCTTCCCGGTATCCCCCTGGTATAAACGTATCGCTTGGTGATTCCTTTTCCGACGGCGTGACGGTATCTGTCGGGAGCGATGATTTCTTCTTGTAGTGCTGGGGGAGTCTTTTTCGGTCGGGTCACGTCGCGCCGCCTCCTCTCGCGGTCCTCTAAGGTGATCCCGGGGAAGTGGGGCGAGGATGGCCCCACTTTTCCGCCCGTCGGCGTATCCCCAGGAGCCGGTTACATCAGAATCCGATCTTCCGCCGAGCCTTCTTCGGCGGTTCCATGAGTTCCCGGATTGCCCTGAATACGATCTTGAATTTCTCATCATGGACGCCATGCTTTCGTTCAAGTTCATCCAAGCGGCGGGACAATGCAGCATGGGAAGCGGCGGCACGGCGGAGGGCCACGAAAGCCCGCATGATGGAGATATTCACCTGAACGGCGCGTTCGCTGTTCAGGGCGGAGGAGAGCATCGCCACTCCTTGTTCCGTGAAAACGTAAGGGAGGTATTTCCGATACCGTCCGCGGCCGGGTTTTAAGGTCGCAAATTGCGACCTTAGAGATTCGCTCTCCTCGGCCGTCAATTGGAACATGAAGTCTTCTGGAAACCGCGTCGCGTTCCGGCGTACCGCCTCATTCAGCCGTTTCGTCGGGACGCCATACAGTTCCGCAAGGTCCGCGTCGATCATTACCCGATGGCCGCGTATCGTAAGGATGCGGGTTTCTACACGCTCGGCGGGAAGGGTCATCGGCTTTCCTCCCCGGCCTTCTTCTCTGCCGCTTCGGCGAGCCTCCTTCCCTTGGGTTTCGGTTCCTTCTCCACGAGGTACCGATCTATCTGTCGGCGGGTCCATTTGCTGAACGATATCCCGTCGTCGAGCAAGACATGGAACAATCGCCGCCTCTGCTCCTTGCCGATCAGGACATTCACCCGGACCGCCTCATCCTTCATGAGCCGCCCTCCCCTCCATTGCGTAACTGTGTATCCCGGCCTGTCGCGACCGGGTGCCTTACACATGAGGGTATATACACACTTCTCAGGGAGGACGTCAAGGGGGATCGCTGGCAGCTTCTCCATGTCCTTCCCCCAAGGAATAAATAAGGCCGGTTTCCCGGCCCCCGTTCAGTCCCAAGGTCTGAGCCTCAGGGGGTTTTCCCGTTCCCTTTCCCTTCGTTCTTCCCTACGCAAACGTTCTTCCTCAATTTGCAGCTGTCGTTCCTGCATCCGCAACTGCTCTCGCCGATCAAATTCCTCTTGCATGCGATACGTATCCTCTCTTATTTCATCGGCTTTTCGGTGTTGGTCGCGTATGTATCGGTCCAGATCATCCCCCCGTGCCTGTCCCGGGATTGCGGCCAGTGAAAATAATACCGCGCAAAGAAACCTTTTCATCTCATGCCCCTTTCTTTATTCGCGGGTGGCGGGAATATCACTTGGACACCCACACGTCCCACGTTTCGGCACCTTCGGGGATGATAAAAAGCACGGGGACGACTTCACCAGGGAACATTTCCATCTTCCTCTCGACACCTGTCATGTCTTCAATGACTTTTGGGAATTGGGAGTCCGTCTTTAATTCCAGACCAAAGGCACCAAAATAGGTGACGTTGACCCTCGTTTGATAACTGCAATCATACTGAGGATGTACTACGTATTTTTCTAATAGATCATATAGGTCCGGCACTTTCTTTTCGGTATCTGCCAGTAATTTTTCGGCCTCTTCTGTCTTTCCCTCCTTCTTCAAGTTAAGATATATGGACATTGACAAACTTGTCCTCCAGTACTTGTTCGATAAAGGAACCCTGTCGGTAGAATTAGGATATTCCTTCTTCACCATATCGATGATGGTCGTCGCCTTGCACGGTTTTTGAAATTCTACATCTACTAATAGCCAGTGGGTATTTTCAGGGCTATCCTTGCTCACGCTATCCTTGCTCACGAAAGTATTGTCCGAATTACGCATCCAGTAGTCGGAATACCGCTGGATCGAAACCCAGTCGTTTCCCTTCACTCGTGCCTGCGATGCTTTCGGGTTTACGTACTCTCCGCACCAAGCGGAGGCGGAGAAGAGGAGGAGTACCATCGTAAAGATCGCATTGCGCAGGATCGCCATAGTGCCCTCCCGGAGAGAGGATGTACGGATTATATACTCCGCCCCTTTTCGAAAACGGTCCGTGTGTGATGACGACGGGTACCATATTCGCGTGGGTCCCATATTCGTGTTCCGCTCCCCCCCTCCCGTCGGAGGTTGGCTATCCCCGGAAGCCGGTTACATCGTCAAAATCCAATCCGCCGCCGTGCCTTCTTCGGCGGTCCCATGAGTTCGCGGATTGCCTCGAAGACGATCCGGAATCGGTCGTCATGGACTGCATGCTTGCGCTCCAGTTCCTCCAGGCGACGGGACAGGACGGCAGAGGAAGCAACCGCCCGGCGAAGGGCGACGAAGGCGCGCATGATGGCGATATTCACCTGGACGGCGCGCGGGCTTTGCAGGACGCTGGACAGCATGGCGACGCCCTGCTCCGTGAAAGCATTTGGGGTGGATCGCCTCCGACCGCCCCATCTTGAAGTCACAGATTGTGACTTCAAGTTTGTGTCTAAGGCCACAGATTGTGACCGCAAAGAATCAGCCTCTTCGGCGGTGAGCCGGAACATGAAATCTTCGGGGAACCGCTCCGCGTTCCGCTTGACGGCCTGGTTAAGCGCCTTCGTCGGCACCTCGTACATTTCCGCGAGGTCCGCGTCCAATATGACGCGATGGCCGCGAATCGTGAGGATATGGGTTTCTACACGCCCCACAGGTAGAGTCATCCGTTTCCCCTTTCAGCCTTCTTCTCCGTCGCTTCGGCCTCCGCGATGATCCGCCCCGCGACGTTCGCCGCCCGCCGGAGCGTGTCATCCCGAAGGTGGGAATATCGCATCGTCATCATCGGGGACTTGTGTGTAAGGAGCCGTTGCAGGGTGTATAGGTCCACTTCACCGGAGGATGCCAAGCCCGACGCGAAAACGTGCCGCAAGCCGTGAAGGGGACGGAACCCCTCGGGGAATTTCGCCCGTTCCCGAATTTTTTGGAGTGCCTTTTTTACGTCCGTCCGCTTCCCGCCGCGTCGCCCGGGGAAAACGTATTTCGATCCTTTCAGCCGGGGGCGGGCTTCGAGGAGTTCGCTGGCCGCGTCGGAAAGGGGAATGGTCGCATCCTTCCCGCCCTTCGGGTTCCGGATGGCGAGGAATCCGCGTTCCGTGTCCACGTCCTCCCATTTCAGCGCGAAGATTTCCCCGCGCCGCATCCCGGTAAACAATGCCATTCTCATAATGTCCCGCGCCTCGGAGTTGATTTCCTCCGGTTCCTCGCCGGGCGGGTCATCGTCCAATCGTTCCCCCCGTAGGACTTTCAGGAGCCGCCCCAATTGTTCCGCGTTCAAGTCCTCCGTTTTCAGATTGTTCACCGTCGGCATTTTGATCTTGAACGTAAGCCCCGCGCATAGCCGCCGGTCCACGCCGAAATTTACAAGCCGCCGGAACAGTTCGAGGATGGCGAACACGCTTGCAGGTTTCAGTTTCTTTGACAGGTTCATCCGGAGCCGGTCCACGTCCAGGGGGGCGATTTCCTCCGGCATCTTGCCGCCAAAGACGGGGGCGATGTGTAAATTGAACCGGCTTTTTTCGTTGATGAGTTTCTTCCCCGGATGATGATCCCGGTATTCATCGAAAAGCCGGGAGAGGGTCCACTTTCCCGCTTCGTCCGCCTTCGCCACTTCCTCCGCTTCGCGCCGGTTCCGGTTCGAGAGTGTGCGCCCTCGCATCCTGTCGGCGCGGATATTCGACGCATCGAGGGCGGTCATTTCGCCCTTCTGTTCCGCGCCGGTCCTTCTCACGGTTGCGCGTCCGACTTTTTCTTCGATGAGTTTCCCGGAAGGGTCCCGATACCGGATGTAGTAAATGCGTTCCGGCTTCCCTGTCGCCGGGGATGTTCCGAGGATGTAATAAACGCCCCGGGTTCCTCTCACCTTGATCCGCTTCATTGTCGGCATTGACGGCCTCCCGGGGGTCCTTCTGGGGAACCTTGCGGGGAATGGGGAGGGGGAAGCCGAAAGGCGAGGGTTTCCGTTCCCCACACTATTCCCCACATTAGGGGTATAGAATAAGGGGGAACGGTTAGGAAGTCAATATCCCGCAAAGTAGCATGTTTCCTTTGTTGGCGGGCGGGGTTAGAGGAGAAATAGGAAAAAATCGGTAAGCGGGATAATCGCCCTTACAAGGCGAGGGTCACAGGTTCAAGTCCTGTTCCGCCTACCATGCGCAAATGGGGGGTAGCGAGATATCGCACCCCCTTTTTCAATAAAGCAGGATCTCATGCCGTTGCTTGACAGGGGGGAGAAGGCGGCAGGATAATTTTAAAATATGGTTTTCGATCCCACTTAGCAGAGAGTCATTATTGGTATTCACGACGAACATGCCAAATTTGAAAAACGCCATCATCGAGGCCGGTTTCCGGGTACCTCATCTTCTTGTAAATTCCATGTCGGAACGAAAACAACAGATTCTTCAATCCACCTTCCAGGCTGTTCGAAAAGCCGATCTGAAAGAAGAATACAAGATATTGATGGCCGATTCGGAGGAGGGGCGTAGACGGACCGAAATGGTGTTGGGTTTGATCCAGAAGGCACTTTGCGGGGATATGCAGCCACTTATAGAAGATCAAATCCGCACGGGGTATATTCGAGTTGTTCAAAAGGTTCCTTTGCATAATACATTGAAGGTTCATACGATCATGGAACAGGCGATAACAAGAGAATTTATTAATCAGTACTCTGATTATTCAGGCACAGAGATGAAATTAAGAGATCTTCACGAAGAGGTGATCGTATTAAATTTTGTTTACGGGAAAGTAAAAGAAGTTGTATCCGAATCATTTTTAAAAACAAGAGATGAGATCATAGAGAAGAGAGGAATGCAGATCGAGGGTTTGTATAAACTTGGCAATACGTTGGACGACAATTCAAAAATATCCAACTTCAGTCAGATATTCATTAATGAGGTGTCCAATATATTGGGCGCGGCCCATGTCATCCTTACGATCAATAACAGCAGCACCGCGAATAAACGTTTCGTTCCCACGATTCAAGTTGGCAGCTCCACGGTTGCGCTCGGGTTGTTCGCCAATGAAAAAATGGATGAAACATTGAGAAAGATGGTTCAGGTGCGTATTCCCTCCCTGGTGGACCATGACGGAAGAAAGCAATTTCCCGTAAACTCGGAAAGCATCGAAACCATCCCCAGCGGGTACTGGCTCGTGGTTCCTATTTTCACGGAAAGCAGATTTTACGGTTTTCTTTCCATCAACACGGGGAAACTGAACGGGCAATTGTTCGGAGCCGACTCCTATGTCATCTTGTCGGTGGTGTCGAAAATCGCCCAGGCCATGGAGAGGAACCAGTATCTCGTCAAATTGAGGAAAAGCCAGAAAATGCTTCAGCGCCTGGCGAGCAGGATCATTTACATGCAGGAGGAGGAACGGAAGAAGATCTCCGCCGAGATTCACGATACCATCATCCAGAGGCTTACCGGCATCTGGTTTAAACTTCTGTACCTGGAAGAGACGATGCCGATCATGAAACAGACGGATCTTGATTCGTTCATCTCGCTTAAGTCTTACGTGAACGATTCCATCATGGAGGGGAGGCGCATCGTATACGGTTTGAGACCGTTGATGCTGGATGAACTGGGCGCAAAAAAGACGATAGAGGAATACGTAAAAAATTACAGGTTGGAAAATTCAATGGAGATAGATCTGGATTTTAAGGGTGATTTTTCAAAGCTATCTCCGGAGAAACAAACAAGCGTATTTCGCATCCTTCAGGAGTCCTTGGAAAATATTAAAAAACATTCAAATTCAAAGACCGCTCGTATTCGCCTCGACTGTACGGAAGCCGAGTTGTCATTCTTTGTGGAAGATTTTGGTACCGGGAAATCAAAGAAAGTGCCCAAGAAAGAAGAAATGGGAAAGAGCCACTTCGGTCTTGATATCATGGATGAACGCGCAAAGGCGGTCGGTGGAAAAGTAAAATATGGATTTAAAAACAGGGGCGGATTTGTTGTAAAGGGGATGATTCCAATGGATAATTCCAGGAGGTTGCGTTGATCAAAGTCTACCTGGTCGATGACCATGATGTTATTCGAGCCGGGATCAAGCAGATCCTCGAATTGGACAAGGAGATTCGTGTCGTCGGCGAGGCGTCGCGGGCATTGGATGCCATCAATGTTCTTGAGACCGGGTTGGCGGACCTCATTTTCATGGATATACGCATGCCGGGGATGAACGGTATCGAAGCAACCCGGATTCTGACCGGGAAAATCCCCAATATTAAAGTTATTCTTCTGACGAACTTCAACGAAGAGGAGTATGTAGTCGAGGGCCTTCGGGCGGGAGCCGCCGGGTTTCTTTTGAAAAATATAGGAAAAGAGGAATTGCACAAGATAGTGCATTCGGTCTATGAGGGGAAATCCTTCCTTGATCCGGCGGTTACCTCGACTATTATAAAAGTGGCGATCCGTAAACCTAAGGAATCCTCGAAAGAATCTTCCCTGCAACCGGAGGAAAAATTAACGACGAGAGAATTTGAAATTCTGGATCTAATTAGTCGGGGACTTGGCAACAAGGATATCGGATCGAAACTTCACCTGTCGGAGTACACCGTCAAGTTCCATGTAAAGGCCATCTTCCGGAAGCTGGGTGCAAAATCGCGATCGGAAGCGGTCTACAAGGCGGTCAGCAGCAGTCTCATCTCGCAAAAACCGGGAACGTAACGGCGTCCCACCCTTTCGAGCCTTAGATTCGACCCATAAGCAGGATTGCCCCCGGGGCCTACTCCGCCTAATTTATAAGGTGTGCGGTGTGCCCTATGCACATGCCCGGGAGGCCGATGAAATATTTCACCGAGGAACAGCTGGCGCGGGAAATCAGGCCGTTGCCCGACGTCGCGATGGAAGCCCTCGAGGCGGGACGAATCGAAAACCTCCATCAATTGCTGAACGAGATGTCCGTCGGCCACAAGGAACTGGATGCCTTGGGGCTTCAGTGGATTTCGCGGATGTTCGGCAAGATCCGGTCGGACATCGGAGAGGGCTTCCTGGACGAGGTCCTCGCCGAGTCAGCCTCGTTCCTGATGGCTCCCTATGCCGAAGGATTTCGGAAGGGGGACGAAAAGGGAACGATCCGGGAATTCGCAGCGGTTTGGAAGAGTAGCGTAAGCACGAACCTCGTTCCCCTCGGCGAGGATGACAACCAGGTGATCTTGTCGTTGTCGCCTTGTGGAACCGGCGGCCGGATCCTCCTTGAGGGGTGGCCGCAGATCCTGCCGGAGCTTTTTTCCCCCTGTTCCGACGGCACCCCGATCTATTGCCGGGGTTGCAAAGCTCTTCAACATGCGTTCAACCGGGCGGTTGGAGAGACGGTTTGGACAACCCGGATCAGCGAGACGCTCCCCGGTGCCTGTGAAATGCGTTTTTCCAAGCAAGGCACGAAGGGGCGAAGGCTGTTCAGCACCGACGAGTTCTACCGCATCGGGAAGACACGCTCACGCCAAGCGTTGGACATGATCCTTGCGGGGAATGTGGATGTCGAGGGACTGATCAGGAACCAGCATTGGGAATGGCTGCCCTGGCACGATCTGTTCGTTCAATGGGCCACCTGCATTTTATCGGCGGTATACCGGAAAAAGGGAGCGGACTATCTCGATGGGTTCCTGAAGGAAACCTATGACACCGCATTTTCTTTCCTGTACCGGTTGTACGACGCGCTGGACGATGTCGGCGCGTTTCGTCTGTTCGCACGGATCTGGAATTATCACATGGCCACGTTCCGCGTGAAGGAAGAAGAAGACAGGTTTGTTTTCATCCTCGATCCATGTGGAAGCGGCGGACGGCTGTACCGGTCGGACATGCACAAGGGGCGGTTCCGCTACGGATGCGGTATTCCGTGCCTGATGGAGAATCCCTCGAATATCAATTTCAATCGGAAGGATTTTCCGATCTATTGCGTTCATTGCGCATCCAGCAACAGGGATCAGTTCGAAGGCGGGCCGCTTGTCTTCGTCATCGACGGGCATGCCCAGCAGGATACCGCATCCCCGTGTGTGCACTACCTTTACAAAAAAGGAGCGAAGCGGGAGGTGCCCTCCGCAATCCTTGCGCAGGTCGGCAAGTCGAACGTGGCGCCGTTGAAGCGGCCGGCATGACGGAAGATTCAGGCCTGATGAAACCGGCAGCGAAAAGTTCACATTAACGTTGGATCAGGAGGCGGGCATGGCCGAACTGTCGGATCTTTTCTCCCCCATCACGCTGCGTCAGTGCGAGGTCAAGAACCGGATCCTCATCTCCGGACATGTCAACGGCATGGCCGGAGAAGCGAGCCTGCCGAACGAGCGGGAACTCCGATACCACGAGGCCCGGGCCAAGGGGGGGTACGGCCTCATCGTAATGGGAGCCGCCGCGGTATGCCCCAACTCCTGGCTGTTTCCGTCGGTCATCCAGGGGTGGAGGGACGAGATCATCCCATGGTACCGGAAGATATCCGATGCGGTGCACGCCCATGGATCGAAGCTCATGGTGCAGGCGTGGCACAACGGGCACCAGGAGACCGGGTTCTATTCATGGACGCATGCCCAGTGTCCATCGCAGATCGTCTCCGCCGGACAGGGGGAGGCTCCCGGCGCCATGGACGAGGACGACATCCGGGGCGCGATCAGGAATTACGTCGATTTCGCCCTCCGGTGCAAGGAGGGCGGGCTTGACGGGGTGGAGCTACATTTTGCCCACGGGTACCTGCCCCAGCAGTTCCTTTCGCCCTACTCCAATATCCGCACGGACAGGTACGGCGGCAGCCTGGAAAACCGGATGCGGTTCGGGATGGAGTTGATCGAGGCCGTTCGCAAGGCGGTGGGTGGAGAATTCGTCGTCGGGCTCCGCATCAGCGGGGACGAGATGATCTCCGCGGGCCTGAAACTTCCCGACATGAAGGAAATCGCCCCTGTATGGGCGGCGTCGGGGAAGATCGACTACCTGAATGTTTCGGGAGGCACGTACCGGTCCATCGCGCCGTTTGTCGGTCCGATGATGGTCCCGGCGGGAGCCTTCGTGTACCTGGCGGCGGAGATCCGCCAGGTGGTGGACATACCCGTGTTCGCCGCCGTGCGCATCAACGACCCGGTGATGGCGAACAACATCATCCGGAACGGCGAAGCGGACATGGTGGTCATGACCAGGGCCTCCATCTGCGACCCGGAGATGCCCAACAAGGCCCGTGCCGGACGGCTCGACGACATACGCCAGTGCATCGCCTGCAACGAGGGATGCTGGGAACGGGTCGAGCACCACCAACCCGTCACCTGCATGCAGAATCCCGAGACGGGCCGCGAAGGTGTCTTCAAACTCGACCCCGCGCCGAAATCGAAAAAGGTCGTCGTCGTCGGAGGTGGGCCCGCGGGCATGAAGGCGGCCACCGCGGCAAGGGAGAGAGGTCACGAGGTGACCTTGTTCGAAAAATCCGCGGAGCTCGGAGGGTCCATTCTCCTTCCGGCGAAACTCCCCGCGCGACAGGAATGGAGCCAATGTGTCCGGTTTCTCGCGCATGAGTTGAAACGGCTGAACGTAAAGGTCTCCCTGAACACGGAAGCGACAGCCGCTCGCGTGCTCGCGGAGAACCCGGACGCGGTGGTCGTGGCCACCGGATCGAGTCCGTTCGAGGGGACCGTGCCGGGCGTGGTCGGACCGGACGCCGCGATCCAGGTGGAAGCCGGGACGCACGTCGTCACGGCGGAAGACGTGATCGCGGGCAAGGTCGAGACCGGGGGGAAAGTGGTGATCGCCGACTTTCAGAATTACATGAAAGGAATGATCACTGCGGAGTTCCTCGCGGACCAGGGAAAGGATGTCACGCTGATCATGCCGCTTCCTTTCCGGTTGCTGGCGGCCAACCCGTACGATATCGACAAGCCCACGCATGCGATCCAGACATGGAACATGACGGCGAAAGGGGTGAAGAAGATCAGCGATTTCGAGGTGAAGAAGGCGGCGCCCGGCAAGGTCACCATCCGGAATGTCTTCACCGAAAAAGACCAGGAAATCGAAGCCGATACGCTGGTGACCAGTTACTGGCGCCGTTCCGAATCCGGGCTGTACGACGAATTGAAGGGCAAGGTAAAGGATGTCCGGAAGATCGGCGATTGCCTGGCTCCGCGTCGTGTCATCAACGCCATCTACGAAGGGTACAAGGCGGGGATGGAGATATAGATTCCCCCGCGGGGAGTGGAGGGAAATGGGAGGCGAGGTCTGGGTATACGCCGAGGAAAAAGACGGAGAGCTGCCGGAATCTTCCCTGGAGGTGATCAGCGAGGGGAGGCGTCTGGCCGATCAGGGAAAAGGTGAAAGGGTAAGCGTTGTCCTCCTGAGCGGGTGCGCGAAAGAGCTGGCGCCCATGGCGGTGCGCTACGGGGCGCACAGGGTGCTTTGGGCGGAGGAGAAGCGCTTCTCCCGGTACCTGCCGGAGGTTCTCACGGGCATCCTCGCCGGCATGATCGGCCGACACGACCCGTCCATCTTCCTGTTCTCGGCCACGGACGTGGGGAAGGATCTGGCGCCAAGAGTTGCCGCCAGGGTCAAGGCCGGTCTCTTCCCAAATTGCGACCGATTGGATCGATCTCCAGACGGACTCCTGGTCCCGACTCGGCTTACCCACGGTCGGAAGGTCCACGTTACCGCTCTTTGCAGGAACGCCAGGCCCCAGATGGCTACCATCGAACCCGGGGTCGCCCGCGTGAAGGAGGCGCCTTCTTCCGGCGAGACGGAACCCCCGGAGATCGTGGAGATCCGGCCTGGAGACTACGCCGGCGATGAGCGAGAGAGGGTCAAGGTCATCGATTTCATCAAGGCGGATCCCCGTACCGTCGACATCGCCGATGCGGAGATGATCGTGGCGGGAGGGAAGGGCGCCTGCGAAGGAGAAAATTTTCGATGGATCTCGAACCTGGCGGAGGCGATCGGTGCTTCGGTCGGGGGTTCCCGCGCGGCGGTGGACGCCGGGTACATCCAACGGGACAGGCAGATCGGACAATCCGGAAAGACGGTTTCCCCCAGGTTGATGATCTCCTGCGGTATTTCCGGCGCAAATGCCCACGTGGTGGGGATGCGGGAATCCAGGACGATCATCGCCATCAACACGGACCGGCATGCCCCCATCTTGAAGTTGGCCGACCTTGCCGTGGTGGGCGACCTCCGCGAAATCCTGCCGGCGTTGATCGATCGCCTCCGGAAAGGGTGCCACGCAGGAGAAAAGCCTCTGTAAATAAAGAGTTCTCGCCCCCCCAGCCCCGGCATCCCCTTTTGAGTCCCGAATTCTACCCTTAAGCGGGATTGTTGAAATATTTCCATCGGCTTATATGGAAGATGCGGGGAGGTATCAATCAGGGGATCAGGAGGGGTACGTGATACAAACGGACCAAAAGTACTGGAACATGGACGTCGAGCCGCTGCTCAATACACCCGAAATCCGGGAAAGCCAGGAGAAGCTGCTCCCCCGGGCGATCCGGTACTGTTACGAGAACGTCCCCTTTGAGCGCCGCCGCATGGATGCGGCAGGCGTCAAGCCCGAGGATCTCCGTTCCTTCGACGATTTCCAGCGGGCCTTCAAACCGGTAGGGCAGGCCGAGTTCCGCCAGGTCTTCGAAGAGTTCGAACTCGACATGGACAAGGTCTGGCTCCACCTCTTCGGCAAGGATCGCATGGACGATCTGTTCCTGTTGACGACCACCTCCGGGACCACGGGCGTTCCCACGCCGTACCCGGTCTTTCACAAGACGACGGACACCATGGCGGAACTGTTCGGGCGCATCGGATGGCGCGCCGGGATGCGGCCGGGGGACAAGCTGGCCGTGGGGTTCGGCCTCAGCATGCATGCCGCCGGGACGCCTCACCTGTTCTGGTACAAACGCAGCCACGGCGTCACCCTGATCCCGATCGGGGCCGAAGCGGGGACGGAACGGATCCTGACGTACATGAAACTTTTCAAGGCAACCATGTTTTCAGGCACCCCGTCGCTGGCCCTCCATCTTATCGAGCGGGCCCAGGAAGTCCTGGGCGCTCCCATCCGGAGCCTCGGGCTCAAGACGCTGCTCCTGGGCGCGGAACCCGGGGCGGGGATCCCGGAGGTGCGAAGCCGCCTCGAGAACGAGTACGGTGCCAAGGTCTACGACATCGGCGCCGGGTACGGAGTCTCCTGCGACCATCCCGAATATCAGGGCATGCATTGGATCGCCGACGACCACTGCATGTATGAACTGATCGACCCGGAAACCCGGGAGCCGGTTCCCCTTACGCATGGAGCGATCGGGCAGGCGTGCTTCACGCCATTGGAGCCGGAATCCGGCATCTTCTTCCACCATCTCCGGTTCACCCTCAACGACATCCACCAGGTCTTCACCGACCCCTGCCCCTGCGGGCTCAGCGGATTCCGGTACAAGATCGTCGGCAGGGCCGACGACATGCTCAAGGTGAAAGGCACGCCGGTCTACCCTGCGGCCATCCAGGGGGTGATCAACGGGTTCGTGCCGCGGATCACGGGGGCGTTCCGCATCGTCTTGACGGAGAAACCGCCCAGGGTCGTGCCGCCCCTCAAGCTCAAGGTGGAGTTCGGCGAGACCGTCCGGGAGGCGGATGTGCCCGGGCTCGAGAAGGAGATCGTGGAGAAGATGCACAACATGCTCCATATACGACCCGCCATCACCTGGCTCAAGCCGTTTGCGTTGGAGCGTGCGTCGAAAAAAACCCAGCTCCTGGAGAAACAGTACGAGTGATGGCCTCCATGCCGGAGCGGGACAAGTTCCACGCATGAAAGGAGCGTTTCCGTGCGGGACGTTGCCGTAATAGGGATCGGGATGACCCGGTTCGGGAAGTTGCCGGACAGAAACATCAAGGACCTGGTGCGCGAAGCGGTCCTGGGGGCCGTGAAGGATGCCGGCATCCGGAAGAAGGACATCGGGGCGGCGTACGTGGGCAATGCCGCGGCCGGGCTGATGACCGGCCAGGAGATGATCCGAGGCCAGGTGACGCTTAGCCCGTTGGGCATCGAGGGGATCCCGATTTTCAACGTGGAGAACGCGTGCGCCAGTTCCTCCACGGCGTTTCATCTGGGCTGGATGGGTGTGGCGTCCGGGTTGTATGACTGCGTCCTGGTGGTGGGATTCGAAAAGCTGTATCACACCGACAAGCTGAAGTCCTTCCATGCGTTGTCCACCGGAATCGACGTGGAAGCCGGGAGCACTTTTCTCCAGGACTTCGCCGCCAGGAAGGGGCAAAAGGCGGAAATCCTCAAGCTGGGTAGCGGTACCAACCGCAGCATCTTCATGGACATGTACACCTACTGGGTCCGACCGTATATGGAAAAGTACGGCCTCACCCGGGAACACTTCGCCAGGATCTCGGTGAAGAATCACAGGAACGGTTCCCTCAACCCCCACGCCCAATATCAGAACGAAGTGACATTGGAGGAGGTTCTGAATTCCGGCGAGGTGGTCTATCCCCTGACCCGAATGATGTGCGCGCCCATCGGTGACGGGGCGGCAGCGTGCATCCTGTGCTCCCGGTCTGCGGTGGACCGATTTTCGCGTACCCCGGTCTGGGTGGCGGCCTCGAAGGTTGGGAGCGGTTCCCTGCTGGCCGAGGAGGAAGCCGTGGCCGGGGTGATGGCTCCCGGGGCCTTCGAGCAGGCGGGGATCGGTCCGGGGGACATCGACGTCATCGAGGTCCACGACGCCACCGCCCCTTCGGAAATCATGTCCCTGATTCAGCTCGGCATCTGCCCGGGCGATGAGGCCTGCAAGTGGATCGACGAAGGATACCTGGAAATTGCAGGCAGAATGCCCACTAACACGTCGGGTGGTCTGGAGACCAAAGGCCACCCCGTGGGGGCGACCGGCGCCGGGCAGATCTTCGAGATCGTGGCCCAACTCCGGGGCCATGCGGAGAGGCGACAGGTTGCGCACCCGAAAACGGGCATGACGCACAACGGCGGGGGCATCCTGGGCGCGGATGCGGCCGCGATGGCCCTGCACATATTCAAGCGGTGACCCGAATTTCATGGGAAAGGAGAATAAGGTATGCCGTACTTTGACCTCAATCTGGATCTGACGTGGGAAGACAAGGAAATCAAGACATCGGCCCACAAATTCGCCAAGGAGGTCATGCGCCCTATCGCACGGGAAGTCGACCGGATGACCGCCGAGGACGCGGTCGCCAGGAACTCACCCCTGTGGGAGTTTTTGCGTCAGGCCTACGCACTGGGTTATCACAAAGCCCTGTTTCCCACGGAACTCGGTGGGTTGGGGTTCACGCCGCTGCAGGGTCACATCCTCAACGAGGAGATCATCTGGGGGAGCCTGGGGCTTTCGGGGGTCCTCCTTCTTGCGTCGTGGCCGTTTTTCAAGGTCCTGCAGTCCGGAGACCAGGGCCTCATCGAGGAGTTCGTGGCGCCTTTCTGCAAGACCAACGAGCCGGATATCACCGCATGCTGGGCCATCACGGAGCCGGATCGCGGATCGGATTCGATCAATGTCAACGAGCCGTTCTTTTCCGCACCGGGAGCGCGTGGAAACCTCCAGGCCAGGCTTGATGGAGACGAATGGGTCATCAACGGGCAGAAATCGGCATGGGTGTCGTGCGGTCCCATCGCGACCCACGGCATGCTCAACGTACAGATCGACCCGTCGAAGGGTCTGGCCGGCGGCGGCGTCTGCATCCTCCCCTTGAACCTCCCCGGCATCTCTCGCGGGAAGGCGCTGGAAAAGGTGGGGCAGCGGGACCTTCCGCAGGGAGAGCTGTTCTTCCACGAGGTGCGGATCCCGAAGAAGTACATGTTCGTGGGACCAGAGAACTATTCGACGTGGACGGCGAACAACCTCGCCTTCGGCAATGCGGCGATGACGCTGTTTGCCATCGGACTCGCGCGCGCCGCGTTCGACGAGGCGTTCGCGTACACGAAGGAGAGGGTCCAGGGAGGGCAGGTGCTCATCGACCATTACTTCACGAAAGTCCGGATCGCCCGGATGTTCGGAAAGGTCGAGGCGATCCGCGCCACGAGCCGGGCGGTCTGGAACCTGGCCCTCAAGGTCTATCCGCCGCTCCCCGAGTACTCCTACTCCTCGAAGGCCATCTGCACCGAGATGGCGCGGGAGGTCGTCGACGAGGCGGTCCAGTTGCATGGGGCGAACGGGCTGACCAAGGAGTACCCGATCGAGAAGTTCTGGAGGGATTCGAGGGCGCTGACGATCGAGGACGGAGAGAACAACACGCTTTGCGCGATGGCCGGCAACTTCCTGAAAGACACCTATCCCAGGACCGCCAGATAAGTGGCCATCCGCGAGACACCCGGAGGAGAAATGACGGAGGAAACGGTTTCTTTTCGACTGGACGGCAAGGTGGCCCTGGTGACCGGAGCTTCCCGGGGGATCGGCGCGAGCTGCGCGAAAATATTGGCGCAGGCCGGCGCCAAAGTTCTCGCGACGGATGTCATCGAGAACGAAGGGCGGGATGTGGTCGAAGGGATCCGGAAAAGCGGGTACGAGGCCGCATTCGAAGTCCTGGATGCAGCCAGCGAGAAAAGCTGGGAGACCGGAGTGAATGCCGCCTTGGAGCGCTTCGGTGGACTCGACATCCTGGTGAACAACGCGGGTGTTGAGATTGTGAGGCCGATCCTGGAGACGAGCTTCGAGGATTGGCGCATCCTGCACTCCGTAAACCTCGATGGCGTTTTTCTAGGACTGAAATGCGCCGTCAAGGCCATGATGCCTGGAGGGGCGGCCGGGCGAGGCGGATCCATCGTCAACATGTCGTCGATCGCCGGTCTCATAGGGTTTCCCTTCATGTCCGCGTACTGCTCCTCGAAGGGGGGGGTACGCAACCTCTCGAAAGCCGTCGCGGTCGAATGCGCGAAGATGGGATACGGCATCCGCGTGAACTCGGTGCATCCCGGGTTCATCGGTACGACCCGGATGGCGGAGAGGTTCTTCGCCTCCGTGGCGGACCTGTTCTTCGAGGGAAACCGGGAAAAGGCGGTCGAATATTGCCGGGGGCTTACCCCGGCGGGAAATATCGGAAACCCGCTCGACATCGCGGCGGCCGTGCTGTTTCTGTCCTCCGACGCTTCCAGATTCATTACCGGCACCGAATTCACCGTGGACGGCGGGTTCACCGCGGTATGAACGTGCCGGTCACCAACCTGGAAATCTCCCGGTCATGATCCGGGGGATTCTCCGCGACAGGGCCGCCTCGCTCGGGCGCGCGCCCTTCCTCCGTTTCCGGGACGAATCCATCTCCTTCGGGGAGATAGACGAGAGCAGCAACCGGGCCGCCAACCTGCTCCGGGAGATCGGGGTGCGCCGGGGCGACAAGGTCTGCCTGATGATCGGCAACAGGCCGGAATTCGTGGAGCTGTGGTTCGGGCTCGCGAAACTGGGCGCCATCATGGTGCCGATGGAAACTTCCCTGAGCCGGAATACCGCTTCCTACGTCGCAAGCCACTCCGACGCGACGGTCTTCGCGGTGGAGGATTCCGCCTACCTTGCGATCGAGGAGCGGCTCGGGAAATTGCCGAAGATACGTAAAAAGATCTGGGTCGGCGCAACCGGCGGAGCGCCCCCCGGATTCCTGAATTTCCGGGAGGCGCTGGGCGCATTCCCCCGGACGGCGGGCAGGCTGCCACCCGTGGCGCCGGCGGACGTCATGGCGATCGTCTACACCCCCGGCACGACCGGACTTCCGAAGGGGGCGATGATTTCCCAACGCAACTACTGCCACGCCGGAAAGATCTGGGCCGAGCACGTGGTGCGCGCAAACACTCGCGACGTCTTCTACACGACGCAGCCCCTGGCGCATGTCCAGACCCAGACGCTTGCGGTCATCGGTGCCCTGGTCGGCGGATGCCGGCTGGGGCTCGGGGAAGAGTTCCTTGCCGGGACGTTTTTTGACGCGATCCGCCGCCACGGCGCGACCGTGTTCGCCTACACGAGTCCGATGATCGAGAGCCTGATGAAACTGGAGCCGCAGCCGGATGACGCGGCGAACCCGGCTCGTCTGGCCTTCGGGGGCGCGGTCGCCGGAGCGACAGCGCGGGAATTCGGAGACAGGTTCGGTGTCGAAATGGTGCAAGGGTTCCATCTTACCGAGTGCGGGGGGATGTGCCTCGCCAACGTCGGCGAGAGCGCCAAGGAGGGGGCGATCGGGAAACCCCTGCCGTCCTACGAGGTGAAAGTCTTCGATGAATTCGGCGAGGAGTTGCCGACGGGGCTTTCCGGGGAGATCGTCCTGCGTCCCACGACTCCCGAGTCGGCCTTCCTCGGGTATTACCGGGAGCACGACCGGACCGCGGAGAACATGACGAACGGATGGTTTCACACGGGAGATCGCGGGTATGTCGATACAGAGGGCTATTTCTTTTTCATCGACCGGAAGGCGGATTGCATCCGGCGCGGCGGAGAGGTCTTTCCATGCGCCGAGGTGGAACGGATCGTCAACGGCAACCCCAAGGTGCTGGAATCGGCGGCCACGGGGGTCCTTTCGGAACTGGACGATGAGGACGTGAGGGTCTTCCTCGTCCTCCGGCCGGGCATGGACGTTTCCCCCGAAGAAATCGTCGCATGGTGTTCGGGACGGATGCCCTCCCACCACGTCCCCAAATATGTCGAAATCGTCCAGGAGCTTCCCAAAACGGCCATCGGCGGGATCCGCAAGCACGAACTCCGCAAGCACCCAGTGCGCGAGGGTTGGGCGACAAGACCGGCGTTGGGCGGCAGAACCCCCAAACTCCCCCTTTGAGCAGTGATTTCTACACCTCCGCAGGATTGTTCGATATCAACCCATATTCTATAAGTGGTCGCAAGGGAGAATGGTATTCAAACGCTCATCGCTGCGGGGCCGGTGCACGGTTGGTAAACAGTGGTCGGGCAGGAAAAAAAGAGGGAGGAGGGCTTAATGAAGAAGCAAGGAGGAATCGGATTCCGGTTGTTCGTTCTTGGAACGCTCATTTTTTGCTCCAGCAGTAGCTTCGCGTACACGTTGCTGGATGGGAACTTCGAATTGAAGGGGTATGTCCGCAACATCACGGCGATGCGTACGGAAAACCCCAAGGGAGGCTTGGGTGGGGACCAGTTCAAAAGCGGTGACATAGAGCTTTCCAAGTCGTTTCTCCAAGTGGAAGGCACCTACACGGTCAGCCCGAACCTGAAGGTGTACAGCCGCTGGCGTGGAGACTACGACGCCTCCTTTGACTTCAAGGGCCAGGACAAGTTTCCGCAAGCGGTGGTAGACGATCAGAGGCTGGGAAACGAAATCAGGGAGTTGTACGTGGACATCCGCCAAGGCCCCCTGTTTCTCCGGTTAGGGAAGCAGCAGGTGGTCTGGGGGGAGTCCGACGGGTTGCGCCTTGCGGATATCATCAATCCGCTCGACTTCCGTTGGCACTACTTCCTGGAAGATTGGCAGGATATCCGCCAGGGACTTCCCATGGCCCGCGCGATCTATGGGTTGGCGAACAAGACGGACCTTGAGTTCGTCTGGGCTCCGGTGTCCTTCAAGCCGGCGAAATTTGGGGGAGTGGGTACGTTCTGGGAGTTTCCTGGCGCCGGGGTGGGTGGGTTCCCCGAGAAGAAATACGACACGAATATCAATAACGGTTCCGTCGGTGGAAAATTCAAAACCACCTTGGGTTCCGGATTCGATGTGTCCATCTATGACTATTATCACCGTTTCGAGATGCCTACCTTTGAACTTACTTCGACCGGGCCGGATTTTGCGCACCCGTTTGTAAATTCCGTCGGTGGTACGTTCAATACGTTTTTCGATCCGCTGAAAACAGTGTTCCGTGGCGAGGCCGTTTACAACTCCAATGAACCGCATAACGATTTCTCGAAGCCGGATTTAATATCGAAGAAAAACACAATCGCCTTGATGTTCGGAGCGGACCGTCCGACATACCTTCCGATCAACTCCGAGTCCTCCTTCCTGAGCTTCCAGGTGTTCTACAAGAAGGTGCTCTCTCCCGACAACACCACCATCATGTTCGGCGATAGCGCTGCTGCAGGGAAGAAAGACGATCAAACGATGATTTCCGGCTTCATCTCCACCCCGTACGTCTATCTCATCCCGAACGCCGTGCTGACGCCCTCCTTTTTCGTATTCTACGATGTGATCGGGTCGGGCTGGATGCGGCCGATGGTGAATCTGAAGTACGGAGACAACCTCAGCGTTTCCCTTGCGTACAACAAATTCTGGGGTCATAAGGACGCCCGCGGATTCTTCGACCCGTTCAGCGACAGAAGCGAAGCTTTCGTCGACGTCAAGTATTCATTCCAATAATTGTCTGTTGAATAGACAAACTGTGGGAGGAAAGGCATGAAAAGATTCCGTCACCCTTTTATCGCTTGTATCGTTGGACTGTTGCTGGTCGGATCGTTCTCCGTTGCGTATTCCGCAAGCTCCACCTATGAAAAAAGTTATCTTGCTGGAGAAGTGAAGTTCAAGATCGATAAATCGAATGTGGAACAATACAAAGACAAGTTGGCCCTCGGCATCTACAGATTAGTGAAAGAGTGGGGCTATGTCGTTCCGGTGTACGAGACCGTTCATGACTACACGTTCCCGAAGGAGTACCTCGAGGCTACGGAAAAATACAAGGGAACGGCCAGAATCAACAAGCAGGGCGGCCTGGAAAACTACACGGCGGGCCTTCCGTTCCCCGATCCGAAAAGCGGGGCGGAAGTGATGTGGAACTACGAGTACAAATATTCGGGTGACGATTTCTGGTGGACCACGTACGACATCGATGCCATCAGCACTACGGGGAAACAGAAGAAACTCCTCGGGTACTACAGGCGACTCGCGTACCAGGGGCGCGTAAAAGAGGCGCCGATGCCGTCGATTCCGAATCCCGACGGGGTGGCGGTGAAAGAGATCCAGGGGATTTCGTACCCTGAGGATCTTGCGGGATTGGCCCTTCTCACCGCCCGGTATCAAGGCGCCACCAAGGGGGACGACGGATGGATGTACATCCCGACCATCCGGCGAGTCCGCCGCATTTCCGTGGCGCAGCGCGGCGATACCTTCGGGGGCACGGACTTTACGTGGGATGACTACCGGGGGTTCTCCGGAAAGGTTTCCGACTACAACTGGACGCTGCTCGGAAAGAAGGAAATATACGTGGCGTACCATCCTCTCTCCAACAACCCGAAATATTCGGGAAAGATCCCGGCTCCCGATGACTTGCGGTACGAGTTGAAGGAAGTGTACGTCGTCGACGGCGTGAACAAGGACAAGGACTACGTGTACGGCAAGCGGCGGATCTACGTGGACGCGGACAGTTTCGCGGTCTGCTCGAACGACCTGTGGGACCGGAGAGGCCAGCTCTGGAAGTACAACGAAGCCGGCTTGACGGTGAAAAGGAACGACCACGTGATGTTCAACTATTACCAGAACATGTTCGACCTGATCGCCAAGCGGGGGTCCATGGCGTACAACGCGGTACTGAAAACGAATATCGGTCAGAAAGAGAGCGACTTTACCACGACGAAACTCCAGAGTCAGTCCCGGTAGGGATGGTTTCAGCTTGGAGGGGATGGTTGTTGCATCTCGGACCCCTCACCAGATGTGGCACGTACCGTCCCCTCCTTTGAGGATTGGGGAGGGAAAGGGAGAATGTTCCCGATCCCTCCCCACATCCTCTGTGAAGTGAGGTAGCCCATTTTTCCCGGAGAGAGTTCGTGTCACAAGGAATGAAATCGAGAAGATTCATCGATGAGGGATGGTTCCATGATTTCGGCCAGGGAATGTCGTTGACGGGTGGGCGATGTCCCGCCTGCGGTCAAACCTACTTCCCGACGAAACCGGTTTGCCCCTCCTGTTTCAATGCGGAACAGCAGAAGATCCCCTTGAGTGGAAAGGGGACGCTCCACACGTTTGCCCGTTCCCACATGGGGCCCTCCGGGATACCGACGCCGTTTACCATCGGCTTCATCGATTTGCGGGAAGGAATAAAACTGTTCTCCCTTCTGACGCAATGCGAGCCCTGGGACAAGGTCCTCGCCGTGGGGATGGAGATGGAAATGGTGATCGAGCCGATCCGGCAGGATGAAGAGGGGAACGAGATCGTCGGTTACAAATTCAGGCCTTCCAGGGGGAAGTCATCGTGAGGGCCGTGGCGATCGCCGGTATCGGAGGAATGCGGTTCGGCACGTACGGCGACCGGTCGCTGCGCGTGCTGGGCGAGGAAGCCTGCATCAAGGCGATCCGGGACGCGGGGATGACCCCCCGCGATATCCAACAGGCCTATGTTGGGAATCTGGCGCAGTGGGAATGGGGGCAGGGACTCCTGATCGGTCACTATGTGCTTCGCGAGATCGGCCTCACGAAAATTCCCATCACCCGGGTGGAAAACGGCTGCGCCACGGGATCCAACGCGTTCCACGAGGCCTGGTACAGGGTGGCTACCGGGGGCTGCGACATCGCCCTGGCGTTCGGGGTGGAGCAGATGACGGTGGCGAGCTCGGAAAAAATCCTCAACGTGTTCACCGGCCGCCAGCATGCGGAACGCAGTGGCGACATGGGGAATTCCGCGCCGGGCCTTTTTGGCCTCCTGGCGCGAAGACATATGGAAGAGTTCGGTACGACCCGGGAGCAGATGGCCATGGTGGCGGTCAAGAACCGGCATTACGGCTCCCTGAACCCGGAGGCCCAGTTGACCCAGGCCGTGACGGTGGAGGAGGTACTGAAGGACCGGATGATCTGCGATCCCCTGACCCTTCCACAGTGCTGTCCCCGTGGGGACGGCGCGGCCGCCGTGGTGCTCGTCGCCGGGAAGATCGCCAAGAAATACACGTCCACCCCCGTCTCCGTGGCCGCTTCGGTCCAGGTGTCCGGGACCTACCCGGATACGGGCAGCTACACCTGTTTCGATACCGACGTGCGCGCCGCCGCCGCCGCCTATCGGATGGCCGGCCTCGGCCCCGAGGACATCGATCTGGCCGAGGTACACGACTGTTTCAGCGTCGCGGAGATCGTCCATTACGAAGACCTCGGATTCTGCCGCAAAGGGGAGGGAGGGCGGTTCATCGAAGAGGGGCATTCCGGACCCGGCGGAAAGATTCCGGTTAACACGAGCGGCGGTCTGCTCTCCAAAGGGCATGTGATCGGCGCCACCGGGGTCTCGCAGATCATCGAGCTCGTCCGGCAGCTTCGCCGACAGGCGGGCCGGAGGCAGGTCGAGGGCGCCCGGGTGGCGCTCCAGCACAACGGCGGCGGGTTCATCCATACGGATACCGCCAGCTGCTTCATCCACATCTTGAGAAAATAACCGGGACGGGTGAGAAGAACGTGTCGACGAACGTTTCCGGGCGGGCGTACCGGAATATGGAGATGGAATCGATCCTCAACACGCAGGAGATGAAGGGGATCCAGCTGGAAAAGCTCAAAAAACTGATTGTCCGGCTATACGAAGGGAAGCCCTTCTGGCGTGAGAGAATGGAGAAAGCAGGGGTCAGGCCGGGCGACATCAGGACCTTGGAGGATTTCGGCAAGAGCATACCGGTCTTTGATAAAACCCAGCGCCGGAAACTGACCGAGGATTGCGGCATGGATATGTCCCAGGTCGTGGATCGAACGATCGGGGTCCCGATGGAAAAGCTTGTCCTGATGGCGGCGACTTCCGGGACCACCGGAGAGCCGACCCCCTATCCGATGACGCCCCGCGACATCGAGTGGCTGTCGGAGAACATCGCCCGGATGCACTGGCGGATCGGGGTCCGCCCCGGCGACAAGATCGTTCATGCCTTCGGGTTGAGCATGTGGCTGGCCGGGGTCCCGTACGCCCAGTTTTCCCAGAGGAGCGGCGCCTGCGTTTTTCCCGTGGGGGCCGAGGGAGGGACGGAGAGGATCTTGAAGTTCATCAGCCTCTTCAAGGCGAATGTCCTCGCCTGCACGCCGTCCCTGGCCGAGCACCTGATCACAAAAGCGCCGGAAGTGCTCGGTCGAGGCGTCGTGGAACTGGGGATCAAGAGGCTCTTTTGCGGGGGCGAGCCGGGGGCCGGAATACCCGAGGTGCGCAGGAACCTGGAAACCGCCTACGGGGCCAGGCTGTCCGATCATGGGGCGGGATTCGGAATTTCCTGCGACCACCCCGAATATCAGGGCATGCACCACGTTGCCGATGACACGGTCCTCTGCGAGCTGGTCGACCCCGAAACCTACGAACCGGTACGGTTCGAAGACGGGGCCAAGGGGTTGCCGGTGTTCACGACGTTGGAGGGAGAAGGGTTTCTCTGGTTCCGCGAAACCATCGGGGACGTCTGCCAGGTGTTCACCGAGCCCTGTCCCTGCGGGGCAACCGGGTTCCGCTACAAGATCATCGGCCGCACCGACGACATGCTGAAAGTGAAGGGGATCATCGTCTACCCCGCGGCCATCGACGGGGTGATCGCCGGGTTCATCCCGCGGGTAACGGGGGAGTTCCGGATCGTCCTGGAGGAGCCGCCGCCCCGGGTGGTCCCGCCGCTGAAGCTAAAGGTAGAGCATGGGGAGGGCGTAGCGGCGGCGGATCTCCCCGACCTGACGAGGGAGATCGAGGAAAAGATGAAGAACCGGCTGAAGGTCACGCCGCGTATCCAGTGGCTGAGTCCGGGGACCTTGGAACGGTCCATGAACAAGACCCGGTTCATCGAGAAGATCTACGGGAAGAATTGATCAAGGGAGAACCTATGGGAATGGAAAAAGTGTTCACTCCGATCGACATCGGGACGATGACGTTGAAGCACAGGGTCGTGATGGCTCCCACGATCCATGAGATGTGTTACGGGGGGCATCCCACGGAAGCGTATCTCGCCATCACCGATACCTATGCCAGAAGCGGTGTGAGCATGGTTTGCGTCGGCGGGGCGACCATCGATCCCGGTCCGACCGGAGATGTGTTCCCGAACGCCCTGTCCATCGCCAGCGATGAGTGCATCTTCGGGCTTCAGAGGCTTGCCGAGGTGATCAAGGCCCAGGAAGCCAAAGCCTGCCAGCAGGTATATCACCCGGGTAGAGCGGCAGCCAGGTACTGGGCGCAATCGAACCCGGAGATGCTCCCCTGGGGCGCATCGGCGAACGTTCCCTTCATGGCCGCGCCGAAATGGGAGATCACGAAGAAGGACGGGAAGTGGCATGCGGTGAACGTCATGCCGCCGGCCCCGGTACGGGAGATCTCGACGGCGGAGATCGAGCAACTCGTCCGGATGCACGTTCTGGCGGTCCTTCGGGCGAGGAAAGCCGGGTTCGACGCCGTCAACATCCATTTCGCCAACGTGACGCTGGTCATGGATTTCATCTCGCCGTACACCAACGTGAGGACCGACGGCTACGGAGGCGGCTGGGAGAACCGGATGCGGTTGCCGTGCGAGATCATCCAGGCAACCCGGGCGGCGGTCGGCAAGGAGTACCCGCTGATCGTCCGGATTGCCGCGGACCAGGGACTCGGGGAAGCGGGGATCCAGCTCCAGGACACGCTCCGGTACGTCGTGCCGAGGCTCGAGGAGGCGGGCGTGGATGCCATCGACCTTTCGGCGGGGGTGCTCGATCATACCCCGCACAAGATCATTCCCCCGATGTACGACGCGAGGGGATGCTACCTGAACCATTCCGAGGCGGTGAAAAAGGTGACGAAATTGCCGGTGATCGTCGCCGGGAGGCTTTGCGACCCCCGGATGATCGCGAAGGCCGTCGAAAACGGCCGGTGCGACGTCGCCGCTCTTTCCCGGCCGCTCATGGCCGATCCTCTCATGCCGAAAAAGATGATCGCCGGGAAGCCGGACGACGTCCGGATGTGCGTCGCGTGCGGCTATTGCATGTCGGAAGCCGGTTGGACCAAGTATTGCGCGATCAATGCCGAGTCGGCGAGGGAAACGTCGCTCCCGAAGGTCGAGCCCGCGGAGAATCCGCGGAAGGTTCTCGTCGTGGGAGGCGGCCCCGGCGGCATGGAAGCCGCGCGCGTGCTTCGGGAAAGGGGTCACGACGTGACGCTCTGCGAGAAGGAGGCCCAGTTGGGAGGAACGTTGCGGATCGCGGCGGCGGCGCCCCTCACGAGGGAATGGAGAACGTTCACGCGGTGGCATATGCAGCAGATCGAAAAGCTCGAGGTCAAGGTCCGGTTGGGAACGGAGGTGACGAAGGAGTTGGTCGAAGAGCTTGCTCCGGATGCAGTCGTCATCGCCACCGGCTCCGTCCCGAGCCGGGACGTCCCGGGGGCGGACCAGCCGATCGTCGTCCTGGAGGAGGAAGTCCTTCTGAAGGGAGCGGTGATCGGGAAGAAAGTCGTCGTGATCGGCGGCGCCTTCTGGGATGTCGAGACGGCGATCAACCTGGCCGATCAGGGCAAGGAGGTGACCCTCGTCCGGGAGGCGGAGAGCATATCCATGGACAGACTCAGTCCGATCCGGGCGCTCCCGATCCTCTTCGGGATGCTCCAGTCGAAACACGTGAAGCCGTTGTTCTCGACGAAGGTGGTGGCGATCGAAAAGAACGGTGTGAGGGTTGCCGACAACGCGGGAAACGCCTCGTTCCTCGAGGCGGACGCGGTCGTGCTTTCGACGGGAAGAATTCCGAACAGGAAATTGCTCGATGAACTCCGGGGTGTCGTTGCGGACCTTCACGGGATCGGCGATTGCGTGAAACCGCGATGCGTGGCGGACGCCGTCTATGGGGGGAGGCTCGTTGGGGCCAGGATATAGACGGGACGAGGGCGGGTTTATTTTCATCGAGGGGCCGGTGCCATGCCTGCGGTCGTGAACAAGGACATCTGCAACGGATGCGCGGGTCTCGAACGGCAGGAGTGCATCTACAACTGCCCATACGAAGCCATCGTGCTGGTCGACGGAAAGGCCGTCGTCGACAAGGACAAATGCGACGAATGCAAAATCTGCATCGAGGTTTGTCCCGTAATGGCCATCGTGCTTGAGTAAATCCGCCGGCAAGGGGATGGCATGAGCTTGTGGGAAACGGAATTGGATAACGGTGTTCTTACCGCAACGTATTCGTTTCCGCCGATGAATTACATCGGCGCCGACGGCACCCGAAAAATGGTCGACCTGATCAAATCGTGGGAATCCCCCGGGATTCGCGCCATCGTCATCAAGGGCGGTGTTCCGGGGAAATTCATATCCCATTATTATGGCGAGGAACTCGCGACGATCGATCCTGCTTCGATCGAAAACTGCAGGACTCTGGGGGTATCGCCGATTCCCGGCTACAATGAAATGCTTTACCGGTTGCAGAGTCTTCCGAAACCCGTGATCGCAGCGATGAACGGGGATGCCATGGGTGGCGGCTTCGAATTCTGCCTCGCTTGCGACATTCGCATCGGTGAGTCCGGGGATTACAGATACGGTCTGCCGGAAACCAAATTGGGACTGATCCCGGGCGGCGGGGGCACCCAGAGGCTGTCCCGTCTTATCGGGATGTCCAAGGCCACGGAGTTTATCCTGCGGGGTCGGGTAGTGGCGCCGGAGACGGCGCTGAACCTGGGGATCCTGAGCGAACTTTCGGAGAACGCCTCCCGGCGCGCGGGGGAGATCGCCGCGGAACTGGCGGCCATGCCGGCGATCGGCCTTGCCCGGGCCAAGAAAGCGATCTACGAAGGCTCCGAAATCCATCTCGCCGGGGGCCTCGGCATCGAAAACGCCGCGTTCGTGGACACGATGCTGTCCGGGAATACACAACGAGTCGTGGCGAACTATCTCGGCCTGCCCGTCGAATCACGGCGGAAATGGCTGGAGCACCCGACCTACCCTAAATGCCCCAATTCATAAATACGGCTGCATTCGAGCGCCGCCGCATCCGCCGTCCCCTGCGTGAAGCCGTATCCGGTCCCCCCTCCTCCTCATGGAGGCACACCTAACCGATTGAATAACAACGTGTTTCATGGTTCTCCTTTGGGGAACAGAGAACCGTCCTTTCGAGGGATTGATGCAATCCCGGGAAGATATCAGCATGTCATCAGGGGCGTTTCGCCGAATCCACGTCAGGAGTGCGGAGCATGAAGAGACGCAGGGTATGGATGTTCGCGTCGGCGGCGGTTGTTTTTGCCGGGTTCACCGCCGCGTCGTTATCCACCACCGTAGGGGCGGCGAAGGAAGGAAGCGTCGACCCGGGAAAGGGAACCCGGTCCGCGGGGACGAGCTGGAAATACGACTACTTCGACAATTTCTACGACGTGGCATCGGCGACCCCGCAGGAGCTCTGGATCGTCGGGAACAGCGGGAAGATCCTCCATACCGGAGATGAAGGAAAGAACTGGATCATCCAGCCCGGCGGGATCAAGGAGGACCTTTACTCGGTGTCGTTCATCGACGCCCTCCGGGGATGGTGCTCCGGTGGCAACGGCTTGATACTGCATACGGAAGACGGCGGAGCAACCTGGTCCCGCCAGACGACGGGCACGAAATACCCCATCTTCCGGATCCAGTTCCTCTCGGAGAAGGTCGGGTTCGCCTGCGGCTACTTCGGCCTCTTTCTCCGGACGGCCGACGGCGGGAAAACCTGGGAGAACAAGTCCATCGGGGAAGACGTGACTCTCCGGGGGATGAGCTTCCCAAGCGAAAAGATCGGGTACCTCGCCGGGGAATTCGGCTCGATGCTGAAGACCGTGGACGGCGGCTCCACCTTCACCCGCCTCAAGTCCCCGGCGGACACCACGCTGTTCGCCGTGCATTTCTCCGACGCCACTTCCGGATACGCCAGCGGAATCGACGGATTCGTCGAGTCGACCGTGGATGGCGGCAAGACGTGGCGTAAGGAGGAGAGCGGCACCAAGGACCACCTGATCGGGATCCGCTCCAACGGCCGGATCGCGGTGGCGGTGGGTCTTCGCGGGGCCATGCGGACGAAGGTGAGCGGCGGCAAGTGGGCCGCGGTCGACGCCAAGACGCTCAACTGGATCTCGGGGATCCAGCTGGGCAAGGACGGCAAAGGGCTCGCGGTAGGAGCGCACGGGACGATCATTCGCCTGGAGGACATACTTCCCAAAGGTAAGGAAAAATAATGGACAAGAAAATCGCTTCCTTCATTTTCCGGTACCGGAGACCGCTGCTCGTCCTCATGTCGGTTCTGACCGTCCTCTTCGCCTGGCGTGCGGCCCACCTGAAACTCTCCTACGACTTCGAGAAGCTGCTGCCCCGCAACCATCCGTACGTGAAGACCTACCAGGAGTTCCAGGAAACGTTCGGGGGAGCGAACCTCATCACGATCGAAGTGGCGGTGAAGCAGGGCGATATCTTCAATTACGAGACGCTGAACAAGATCCGGAAGATCACCGACGACATCCAGTTCATCCCCGGGATCGACCGGTACAAGGTGGTCTCCATCGGGGCGAAGAAGATCAAGGAGACCAAGTCGACCTCGTGGGGCATCGAGAAGACCCCCCTGTTGTGGCCGGACGTCCCCAATACCGCGGAAGCGATCCAGGCCCTCAAGCGCACCTGCATGTCCGACGACACCGTCTTCGGGGTGCTGGTTTCCATCGACGGCAAGGCGGCGATGATCATGGCCGACGTCTATGAAAAGGGCGTCAACTACCAGAAGATCTACGCGGAGATCCGGAAAGTGCTCGACCGCGATGGGGATGCCAACACCACGATCCACGTATCGGGCGAGCCGATCGTCGTGGGCGAGGTGATCAAGGCGATGCCCAAGATCCTGTGGATCTTCGGCATCTCGATGGTCCTCGTCCTCGGGATCCTCTATCTCCACTTCATGAATTTGAGGATCCCCGTCCTCCACATCACCGTCTCGGGGGCCACGACGATCTGGGGACTGGGGTTGATGGAAATCCTTCATTTCACGTTGAACCCCATGACCACCATCGTGCCTTTCCTGCTGATGGTGATCTCGATCAGCCACGCCAACCAGATGATCACCCGGTATGCGGAGAAATCGATCCTGCGGGGCAAGGGCGGGATCGAGACCGCGGAAGAAGCGTTGGGGGAGATCCTGGTCCCCGGCGTCGCCGCTCTGGGGACGAACCTTGCCGGATTTGCCGTCCTGGCCATCATCCCGATCGGTACGATCCAGGAGTTGGCCATCACCGCGTCCGTGGGGATGGTCTGCGCGGTCGTCCGGGACCTCACGGTCCTGCCGCTGCTCCTGTCGTATATTCCGGACCTTGGGGCAAACCACGAGAAACGGCACGTCGTGGGCGGACTGTTCGAAAGGGTACTGACCCGGATATCCCATTCGATTTTCAACAAAACGGAACGCGTGGTGGTCCTGGGCGTGATGACGGTCCTGTTCGGGCTGGGGATCTATTACGCATCGCATATGAGCATCGGGAGCCTTCACGCGGGATCGCCGCTCTTCTGGGAGAAGTCCCGCTACAACCTGGACACGAAGAAAATCAACGAGGATTTCTACGGCACCGACGTGATGTCGGTCGTGATCAAGGGAGAACCTGGGTTACTGAGGGAACCGGAAGTCCTCCACGTGATCGGAGATTACCAGCGGTTCATCTCCGGCGTCCCGAAGGTGGGAGGAGCGATCTCCCTGGTGGACATGGTGAAAGGGGTGAACCAGAAGGTCCACGAGGACGACCCGATGTGGTTCACCATCCCGTCGACCGCCAAGGAAGTGGGTGCCGCGTATTACCTCTTCTACTCCGGGGCCGATCCCGGGGATTTCGATATCTTCGGGACCAACGACCTGGACAGCGCCAATATCCGGGTCTTCTTCAAGGACCACACGGTGGGAACGATCAACAAGGCGCTGGAGGAGACGAAGCGCTTCTTCGCGGAGAATCCGCTGAAATCCGGCCAGGTGCGCCTGGCGGGGGGGTTGATCGGAGTACTGGGGGCCATCGGGGAGGTGCTGGGGAGATACCACCTGGAAGCCACCCTCCTGTCCTATGGGCTCATCTGCCTCGTCACCTTGATCACATTCCGCAGTTTCATCGCGATGTTCCTGGTCTGCGTCCCCCTGGGGATGGTCTCGGTGATGTCGTTCGCCTTCATGAAGCTGTTCTCCATCGAACTGGACGTGAACACGCTGCCCATCGCCGCGCTCGGAATGGGGCTGTGCGTGGATTACGGCATCTATCTGTACGGGAAAATACGATCGGAAAGCCTGTTGGGAGGCACCTTCAAGGAGGTGCTGGACCGGGCGATGGTCTCCTGCGGCAGCGCGGTCATCGTAACCGGAACGACGTTCACGGTGGGAGTGATCCTCTGGGTGTTCTCGGATCTCCGGTTCCAGGCGACGATGGGGATCCTCCTCGGATTCATGTTCATCATGAACATGGTGACCTCGATCCTGGTCCTGCCGATCCTGATCGACATTTTCAAGCCGAAGGACATCTTTTCCACTCTCAATGAAAAATCGGCGGAGAAGATGCCGGCGGGGGCCGCATGCGGTGTCCCCGTCGAATAGGTGTCCGCGCGGATCGGAAGATTGTTCAATGATGGTTGACGGGGTCGATTTCCAGAGTGCCTACTGGATTGGAGGACGAGTATAAGTTGGCGGACAGGTAACGCCGCGAAAGCCGCGTCGCGCAGACGCGGGATGTCTTCATCAACGTCTTGCAGGCTCAGACCGGGAACATCGGGGGGACGAACCGTGGGGAACATATTCATTACGGGTGGAAGCCGCGGCATGGGGCGCGCCGTGGCGCTGAAGTTCGCCAGGGAAGGCCACAACGTCGCGGTCACGTATGAAAAGAACCGGAAAGCGGCCGAAGAGGTGGTGTCGCAGGTCACGTCGCTCGGGAAAGACGCCCTCGCCCTTGCCATGGATATCGGACGCCCCGAGGCCATCGATGCCGCGTTCGACGCGTTCGAGAAGCATTTCGGGAAGGTGGATTACCTGTTCAACAACGTAGGGGTGTTCCTCGGCTTGAAGCCGCTGACCGACCAGACTTGGCAGGACTGGGAAACGATCCTGCGGGTGAACGTCATCGGGCAATGGTACTGCACCCGGCGGGCCGTCCGGAACATGGCGAAAAACGGCGGCGGCGCGATTGTGTACAACTCCTCGATCTCGGGAACCGTCGCGTTTCCGAACGCGGCCGACTACGCCGCTTCCAAACACGCCGTTGTGGGGATGGTGAAGGGGCATGCGATCGAATGCGCGCCTCTGAAGATCCGGGTCAACGGGATCTGCCCCGGATTTTTCAAGACGGACATGTTCGACGACTACTTCGGTCCGGCCGAGGAGTACTTCTCGAAATCGAAGATCCCCGCAAGGCGAATCGGGAACGTCGAGGAATTGGCAGGCCTTGTCTACTGGCTGCTGGTCGAGGGAACATACTGTTATGGTGAAAACATCGTGTTCGACGGCGGCATGACCATCGGCCCCATCGCCGTCCCCGAGTAGGATCGCCGCGCCGTCACAGGGCTGGAAAGACCGTAGAACCCACAGGAGGTGCAAAAGGATGTCCGGGAAGAGAATCTTCACAAAAGAGGAATTGGCGGAATTTTCGAAGGATTGCATGGACCTTGCGTTGGAAGCGCTTGAAAAGGGAGATGTGGAAAAGGCCAAGCAGTGGTGCAGGAAGCAGAAGGAAACGAAGGACTGCATCCACGACCTGTACCTGCACTGGATCGCGGCGCTGCTTTCCACGATCTACGACAGGTGGGGCGAGGAATCCGCTGTCTCCGTTCTGAAGGAAACGTCCTGCCTCGGCCCCTCAGGCTGGTCTGCGCCCTTCCTGGCGGCGAGGGAGAGGCTCCTCAAGGAAAAAGGGATGAGGGGGTGGATCGAGTACATCATGGACGTCTGGCGGCAGCACACGATGCATACGCCTCCGGGGATGACAATGGAAGAGGACGACGAGAAGTTCATCCTGACGATGAACCCCTGCGGCAGTGGCGGCCGGCTGGTCAACATGGGAGCCTACGACGGGGCCTTCGGCTACCGCAAACTGAAGAAAGCCGGCCCGCATACCTGGGGCGAAGAGAATGTTCCGATCTATTGCGCCCATTGTCCCATCGTCCACGAGGCCTATCCGGTGACCGTCGCGGGGGCGGGAGCGCAGTTCTGGATCCACGCGTCGCCGTTCCCGAAAAAACCCGGGGATCCCTGCATCTATTTCATCTACAAGGACCCGACGAAGATTCCGGCAAAGTATTACGACCGCATCGGCAAGAAGAAGCCGGAATAATGTCCGAACTTCTGATTGCATCAAGAATGCGAAAGATATCCCTGAAAAATACTTCGAAATGGTCGGGATGAAAAAGCCGCAAGGGGAATGACGCGGAACGACAACGCTCCTCCGCCGGCGGAGGAGACCGGGAAGGGTATTGATGCTCTCCGTCGATGCCCTTCTTTCATATCGGGGTATTCCCATAGGCTATACTTTCGAGAGCACAAGGCCGGGATATTCAAGGCGGTCACAGAGAGGAGACAGGCATGGGGGGAAAAGTTCTCGTCGTCGGCGTCGGAATGGTCCCGTTCACGAAACCGGGGAAAAGCGACTCCTACGACGTCATGGGCGCGAATGCCGGACGAGCGGCCCTCGACGATGCAGGGATCGATTATTCCATGGTGGAGCAGGCCTACGTGGGCTACGTCTACGGGGATTCCACCTGCGGCCAGGCCGCGATCTATGCCGTGGGCCTGACCGGCATCCCGGTCGTGAACGTCAACAACAATTGCGCTACCGGCTCGACGGCCTTGTTCCTGGCCCGACAGGCGGTGGAATGCGGGGCGGCGGAATGCGCATTGGCGTTGGGATTCGAACAGATGACCCCGGGCGCGCTGACCGAGAGATGGTCTGATCGTCCCACGCCCCTGACCCGGTTCATCGAGGCGATGCGCCGTCTCGGGCAATGGGACGACGCGCTCCCGATGGCCCCCCAGTTGTTCGCCGCCGCCGCCCGCGAGTACCGGGAGAAATACGGCGCCGGGCCGGAAGCCTTCGCCGCGATCTCCAGCAAGGCCCGCAAGCACGCGGCCAACAACCCGTACGCCATTTTCCGGCAACCCGTCACGGTGGAAGAAGTCCTTGCCTCGCCGATGGTCGCCGAGCCGCTGACCCGTCTCCAATGCTGCCCGCCCACGTGCGGGGCGGCCGCCGCGGTGCTTTGCTCTCCCGCGTTCGCCCGAAGGCACAAGCTGGATACCCGTGTCGCCATCGCGGCCCAGGCCATGACCACCGACCGGGAGGACTCCTTCGCCGACAGCCCGATGCTCGTCATCGGCTACGGCATGAGCCGGGAGGCCTCGAAGAAGGTCTACGACAGCGCGGGCATCGGGCCGGAGGACATCGACGTGGTCGAACTCCACGACTGCTTCACGGTGAACGAGCTCATCACCTACGAGGCCCTGGGATTGACCGCCGAGGGGACGGCGGAGAAGTTCATCGGCGACGGCGACAATACGTATGGAGGCAAGGTGGTCACGAACCCCTCCGGCGGGTTGCTTTCCAAGGGCCACCCCCTGGGAGCTACCGGGTTGGCCCAGTGCACCGAGCTGGTCTGGCAGCTCCGGGGGCGGGCAGGGGCACGCCAGGTGGAGGGAGCCCGCCACGCTCTCCAGCACAATCTCGGGCTGGGCGGCGCCTGCATCGTAACACTGTATAGCGCGGCCTGAGATTTCCGACATCCGGTGCGGAGGAATCCGACGTGAGAAAGCTGGAAGGGAAAGTGGCCCTTGTTTCCGGGTCGGGCCGGGGAATCGGACGTGCGATCGCCCTGAAGCTGGCAAGCGCGGGGGCGCGCGTGGTGGTCAACGATCTCGATCCGGAACCGGCGCTGGAAACCGTCGGGGAGATCCGGGCGGCGGGAGGCGAGGCCGTAATCTGTGAAGGAAGCGTCACGGCGGAAGGCTTCGCCGACCGTTTCGTGAACACCGCCGTCGAGAGCTTCGGCGGCATCGATATCATCGTCAACAACGCAGGATATACCTGGGACAGCGTGATCCAGAAGATGACGGACGACCAGTGGCAGGCCATGTTGGATGTCCACCTGACGGCTCCGTTCAGGATCCTTCGGGCGGCCGCCGGGTTCATCCGGGGGGCTGCCAGGAAGGAGGCGCAGGAGGGCAGGGAGGTGTTCCGGAAGGTCGTCAACATCTCTTCGATCGCCGGCCTGGGCGGAAACGCGGGGCAAGCCAACTACGCGGCGGCCAAGGCGGGAGTGATCGGCTTGACGCAAACCTTGTGCAAGGAATGGGGACGCTACAAGGTCAATGTCAATTGCGTGGCATTTGGGCTGATCCAGACCCGCTTGACCCAGCCTCTGACGGGGGGGGAAGCCAAGATCGATGTGGAGGGAAGGGAAATAAACGTGGGTATCCAGCCCGGCTTCCTCAAGGCGATGGAGGACCAGCTCATTCCCCTGGGGCGAGCCGGCACGCCCGGGGAAGCGGCCGATGCGGTCTACCTCTTCTGTTCCCCGGAATCCAACTACATCACCGGGCAGACCGTCGTATGCGGCGGGGGACTCAAATGGTGACGGGGCGCAAGGCGTGATCCATCTGGACCGGGTGGGGAAATCCAACGGCGCGACGGTTCATGAATACACCGAGCGTGACGTCATCTTGTATCACCTGGGAATAGGGGCTCGGGCGGAAGACCTCGACTTCGTCTACGAAGGGGTGAACGGTGGCCTGAAAGTTTGCCCAACGTACGCGGTGGTTCCCATGCTGGAACCGCTGATGAATCTGTTGCCCCAGTTCAATGTCCCTTTCCGGAGCGTGCTTCACGGGGAACAGGCGATTTTCCTGGAAAGGCCCATCCCCCCCCGGGGAATGCTGCTCACTACGGCCAAGGTGCCGTTCGTCTACGACAAGGGCAAGGCGGCGATTCTCGTCATCGAGACGGAGACGACCGATAAAGCCGGAAAACCTCTCTTCAGGACGAGGGCTTCCCTTTATTGCAAGGGGTTGGGCGGGTTCGGGGGAGATCCGGGGCCGAAGGCCCGGGATCTCGAGATCCCGAAAGGGAGGAAGCCGGACTTCGAGATCACCCAGGATACGCTTGATTCCCAGGCGGTCCTGTACCGCCTTTCCGGGGACTTGAACCCCCTCCACGTGGATCCTATCGCGGCATCCTTCGCCGGTTTCCCTCGCCCCATCCTTCACGGGTTGTGTACGTTCGGTTTCGCAGGACGCGCCGTGTTGCGGGGAATCGGCGGGAACCGGGTCGATCTCATCGAGGAATTCGGGGTCCGCTTCGCCGCGCCGGTCTATCCCGGCGAGGCGATCACCACCCAGGGGTGGAACATGGGGGACGGGATGCATTTCCTCCGGGCTGCATGCAAGGGCCGGGAGGTGCTCTCCAACGCGTACGCTCGTGTGAAGGAGGCATAGGGGATGTACCTGGAAGAGCACGCCATATTTCGAGCGGCGTTCAAAAAATTCCTCGAGCGGGAAATCGTACCCCAACTGGAAGGCTGGGAGAAAGACCGCATTGTATCGAGGGATGCATGGCGGAAGATGGGGGCTTCCGGGTTCCTGTGTCCGTGGCTGCCCGAGGAGTACGGGGGAAGCGGGGCCGACTTCCTGTATTCCGTCATCATCACCGAAGAGCTTTCCAGGGCGGGGGCGATCGGTCTCTTCGCCCCTCTTCACAGCGATATCATCGCGCCGTATCTCCATCACCTGGGGACAGAGGAGCAGAAAAAGCGCTGGCTGCCGAAGTGCGCCACGGGGGAGGTCATCCTGGCGGTGGCCATGTCCGAACCGGACACGGGGTCCGACCTCTCGAGGATTGCGACCCGGGCGGAGCGGGACGGAGACAGCTATATCGTCAACGGGACGAAGACGTTCATATCGAACGGGATCAACGCCGACCTGGTGATCGTGGCCTGCCGTACCGACCGGAGCGCGAAAGCCTCGCAGGGGATAAGCCTTCTCTGCGTGGAGCGGGATTCCCCGGGTTTTCAGCGGGGCCGGAAACTCGACAAGATGGGCATGCACTCCCAGGATACCGCGGAGCTGATCTTCGAGGATTGCCGCGTATCCCTGGGAAACCGGCTGGGGGAAGAGAACCGGGGTTTTTACTACCTGATGGAGCATCTGCAGCAGGAGCGTCTCGTCTGCGCCATCATGGCCCAGGCGATGGCGGAAGCCATGCTGGAGATGACGATCCGGTACACACGCGAGCGCAAGGCATTCGGGAAGCCGGTGTGCAGCTTCCAGCACAATGCCTTCAAGATCGTCGAGATGGCCACGGAGATCGAATTGGGGAGAGCTTTTCTGGATCGCCTCATAAAAAGACATATGCAGGGAGATTCCGTTGTCACCGAAGTATCCATGGCGAAGGCGTGGATCCCGGAAATGGCCAACCGGGTGGCGTATCAGTGCCAGCAGCTCCACGGAGGATACGGCTACATGGAAGAATACCCGATCTGTCGCTTTTATCGCGATGTACGACCGATTTCCATTTTCGGCGGAACGACCGAGATCATGAAGCTTATCGTAGCGAAGAACCTGGAGCTCCTTTGAGTCCGGGGAAGCATCCCGGGTAACGGCGATGAAAACCGTCGGCAGGGAGATTCTGTGGAACCTGCCGCACCATCAGGCCACCGTTGTCCTGTACTCCCTGCTGGGGGTCCTCCTCCTCCTCTTCGCGTGGGGGGTCTGCTCACGTATCCGCTTCTACCGGCGTGGCCGACCCGAAGGGGAAAACCGCCTGGATCGCCTGTGGGAGCGGACCAGGGATCTCCTCCGGATCGGGTTTTTCCAGAAGCGGGTGCTCGAGAAGAAACCGGGCGGACCGATCCACCTGGCCATCTATGCATCCTTCATCGCCCTGTTCTTCGTCACCTGTTTCGTCGCGGTGGAGCACGACCTCGGCGTCAAGGTGCTGGACGGCGATTTTTACATCGCCTTCAAACTGTTCGCCGAAACGTTCGGGATTGTCCTGGTGGGTGGAGTCGTGGCGGCACTTGCGCGGCGCTTCATCCTCCGCTCCGCCGGCTTGAGCCGGGAAGCGGGCGACCTCGTCCCGCTTCTCCTCCTGGGTGCGGTTGCCTTCACAGGCTTTCTCGTCGAGGCGCTGCGGATCGCCGCGACGCATCCTGCTGCAGCACCGTATTCCTTCGCGGCCAACGCGGTTGCCCGTCTTTTCGACCGGGTCCCCATCCCGGACCTCCTCCGGCTGCATCGTGGGGTTTGGTGGGGACACCTGCTCATCGCCTTCGGATTCCTCGCATCGATTCCCTACGGCAAGATGCTGCATGGCATTGCCGGCCCGGCCAATATCTTCCTTCGCTCGTATCGCCCGACAGGAACCCTGCAACCGATCCCCGATTTCGATGCCAGGGAAACGATCGGAGCGGGTGCCATCGGGGAGTTTTCCTGGAAGCAACTGCTTGATCTCGACGCCTGCGCGCAGTGCGGCCGGTGCGAGGAGGCGTGTCCGGCCCATGCGACCGGGAAGACCCTCAGCCCCCAAAAGATGATCCGCGACCTGCGAGTGGAATCGGGGCCCGGGGTCGCATATCGCCGGGAAGGCAGGGAGGATGCGCACGGAGGGCCGATGATCGAGGGGATCGGCATTCGGACGGCGGACGTGTGGGCATGCACGACGTGCGGGCATTGCGTGACGTCTTGTCCCATGATGGTCGAGCACGTCGAGAAGATCGTTGATATGCGGCGCCACCTTGTGCTCGGGAAAAGCGATTTCCCCCCGGAACTGGAACAGATGTTCCGGAAACTCGAGGTGTTCTCCGATCCCTGGGGCTTCGGGCCCGCCAGGCGAACGGAGTGGGCGGCTGGACTCGACCTGAAGGAGGTCGGACGGAAGGGAAGCGTTGACATTGTGTATTGGGTCGGGTGCGCCGGCGCGTACGATGAACGGTACCGGAATGTCGCGGTTTCATTGGCGAGAATCCTCAAGGAAGCGGGGATCCGATTCGGTATTCTCGGGTCGCGGGAATTCTGCTGCGGCGATTTCGCCAGGAGGACGGGAAACGAATATTTGTTCCGTCTTCTGGCGAGAAAAAACATGGCAGTCCTTGAAGAGTACGGGGTCACGAAGATCGTGACGCCATGTCCTCATTGCTACAACGCGCTCAGGAATGAATACCCGGCCTTCGGCGGCAAGTTCGATGTCATCCACCACTCGGAATTGATCCTGGACCTGATGGAAAGCAGCGGAATTCGTGCGCGCAATCCTTTGGAAAAAACGATCTCGTACCATGATCCGTGCTACCTGGGGAGATACAACGGCATCTTCGATCCGCCCAGACAGGTCCTTTCGAAGATCCCCGGGCTTCGGCTTGCCGAAGCGGGACGGAACAGGGAGAACGGTTTCTGCTGCGGGGCGGGGGGGGGCTACCTGTGGCTTCCGGAGCAGGGTTCGAGAATCAACGAAAAGCGATCCTCGGAATTCGTGGATCTCAAGCCGGATATCGTGGCGACCGCATGTCCTCATTGCATGTACATGCTCGAGGACGGAATGGTTGCCGCGGGGGATGGGGGCAGGATTCCCGAATCCCTGGATCTCGCCGAGATCGTGCTGCGGTCCATGGAAAGGTAAGCAACGGCCTACCATGAAAATCATCGTCTGCGTCAAACAGGTCTCGATCATCACCACGCGAAGCGGGATCGACCCGGCCACGAACCGGCTCCTTCCCGGGGATCTGGTCTATACCGAAGTTCCCCGGCAGTTTCGTAGGCCTCGCCTCCTGAAATTCCCATGATACCCGGCGGTTATTCTTTTTCCTGCGTCCCGGTTTGCTGCAGAATGTAGCCA
>Ga0334722_10000928_pt1 | contig 39628 bp, 38 predicted proteins | sample C3_bottom_MG_FD_207210 | JGI IMG/M metagenome (GOLD analysis project Ga0334722, IMG submission 207210) | Sediment microbial communities from Yellowstone Lake, YNP, Wyoming, USA - C3_bottom | ecosystem: Environmental > Aquatic > Freshwater > Lake > Sediment | place: USA: Wyoming | collected...
GACCGATCGCGCGCGATGCTGCGGAGGCGGCTGTCTTGATCCTCGGTCAGGGTGATGATCAGACGTGGCATGACATCATGATATCACTCCAGGCATGCTCGATGTCAAGACGAATGCACGGTAGCCTGTGACACGCAAGGTGGCACGGGCGGGGGCCAGGATGCGTGGCATGGAACCCGCCACGAACATCGTCCAGCTGCCGACCAGCCCCGCCGGCAACGGCGTGGGGAGCGTGCGCATCGAGGGCGAGCGCATCGTCGTCGAGCGCCTCACGCTCCACGACCCCGGCCTCGCCGCGTTCGTCGCCGAGCGCCCCGCGGACGATCGGCCGATCCTCGTCGAGCGAGCGCTGCGCATCGGCCTGACGGCCCTCCAGGACGCCGGCGTGAGCGTCAACGTGGATGTCGTGCGCCGCGAGTTCGAGTCGCTGCTCGCCCAGACGCAGGCCACCAACGAGCGGGCCGCGCGGGCCCTGGAGGAGGCGCTGCGCCAGAACTTCGCCGACGGCGACGGCCGCCTGCCGCGCACGCTGGAGCGCTTCCTGGGCGACAAAGGCGCGCTGCGCGCCTACGTCAACGAACTGTTCGACCCGGCCAAGCGCGACAGCGCCATCGGCCGCATGCAGGAGCTGCTCGGCCGCTACTTCGACGGCGACGCCTCGCGCCTGGCGCTCCTGCTCGACCCGACGCGCCTCAACTCCCCCCTGCACCAGTTCCGCGTCGAGATCAACGAAGGGTTCGCGAAGCTGAACGACCGACTCACCGCCATCGAGGCCGCCGCGGCGGCTCGGGCCTCCGAGCGCGCGAAGTCGGCGGCCAAGGGCGGCGATTTCGAGGCGCTCCTGGAGGACCTGCTGGGCGCCATCGCCCGCGGCGCCGGCGACCTGCTCGACCGCACCGCAGACGAGGCGGGCGCCATGATCCGCTCGAAGAAGGGCGACTTCGTCCTCACCGTCGACCCGCGCCTGACGCGTGGCGCGGACGTGCGCCTCGTCGTCGAGGCGAAGGACCGCGTCATGTCGATGCGCGCCATCCGGGAGGAGCTGCGCGAGGCGCGCGAGAACCGCGGCGCCGCGGTCGGCATCGTCGTCTTCACGCCGGCACACGCCCCGACGGGTATCGACCCCTTCACCGTCCTCGGCGAGGACGTTTACTGCGTCATCGATCCGGAGGATCCGCAGCCGGCCGTGCTCGAAGCCGCCGTCCGCCTGGCCCGGCTGCTGGCGCTGGCCACGCTCCACGAGCGCGAGGTCGAGATCGACGCGCGCGCCATCGCGCTGGCGCTGCGCGGCATCCGCGAGCAGATGGAGCAGATCCGCGCCCTGAAGAGCCAGCTGACCTCGATCAGCAACTCCACGAAGGGCGTCTGGGCGGGGCTCGATTCGCTCCAGGCCGGGGTCCTTGCGAAGGTGGCGGAGGCGGAGCAGGAGCTCCGCGTCGGGGACGGTCGTTCCGCATAGACTGCCTGGATGGCGATCCCGCACGGCATCCTGGATTCCATCGGCCACACACCGGCGGTCCGACTTCGGAACCTCGTCACACCGGACATGGCCGAGGTCGTCGTCAAGCTCGAGGCCGACAACCCGACAGGCTCGTACAAGGACCGCATGGCGCTGGCCATGATCGAGGGCGCGGAACGGTCGGGTCGGTTGCGACCGGGTCAGACCGTCGTCGAGTACACGGGCGGCAGCACCGGTTCGTCGCTCGCGCTCGTCTGTGCCATCAAGGGATACCCGCTCAGGATCGTCTCGTCGGATGCGTTCGCCGAGGAGAAGGCGCGGACGATGCGCGCCTTCGGGGCCCAGGTCGAGCTGCTGCACAGCCCGGACGGCATCACCCCGGACCTGCTCCCGAGGATGATGGCTCGCGCCCGGGAGATCGTGGCCGAGTCCGGCGCCTTCCCCACCGACCAGTTCAACAACCGCGACATGATCGAGGGCTACCTCGGCCTCGGGCGCGAGCTGACCGAGCAGGTCGAGGGACGGTTGGACGCCTTCTGCACCTACATCGGCACGGCCGGCTGCTTCATCGGCACGAGCCGCGGACTCCGCGAGCGGATCCCCGACGTGCGTCGCGTGGGCATCGAGCCCGCGGAGTCACCCGTTCTCTCGGGCGGCCTGCCGGGCACGCACCGGATCGAGGGCGGCGGCGTCGGTTTCCGGCCACCGCTCCTCGAGGATCCGGCCCTCGATGAAGTGCAGACCGTCTCATCCGATGAGGCGATAGCCATGGCCCGCCGGGCTGCCCGGGAGGATGGCATCTGGGGCGGCCCCTCGACCGGGGCGAATCTCGTGGTCGCGCTGCGCCTGGCCGAACGCCTCGGGCCCGGTCACCGCGTCGCCACGCTCCAGGTGGACAGCGGGCTGAAGTACCTCGGCGGCGCCACCTACCGCTGACGCCGCCGCCTTCTCGGGGGTGTCGCGAATCCTCGCCCCTCGGCTCGGCCGATCCTCACCCTCGGCTCGGACCCCTCCCCGGGCGCCCCCCGCCGCGGGATCAGCCGGCGTTGTTCCTGGAACACCAAACCGGGCTTCGACCGCCGCGTGACAGCCCCGAGGCGCCATGGCGCACCTCGCGCCGATCGGGTCCACGTTCAGTTGCGACGCGGCGAGGAGTCCGCGACCGCTCCAGCGGCCTTCCCACCCACCAAAGGGGCCGCGCGACCGCCGAAAAGCCGCGTTTGGTGTTTCCTGAACAACACGCCCCGGCGGGGGCACGCGACCGCCAACTCGACCGACGCACCGGAAACCAACGTCCGGGGGTCGGCGTCTGAAGGTCAGCACGGCCGCCAGGAGACGGTCGGCCGGCAACCCGACGGAGCACTCCGATGCCTTCGACCATCACCATCGCCATCCCCGGCGCACGGACCCGCTGGCTGGCGGTCGGCCTCGCCACTGGCCTTCTCGTCGCCGCCATCGCCAGCCCGGCCTTCGCCCCACGACCGATCAGTGCGGTCGACCCGACCACGAACCCCGAGCACACGATCAGCGTCACCGGCACCGGCCGCGTCGTCGTCAGCCCGGACATCGCCGACCTCCGCCTCGGTGTCAGCGTCACCAAGCCGACCGTCAAGGCGGCCCGCGCTGCCGCGGCGGAGTCGATGACCCGGGTCATCGCCGCGCTCAAGAAGCTCGGCATCGCGGACGCCGACCTCCAGACCACGGGCCTCTCGCTCCAGCCGGTCTACACCTACCCCCCGAACGGGCAGGCCCCGAAGCTGACCGGCTACATGCTCTCGAACGCAGTCGCCGTGACGATCCGTGACCTCGACAAGATCGGCGACGCCATCGACGACGCGCTCGCCGCCGGCGCCACGACCCTGGACGGCGTCAGCTTCCGCGTCGAGGATCCCGCCAGGGCCGAGCAGCAGGCTCGCGCGCAGGCGATGGCCCAGGCGAAATCGAAGGCCGAGACGCTCGCCTCCGCTGCCGGCGTGCGCATCACCGGCGTCTCGTTGATCAGCGAGACGTCGGCGCCGGTTCCCTACCCCGTCTACTTTGGCGGCGAGAAAGGGGCCGGCGGAGCGCTCGACGTCTCGACGCCGGTCCAGATCGGCACGAACGAGGTCGTCGTCACGGTCGCGGTGGCCTACCTGATCGACTGACTCGGTCGCGGGGGGCGTGGGCAGCGGCCCGGCGTTGTTTGTGGCGCACCAAACCGGGCTTCGGGGACCCCGGGACACTGTCAAGGGGTACTCGAGCACCTCGTACCGAACGGGTCCCACGCTCAATGGCGAGGGGACGAGCAGTCCGCAACCGCTCCAATGGCCTTCCCGCGCCCCGAATAGGGCCCCACGACCGCCCAAAAGCCACGTTTGGTGCCTCCTGAACAACACGACCGGCGGCGGGCGGCGGCGGGCGGCCGGAACCCGGCCGGCGCGCGCCGCTATAGCCCGAGTCGCTGGATGAGCGCGAGCGTCGGGCGTCGCGACGGAACGGGGGCCGGCACCACGGGTACCCGAAGCCACGCCCCGCCCGATGGACCGCGCCGATACGCCGAGCCGAGATGCCGCGCCGACATCGCGTCGAGGCCCATCGATGCCAGCGCGTCGGCGACGGCGAGCCCCTCCCCGACGTAGCCGCGCGCGACCATGCACCAGTCGGTCTCGCGGAGCAGCGACTGGAGCCGTTCGAGCCGCTCGGCGAAGGGCCGCCGCGTGACGTCCCGGCCGCCGGCCCAGGCGAGATCGCTGGCCACGAAGGCCGCCTCCCCGTTGCGCACCTCGGGGTAGGCGAGGCGCTCACGGAGGAGGTCCGCGTCCGGGCGGCCGTCGGCGTCGAGGACCATCAGCGTGCCATCGACGATCACCCCGTCCTCGCCGAGCAACCCACCGACGCCGCGCAACTCCGGGAAGGCCGCCAGCGGATCGGCGAGCTGCTCCACCTGGAGCCGCACCTCCCCGCCCCGGCCGAAGAGGAGCACGCGCGTCCCCGGCCACCAGGGTTCAAAGCGGTAGTCGGGGTCGTCGAAGGGCGCCGTGCCGAGGTCGGGCTCCATCGGGCGCAGGCGGGCCGGAAGGGGCACGGGGGGCGCTGAGGCGAGCGCGAGGTCGAGCTGTCCGGGGGCGGGTTCGATGGGGCGCGTGGGGCTCGTCGGGGGCTCCGGTCAGGCCGTCTTGCGCTTGCGGGCGCGAGCCGGCGGGGCTTCCTCGACCTCGGCAGCCACCTTGGGCGCCGATGCGGCCGCTCGCCCCTGCTTCGCCGCGGCCACGCTCGCCTCGAGCACGGCCATGAGGTCGACGAGCTTCGGTGCTTCGGCGATGGGCTCCGGGCGCACGACCTCCTGGCCCTCGATCTTCGCCTCGATGACCGCCATCAATGCCTCGCGGTAGTCGTCGTGGAAGCTCGCCGGGTCGAACTCCATCTTCATCGCACCGACGAGGTTCCTGGCCATCGCCACCTCGGCCGGCTTGAACTCCTGCTGCTCCTCGGGCAGGTCGAGGTCCTCGAGGGCGCGGATCTCGTCCGGCCAGTGGAGGGTCGTGAGCAGCATCGTCTTCGCGTACGGGTCGAGCGCCGCGAGCACCTCGCGGTCCTTGATGACGATCTTGCAGATGGCGCTGAGGCCCTCCTCGCGCAGCACCTGCTTGAGCAGGTAGAAGGCCTTGCGCCCGATCGCCTCGGGCTCCAGGTAGTAGGCCGACTTCACGAAGCGCGACCCGTGCTGGTCGCCCGCCCCGGCGTCGACGAACAGCTCGATCTCGATCGAGCGCACCGTCTTGAGCGGCACCGACTCCATGTCCTCGTCGCTGATCACGACGTACTGGTTCTTCGCGTACTCGTAGCCACGCAGCGTGTCCGTGCGGGTGATGTACTCGTCGTCGGTGGGGCAGTAGGTCTTGAGCTGCACCCGCGTCAGGCAGGTCTTGTGCAGCAGGTTGAAGCTCAGCCCCGCCTTCGCCTCCGTCGCGAGGTACAGCTTGACGGGGATCGTGACGAGCCCGAACTGGATCGCCCCCCGCCACATCGACCGTGCCATGCAATTCTCCCGTTCCTGCCACGGCGCCTCGCTTCCCGGCGCGCACACCGTGGGAGGGGAAGGATAGACGGAGTGCGCAAGTGGGCCGCTCACATGCCTTCTTTCGATGCTGCGGTCGTGGTTCTCGTTCGCTACCCTGGATCGCATGGGTGAGCGCGACGGGAGCGAGTATCCGGAGCTTTCTCCTCACGGATGGGCTTCGACCTTTCCTGCCTTTCGAGAGGCACCGGCCCCGTACGTTCGAAGTCGCCTGACCGCGTTCCTGCCGGATGCCTCCGCGGAGCAGCTCGCCGCATGGGACGAATCGATCCCACCTCTGCAGCGAGAGGTCGGCGAGGTCCTGCAAGCTAACCAGATTGCCAGTGGTTACGGCGCCATCCTCGAGTACCAGCTGCCGCTCAACCATCGGCGACCTGACATCCTGCTTTTGATGGGCGGAAGCGTCCTCGTCGTGGAGGCCAAAGGCAAGGACCGAGCCTCGCAGGCTGACCTGGACCAAGTCGCGGCCTATGCTCGTGACCTGGCGGCCTATCACGAGCTGTGCGAGACAAGGCCGGTTCATCCGGTGCTGATGCTCACGCGAGCAAGGGGTCGGATTGGGCAGCAGGCCGGCGTCCACATCGTCGGCCCTGATGCGCTCGACGGTCTCGCAACTGACCTCGATGGATCGCCCGACCTCACCGCGATCGATGCGCTCGCCTTCCTCGGCTACGATCGATACCGGCCACTTCCTTCGCTGGTCCGCGCTGCCCGCGAACTGTTCGAGACAGGCGATCTCCGAAGGATCAAGCGGGCAGCAGCTGCGACGAGGCCGGCGCTCGACGTTCTCACCCAAGTCGCCCACGAAGCGGCCCAATCCAAGCGCCGCTTCCTCGTTCTCGTGACGGGCTCTCCAGGGACAGGGAAGACCCTCGTCGGCCTTCAGTTCGTCCATTCGGCGTTCCTCGACGACCTGGCGGTAGCCAGGGCCGACGGACGATCGACCTCGCCGGCCGTCTTTCTCTCAGGCAACGGTCCGCTCGTCGAGGTCCTCCAGTACGAGCTCCGGACCGCCGGGGGCGGAGGCAAGGCGTTCGTCCGAGACGTTAAGTCGTACGTCGAGCGCTATCTCGCCCGCAGTTCTCTCGTGCCCGGTGAACATGTCGTCGTCTTCGACGAAGCCCAGCGAGCGTGGGACGCGGCGAAGGTCGCCCGCGAACATCGGGGGTCCACCCCCGGGTCCGAGCCAGAGCATCTCGTGAAGTTCGCCGAGCGCATACCGGAGTGGAGCGTCATCGTCGGGCTCATCGGATCGGGTCAGGAAATCCACGATGGCGAAGAGGCGGGACTCGAGCAGTGGCGGTGGGCGTTGGAAGCAGCGGCATCGCCGGCCGACTGGACAATCGTCGCGCCTTCGGACGTGGCCGGTGCGTTCGCTGGATGGTCGAGAATCCGATCCGAGCCCGCTCTACGCCTCGATACCGAGCTTCGATATCACTCGGCGTCAGTGGTCCATCGGTTCGTCGACGGCCTGCTGACCGACGTTCGGGTCGACGATCTGAGGTCGATGGCTCAAACACTGGAGCGAGAGCGCTACCACCTTCGAATCACTCGTGACCTCGGCAGCGCCAAGCAGTATCTCCGCGATCGATACCTTGACAACCCGGACGCTCGTTTTGGACTGATCGCGTCGTCTCGCGATCGCGACCTGCCGCGCTTTGGCGTACCAAACGACTGGAGAGCCACCAAGAGCGTTCGCAAGGGGCCCTGGTTCTGTGACGGCGACGAGGAGCCCTTCGGTCGCACGTGTCGGTCGCTCCGAGACTGTGTCACGGAGTTCGGATGCCAGGGGCTTGAGCTGGATGGAGCCCTAGTCGCATGGGGAACCGACTTCATCCTGACCGATGGCGCCTGGACGGATCGTCACGCTCGCCGATACCAGCGCCCGGGCGAAATTCACGACGCGTTCAGGCTGCGGCGGAACGCCTACCGCGTTCTACTCACCAGGGGTCGCGATGCAACCGTTGTCTATGTGCCTCCGATTCCCGGCCTGGACGAAACGTTCAGGCACCTCGTGGCCGCTGGGTTCCTGGAACTACCAGCGCGCCTTGCGGTTGGCCTAGCGCGGATCACTTAGGGAACGAGCACCTGGTCGACCGGAAGATCGAATGGATCCTCGATCTGGCGTCGCTCCTGCCGGATCGAAGTGTCGAGCAGACGAAGCCGCTGGGTGCCGACGTAGAAGCGCCCGCGCCGCTCTCCGCGAGGCTCGAGTAGGCCGGCCTCCGCCAGGAGCTTCAGGTCACGGCCGGCGATCGTCTCGGTCACGCCCGCCAGCTCGCGATAGACGGAGTTCCGCAGGCGGAAGCCCATCGAGGCGTTGAACAGGGCCGGGAGCGCACGCTCCGGCAGGTGCAGCCTGGCCGCTTCCTGCGTCAACATCGTCCACGTGCGCTCCCCCTCCTCGGCCCGACGGACCATCGTTTGAGCCTGGCGGTAGTGCGCCGTCAGGACGAAGCGCAGCCAGGGGCGCGCATCGCGCCCGGGCTGCCAGGCGCCGCCGCCGACTTCGGCCAGAACTTGGTAGTAGGCGTCCGTGTTGGCGCCGAGGTACTCCTCGATGCTCGAGAAGGGTGGCGAGATGATGCCCTCGCGCGCCAGGACCAGGGTCTGGAGACACCGCGCCATCCGGCCGTTCCCATCCCGAAACGGGTGGATCATCGTCAGGTTGAGGTGGGCCATCGCGGCGCGGATGAGAGGAGGAGGCCCATCGTCCGCGCGGAGGTCGGTGACCAGCTCGTGCATCAGGCCGGGCACCTCGAGCGCGTCGGGACCGCTGTAGACGATCTCCTGCGAGCGCTCGTCGTGTACATACACCGAGCCGGGTCGCCATCGGCCGGGGCTCTTGTCCAGGTCGTATCGCAGCATCATGTAGTGGAGGCTGCGGATCAGGGCCTCGTCGTAGGCGAAGTGGGCGTCGTCAGCGAGTTGAAGCACGTAGGTCATCGCGTCGCGGTACCCGAGCACGGCCATCCAGGCTTCTCGCTCGGCATCGACCGGCTCCTCTCCGGCGACCGCCGCGACGGCATCATCGAGACTGACGTTGTAACCCTCGATGCTGTTCGAGCCCTGGATCGCCCGCGCGAGCATGACGCGGCGAAGAAGCCCCACCCACTGCCGCCGCTCGGGTAGCTGGTGGCGCAGGGCTTCACGGACGCGATCGATGCGGGCCACGACCTGAAGCTCCTGTTCGCCCAGGTCCGGGGTGTGGAAGAGCATGTGGGATAGTCTCTTTCATTCCCTCGCTACGTAGGATATATTCCTACGTGGCGAGGTACGATATCACACGCCAGCCCGTTCTCGGCTCAGCGCCCTCTTGCCCGGTGCGGCTTCGCGGCGTAATCCTCGAGGAGGTCTCGAACGACCTCGCTCATGGTTCGCCCTTCGCTCGCGGCACGGTGAGTCGCCCGTTCGTACAGGGACGGCGACACCCGGGCCGTGATGCGAGGCGAATGTCCCGTCGCTTCTGGGTCCAACCGGGGTCGCCCCCGGCGAGGACCCCAGCGCGACAGCTCGAACCCGCGCTCAGCCCTGGCGGCCAAACGCTCGATGTCGTCGGGCGAGAGGACGCGTCCGCTCTTCGTCTTCATGGATGCCCTCTCATCACCCGCCGATAGTCCTCTCGATACCTTCGTCGCAGTCGCATCGCGTGGATCACGACGAGTCCGCCGTCCTCGGTTTCGATCGCCACGCACATGCTCCCGACTGATGCGGTGTCGAGCGGCCAAAGGCGCGAACTCGAGGTGGGGCCATCGTCCATATTCTGTCAGACACAAAGAAGCGCATCAAGTCTCACGTAGCACGAACGCGGAGTGGCACGGGGTCGCTCTGGCGACGTGACCGCGGCTCTGATGGTGAAGACGGTCCCTTCACTCGGGCTTCTTCCCGCATCCACGGGCGCCGCCGCTTCGGCAGCCTGGACGGTGAACCGCCGCGTGACCTGGGTCTAGCTTGCTACCTCATGCCCTACCTCTGGTAGTATCAGGGTATGAAGGTCAGTGTCAGTCTGCCGAACGACGATGTCGAGTTCCTCGACGAATACGCCCGGGAGCAGGGCCTCGACTCGCGCTCCGCGGCGCTGCACCGAGCGGTGCGCCTCCTTCGCGCGGCCGAATTGCCGACTGCCTATGAAGCGGCGTGGGACGAATGGGCCGCAGCCGGTGAGGCCGAGCGTTGGGAACCCACGACCGGCGACGGGCTCGAGTCCTGATGCGGCGCGGCGACATCCACCTCGTCGACCTCAGCCCAGCGCGCGGCTCGGAGGCGAACAAGCGCCGGCCGGCGATCATCGTCAGCAACGACAGCGCCAACGCGACCGCGAGGCGACTCGGTCGGGGCGTCATCACGGTCATCCCGGTGACGTCGAACGTCGAGCGCGTCTACCCGTTCCAGGTCCTGCTTTCTGCCGCTGAGACGGGGCTCGAGCGCGACTCCAAGGCCCAGGCAGAGCAGATCCGGTCGGTCGCGGTCGAGCGGGTGGGCGCTCGATCGGGTGTCGTGCCCGACGCGCTCATGCTCGAGCTGGAGGAGGCCCTGCGCCTGCACCTGGGTATGTGACGCCCTCAGAACCCGACGCTCGCCCGGCCCTTGAGATCCAGCATCGCGCGGGCTTCGTCGGGGGTCGCCAACTCGAGCGACAGCTCCGCGAGGATGCGGCGGATGCGGGCGACCTGCTCGGCGTTGCTCTGGGCGAGCTTGCCGCGGCCGAGGTAGAGGCTGTCCTCCAGGCCGACGCGGACGTGGCCGCCCATGATCGCGCCCATGGTCACGAAGCTCATCTGGTGGCGGCCGGCGGCGAGGATCGACCAGTGGTAGTCGGAGCCGAAGAGCCGGTCGGCGGTGCGCTTCATATGCACGAGGTTGTCGTGGTCGGCCCCGATGCCGCCGAGGACGCCGAAGATCGTCTGCACGAAGAGCGGCGGCTTGACCAGGCCGCGCTCCAGGAAGTGGGCCAGGTTGTAGAGGTGGCCGACGTCGTAGCACTCGAACTCGAAGCGCGTGCCGTGCTCCTCGCCCAGCGTGCGCAGGGTGCGCTCGATGTCGGCGAAGGTGTTGCGGAAGATGAAGTCGCGCGAGTGCTCCAGGTAGGCGGGCTCCCAGTCGAACTTCCACTCCTTGTAGCGCTCGGCCATGTGGAAGAGCCCGAAGTTCATCGAGCCCATGTTCATCGTCGCCATCTCGGGCTTGGCCGCCATGGCCGCCGCCACGCGTTCGTCGAGCGTCATGCCGTGGCCGCCGCCGGTGGTGATGTTGATGACCGCGTCGGTCCGGCTCGCGATCATGGGCAGGAACTCGCCGAAGACCTCGGGGTCCGGCGTGGGCTTGCCCGTCCGCGGGTCGCGGGCGTGGAGATGGATGATCGCCGCGCCGGCCTCCGCCGCCCCGATGGCCGCGTCGGCGATCTCCAGCGGCGTGATCGGCAGGTGCGGCGACATCGTCGGGGTGTGGATCGAGCCGGTCACGGCGCAGGTCACGATCACCTTGTCGCGTCGCGCGGCCATGGGGTTCCTCCATCCTCAGCGAGGGTGCCCATTGTCGCCGCTCACGTGAGCCAACGCCCGGGAGCGCCCGTGCCCGCGTCCCGGCGGTCCGGCACGGGAGGCCTGAACGCCCGGCGTTCGAACGGGCGAAGGAGGCGACGCCGGACGGCATCGGGCGTGTCGCCGTGACCTCCGGCGAGGGCTCGTTCGCTCGCCTGAACGCCCGGTGAGCGACCTGACGGCCGGGGGGCCAACACGGGGAGTTCGTCCCGGGTCCGTTCGCCCGTTTGAACGCCCCGTGATCAGCGCAGGGGTCACCATCGAGAAGGCGATCCGGCGCGATTACATCCAGGTGCTCGGCACTGGGCATCGGCTTCGACTCATAAGGGGAGCGGCGGGGGGCGCGGCCGCGCGGCCCGGGGCCGGATGAACGCCGGGCGTTCAAACGAGCGAAGGAAGGGGTCCGAGAGCCGTCCAACGGCGCGGCTCCGACGGCGAGGATGCCGCTCCCTCGCCGGTTTGAACGCCGGGTGAGCAGCTCGGCGAACGTGACGAGGCAGCCCGCGTCTCGGCAGCCGCCGCCCGTGGCCCGTTCGCCCGTTTGAACGCCGTGTGAGCAGGGGCGGCGCGCCGCCCCGGCCCGTGCCCCTACCCCAGGACCCGGTCCGCGCGCGAGGCGAGGGCCACACCGACCGAGGCGAGGATGATCCCGCCCGCACCGAGGAAGACGAGCGTCGGGTGGATGTCGATGAGGGCGCCGGTCACGACGAGCGAGAGCGGCGCCAGCCCGACCGAGCCGAGCATCAGCAGGCTCATCACGCGCCCCAGGATGGCCGGATCGGTGCGCTGCTGGACCCAGCTCACGACCGTCACGTTGATGAAGCCGCCCCCCACGCCCATGGCCAGCGCGATGAGCGTGACCGCGGCGACGTTCGGGGCCACGCCGATCGCGGCCAGCCCGAGACCGAGCACGGCCGCGATCGCGACGATGACGCCGCCCTGGTGCCGGATGCGCCCGACCGAGCCGGCCACGATGGCGCCGATGAGGGCGCCCGCGCCCCAGCCCGAGAGCATGATCCCGAAGCCGGCCGCGCCGGCATCGAAGCGGTTGGCCGAGAGCCAGGGCAACCCGACCGAGATCGGCCCCGTGAAGGCGAAGTTGAGCGCCGCGGACATGACGAGCAGCGTCCGCAGCGCGGGGTCGCGGAAGGCGTACGCGGCACCCTCGCGGATCGTGGCCAGGATGCCCGTCGGAGCCTGGGGGGTCGGTGGAGTCGAGGGCTCGGGCATCACGGCTTCGGCGCTCGGGTCTTTCGCCAGCCGGCGCAGCCCCCCGTGCACGAGGACGATGGCGACGGCCGCGACGACGAAGCTCGCCGAGTCGAGGGCGAAGGCGGGCCCGGTGCCGATGATCGCGATGACCACCCCCGCGAGGGCCGGGCCGACCAGCCCGATGAGCTGGCCGGTGGCCTGGAAGAGCGCGTTCGCGGCAGGCAGCCGCTCGGGGCCGAGGAGCAGCGGCAGGAACGAGCTGATGGCCGGGTAGAAGAAGGCGTCGACGGTCCCGAAGACGACAGCCATGACGGCCACCTGCCACAGCTCGGCTCGATCGGTCAGCACGAGCGCGGCGATGATTCCGACGGCGACCGCCCGGAGCGCGTTGGAGGCGAGGATCACGGTCTTCGGCTGGTAGCGGTCGCTGATCGCGCCACCGAACAGCATCAGCAGCGCGCGCGGGACGGCCGCCGCCATGAGCACGGTGCCGAGCGCCAGGCCGGAGCCGGTGAGCTGGAGCGTCAGCCAGGCGAGGGCGACGAAGTGGAACTGGTCGCCCAGCACCGAAACGTTCTCGCCGGCCCAGAAGATGCGGAAGTCCCGGTCGGCGAAGGGGCGCAGCATGGGCAGCCCGCGCACCCGCGCGGGGATCGACAGGGCGCTCACTCGAGGACGATCCGGACGCCGTCGCCGTCCTCGTCGCGCACCTCGAGGATCGGCCCGGTGATGCCGCGGGCCAGCGCGTCGCGGACGCGCGCGGCCGCGTCGGCATCGAGCCCGGGGACGTAGGAGATGGCCGCCTGGCCCAGGGCGAGAGGCACACGCAGGTTGACCACGGAGCGGCCGCGCTCGGTGACCTCGACGCGGACCTGGCGGGCGCGGTCGGCGGCGGGCTCGGCGGTCGGTCGCGCAGGAGGCCTGCGCTCGTCGAGCGCGGCGATGAGCGGAGCCGCCTCCTCTGCCGTGAGGCGTCCCGCGGCGACGAGCCGGAGGATGGACTCGAGCGCGTCACTCACGGGAGCACCTCTTCGTCGAGACGGGCGATGCGGTCGGACGCATCGGCCACGTCGATCTCCCCGGCGCCGAGCGCACGGAGGATCTCGAGGCGGGCCTCATCACGTGCGTCCACCGGCGCGGCCGGCGTGGGGGGTTCGACCGATCCGCGCCATGCCGCGCCCTCGTGCGTGGCTGTGGCGGCGCCGCGGCCAAGGATCTGCAGGTCGCCCGAGAGCGAGCGGAAGCCGAGATGCGCCTTGCCGTCGCCGAGGATGATGGCGCGGCGGCCGGGCGCGCCGCCGGTGCGATGGGGCGTGTCGCTGGAGACGCCACCGGACACGGTGCGCGCCTCGATCGTCAGTCCGGACGCGGTCGTGATGCGCGTGTCGCCGCTGACCGTCTCCACGCTGTGCTCCTGCCCGGCCTCGAAGGCGCCCTCCACGCGGATGTCGCCGCTCATCGTCGTCGCGTCGAGCCGGCGAACCAGCGGCGCCCTCGCGGATACGTCGCCGGACACGGTGCGCAGGCGCAGGGCGATCGGACCGGCCGCCTGGAGCGAGACATCGCCGGAGGTGGCGTCGACCTCGATGGGGCCCGCCACGTCCTCCAGCTCGAGATCGCCCGAAACGGTCTTGTAGCGTTGCTGGCCCCGGAGACCGGCCACGTGCACGACGCCGCTGACGGTGGCCAGCTCGAGCCGCGCCGAGCGCGGCATCTCGACGACGAGGTCCAGCTCACCGACACCCCCGCCCCAGCCGAAGCGCCGGCCGAAGACGTCGAGCCCGAGGAAGACGCCACGCGGCGACCGGACGCGCAGGGCGCCCTCGGAGGCCTCGACTTCGAAGCGGTCGAGGAGCGGCGCGTCGTCGGCGTCCAGGGTGCTGATGCGGATCGCATCGCCGTCCCCACCGCGCAGGTCGATGCCGCCGCTGCTGGTGGCGATGGCGAGCAGGCCGTTCGTGCCGATGCGGTGCTCGATGATCCCGCCGCGCGCCTGCTGTGCGGCCATCGTTCAGGCCCCCCTGCCCAGGCGCCGGATCGCCTCGGCGGCGGCGGCGGCCGACATCTCGCCGCGGGCCACCCGGCCCAGGATCTCCGTGCGCCGGGCCGTGACCTGCTCCTTCGTCGGCTCCGTGGGCGGGACCACATCGGTCATCTCGGTCACCTCGGCCTCGACGGTCGGGGCCGGCTCGTCGCCGTCGGCCAGCCCGAGCGCCCGGACGAGTGCCTCGACCCGATTGCGGACGGTGGGGTAGGAGATGCCCAGCTCGCGCTCCATCTCGCGCAGGTTGCCGCGCGAGCGAAGGAAGCTCTCGAGGAGTGCCAGCTGCTCGCGGCTCAGGCGCCCGTAGCGGCCGACGCTGAAGTCGCCCTCCAGGGTCGTGCCGCAGTGCCCACAATGGAGGCGCGTGACGGCCAGCTCGTGCGAGCAGACGGGGCAGGTGGAGATGACCTCGTTGGGCACGTCAGCGCTCCTGGGGGGCGAGCCCCTCGGGGGTGCGGCGCGGCTGCGGCCGGACGGCGCCGTGGTCGACGGTGCGAGTCAGGTGGGTGCGGCCCGACCGGATCGAGCTGCGGTCCAGGAGGCGCCGGGCGTCCTCTGCCGCGGCTCCGGGGAAGAAGAGTCGAGCGTCGAACATCGTGGTGTCCCTTGTCTGTCGTGGTTCGTGACAGGGACATTAGAGCACTGGCCTTTCTCTTTGTCAATACCAAACATCACTTCTAGCAATCTCTCGCTGCCAGATGGCAGAGCCCGGGCGACGCCGTCCGTCGCTCAGCACGCTGCGTGCTGGTATGGGGAGGATCGTAGGTGCAAATGCTGCTCAGAGCGTCGCGTGGGGCCGTTCTTCCCTCGCCGGAGCACGCAGCGTGCTACGGAGCAGGTCTTCGGCCGCTCGCCGGGCCCGAAGTTCTGGAGTTGCCCGCGTAGTAGTACGCCACGTACTCAACGGCAGGCGACGCGGTCCCAGGAAGCCGAGTACGTTGGCGGGAAGGACGGGTTAGCGCCCCTCGCCCGCAGGGCCCTGCGAGCCGGCGCGCATCGCGGCGGCCTGGGCCAGGAGCGGGATCGGCTTGGCCATCGGGGGCCGGCCGGCGTCGGGGACCTCGGCGACGTACTTCGTGCGGGCGAAGGCGTCGACCATGACCGGGTCGAACTGGACGCCCGCGTACTTGCGCAGCTCGGCCATCGCCTGCTCGGCCGTCAGCGGCGTCATGCGGTAGGGGCGAGCGGCGGTCATGGCCTCGAAGGCGTCGGCGACATGCAGGATGCGGGCGAGCTTCGGGATGGCCTCGCCGACGAGGTGGTCCGGGTAGCCCGAACCGTTGTACCACTCGTGGTGGTGGCGGATGATCGGCAGCTCGGGGGCCAGGCGCTTGACCGGCTTGATGATCTCCTCGCCCTTCACCGGGTGCATGTTCATGATGATCCGCTCGTCGCGGGTAAGCCGCTCCGGCTTGAGCAGGACCGCGTCGGGCACGCCGATCTTGCCGATGTCATGCAGCAGGCCGCCCCACTCGAGGGCCTCGACCTCTGCCTCCGAGCAGCGCATCTGGCGCCCGATCTCGATCGAGATCTCCTGGACCCGGCGGCTGTGGCCGGCCGTGAACGTGTCCTTCGCGTCGACCGCCGAGGCCAGGCTGCGGATCGTCTGGGTGAACATGTCGCGGATCTCGACGACCCGGTGGTACGCCCCGCGTGTCGTCGCCAGCGGCAACCCGAACAGCAGCGCCGCCCACTCCCCGACCGCCACCGACACCAGCGCCATCAGCCACGCCAGCGGGGAGAGGGCAACGAAGCTCGAGGCGACGATTGCCCAGTCACTCATGAGAATCGAGCGCAGGGACGATCCCTCCTCGCGCAGGGCAATTGCCGCCGATACAAGCACGCTATTGATGGCGAAGAAACTGAGGCCAGAGGCGACGGCAGCCAGAAGCGTGAGCGGCGTCGCCTCGAATGGCCCAGCGCCGGCGAGCGCAAGGTAGACAGTGCCGCCGACGGCAGCCGGTACCACCGTGGCCGCGTGGTTGTACACGGTCCCGTACCAAGGGATCCGCCCGTTCAGCTCGCGGAGCTCGAACGTGCCGACGAGCGCGACCCATGCCCCGGCGGCTGGTCCACCAAGGAAGGATGCCGCCAGGATTGGGCACGTTGCCACCGCGATAAAGACGCCGCGGGGCAGACGCACCGGAGCCGCCGAGGTAGCGAGAGCGGTGGCGGTCCAGAAGGCAAGGTCAACGTATCCGAACCCGTCGGACAGAGGGAAAAGGAAAGTCGCCACAGCCAGCGCAGTAACGCTGGCGGTGGCGACGATCAGGATGAGGACCTTGAGTGCGGTACTCACGGCCGCTCAGTGCGCGTAGGCATCGGTCCTCGAAGTCTAGGCCTAACCAGAGGCGGACCCCCTGAACCGAATGTACTGGTCCGCGCTCCGGACCCTAGAGGGGTCGAAGCCCTGCACCTCCGGCCGCGACCACGGCGAGAAGCATGCCCAAGAGGGATGCCACGCGCCAGACTCGGGCCTTCATGGGGTTCTACCAGGCCTTGCCGTTCATGTTCGGCTCCACGCTCGTTCCTCCTGCGGCCCCGTGTCTTGCAGCACGAGAACCGACCTGACGGATTCGTCGGTCGGTTGCACTAGTCGCTCAACCCCGCCCTAAGTGCCCATTTCAGGTGGAGTGTCAGCGCGTCCGAGCGTCTTAACAATGCCTCCTAGTACTTCAGTACCAGTCGGTGGCCGGACTGTAGGTATCGCGTCGAAGGAGGGTCAATACGCAGGCATGCGTAGTTGCATGACCGGATGGGGGGACGGACTACTCCTCCCTAAGCATGTGCAGGGGTGATGCGATCAGGTCCTCGAACCGCGGCGCATCCATGCCAAGTTCGCTCCGCATCGCTGTGGCATAGTGCGAGTACTGTTCCGCGGCCGCAGTCGACGCCCCGACACTCGCGTAGAGCCAGATAAGCGCCCGCTCCAGCTCCGGACTGGTCGGATCAATGGCAAGCGCATGGTGAGTGAGGTCGATTGCCTCCGTGTTTCGTCGGAGACGAACGAGTTCGACCTGAGCGCTGTGAACAAGGTGCAGGAACGAACTGTGAAGGCGGTCGCGCCAAGCGGCCGCCCAGTCGTCGTACTCGAACTCCGGAAGAAAGCGACCCGCGTACATGCGGATGGCGACGACTGCACGATCAATGTCGATGACGCGACCCTTGAACGCTGCGGACGCGGCATCCGCGAAGTTGGCACTGTCGGATATGACGAGGTCTTGGTCGAGCCGAAGTAGCTCACCCTCCGACCGCACGTAGTTGAATGAGGCGTCGTCATCGTAGTCCGGTTCGATTTCCCTTCTCAGGAAGTAGACCGTCTGATTGAGACTGTTGACGGCAGCCTCAGGGTCGAGGTCGGGCCAGAGCGTGTCGAGTACCTGCTCGCGAGTTGTCGTCGTACGTGGGCGCGTCAGTAATAGGGCGAGCAGCGACGACGCTCGCCGACGGATTGATCCCAGTTGAATGGTTCGCCCGCCGACTTCGAACGATCCAGGGCCCAGATCGTGGATTGCAAGTACCGGGGCGGTCCGCCGAGCCAGTGCTCGACCAAGCCCAACGGCCCGCGTTCCCTTCAGGTAGGCGCGCTCGTAGGCGCGCAGACGGGAGACGTCTTCCCGAGCTCCGTACTGATCGAGTATGCGGGCGCAAGCGAGACCAGCTGGCGAGAACCCGTGATCCATACGTCGTCTGAGTGCTGGGAGCCACGCCGCGCCGTAGGTGGAGAGAGACGCGACCAGATCGTCGGGAACCGGAGCCAGCAGCTGCAACACTCCCGCAATCGCATCAGCGTTCTCAACAAGGGCCAGTTGCCCGACTCGACTCGCGTCATGCACTGCGGCCAGAAGCTCTCGTGTGTCGAACTTGGCTGCGGCAAGGACAAGCGCCAGTCGTGCCTCCCAGTGTCGCGAGCCCTCGGCACGGGAGAGTAAGAGTCCTTCCAATGCCAGCGCTGCCGCGACCTCGTGCTCGTCGATGGCCATCGCGGCCGTCGACCTTAGGAAGAAGGACACCGTCTTCGCGGCGATGCCGGTCGGACGTGGAGTGCCGGCGCCCAGGTGGGCTTCGACCCGCGTCGGCAGCCCCACCGATAACGCAGTCCTCGAGACGGCCAGCGCGAGGTTCGTCTGCTGTAGCTGTTCGGCTGGACCTTGCCTAATCAGTTCCGCAGCTCTGCGACACGCATCCTCGGCGGCGCCGACATCGCCGATTGCGGCGAGGTAGTAGGCCAGCTCGGCGAAAGCGTCGGCGTCGGTGGCCCCCTTGCCTAGGGCGAGAGCCGCTGACTCGCTAGCCTCCTGTCGATAGCCGAGCTCTGCGTAGCACGAGGCCAGAATCGCCTGCGTCGCATGGATGCCGTGCGGCGCCGATCCGGCCTCTGCGAGGTGCAAGAGCGCTGAGTTCCCGCAGCTAATTGCCTCGCGGTAATCGGCCCGGGCCCGGGCTACGGCTGCCGCGTTGTGATACGTGATTCCGGCGAAGAAGTGCAGCTCAGCAGCCGCTTGCGAAGCGGCTGCCCGAGCTAAGACGCGGAATGCCTTCTCGAGCGAAACGGTGTCGTCACCGAAGAGGAGCAGGTGGGACTCTGCAACGTCTCGGAGGACAGCGGGAGTCTCCGGATCGGATCTGAGCTCGCGCAGCATCTCGGACGCATCCTCTGGGTTGCGCGCCCACCAATTCGCCCGGTACAGTCCGTGGCGGACGAGGGCTCGGGTGGTGGGGCCGACGGTGTCGAGGTCGATGGCTTCGAGGCGGTCGAGGGCTTCGGGGAGGCGGCCTTCCTCGATCTCCTGGAGGGCCAGGATGACCTCGATGTCGGGCTCTGTGGTGTGGCCCTCGAGCTGGGCAACGACCTCGGCGGCGGCGCCCCAGGAGCCGGTGCCGAGGGCGACGAGCACAGAGCGGACGAGGACGCGGGCGGCGTCGGCGAGCGCACCGGCAGCAAGGTAGTGGCGGCACGAGGTGAGCCAGGCGTCTCGTTCGGCGGCGACGGCGACCCGCAGGTGCATCTCGCGGATCTCGTCGGGCGAGGCCTCCTGCGTCAGCTGGCGCAGGAGGAACTCGCGCAGCAGCGGGTGGTAGCGGAAGCCGCGGCTCGACTCTCCGCGCCGGCCCAAGAGGCCGACGTCGTATGCCTCGGTGATCCGCTCGCGCAGCGCCTGCTCCGATGGCGGTGGCTGGTCGGCCGCGAAGAGCGCGACGGCGTGGGGAGGCACGATGCGCTCGAGCAGTGACGTCCCGACGAGGAATCGCCTCATCCCCGGCGTTGCCTCGCGCAGCACCTCCTGAGCCAGGAAGTCGTAGACGGGCTCGGTCGCGCCGGACAGTTGCCGGACGAACGCCCGAACCTCCACGTTGGACCGCCCGCGGAGGGTCGAACGCAGCAACTGGAGGCTGGCCGCCCACCCCTCCGTGCGCCGCTCGACCTCGTCGAGGACGTCGTCCTCGAGCGGCTGGCCGTAGCCCTCGGCGAACAGTCGACCGGTCTCCTCGCGGGTGAAGCGCAGGTCCCCCGTCTCGAGCTCGGCGACCTCGCCCATCGCGCTGAGCCGGCCGATGGGCAGCTCCGGCTTCCGGCGCGTCAGGAGGACGAAGCTAAGGGTCGGCGGCGCATCGCGCAGGAGCCGGCTCATGATCAGCTGCACGTCCGACGACTCGTCCACGAGGTGGTAGTCGTCCAGGATGAGCAACATCGGCTCCGCGGTCAGCCTCCCCAGCTCGCTCATGAAGGTGCCCAGCACCACCTCGCGCGTCGGGTTCGCGGCAGCGATATTGGCGAGGAGCGGCAGCGTCACGCGCCCGAAGTCGGGGACGGCTTCGCGGTAGGCGGCGATGAGGTAGTTGATGAAGGTGACCCAGTCGCCGTCGGTGTGGTCCAGCTTGAACCAGAGGCAGCGCACGTTGCCGCGTTGGGTGAAGTCGGCCAGCAGGGTCGTCTTGCCGTAACCGGCATCGGCCACGACGAACGACAGGCGCCGGCGTACGTGACGAGACAGCCAGTCCAGGAGGCGCCCGCGGTGGAGCGTCTCCGGGCGCACCGGCGCCGGGGTGATCTTCGCGCGGGAGATCGGTTCGAAGTCGGCGGGCGGGTCCACGTCCTCGAAGAGGTAGGCGGAGTGCGGGCGACCCGGGCCGACGGGGATCGGCTCGTCCGGGCGCACGATCGTCGCGTCCCGAAGCTGAGGCGCGAGCGCCGCATCCGCCGGACGTGGGCCGAAGGATAAGGAAGGTTCGGGCGGGCGGTCAACGCGCGGCGCCCGCGACGGGGCGGAGACGGCCGTGGCACGCCCCGAGGGCGAGGCGTCGTCGGGCAGGCGGTAGGTGGGCGGACGATCGAACACGACGCGAGTTTCGCGACACGGACTTCACCGCCGCTTAGCTGCGCGTCGGCCCTGTGGGAGGAGATGGGCCACACGTGTACGCTTCCGGCCATGGATGCCTGCGGCTGCGACGACTTCGCCTCGATCTTCGACCGCCGCACGGCGGAGCACGACCGCGATCGCTACCGCCGAAACGGCCCCGATCGAACGACCCGCATGCTCCTCGACTTGATCCGGCCGTACGGCGGCGTGGGCTCGACCGTCCTCGACGTCGGCGGCGGGATCGGGGTCGTCGACGGCGAGCTGCTCCGGGCCGGCGCCGGCCACGCCGTCCTCGTCGACGCGTCGGCGGCCTACCTCGACGTCGCGCGGCAGGAGGCGCGCCGGGCGAACCTGCTCGAGCGAATCGAGTTCGTGCAGGGTGACTTCGTGCGGCGGGCCGCGGAGATCGAGGCCGCAGACATCGTCACGCTCGACCGCGTGGTCTGCTGCTACCCCGACGCCGAAGCCCTGGTCGGATCGTCGGCTGCTCGCGCGCGGAGGGTGTACGGACTCGTCCTGCCCCGCGATCGCTGGCTCGTCCGGGTGGCCATCCGGATCCTGAATCTCGGGTCGCGGATCCGGCGCAGGGCTTACCGCGCGTACGCCCACCCGAACCCGCGGATCGATAAGCTCGTGGCCGCCGCGGGTCTGCGGCCGGCGTCGGAGGGGGCCACGTTCTTCTGGCGGGTCGTCGTCTATGACCGGCGCCACAGCCCATAGATTCCGCCGATGACCCAGCGCCCCAGCCGCATCGAGCCGGTCGTCCTGGAGGGCGATCATGTGCGGCTTGAGCCGATGACGATCGAACACCTGCCTGGACTGGTCGAGATCGGCCTCGCGCTCCCGATCTGGACGTGGATGCCCTTCGTGGTCCGCACGGCCGACGACCTGCGCGGCCTGGTCGAGTCGGCCCTGCGCGCCCGCGATGCCGGCGCGGAGTTCCCATTCGTGACGGTGCAGCGCGCCTCGGGCCAGCCGGTGGGCAGCACGCGCTACCTGGCCATCGCCCTCGAGCACGCCCGCCTGGAGATCGGCTGGACCTGGCTCGCACCGGCCTGGCAGCGCAGCGTGGTGAACACGGAGGTCAAGCTGCTGATGCTCGAGCACGCCTTCGAGGCGCTCGGCTGCCGGCGGGTCGAGTTCAAGACCGATGCGCAGAACGAGACCTCACGGCGCGCCCTGCTGGGCATCGGGGCCACCTTCGAGGGCGTGTTCCGCAAGCACATGCTCGTGCGCGGCGGCGAACGGCGTGATTCCGCCTGGTACAGCATCACCGACGACGAGTGGCCGGACGTGAAGGCGCACCTCCAGGCGCGGTTGGCGCGGGATGGGATCTAGGGCGACCCGGTGCGGGGCGTGTGCAGGTCGTGTTCAAACCGGCGAATGGCCGGTCACCGCGCGGCTTGACCTCGAGGTTCCTCCGTCATGTTGAACACGCGGCGTGCAGGACGGCGAAGGAAACCCGCGGGGGTGCCCTCCGTCGGGGCACCGCCGCCGCTCGTTCGCCCGGTTGAACGCCCGGTGACCAATCGACCCATGGGCGCTGGAGGGCCGACGCGGTCGCCCTACTCCTCGTACTCGAAGGCGATCTTCAGGTCGACGCGGTACTCGACGATCTCGCCGTCGCGCACCTCCGCCGAGGACTTCACGACCTCGACGCTGCGGATGTTGCGGACGGTCTTCGCGGCGGTGGCGACGGCCTGGCGGGCCGCGTCGCTCCACGAGCGCGGGCTCGTGCCGACCATCTCCCGGATGATGATGACGCCCATCGCGCGAGCCTCCCCGGGGAGCTGGGGTTCAGACGGTGGCGCCGGCTGCTCCCATGCGCACGACGTCGAAACAGGTGCTGCAGTAGACGGGCCGATCGTTGCGGGGCGCGAAGGGCACCATGGCCTGACCGCCACAGCGCCCGCAGACGGCCGCATGGTATTCGCGCGGCCCGCCGCCGTTGATGCGGGCCTGCTTCGCCGTGGCCCGGCAGCTGGGACAGCGCTGTGGGTCGTTGACGAGCCCCTTGCTGGCGAAGAAGGCCTGCTCCCCGGCCGAGAACACGAAGGCTTCGCCGCAGTCGCGGCAGGCCAGCGTCCGATCCGTGTACACCCCTGCTCCCGCTCCCTCAAGCTGGCGCGGCCCCCCCTGCCGCCCGGGCCGTGTTGGACCGGGCGACCATACCGTGCCGCGAAGTGCCGTGCAATACGATTCGCGCCACTGGGTGGCACTATTCGCCGCGCATGTCGAAGTATGTCGAACGTGATGGGAACCGGGCCGGGCGCCCTGCCGTCCTGCGCTCCATGCTGACCCGACTGCGCGGCTCCGCCCGCACGCCCCGTCTCGCCCTGCCCTTCCTCCTGGTGATCGCCCTGACCGGGTGCACTTCGGGCGGAAGCGCGACCCCCGGTCCGAGCGGCTCGCCCAGCCCCGGCCCGAGCGCGACGCCGGCAGCCTCGCAGGTCATCGGCCATTCGACCGACGCGCACACCCTGATCCTGCGGGTCGAACAGGCCGGCGGGTTCGTGGCCCCCAGCTTCCTCGTCACCCGGACGCCGCAGTTCAGCCTCTACGGCGACGGCACGGCCATCTACGAGCTGCCAGCGGATCCGAACGCCGGGCTGGCGGCCGGCCCGGCTCCGCTCGGGGTGGCGACGATGAACGCGGAGCAGGTCGATGCGCTGCTCGCCTTCGCGCTCGACGCGGGCGGCCTGGAGGTCGCGCGCGAGCAGTACCTCAACGACCGGGTCATGGACGCGCCGGATACCGTTTTCACCATCGTCACGGACGCGGTGACCAAGACGGTCAGCGTCCAGGCCCTCGGCATCGCCGACGACCCGACCGACCCGGACACACCTCAGCTGGCGAAGCTGGCCCGCTTGTACGAGCTGCTGGCCGACTTCCGGACCCAGGTCGGGCGCGGCAACGCCACCGATGCCGGCCTCTACGAGCCGGCCGCATATCGGGCCATCCTCACCGAGGGTGCCCAGATCGGCGAGGGCCTCGACTGGCCGTGGACGGACCTGACGTTGGACGACTTCGTGGCCCAGGGCGAGTTCGGCGTCCGTATCGCCGTCCTGACCCCCGACCAGGCGAAGATGCTCTCCGGCGCGCCGCAGGGCGGCCTCTTCGCGGTCGGCGTATTCGGGCCGGACCGCGTGCCGTACACGATCGCGCTGCGGCCGCTGCTGCCCGACGAGCAGAGCTAGGCGTATTCCTCGGCGTAGCGCTCCGAGTCCGCATAGCTGACGAAGCGCGTCTGGCGCTTCTTGAACCAGAGCGCCAGCTCGCCCGTGGGCCCGTTGCGGTGCTTGGCCAGCCGGAGCTTGACGACCTCGCCGTCGGCGTCGGCCTCCTCCGTCCCGCGCTCCTTCTCCCGCCACAGGAAGATGACGAGGTCGGCGTCCTGCTCGATCGAGCCCGACTCGCGCAGGTCCGAGAGGCGCGGCTCCTTCGACTCGCGCATCTCCGCCTGGCGCGAGAGCTGCGATAGCGCCATGACCGGCACCTGCAGCTCCCGGGCGAGGCTCTTCAGGCCGCGCGTGATCTCCGAGACTTCCTGCACGCGGTTCGCGTCGCGCGACTGGATGGTCGACTGCATGAGCTGGAGATAGTCCACGACGAGCATGTCCAGGCCGGCCTCCGCCTGCAGCCGGCGGGCCTTCGTGCGCAGTTCCATGGTGCTGATGTTCGGGGTGTCATCGATGTAGATGGGCGCCTCGGCCAGGTTGTTCATGGCCGGCGCGAGGCGCGTGAAGTCCATCTCCTCGAGGAAACCGGTGCGCAACCGCTGCGAGTCGATGTTGGCCACCGAGCTGAGCAGGCGCAGGACGAGCTGCTCCTTGCTCATCTCGAGCGAGAAGATGCCCACCGTCTTGCCCTCGCGGACGGCGGCGTGCTCGGCGATGTTGAGGGCCAGGCTCGTCTTGCCGATCGAGGGTCGCGCCGCGAGGACGATGAGGTCCGACCGCTGGAGGCCGGTCGTGAGCGTGTCCAGATCCTTGAAGCCGGTCTTGACGCCGCTGATCTCGCCCTTGTGCTGGTGCAGGTAGTCCAGCCGGTCATAGGCGGAGTGGAGCAGGGCCTTGAGCGGGCTGAAGCCCGCCTCGATGCGCTTCTGGCTTACCGCGAAGAGCTCCTGCTCGGCGCGGTCCACGGCCGCCGAGACGTCCGCGGTCTCCTCGTAGCCGATGCCGGCGATGCGCCCCGCGGCGGCGATGAGGTTGCGCAGGACCGCTTTGCGCTCGACGATCCGTCCGTAGTGGACGGCGTTGACCGCCGTGGGCGTGAGGTTGATGAGGCTGGTCAGGTAGGCGGAGCCGCCCACCGCGTCGAGATGGCCGTTCCGCTCGAGGACCTCCGAGACGGTGACCAGGTCCACCGGCTCGCGCCGCTCGTAGAGGTCCAGCACCGCGGCGTAGATCGTGCCGTGGTGGCCACGGTAGAAGTCGTCCGCGCGCAGGAACTCGGCGACCTCGATGACGGCGTCCTTGTCGATGAGCAGGGCGCCGAGGACCGATTGCTCGGCCTCGATGGATTGCGGCGGAAGGCGGTCGAGGGACACGGCGACTCCAGGGCGGGCTCAGGAACGCCTCAATGGTGCCGCCGGGTGCGGCTCCCCGAAAGAGGCCTGTCCACGAGATGTATCCCCAAGGCGGACCATGCCGCCCGGCCGCTGTGGACGGCCTGTGGACGATCAGGCCGCCGCGTGGTGAGTGTGGACGTCAGCGTCCAGCGCCTCGACGAACCAGCGCCGGCGCCCGTGCTCGTAGGTCAACGCGTAGCGTGCGGCTGGGGTCAGGACACGGAACAGGGTCCGCGGCCCGGTCGATGCCGGGTAGGCTGCCGACTCCTCGCGGACGGCCTCCACGGCGACGACCGGCACGGTCGCCCGGGCGATGCGGATGCTCCGCGGGCGGCCGTCGAACCAGTCGGTGCGGACGTGGACTTCCAGTGGGCTGATGCGCACCATCGCCATTTCGGCCACGGCTCCTTTCCGGGGGCGTAGGTGGAGAACGTCTGTTCGGTATGGCCAGCATCCTAAATCGAACGGATGTACGATGTCAAGCGGATCCGTCGGCGCCCGGATCCGGGCGCGCCCGGCCCACGCGACGGGCGTCGGGCGCGGTCATGGGATCGCGTTCGAAGGGCTCCGCCACGCGGCTGCCGAGGAGTCGCGCGCGGGTGATGGCGCGCGACCCGAACCGCCGCCTGATGGCATCGGTCGCCTCCGTGACCCGTCGCCGCCGCTCATCGCCGGTCTCGAACAGGCCCAGCTGCTGCCGCTCCCCGAAGTGCGCGGCGCCCACGCCGAGCAGGCGGATCGTCCGCCCGCGGACCTCGGGCCGGGCCAGCTCGAGCGCGGTGCGCCAGATCGTCTCGGTCTGGTCGGTCGGCTCCTCGAGCGTCCGCTGGCGGGTACGCGTCTCGAAGTGCTCGTCGCGCACCTTGACCGAGACCGTCGCCGCCCGCAGGCCCGAGGCGCGCAGCCGGCCAGCCACCCCCTCGGCCAGGGCCAGCAACGTGCGCTCGATCTCCTCAGGGTCGCCGGTGTCCACCGTGAACGTGTGCTCGTGGCTGACCGACTTCGGGTCGGCGCCATCGGAGACCGGCGACGGGTCGATGCCCTGCGCCCGGGCTGCCAGCTCGGCGCCATGCTGTCCCAGGCGGCGCACGAGGACGTCGGCCGGCAGGGCGGCCAGGTCGCCGATGGTGCGCACCTCGTAGTCGGCCAACGCCTGGCGTGTCTGCGGCCCGACGCCCCACAGCCGCGCGATGGGCAGCGGCGCCAGGAAGGCCGCCTCCCCGCCGAGCGGCACGACCACCAGTCCGTCGGGCTTGCGCAGGTCCGAGGCGATCTTGGCCACGAGCTTCGTGCCGGCCACGCCCACCGAGGCCGTCAGCTCCAGCTCGGAGCGGATGGCGTCCTTGATGGCGCGGGCGATGGTCTCCCCGTCCCCGAAGAGCGCCTCCGAGCCGGCCACGTCGAGGAAGGCCTCGTCGATCGAGACGGGTTCCACGCGCGGCGTGAAGCGACGCAGGATGGCCATCACCTGCCGGCTCACCCGCTGGTACTTCGCGCCGTCGACGGGCAGGAAGACGCCCCGCGGGCAGAGCGCACCGGCCGTGCGCAGCGGCATCGCCGAGTGAACGCCGAAGGCACGCGCCTCGTAGGAGGCGGCGCTGACCACGCCGCGGTCGTGCGGTCCCCCGCCGCCCACGATCACGGGCCTGCCGCGCAGCTCGGGCCGGTCGCGCTGCTCGACCGCCGCGAAGAACGCGTCGAGATCGACGTGCAGGATGGTGGGGCCGGCCATCAGGCGACCTCCGGCGTCTGCTCCGGCGGCGTCGTCGGTCCGCGGGCCGCCCACGCGGCGAGGAGCGGCAGGACGAGGATGATCGGGATGACCATGGCGAAGTAGGCGAAGCTCATCCAGCGCGCGGTGGTGAAGAGGACGAAGGTGACCAGCACGCCGAAGGCCGTGGCCAGGGCGACGCTCGAGAGGCGGTAGCGCGTGACCACGAGCAGAGCGCCGAGCGTGAGCACGATGTTCACGAGCCGCGCCTCTGGCACCTCGAGGACCGGCCAGCCCATACCCTGTGCGAAGGCCCAGATGGTCCAGCCATAGATGTCCTCGTGCGCGCCCGCGAAGGCGGTCAGGCTGCGCACGTACTCGACGGGGCCCAGCAGCAGGAAGGGGATCGAGAGCGCCGCCAGGAGGATGCCGGCCGCGCCGACATACAGGGCCGCGCCCCGACGCCCGGCCATCTGCCACACGGCGATGGCGAGGAGCACGACGACGAAGAGGCTCGACTGCTTCGTCGCCAGCGCCAGCGCCGCGGCGAGCCCGGCGATACGCACGCGCCGCCCGTCCCAACCGCCGTCCCATGACCAGGCCACGGCCAGCACGGCGAGGAGGAGCATCGCCCCGGTGCTCGTGTCGTTGCTGCCGTCGGCCGAGCTGTAGACGAGGTTGCCGAGGGCGGCGTAGGCCGCCAGGACCGGCAGGCCCAACGTCCACGAAACCCGCGCCGCGAGCGCGGCGAGGGAGGCGATGACGACGCCCGCCGTGGCCGCCTCGTTGTAGAAGACGCCGTCCTTGCCGGCGAGCAGGTAGCCTGGCAGGTGCAGCAGCAGTGTCGCCGGCGGGTAGGGCATCGGCGAGCCGGCTGGCTGGGTCATGGTGTACGTGTGGCCGTAGGGCGAGCCGCCCGCCAGCAGCACGCCGATGGCCTCGAACACGGCGTCCAGGACGTCGGACCCGCCATAGCCCTGGAGCTCGTTCAGTCGCAGCCCGATCGCCCCGAGGACGATGTAGGCGACCGGGATCGAGGCCCGACCGGTGACCACGAAGGCGTAGACGACGATCGGCCAGACCAGCACGAGCGCCAGCCGAACGGGGCTGGGCAGGAGGTCAAGGTCGCGCCCCGAGAGGACGATGAGCAGGAACAGGCCGAGGCCGAGCAGCCCGCCCAGCTCGAGATCGTCAGCCGATCGCGGCGTGGGCAGGCGGCGGTAGTGTCCCGCGAAGCTGAGTGCTGGACGCTGCGTGGCTTTCACATCGCCGAGTGTATGACCGCGGCCTGCGGGCGCGTCCGATCTCCTGGTCAGCAGGCGGATTCGGCTTCCTTCGTCACGGTTTCAGCGTCGTACTCCGCCGCGAACTGGTATCAGAGGGCCACGATCCCTGTGGGTCGCCAACCCGTTCCCGTCACGCTCAGCGCTGCGGCAACCCGGGCATGTGGCGGCCGAGTCTCGTGCATACGAGTGCGGGGCGCACTGGGACGCGAGTTCGGCAAGGTCGCCACCGAGCCCCGAGGGGCGTGGAGTAGACCCGGCCTCTCGGCCCGCGCCGACGATGTGGGGCGGGGTGAGCCTAGCCCTTGGGCTCGACGACGACCGTCACCTCCGGCGTCATGCCGGCGTAGACCTTGACCGCGACCTTGTAGGTGCCCAGGGTCTTGAGCGGGTCGTCGAGGTCCACCTTGTGGCGGTCGACGACGATGCCGCGGCGGCCGAGCGCGTCGGCGATGTCCTTGGCCGTGATCGAGCCGTAGAGCTTGCCGCCCTCGCCCACCTTCACGCCCATCGTGAGCGTCGTGCTGGCGATGCGCGTGGCGTAGATCTCGGCCTCCTCGCGCTCCCGCTTGCGCTTGTCCTCGCGGCTGGCGATGTCGTGCTGCCAGGCACGGTAGGCGCCGCCCGCCGCGGGCACGGCGAGCTTGTTCGGGATGAGGTAGTTGCGGGCGTAGCCGTCGGTGACCTCCTTGAGCTCACCGCTCTTGCCGAGCTTGGCCACGTCGCTGGTCAGGATGACCTTCACGCGGAGCGTTCCTCCTTCAGGATCCATGTGCGCAGCCGGCGCTCCACGCCGCTGCGCTGGACGAGGGTGCCGACACCGTCGACGAGGTCGGGCAAGCGCTGCACCAGCCGGCGCACCGGGCGCGGCACGAGGCGCCGGACCTGGCTCATGTCGCGTTCCAGCGCCGACCGGTCGATGCCAAGCTCGAGGAGCTTCTCCTCGAGCAGCGCGTCGGGCACGCTCTCCAGGAAGAGGTCGATGGCCAGGACCGCGACGGCCAGGTCGTCCAGCGCGCCCAGCACCGGCACGAAGTCCGGCACGAGGTCGATCGGCGACGCGAGGTACCCGGCCGCAAGGCCGAGGATCGCCTTCCGGGCGGTGGGGATGCGCTCGTCGCGCAGGAGCGCCCAGAGCAGCCGACCGTACATCGGCGCGCGCGAGGCGAGCGGCACGAAGGCGAGGTAGTTGAGGGTCCGGAACAGGCCACGGGCGGGGCCGGCACGACGAGAGCGGGGCATCGGAGCGTGGAGTATATCGGGCGGCGGACCCTGCGCCATCCCCAGGGCTTGACAATCGAACAGGCGTTCGGTACCGTGCTGTCGAGGAAAGGAGGCGCCGCGTGACCAGACACGACGCCACCCGCAAGCAGCGCATCATCGACCACATCGCCGCCACGCTCCGGGCGCGTGGCTACCCGCCGTCGGTCCGGGAGATCGCGCAGGCCGTCGGCCTCGCCTCCACCTCGGCGGTCCACCACCACCTCGAGGCGCTCGAGCGCGAGGGCTATCTCGAGCGGGGCGCGACGCGTTCGCGCGCCATCCGCCTGACCCCGCATGCCGCGCTGCAGTCCGGCCTCTCCAGCGAGCTCCTGCCGCAGGTGCCGCCGCAGCAGAGCCACATCCTGCCCATCGTCGGCGAGATCGCCGCCGGCGGACCGATCGAGGCCTACCAGGACGCCAGCGAGACGCTCTCGGTGCCGGAGATCCTCGCCCCCGCCGGGGATGCCTACGTGCTCAAGGTGCGCGGCGACTCGATGATCGACGCCCACATCCAGGACGGCGACTTCGTCGTCATCCGGCCCCAGCAGACGGCCCGCAACGGCGACATCGTGGTCGCCCAGGTCGAGGAGAACGCGGTCACCCTCAAGCGCTTCTTCAAGGAGAACGGCAAGGTCCGCCTCCAGCCGGCGAACTCGCGCTACGAGCCGATGGTCTACGAAGAGGTGCGCATCCAGGGCAAGCTGATCGGCGTCATCCGCCGCCTCGACTGATTCCCGGCGCGTGCGACAATCGCGCCCGTGACCGATACGCCATCGGACGTGGCCGGGCTCTCGCTCGACGCCTTCACCACGCGCCTCGCGTCGTCCGACCCGACTCCGGGCGGAGGAAGTGCCGCGGCCGTTGCCGGAAGCCTGGCGGCGAGCCTGCTGGCGATGGTCGCCGGTCTGTCCCAGGGGCGCCCGAAGTACGCGGCCTACGAGAAGACGCTGGCGCGGGCCCTCGCGGTGGCCGGCGACGCGCGCCGCCGCCTTCTCGTCCTGGCCGACGATGACGCTCGCGCCTACGACGCATTCTCCGCCGCCCTGAAGCTGCCCCGAGAGGCGCCCGACGAGATCGCCGCGCGCGGAGTGGCGCTCAGATCCGCGGCTCGCCACGCCACGGAGGTTCCGCTCGAGATCATCCGGACGTGCCGGCTCGTGGCCGCAGAGCTGGAGGCGCTGGCCGGCAGGAGCAACCTCAATGCATCGAGCGACCTGACCGTCGGGACGCTGCTCATCGAGGCCGCGGCCCGCGGGGCGGCCGCGAACGTCCTCGTGAACCTGCCGTCGGTCGGTGACCCGCCCTTCGAGGGCGCCACGATGAGGGAGTTGACCGGACACCTCGAGCTCATCGAGGACCTCGCCTCCCAGGTGCGCGAGCGCGTCGGCCGGGGCAAGCTGCGGGACCCGGAAGAGGCGTGACCGAGCCCGGCCCGAGACTCCTGCTCGGGGCGCCCATCGCGACCGAGATGCGGGCCCGCCTGAAGGTCGAGATGGCGGCCTTCAGACGCCGCCACGGCTTCGCCCCGACGCTCGCCATCGTCTTCGTTGGCCGGGACGCGCCGTCGGCCGTCTACCTCCAGCAGATCCTCCGCTCCTGCCGTAATGCGGGGGCCGTGGGGCGCCTGGTGCACCTTCCCGCCGGCGAGACGGCCGCGCACCTCCGCCGCGAGATCGAGCTGCTCAACGCCGATCCGCTCGTGAGCGGGATCATCGTCCAGATGCCGCTGCCCAAGCGGATCCCGCTGAGCGTCGTCATCGACGCCATCGATCCGGCCAAGGACATCGACGGCCTCCACCCGCGGAATTTCGGGCTGCTGGCGCTCGGCTACGAGGGCTTCCTGCCCGCCACGGCGCAGGCAGCGGTGGAGATCCTGAAGCGCTCGGGCCTCGCGCTCGAGGGGCGGCACGCCGTGGTCGTCGGGCGCAGCAACGTCGTGGGCAAGCCCGCCGCGCTGCTGCTCCTGCGCGAGCACTGCACGGTCACCGTCTGCCACTCGCGCACGGTCGACCTGGGCGCCCACACGCGCGCGGCGGACATCGTCGTCGTCGCCGCCGGCCGCCCCGGCCTCATCACCGGCACGATGCTGAAGCCGGGGGCCGTGGTCGTGGACGTGGGCATCAACATGGTGGCCGGAGGCATCGTCGGCGACGTCGATATGGCCAGTGCGTCGGCGGTCGTCTCGGCCATCTCGCCCGTGCCCGGGGGTGTGGGTCCGATCACCAACGCGATCCTTCTCCAGCACCTCCTGCGCGCCGCCCGCGACCAGGTCGAGGCACCGCCCGACCGGCGCCTGCGTCGTGCCCCGACCCGGCACCCTGCCGGCTCGACCGCCTGACCCACCCGCAACCCGAAGACCGAGGGAGCCCGACCACCGATGGCCATGCCCAGCAGCCTCCGGATCGCCCAGGCCGCGACGATGCGCCCGATCGCCGAGCTCGGCGCGGAGCTGGGCCTGCTGCCCGAGGAGCTGGAGCTCTACGGCCCCTACAAGGCGAAGGTGCGGCTGGAGGTCCTGCGGCGCCTGGCGGACCGGCCGGACGGCAGGGAGATCGTCGTCACGGCCATCACGCCGACGCCGCTCGGCGAGGGCAAGACGACGACCACGATCGGACTCGCGCAGGGCCTGAACCGGCTCGGCGTGCGCACCGCGGTGGCCGTCCGCCAGCCGTCGCTGGGGCCGGTCTTCGGCATCAAGGGTGGCGCAGCCGGCGGGGGCTACAGCCAGATCGTGCCCATGGAGGACTTCAACCTCCACCTCACCGGGGACAACCACGCCGTGGGCGCCGCGCACAACCTCGCCAGCGCCTTCCTCGACAACCACCTCCACCACGGCAACGCCATGGGCATCGACCCGGACTCGATCACCTGGCCGCACGTCGTGGACATCAGCGACCGCGCCCTGCGCCACGCGATCATCGGACTGGGCACGGCCGAGGACGGCGTGCAGCGCGAGACCGAGTGGCAGATCACCGTCGCCTCGGAGGTGATGGCCATCCTCGCCCTGGCCACCGACATCCATGACCTGCGCGCCCGGCTCGGGCGGATCGTCGTGGCGCGCACGACGGACGACCGTCCCGTCACGCTCGACGATCTCAAGGTGGCCGGCGCCATGACCGTGCTGCTGCGCGATGCGATCAAGCCGAACCTGCTCCAGACGCTCGAGGGCGGACCCGCCTTCGTCCACGCCGGACCCTTCGCCAACATCGCCCACGGCAACTCGTCCGTGCTGGCCGACCGCGTCGCGTTGAAGCTCATGGACGCGGTCTGCACGGAGGCCGGCTTCGGCGCCGACATGGGCGCCCAGAAGTTCTTCGACATCAAGTGCCGGCTGGGCGGCATCCGACCCTCGGCGGCCGTCATCGTGGCCACCATCCGCGCCCTGAAGATGCACGGCGGGGTGGGGCGGATCGTGGCCGGCAAGCCGCTCGACCCGGCGCTGGAGGCCGAGGACGCGGAGGCCGTGCGCCGCGGAGCCGCGAACCTGGCCAAGCAGGTCGAGAACGTGCGCGCCTACGGGGTGCCCGTGGTCGTGGCCATCAACAGCTTCCCCACCGATGCCGCGTCGGAGGTGGCCGCCGTGCGCGAGGTGTCGCTGGGGGCCGGGGCACGCGACGCCGTCACGGCCACGCACTTCACGGACGGCGGCGCCGGGGCCGAGGACCTGGCCCGGGCCGTGTGGGCGGCGGCAGGAGAGGGCGCGCCCGACTTCCGCTTCCTCTACCCCGACGATGCGCCGCTGGCGGAGAAGATCGAGACGATCGCCACGCGCATCTATGGCGCCGACGGCGTCGACTTCGGGGCCGGAGTGATCGAGCAGCTGGAGCGCATCGAGGGCATCGGCTACGGCCGACTGCCCATCTGCATGGCCAAGACCCACCTCTCGTTGAGCCACGATCCCGCGCGCAAGGGTCGCCCCAGCGGCTTCCGCGTGCCGGTGCGAGAAGCGCGCCTCTTCGCCGGGGCCGGTTTCGTGACCGCCTACTGCGGCGACATGCGCACGATGCCCGGCCTCCCCTCGCACCCTGCCGGCGAAGGCGTTGACATCGACGCCGAGGGCAACGTGGTGGGGCTCTTCTGAAAGGCGCGCGCGGGGCGGACCGGGGTCGGACCTTTGCCGGTGGCCCGCGGCCGTGCCTTCGTCGGTAGCTCGGGGGCCATCCCATGCCTGGGGGACATGGCTGCGCACGCGGGGCCTGGACAAGCGGCCGGCGTAGAGGCTGGCGACGCCCGCCGCAGTCGGATCCATGCCCACCGCGCATGGTCCGGAGCCCATGTGGCGCGACGGCACCGAGCCGTGACGCCACGGTACGGGGCCGTGGCGCGTCCGTGCCACCCTGGCTCAGCAGCCATGCCTCGTCCGCATGGAAGCGACGGGAGAACCGGCGGACCGGCGCGGCCCGCGGTCGTGGGGCGGTCCCGGACGATCGGGCAAGGGGTTTTCGTGGCGCTCTTGTCAGAATTCATCGAGATGCGTACGATGCGCGGGACCGAGCGATCGGCGCCCGAACAGCCAGCACCCGCTCCGGGAGGAGTCCGAACCCGATGTTGAACACCGAGCCCCAGCCGCTCCCCACGGCGCCGGCCCCCACGCCCTCCGCCGAGACGCTCGTCCGCATCACGGACGCCGCAGCTGGCAAGCTCCGCGAGCTGACCGCGGCGGAGGCCAACCCGAACATCGGGCTCCGCGTCTACGTCTACAGCGGCGGCTGCTCCGGCTTCCGCTACGGGATGATGCTCGAGGACCAGCCCACGTCCGAGGACGTCTCCGTCGAGAACAACGGCGTGAAGGTCTACGTCGATGCCGCGAGCACGCAGTACCTGACCGGCTCGGAGATCGACTACGTGGACACGCTCATGGGCGCCGGCTTCACGGTCAACAACCCGAACGCCGTCTCGGCCTGCGGCTGCGGCAGCAGCTTCCGCACGGCCGACTCGGCCGGCAGCCCGGGTGGCTGCAGCCACTGATCCCATGGCCGCCGGCCCCACGCCGGGCCCGCCGCACGTCGAGCCGTCGGAGTCGATCCGACGGCTCTTCGATTCCCTACACTGACGCGCAGCGATGGACCTGCCGCTCTTCCCGCTCCACACGGTCCTCTGCCCCGGCGTCGCGCTTCCGCTGCACGTCTTCGAGGAGCGCTACCGCCTGATGGTCGGGCGCTGCATCGACCGCGGGGAGCCGTTCGGCGTGGTGCTCATCCGGCAGGGCCGCGAGGTGGGGCCGCTCGACGGTCGCATCGCCCGGGTGGGCACGACCGCGCTCATCCGTGAGGCGGGGCGCTACCCCGACGGCCGCTACGACCTGATGACCGTGGGCGGCCGCCGGTTCCGCATCGATGACGTGGAGACCGGACCCGAGCTCTACCTCACGGCCGACGTGCGCTATCTCGATGAGCCGATCGGCGATGCGCTGACCGCGCGCGGACTGTCCGAGCGCGTGAGCCAGCGCTTCCTGCGCTACCTCGAGCTGCTCCAGCCGGCGCTCGCGGACGAAGACGGCCCCGAGATCGAGATCGAGGTCCTGGTGGACGACGAGCCCGAAGCCGAACGCTCAGACGGCCCGGGGGCGGCGGGCCGCCCGGAGCACGAGGAGGTCGCGGCCGGCACGGATGCCGACCGCCGCGAACTGCTCATGGCCGCCGCGCGGCGCCTCGTCACCCCCGAGGACCCGACGGCCCTTTCCTACGTGCTGGCGGGGCTCGTCCACGTGGAGCTGCCGGCGCGCCAGGGTCTCCTCGAGGCCACCGACACGGAGGCACGGCTGCGCCGCCTCGACGACCTGCTCAGCCGCGAGATCCGCCTCCTCGACCGCCACCTGAAGCCGCTCGTGGTGGACGCCCGGGGCGCGGAGTCGCGGAGGAACTGAGGGTCGCGCTCGAGGCCCGCGCCGGGACCGCGACCTTGGCGGGTTGCTCACCCAGCGTTCAAAGGGACGAACGGGACGCGATCCTCGACCCGCGAGCCTCCGGCTGGATGGGCCCGTTCGCCGGACTGGTCACCTGGTGCTCGAACGAGCGGAGGAAGGGGCGGCGGCGGCCGCTTTCAGCTTCTGCCCGCGCCGGTCGCGGTGGTTCCTTCGTCCGGTTGAACACCACGTGCCCAACCCTCCCCGAGCAACCGGCCGATCAGGCCCACGGCGGCTACTCGGAGAAGCGCTCTTCCTTCCACGGATCGGCAGAGTTGTTGTAGCCGTAGCGCTCCCAGAAGCCGAGCCGATCCTCGGCCACGAACTCCAGGCCGCGGATCCACTTGGCGCTCTTCCAGAAGTAGCGCTTGGGCACGACGAGGCGCAGCGGCCAGCCGTGCTCGGCCTCCAGCGGCCTGCCGTCGAAGGTGTCGGCCAGCAGGACGTCATCGTCGTCAAGGACTTCGAGCGGCAGGTTCGTCGTGTAGCCCTGCTCGCAGTGGGCCACCACGAACTTCGCCGTCGGTTTCAACTGCGCAAGCTCGAGGATGTGCCCGATGGGCACGCCCTCGAAGTCGGTGTCGAGCTTGGTCCAGCGCGTGACGCAGTGGATGTCGGTGTGGACCTTCTTGCGGGGCATGAGCTTGAACTCGTCCCAGCGGAAGATGAAGGGGCTGGCCACGTCGCCGAAGACCTTGAAGTCCCACTTCGCCAGGTCCGTGTGCGGCACGGAGCCGTAGTGAAGGACCGGGAACTTCTCGGTCACGTACTGGCCGGGCGGGACGCGGCCCTTCTGCTCATCGCTGAGCTTTGTGCCGCCCATGAGTCGGTCCAACATCGGGTTTGCGGGGTCCTTTCGCGGGGCCCGTCGCGGGGCCCGTCGCGCCGCGCCTTGGCGCGCGGCCGTTGTGCCGCAAGTGTACGTACCGGCCCCGGTCTGTCGATGACGAGGATGTGACGCGCCAACCTCGGTCTATGGTCGGGAACCGGGCTTGGCAGGACACAAGGCGCCGAGTTCGCCAGGACCGAAGATCGCCCCGCTACGCCTCGTCGAGCGCGCGGTCGATGGCGCGCAGGATGAAGCGCGAGGCCTCGGCGCTCTTGCCGCCGAGCTTCTGGCCCGCGTCCTGCTCGAGGGCAGCCATGAGGTCGCGCAGGGCCTGGTCGATGAAAGGGGTGCGCCGCAGGGATCCCGTGGCGAAGGCCGCCTCAAGCCGGTCCACGGCGCGGCGGGCGTTCTCCACGGCGTGGCCCTTCTCGGCCAGGATGGCGCGGAACTCGGCGCGAGCGAGATCGGCGGCGGGCCCGCTGCTCGCGATCATGGCACGAGCTCCGCCTCGCCGAGGGCCGGCGTGGCCACCGCACCGGCACGTCCCGCCCGCCACTCATCGGCGAGGATGCCCATCTGCACTTCGTCCCAGTGGCGGCCGTCGCGCCAGATGGCCTCCCGCAGCCGCCCTTCCACGCGGAAGCCGGCCTTCTCGTAGGCCCGGATGGCGCGGCCGTTGAAGGCGAAGACGCTGAGCCCGATGCGGTGCAGGCCGAGCACGTCGAAGGCATGGCCGATCATCAGCTCGGTCGCCTCCGTGCCCAGGCCGCGGCCCTGGGCGTCCGGCTCACCGATGGTGATGTGGAAGAGGGCCGTGCCATTGTCCGGGTCGAGGTTGGAGAAGGTGGTGAGGCCGACGAGCCGGCCGCCCGGCCGCTGGTGGATGGCGTAGGCGAAGGCGTCGCCGGCCAGCAATCGGGTGCGGAAGAAGTGCTCGATCTCCTCGAAGGGCATCGGCCGGGTCTGGTAGCGCGAGAGTCGTGCCAGCTCGGGGTCGCGGTACCAGCGCACGACCGCGGCCAGGTTCTCGGGCACGTGCCGGCGCAGGGTCACCAGCCGGCCTTCGATGACCGGCGGATGCCAGCGGTCGCGGGCGAGCTCGGAGGCCATCGGAAGGCGATGCTATACCATCGCCCGGATGCGCCGTTGGAGCGAGACGGCCGAGCGCGTGGCGGCCACGAGCCGCACCTCGGAGAAGGTCGCCATCCTCGCCGCGTACCTCCGGACCCTCACCCCCGCCGAGCTTCCGCTGGCCGTCACCTACCTCTCCGGCCGCCCCTTCCCGGAGCGCGACCCGCGCACGACGGGCCTTGGCTGGGCCGCCATCGCGGCCGCCGCCGAGGCCGACGCCGACGCCGGGGAGGGCGCCCTTGGGCGAGCGTACGACCGATCGTCGGACCTGGGGCAGGCCGTGCACGACGTCCTCGCGGCGAGCGGGCGACGCCCCTCGGGCGAGCTGCCGGCGCTGACCGACGTGGATGCCGCATTCTCCGAGATCGCGACGACGCGGGGCGCGGCGGAGAAGACGCGCATCTTCCGGACGCTGCTCTGGCGCTGCGACCCGCTGACGGCCAAGTTCGTGGTCAAGACGCTCTCCGGCGACATGCGCATCGGCCTGCGCGAGGGGCACCTGGAGGCGGCCATCGCCGCCGCCTTCGGGCGCGATCCCGATGCCGTGAAGTGGGCGGGCATGCTCACCGGGGATCTTGGGCAGACCGCCGAGCTGGCTCGCGACGACCGGCTGGACGCGGCAGAGCTGACGCTCTTCCGGCCGCTGAAGTGCATGCTCGCCTCGCCGGCCGCGGACGCCGCCGAGGTGCTGCAGCGCCTCGGCGCCCCGGTATGGGTGGAGGACAAGTACGACGGGATCCGCGCCCAGCTCCACCGCCGCGGGAGCGAGGCGCGCCTCTACAGCCGCGATCTGCACGACGTGAGCGGCCAGTTCCCCGAGGTGGTCGCGGCCGCCGCCGAACTAAGCTGGGACGGCATCCTCGACGGCGAGCTGCTGGCCTGGAAGGCGGGCACGGCGCTCCCCTTCCAGCGGCTCCAGGCCCGCCTGGGGCGCAAGAAGCCGCCGGCGGCCCTCCTCGCGGAGGTGCCCTGCATCTTCGTCGCCTTCGATGCGCTCGCGCTGGGGCCCGGCGACGGCGCGCCGCTCGATCCCCTCCTTCGACTGTCGCTGCGTGCGCGCCGTGCACGGCTCGATGCCCTGGGGTTGGCCCGGACCCCGGGACTCGGTGTCTCCAACCTCCTGAGCGCCGCCGACGGCGAGGAGCTGGAGCGTCATTTCGCGGCCGCCCGCCAGCGCGGCAATGAGGGCCTCATGGTCAAGGACCCGGAGAGCGGCTATTCACCCGGTCGGCGCGGCTACGGCTGGCTGAAGCTCAAGCGGCCGCTGGCCACGCTCGACTGCGTCGTGGTCGGCGTCGAGGTCGGCCACGGCAAGCGCCACGGGGTCCTGTCCGACTACACGTTCGCCGTCCTCGACGACCGGGCCGCTGCGACGAAGCCGCTGGCCACCATCGGCAAGGCCTACAGCGGCCTGACGGACGCCGAGCTGGCGGAGATGACCCGCTGGTTCGAGGCCCACACGCTGGAGCGCTTCGGGCGCTACCGCGTGGTGCAGCCGACGGTCGTGGTCGAGGTGGCATTCGACGTGATCATGCCGTCCGCCCGCCACGCCTCCGGCTTCGCGCTGCGCTTCCCGCGCATCGTGCGGCTGCGGCCGGACAAGCCGCCCTCCGAGATCGATCGCCTATCCACCGTGGAGCGGATGCACGAGCAGCTGCAGGCCGGCCTCGGCTACCGGCTGGAGGCCGGCCCGGGGTGATCGGCGTTTTGCGGTGCGCGCCGTCCACGAAGAGCTGAGAGGGGGCCCGCACCGCTTCGCCCGGGTGGCATGCCGCGGGTATGCTAGCCCGCGTGGTGGACCAGTTCGGCGTCGAGTCCTCGTCACGCGTCACGCTGTTCACGGACAGTCACGTCGTGCGCGGCACGCTGCGCACGCGCCAGCGGCGACTGACCGACGTCCTGAACGCGACGGATGTGTCGTTCGTGGTCCTCGAGGAGGTCATCCTCGAGGACTTCGGCGCCCGGGCGACGATCGAGCGCGCCGACTACGCTCAGGTCAACCTGGGCACGATCCTGTTCGCCGTGGCGGAGGTATCGGTCGAGGCGACCCCCGAGCTGCGCATGATGAAGGTGCCGGAGCGCGCGCTGGTGAGCGTGCCCCCCTTCAAGATCCTGGGGCGGATCCACCTCCTGCCCGAGCGCAACCTGCATCACGCGCTCAGCGACCTGGCCGGTCGCTTCCTGCCCGTGACCGACGCGACGTACTGGTCGGACAGCCTGGGCGAGGCGCGCACGCAGGCACCCTTCCTGGCCGTCAAC
>Ga0334722_10000929_pt1 | contig 39546 bp, 30 predicted proteins | sample C3_bottom_MG_FD_207210 | JGI IMG/M metagenome (GOLD analysis project Ga0334722, IMG submission 207210) | Sediment microbial communities from Yellowstone Lake, YNP, Wyoming, USA - C3_bottom | ecosystem: Environmental > Aquatic > Freshwater > Lake > Sediment | place: USA: Wyoming | collected...
GCGCAACCAACGACGCGCCCACGCAGACGGTCTTGAACTCGCCCGCGAAGACCCGCTGTTCCGTCGCCAAGTCCATTTCAGCGGGCCAGCCGTCCGCCGGAACCTTGCTGAACTGTTCGAGCGCTTCCGGAGCAAGCTCCATTTCAACCGTGTCCAGCCCGTACCCAACGACGGTAATTGCACCGTTTGCAGGCTGAATAGGCGAGAGAATCGAAACCCGCAGCATTTCAAACGGATTCCCCGAAGCTTTCGCCTTCCCTTTAATCGACTTCGCACCAGCTACACGACAACGCATATGACCTCCTAGGAGTTAACTACTTTCAAAAAAGGCTGATACCAATCCGGCACAGCCAACGGTTGCAAATCAACTACACGCACTTTCACCCGCAACGCTTCCACGTTGCGATATTGCAAAATGTCTAGGTCGTACTCGCGCAACACCCGCGCGTGCCGATACAAAGACGCCTGCCCTAATAGCGACCGAACGTCTTGACCAGCCAGCCACGCTGCCGCTGTCATGCGATACCGCGCCGGTATCCCCGCCAAAATATCGGGTTCGTCCGAGCGGTCCACCTTGCGCAACAACGCCGTCTGATCGTGATAGCAGGCCTCGAGTTTTTCATCCGTGATGCCGCCCCAGTCATCAAGCCCAAGCTCGCACAACAGCCGTTTCTTGACCTCAACCTCGACCCGCACCAACCCAACCCGGCGACACCACGCCGCTTGAAACTCATCAGGACTCATACCGTGCGCCTCCAATTCCGGCCCCTTGAGATACGCCTTAAACATCTTTCGCGTGTTCGCCCACCAGACCGATTCGTTACCCGCTTGCCCACGCTTCGCCCGCCTTACCGACTGCGACGCCAACCACCGGATGACGGCGTGCCCCTGGGCCTCACTGCCCGCCGCAAAGTTTGCTGTGACATCCAAACGCGATACTCTTGCCCCCCTGGTAACGTCGCCATTTTCTGAAACCCCGCCAGCAGAGAAAGGCGGCAAGCCGAGATCCAGCAAAATTCGATTAGCAGCCGCCCTTGTTCCGGCCCATCGATAATTGAAAAGGTTGTCTTCACGGCCAAATCTCCCGACATTGCCGGAGAGGTAAACACGAAAACCGTTACATCCGACACGAATAGCGCTATCAAATGATCCTTGTACAACCGAGGGGCAAGCCCGCTCACGCAACGCAACACCTTCTCGGGAATACTTGACATCGAGGGTTTGAAAGACGACGGGCAGACCCCCTCCCGGATGCTGCTGATGAGCGGTGATCCAATCGATAAAGACTTCACCGGACACCCCGCCCTCGCGTCTTCGTTTTATCGATATCGATAATGAACGGCTTAGTGTTACTGGCCGTCGCGCCCGGCTGGCGGTGCTCGCTCCGCTGCGCTCCGGCAGCCGGGCGCACATGCCCATGACCACAGAGCGACGCGCAACCGGCGACCGGGCACCAGGAAAAGCAAAACGTTGCCCCTTCGACCTGGGCGAGGGCCTCCCGCGCAAGTGGGGTCCCGCCCGCGCCCAGGTCGCGCTCCAGCCCATCCTCGCAGCGCGCCATGATCTGTTCGAACATGGCCAAGGGCATCATCACGCCATGCATCACTGAACCCCTGCGGCCTGCGCGATCAAGGCGCGAATGTCCTCGACGCGCCAAGCCGTAATGCGCAGTCCTAATGTTCTTACAGGCTGCGGATAGCGGCCAGACTTGACGCCGGCCCACCAGGTGCTTTTGGAGACTGGGATTACTGCAGGGATTGGCGGGCTCGCTTTCGCGTCGCCGATGATGTGCGGAAGGCGAAGGTAGCCAGTCGCAGGAAGATGATGCATTTCAGATTGCTCCCGTTCGAGTAAGAACGGTGCAATCTTCTGATAATCGAAAACCGATTAGTCCGAGTTCGGATTTTGCCTATCCGAACTCGGATTGCCTACCTTGATTCTGCTGACTTTTTTTCGGCCGGCGCGAGCAGCGGCGCGGCTTCCTTAATCCAATTAACGATCGTGTCGTCGGACAGATCGTGTCCTGCCGATTGCAGGGCCATCTGAATTTCCTTGGCAATGGCATAGGGCTTCAATATCTTGTCGTGCGAATATCCTTGAGCCAGGAAGCCGGCGATTATCTTTTGCACTGTGCCCCGCTCCGTGGCGCCGAGCGTTTCGCTTTTCGCGGCGGACTTACTCGGTTTCGCCCCTGTCTCCGCTATGTTCGCCAACTCTTGTGGAATTTCCCACTGCATTGACAGCGCCCATGCCGCAAATTCTGGCAGCTTAATTTGCGCCGCGTTTGCCTCGCCCATATTCACTGAGGCAACAACCAATTCGCTAATTCTTGCGGTCGCAATTTCCAGCCGGTCGTGAAACCCCCTGTACCGACCAACCTTCTCCGCATGGCCCCACCGCGCGCAATTGATCCAATATTCGGTATCGGCAAGCCGCTCTCGCCGCGGCTCTATATTGCAGGACAAGGCTACGGCCTTCCACAACACCACATGAGGTATCTGCCGCCAGTACTGCCAGTCCGGCGACGTGTCAGCGACAACGCGTGATTTTTTCTTTGCGACGACAGTCTTGGCAGGTTGAACACCGGCCACTTTGAGTTTTGCCATGCTCTTCTACTTTCTCGTTCCATCACGGTCTTTTGGTCTGTGCTCAAAAACCGCTCCAATGCGCTGCGACCATTTTTCAAAGCCGTAGTGCCTCCTGACTGGGCGCTCTGACTAACCTGCCCGCCATCCTTCAGGGGATGTCCCTGCCTACACAGTGGCAGGACCTTTACGAGATACTGTAATTATATACAGTTTTTTGAACTGGCGAAGGAAGCCTGACCGCGGCCCGGGTTACCCACCGTGCCGCGGGGCCGCCAAGGGAAAATGCTCCAGTGAAGAACCCGAAGTTTCCGCTTTCCGTGATTAGGTAGGCGCTGTGCGGCGCCCCAATGAATAATGCTCGTGGAACGCCAACACGCTGACGGTCTGAGGTCGAACATAACTGGCTGATACAATGGCGAAAGTAATCGTGCCATAGCAGTCACTCAGTGACAATTTAGCAAGTCCCTCGACCACCAGGACTAATTGGATATAAACTGCGTTTTGCGGCCCAGAGAACATCATTTGGCCCTGCCTTTGGTCAACCGAGACTTCTGCGAGAACCGCGAGCAGCACCAAGGTCAGATAACGGGCCCCTGCTGTTTGAGTGGAGTATCGAGAAGCCAAGCGACACTTTGTCCGCCTTTGGGAGAGCCACGAGGGCGTCTCCCTGGGCGCGTTTCCGAACCCCAAACGTAGTGCCGGCGATATGCAATATCGGTAAATCTATGGACATTCAAAAGATTCAAGCGGACCTCGCGCAATTCGCGGCGGAACGGGACTGGGACAAATTCCACAGTCCCAAAAATCTCACAATGGCACTTGCCGGGGAGGCCGGCGAACTCGTCGCGCTGTTTCAATGGATGTCCGAAGACGAATCGGCCAATATTCCAGCGAATTCACACAAGCACGCTCGTATTCGAGAAGAGATGGCGGATGTTTTTATTTATCTCGCGCAGCTCGCCTATGTTTTGGACGTGGACATTGAACAGACGGTAAACGACAAGATAGCGGACAACGTAAAGCGGTATCCGATCGAGCTGTCGAAGGGCAATGCCCTAAAATACACGGAAAGAAATGATATATGAGGTCGCTGATCTTGACCGGCGCGCTCGGTGCGGGAAAGACCACCCTGCAACGGGCATTGGTAGAACGCCATGAATTTTGGAGCCCGGCAACCGTAACTACTAGATCCGTTGATCCGAACGAACTCGACGTCATTGGCGTGTCACAGGACGAATTTCGCTCTGGCGTAGTCGCGCGTCGGTTCGTCTTGCCAGCAAAATTCGGAGGCAATTGGTATGGATGGCGACACAACGATCTTGCTCGCATTTGTTCCAAGAGCCCTAAGCCAGCAGTTGCAAACGTACGACCATATACAGCGCTGTTGCTCTCTGCGCTTATTGAGAATTCGGTCCCAGTTTGGATTTGGGTCGAGCAGTCCGAACTTGAGCGTCGCCGCGCAGAGCGTGCCGCGGCAAGAGATGAAATCAATAGTGAACGATTACACGAAGATCACAATGATAAGGATTTTGAGGACCTTTTTTTGGAACGCGTACGGAGCGACGATCACGCGCTGAAGAAGTTACTCAACATTTCAAAAGGACCTGCTCAGTGAACGACGAGTTGCAACACGCATGGGCGTCCGCCGTAGAGTCCTTAGACCCGGACGCTTGGCTTGAGTATCTCGACAGGACAGAGATATCTGACCGCTTCGCGTTTCTGAGTCAACAGAACGCGCTCACGATCCTCGGCAAACCGTGTGACATTCATGATTGGATTAACCATGTAAGTGCACTAACTAGGTCTGAATATCATTCACTCGTAGACGACAAGAACCTTGGCATCGAACAACGTCTGGCGGCGGCAACTTTTGTTCGATGGCGCGATAGGCTTGAGCGGCTTTTGAAGCCGCAGGGAGAAGATGCTTTAGCGAGCGAAGATGATCGGCTGCCGCGAACTGGCGTTGTGCAGTACTTCCCTGACGCACTCGTAGTATGTATTTTGGTCCGCTATCGCAGAATAGGGTCGATGGCGCAAGTTGGGGAATGTCTGGCGTTCCCTGAACCGAAAGGATTCTTCGATACGCGTCTCGCGCTGACACACGCCAGATCGGACCAAAAACTCGAACTCTTGCGCGAGGCGCTTTTCAACAGGTACAAGATTGTAATTCATAGAAACGTGCTCACCTACATCGATCGCGAGGGCGAAGCGGGAGTCTTCGGCCCGAGTATCGACACACTTATCATTAACGAGTGGCTGTTCGCGTCTCGATATGTAACGCAAAGAACCGTCGACAATACCCGTTATTATGAAAGGGTTTTGACCAGAGACCTTGCCGAGGAAGCCGCGCTTAAGGGCACACGCTTTCTTGAAATCGGTGCCGGCAATGGTCTGCTTTCCGCGACATTTGCCCGTAATGAAGCGAAGATTCGTCGAATCTGCGCGATTGATATTTCAATGGCAGCAATAGCTGCAACGTATCGGAATTCCGCCAACCAGCGACGTCTTCCTAGGGGGAGAATTGGTGATAGAGGGCTTTACATTGTTGGAAGGTATCATTGTGATTTCGTGCCAGCACAGAATGATCTTGTGGTCTGCAATCCCCCCTATATCCCGGCGTTAGCCGTCGGGGCCGCCCCTAGGAACCGTCATCCACTGGCAAACGCAACCATTGGCACAGAGTTGCTAGAGGCGGTAGTGAGAGATTCGCCAACATTACTGGCTCCGGGCGGAAAGCTAGTTCTGATAATTTCAGAAATGGCGCAACCCGAGCTAGAGCGCGCGTTACCAGCCGGGTTTACGGTCGCTAAGGTGCATTCTCAAGAGGTACCATTCGACGTCGGTTCGATTCGGCGCGAGCAAGGTCATCTGGAGTGGCTAAAGAACGAGCGCGGCCTGAAGCAAAGTGGGGGACGTTTTCTGCACACGGTTTCGGTGTTTGAAATTACGCGAACGTAAAACGACGGAGATCAAAACATGGTTAGCCAACCTTCTCTGCTTATTGTCCTCCGATTCCGTGATATCGAGGTCGATCTGGGGGAAACGATCACCAAGCACCGTCAAATCATTGAAGACCATGACTGTTGTTGGTGGGGGTGGCTTTCCCGGGAGTATGAGTTGAACCCACACAAGGAATTGGATGCGCTGCACACTACTTTAACTTTCGGCGTAACTAACGGACAGTATTCGATAGTACTTTTTGATACAGGCCAAGGTAAGCTTCATCTAGCTACGTGTGATGACATTAAGACCTCAAAGAAAAAAATGTATTCACCGGAAGTTGAACTGACTCCAGACTATTATCGTGGTAAGCGTGCGCCCGCATGGTTTCGGCTCCGCAACATAACCGATTTATCACCGGAGACCATTGTGGGCCGGACGTGCCATGCCATGCCATCCGCATCAACGGAATGCTTTACCGACTTGTTAGGCAAGGAGGTAAAGGCGGTAAAGGATCTGCGCCGGCAGGAGGTGACACTATGGGTATTAACGTGAATCGTGTCCGTCTTGTAATTGTGGACCTAGATAACACCTTATATGACTGGCTGACCTATTTTGGACCGGCAATGCGCGGGCTATGCACTCGTCTTGCTGAGCTCTCGGGTTGTCCCACCGAAGTCTTATACCAAGAGTTCAGGGATGTGTTTAGTCGTCATGGCTCAGTGGAATATAGCTTTGCCCTTCAGGAACTGCCATCACTGAATAAGCTTCACCCGAACCTCTCTAGATCCGAAATAGTGAATCGGTATCGTGGAGCCATCGATATCTATCAGTCGAGGCGGCGTAAGTACCTACAACTTTACGAAGGTGTTGCAGAAGGTTTGCAGGAGCTTCGATCGTTGGGCATAACTGTTTTCGCACTTTCGGACGCCCAACGCTTCCACGTTGTAAATCGGCTCAAGCAATTGCGTATTGCCGATCTTCTGGATGGAATCTGTTGCGTTGCTGACCACGAACATGATCCTGATGAGGTAAAGGAAATTCGGCGATTTGCCGCGGAGCGTTATGAGGCGAAACTGGAACGCGAGCTAATCCTACCGGAGGGGCTTCGAAAGCCTGACAGGCGGGTATTGGACTGGCTATTGGAGCAACTTGATATGAATCCAACTGAAGCGCTATATGTCGGGGATTCGTTGATCAAAGACATTCCAATGGCGAAGGCTGCTGGCGTCTACGATTGCTGGGCTATCTATGGAACCCATTACTCAATAGTTGACATGGCGACGCTGGTTCGCGTCACGAACTGGCCGCCGGCTGCGGTAGCGGCGGCTATCGATGCGACGCCAGACGGAGTTGGAATCCGGCCCAGTCACATTGCGTACTCATTTGCGGATGTTGTGAATCTTGTCACCACGCCCGAGGCGGAATGGGCGCCTCGTATTGGCCCGCCCTCTATGCCAAGGACGCAGATTCCGCTTTTTGAGCTAGCTTCGTGAGCCGAGTATGGCATGCTTGTGCATCGCCAACTTACTATTGCGAATCGCATACGTTGCCGATCATGACGTCTCAATGCGGGCGTGCGGTTCGTGTCCCGCTCTGGCGATCAGGTGATCGGCTTATGCGCGAGGGGGAAAATTGGGACTATCTCGCAGAATCAAGAAACGTAGATCAAGAACCCATGCGGCGCACAGGCAGTTGTTCGATAGACCTCCGCGACAACGAACCTGGGACACGATGCGCCAATTGATGTTCGATCACTTCTGCGCAAAGCCTAACTGCAGGACAATTCGCGCCATCGCCCGAAAACCGTGCTCGGTAATTCCTGTCTTGACATCCTAACCGAGCGTCTCCTCCTAGCGGAGGATTGCTCTTTGTCCTTCGTCCCAAGTACTGGAGGAAGTAACGCGATTGTCCTGCGGGTAGATTTGCGGGTATATTCAAAAATCGAAAAGCGTAGATAACGCATTCACGCGGCTTGCCAGCTAGTATTCGATTGCAGGTGGGCCACTTTCCACTTCAAGCACTTAGGCTGGTTTTCCTCGTGTTTTCCTCGCGAGAAAGCGGCTGCAGGTGCTTGACGGGCATAAACAATATGTTTATGCTGTCTTGAATGATTCAGTCCTTTGCTGATCCTGAGTCCGAGCGGTTCTATACGACAGGCCGCTCGAGACACTTGCCCAGAGAGATTCGCGCGCACGCCTCGATGCGGCTTACGCAGCTCAACGCGGCGACTCAGATTGAAGATCTCAAGTCCCCGCCGTCGAACCGCTTGGAGACTCTCAAGGGCGATCGCAAGGGTCGGTGGAGCATACGAATCGATGAGCAGTGGCGAATGTGTTTTCGCTTCGCGAAGGGCGACGCTTTCGATGTCGAGATCGCCGATTACCACTGATAGGAGATTGTTATGATCAAGAGCGGCTTGCTCCCTATTCATCCCGGTGAGTTCCTTCGTGAAATCCTTGAAGAACGCCAGCTGTCGCAAGCCCATTTCGCGCGCGTCATAGGTGTTGCGCCAATGCGCATTTCTCACGTCATCAAGGGTACAAGGCCCGTCACGGCGGAGCTGGCTTTGTTGTTTGGGCGTGTTTTCGGCCAATCGCCGCAGTATTGGCTCAATCTTCAAGCGTCCTACGACTTGAAACTGGCGGAACGGGCAATCGCAGCCCAGTTGAAGAGCGTGCCCGAGTTGCATGCCGCCTGAGCCGTTAGTAGGGGGTGCGGTGCGTAAAGCCATTTTAATGACGCTATTGGCTTCTGTAAGCGGCAGCGCAGCGGCCGACTGGGCGAAGTGGGTCGTGGTTGACCGCAAGGAGACCTTTGCCATCTACGCGGATATCGCCACCATACGCAAAGCGGGCAACACGGCGCAGATGTGGGATTTGTCCGACGCCAAGGCAGGCAAGGTGCTGGGCGGCGTCAAGCAGTCATTGTCATCGAAGATGGAGCGGGAGTACGACTGCAGCAAACAGGAAATGCGCATGCTTTACGTCTCCTGGTACTCCGGTAATATGGGCGGCGGTGAAATAATCGGCAGCGACGCCAATCCAGGCGGTTGGCAGCCGGCGCTGCTGGGCACCATAGGCGAAAGGCTGTGGAAAATCGCCTGCGACGTCGGCGGCGGTCGGCGTTTTTGATCGTGTCCGGGCCACCAATACTACGAGCCAGAGTAAGATCACCAGGCCTTGAACACTTGACCCCGATTTGAGCCTAGTTGGGCGCACCCCATTTTGTCAGCAATGCGATCCGAGCGATCAGCGCCGCCTGCCGCGAAAAATGCAGCCCGCGCAAGCCATCGAAAGCCCGCTCCCGGATGTGGCAGAGCAGCTTATTTCCTGCTGTTCATTTTCCTCGCCATCGCGGCCGCACAATCCGCAAGGCTGGGCGTCGCGGGCCTGTTCACTCAACTCGGACAGTTGGAAATCGACCGCTGGGCGTCGCTATCCCGATCGCCGAACTTGGCCGAGGTGAAACGCAGCGAGCGATTTATTTCAGACAGCCTTGGCTATGCCGCCGACAATCCGTGGGCACTCGAGACGGCCGGCGCCCTCGATCTGGCGAAAATGCGTGCGTCCAAAACCCCGCGCGAGGCGCTCGCCGCCACCAAAGACGCTCACAGCAAGTTCCGGCAAGCCCTGCGGCAACGGCCAACCTCGCCCTTTCTGTGGGCGAACCTCGCCTTGACCAAGCTCTACCTGAACGAAATCGACGGCGAATTGCTGGCGGCGTTGCGGCTTGCCAATGAACTGGGCCCGTGGGAGCCAACCGTGCAGCAGACTGCGCTGTTCGTAGGACTTGCCGTCTGGCAGGAATTGGATACCGGGCTGCGCGAAACATTCATGCAGGCGATCGAACGCGGGGCGCTTCGCGACCCGCAAAAAATGCTGGAAATCGTGAAAAGTTACAGGCGTTTGGACCTCATTTGTGGTATAGGTAAATATGAGGTAATTGCCGGTCCAGATTGCAGAAAAGCAACGGCGGCCGCGAATTCGGGCGAATTGATGAAACCAGGACAGCATCAATGATTGCGATCACAAAAATGCATAGGCTGCTCATAAGCTTTGGTGCGTGGATGACGCTGTTCGCATGCGCCGCATGTTCAACCGCGGCATGGGCGCAAGCCGGGTATGTGCACGAAATTATCGGTGAAGCTTCCATCCAGCGGGGGATCGCCAAAGCGGCGCCGGCAAAGGTTGGAGATACCTTCGAAACCGATACGGTGTTTCGCACTGGGGCCGAGGGAAAACTGATTCTGAAATACGGCGACGGCCAGGTCGTCACCTTGGGCGTCGACTCGGCGTTGCGAGTCGGGCAATATCGCTACGTCGCGGGCAATCTCAAACAAAGCACTTCGTCCACGGAGCTTATGCGGGGCGAAATGCGCTTCGTGACCGGCCTCATCGGTGCCACCAACCGCGAAGGCATTTTCATCACTGCGGGAAACTCGATGCTCAGCATCCGCAATCCCGGGGGCGCCGATTTTACCGTGATGGTCAAACCGGATCCGGAAGAGGTCGGGGCGGCCGTGGTTGCGCGCGGCGATATTTCCGTGCGCACTCCGTATGGCCCGATTTACAAGATCGACGCCGGACAATATGTGCCATGGCAACCGGGGCGCACACCGCCGCCGCCACTGCCGATTGCAGCCGCACCGGCGGTTATCCAGGCGGCGGTCGCGGGCTTGTGGACCATGGTCGTCCCGGCCAGTTCACCGGTGGTCGTCGCCTCTGCAGCACGCATGGCGGTCGTTGCAGCTGCCACCACCAGCATGGCGCAGGCGGCCGTGAGCACCGATCCGAAACAAGTCGGATTTGTCGATGCGGTTTCGAGCGGGGTTTCGATACGCGCCGCCACCGGCAAGACAGTGACTGCGAGTATCGGCACCACCTTCGGAGCGGGTTCGACCTTCAACACCGGCGCGGACGGGCAGGTGGTGCTCAAGTTCGCGGACGGCCAGGTGGTGGTGTTGGGTCCGAATTCGTTGCTCGGCGTCGATCAGTATCAATTCGATCCGCGCGATATCAAGGCAAGCAAGTCGGCGCTGGATCTCGTCGATGGCACCATGCGTTTCGTCTCCGGCGTCATTCATACCGACAATCGCGAAGGCGTGAGCATTTCTGCGGGAGCCTCGCTGGTCGATATCTTGAATCGCGGCCCCGCCGACTTTACCGTCACCGTCAACGCCAAGTCCAAGGATCAGGAGGTCGGGGTTGCAGCGGTGGCGGCGGGCGAGATTTCGGTGCATACGCCCTATGGCCCGATCAGCAAGATCGAATCGGGCCAAGCGGTGCCATGGCAGCCCGGGCGAACCCCGCAGCCTGCCGCGACATTAGCCACCGCGCCCGCGTCGTTCCAAGCGGCAGTGGCGACGCTCGCGGCGATGACACTGCCCGAGAACACGCCGGTCGTGGTTCAGTCTGCGGCACTCGCAGCGGCTGCGGTGGCTGCCGCCGACCGCGCTCAGGCCGCCGCGGGCGCGAATCCCGGGAACGCGCGCTTGCAGGCTATCGCGCAGGCAGCCGCGGAGCAGGCGAATACGGCAACCGTGGCAGCCACTACCGCCTCGCAGGCCGTCGCGGCGACCGTTTTCGCCAGCACCCTGGCGTCCTTGCCCGCGACTGCCGCCGGTGCGGCGCAGGCGCTGGTTCCTACCGCCCCGCCGCTGGCGCTTCCCGTATCGCCGATCGCCCCCGCGGTCACGCCTGGCGGGGGGGTGCGCACCGCCTGTACCGGCAGTCCGTGTTGACAACGCACATCGGGATTCGGCTCAAACGGGCCCGGCAGCGCAAGCGTCCGGGCCCGTTCATTTGAGTGGTGGCCGTGCGTCAAAAATCCGATGGCGGCCTATGGTTGTTTGTCTTTTATCTGGCTCTGATCCTGTGGGCGCCCATCCCCTTGGGCAGCAATCGGGCGTGGTCCTGGGCGCTGCTCGCATTCTGGGTTTTGGTTCTCGCGCTAGCTTGGTTGGCGGGTTTCATCCGCGGCAAGTACGCTTTACCCACTATCGTTCGCGAAGCGCGGCCGATGCTCCTGTGCGCCCTCCTGTGGCTGGGTTACGTCTGGCTGCAATTGCTGCCACTACCCGTTGCGATCCTGGAACTGCTCTCTCCGGAAGCCGCTCGTTGGCAGCTCGCCGCCGCCGCTCCCGATACGCTGGGCGCGGTGCCGCTGACGCTCGATCGTTACGCCACGCTGGAGGCCGCGTGCAAGAGCACGGCGTACCTTGCGTTTTTTGCGCTGACCCTGATCCTGTTGAACAACCGTGAGCGGATTCGCGTCGCCGCCTATGTGGTGATTGCTTCGGGCGTATTGCAGGCTCTGTATGGCGTCTTGAGCAGGTTTCAAAATCTTAACGACTGGGCCGCCGGCACGTTCGCCAATCGCAATCACTATGCCGCTTATCTCGTGATCTGCCTTTCGGTCGGGATCGGCGTGCTCATTGCGAACCTTTCCGGCGAGAAAAGCCCGTCGTGGAAACACTTCTTCCGCAACCTGATTCAATGGATCATCAGCGCGAAAATGGCGTTGCGGCTCGGCCTCGTGATCATGGTCATCGCCCTCGTGCTCACGCGCTCGAGGATGGGAAACAGCGCCTTTTTCGTGAGCCTGCTGATAAGCGGAGCGATCGGCCTGCTGCTTGCGAAGCGGGCAACCAAATCCATGGTCATCCTTCTGGTCAGTCTGATCGCCATAGATGCGTTCATCGTCGGCACCTATTTCGGCGCCAAGCATATCGTCGAAAAGATTGCGCAGACCAGCGTCGAAACAGAGGATCGCGGCGAGGTCGCCGGCTACGCCTTGCGCATGTGGAAGGACTACCCGGTGTTCGGATCCGGGCTGGGTTCGTTCCACGTCGTGTTTCCACGCTACAGCGCGGAAGGCACCAAGGTGTCCTACACGCATGCGCACAATGATTATCTGGAGTTCGCCGCCGAGGTCGGATTGCTCGGACTGTCCTTGCTCGGGCTCATGGTATCGATGTCGTTTGCGGTCGCACTGCGCGCCCAGTTTCAGCGCCGGGACCCGCTGATGCGGGGCCTGTCGTTCTCGGCAATAATGGGCATCCTGGCGCTGATGATCCACAGTTTCGTCGATTTCAATCTGCAGATACCCGCCAACGCGCTGACGTTCATGCTGGTGCTCGCGTTTGCCTGGATTTCGGGTTATCACGGGCGGTCGGATGCATGACCGGCAAGCGGGTTGAGCGAGCCTGGTTGCCGCGCGCGCCGCGACGTAGTGCCGGACGCACAGTCCTACCGCATCCGGACCAACTCATATGTGCCGTTACCCCTGCTCGACTGTACGTCGCCGGTGCGGTTTCACATCGGCACGCAATACTCCGACCCAGATTTCCGAAATCTCGACGACGCCTATGTGCGCAAGGGCTGATGGCAGCTGACCACTATTTTGTGAACTAATTCACGCTTCCTGAGCCCGTTCGGAGCGAATTTACAGTTATTTTACAATCGTTTAGTTGTTGAAGTGGTACGATGAATTATGATTTCACCCGGATCAGAGCGACCGATGAAGCAGAATGCACGACGATTTTTTTTCACAGTGCTCGTCGCTGGGACGATAGGAGTTCTGTCGGCGGCGCCCGGCCCCGCGTTTGCGCAGGCCGTTGCGCCTGAGGCGAACCGCGGTGCGCCTCATGATTGGAGTCACAAGCACCTGCTCTACACGAATCCGGATACTCGCGACGAAGCCGCGAGGAAAGGCACGCTCGCCTTCGAGCGATGGAAGGAAAAGAGCAGAGATCCCCGCTTCGCCGCGCAAGTCGCCAGAAAGACGCGCTTTTCGAAGGCCGGGGACAGCAAGCCGTTCTCCCCCGAACAACTGCAGTGGGCCAGAAGATTCGACAGAAATCCGCCTGCCGCCGGACAGGCCATCCAGCGCGACTGGAGCGTCGCCCTGGGCACGGGGGGGTACGGGAAACCAGGTGTTTTTCCGGCAAAATTCAGTTTTGACATCAACGCGACGCCGGATTGCACCAACGATTTCGTGGTCTTCCCCACGACCGGAACGGGGACGACCGCGGGCGCGAATGGTAGCTTTACGGGCAGTCCGACCGCCGGGCAAACCGTCACCATCACCAATCCAAATACTGGCAAAAGCGTCGTCCTTACCGCCAGTTCGAGCAATAATGCCGGCACCAACTTCCTCGTCGGCAGCGCCAGCGTATCGGCGACTAACCTGGCGGCCGCAATAGTCCGTAACGGCGCGATCGTAGGCGTGACGGAGGCCGGCGCTACCAGGCCCACTGTAACCGTCACCGCGCTCGATCCGGGAGCCGGCGGAAACCGCATCACGCTCGCGGACACTCTGACTAACTTCACTTGGGGAAGCTCGACGCTAACGGGCGGTGGCGATCCGCCGACGACCCGGCCGACGATCGTCGCGTTCAACAACCTTTACAAGGATCCCACTTGCGCGGGGACGACGTCGGCGGGCCCCCCGCCCTACTGGTCCTTTAACACCGGAGCCGCCTTTACCGAGACCTCGCCGGTGCTCTCGATCAATGGCGACCAAGTGGCGCTTGTTCAACGCGGGGGCACCTTTGGGCAAGCGAGCCTGGTCCTGCTCAAGTGGAGCGGCGGCAGCGGTACGGTGGCCTCACCCACAGTGCCGGCCAGCCAGACCGCGGCTAACTACCGTTCGTGTACGCCTTTGCCATGCATGTTGATCATTCCATTCAGCAATAGCGCCCGCAGCAATAACTCGGCGCCGTACCACACCAATACGAACTCATCGCCGTTCTACGATTACTCGAACGACATCCTCTACGTCGGCGACGACAGCGGCTACCTGCACAAATTCACCGGTATATTCAATGGCACGCCGGCCGAGGTTACCACCGCTCCCTGGCCGGTTGCCGTGAGCGCGGGCAACGAACTTTCATCGTCGGTTTACGATTTCGCAAGCGGCAAGATCTTCGTCGGCAGCGCATCGGGCGCGACTACCGGAGGCTCGCTGCATTCCATCGATTCGTCGGGTGCGGTTGTGACGAGCGGCCGACTGGCGATGAACAACAGCACGGGCATCCGCGACGCCCCCATCGTGGACTCGAATGCGGGGCGCGTCTACGCTTTCGTAGGATCGAATACTGGCGGCACCACCCGCGCAGCCGTATATCAATTTGCAACCAATTTCACGAGCGGTAGCACAGGTGCCAACCAGCGAGTGGGCCTGGGGGCGGCGACATGGACCTTGTATTCAGGGACATTCGACGATGCGTACTACACGACTCCTGGAACTGGACATCTTTACGTTTGCGGGAGTTCTACCGCGACAGCACGGCGGCCGACGCTATGGCAGATACCCATCGACAGTAGCAACGTGATGGGAACCCCCGTAACCGGGCCACTCCTCACCGGCGCCAATGCAAATTGTTCTCCCGTCACCGAAGTCAAGAACAACGCAACTGACTATGTATATGTGAGTGTTACCAATAACGCCAGCGTTGTCGCTACCGGGTGTACCACCGGCTCCGCCACGATCGGCTGTATCTACGTGTACGACGTTACCGCCGGAGGGTTTGGATCGGTCACTGCCGGCCTCGCGGCGCCGGGAGGCACCAGCGGCGTCATCGTCGACAACGTCTCTTCGACTTCTGGTGCGTCGCAGGTCTACTACTCGACTCTCAGCAGTCCGGGAAACGCCATACAAGCGAGCCAAGCGGCGCTACAATAGGAACGAGGCAGGGCGAATGCCACCGCCAGCGCGCAGGCGCCCCACCGGTGTTTGCGGCGGCGACTGAACGTTGGTTGAATAGCGCTTGCATGGCAGCCGGAACGAAACCGGATGCATCATCCAATCGCGAATTCCGTTGTCTTTTGAGTCCGAGGCAAAGCACACTGGGGTCTGTAAGCCATGAGTGAACGGAAGCATCACGACCAAGCGAATTTTCCACCGGCGCCTGAGATCCACGACTCCCCCAAAAAGCCGTACATCAAGCCCGCGTTCCGTCACGAGCAGGTGTTCGAGACCATGGCGCTGGCCTGCGGCAAGGTCGGCACCACACAGAGCCAGTGCCGATTTAACCGCAAGAATTCCTAGCGACGGCGGTTTCATGGAAACGCTGTTCGATCCGCGCGATTTGTCGAAGAACGAATTGGCCGCGGAGGCGCTTCGTTCCTTCGGCGCGTTGCGCCTGCGCGTTACCGGTTCCAGCATGCTGCCGGCGATCCGGCCAGACGACGTGCTGCTGCTCCGCCATTGCGGCATCGGTGAGGCCAGCCGCGGTGATATCGTCCTTTTCATCCGCCATCGCAGGCTGTTCGCGCACCGCGTGATTTCGCGCTCCGATGCGCGGCTCGTTACGCAAGGCGATGGCATGGTCGAACCCGATCTGCCCGTGACGGCGAATCAGCTGTTGGGGAAAGTCGTCCGAGTAATGCGCCGGGGAAAGACCATCCGCCATGAATCGAAGCCGGGCTTGCCGGCGCGCATGGTCGCGGTCCTGTTTCGCCGATCGGCAAGCGCGGGCCGTCTGTTCACCCGCCTGCAAGGCTTGCGCGGCAGAGCCGGCCTGTGACCGCCGCTGCCGCGCGCAGCCGCGTCGATATCGGGATCGGCGGCATCAGCGTGGGCGTGCGCAGTTCGAACGCCGCTTTCCTGCAGTTGCTCGACGAGCGCTACGCCGGCTTCATCGAGTCCAGCGCCTCACCCGACTACGAGTTCGACGTTGAACTCACATCGCCTGGCGAGGGTTCTGCCGACGACGATGTGCGGGTGTACCGCAGCGGTGGCCGGTGGCAGCTCGAACGCGGTGACTTTCGCGCTGAGTGGGATCCGGCTGCGCGGCGCGGGCGCATTCGGCAATCGGCCAATCCCTACGCCATCGACACCGTGCTGCGCATCGTCCACACGCTGGTGCTGGCGCGGGAAGGCGGTTTCCTTCTGCATGCGGCGAGCGCGGTGCGCAAGGGTAAGGCATTTGTCTTCGCCGGTGCTTCAGGCGCGGGGAAGACTACCCTTTCCCGCCTGGCGCCCGCGGACGCCGACGTGCTGAGCGACGAAATCTCCTACCTGCGCAAGGAGGCCGGCGGCTACTACGCCTACGGCACGCCGTTCGCAGGCGAACTGGCCCGGGTCGGCGAAAACCTGCGCGCACCGCTGGCTGCCGTATACCTGCTCGCCCAGGGTGCGGAAAACCGCGTATCGAGCATGGGCAAGGCAGAGGCGGCACGTGGTATTCTGGCCAATACCCTGTTCTTCGCAGAAGACGTAGCGCTGGTGCAGGCGGTCTTTCTGTCCGCGCTCGATCTGGTCGAGCGCGTGCCGGTTCGCCGGCTGACGTTCCTGCCCGAGACCGGAATCTGGGAGCTGATTCAATGAACACAAATCGCTACCTCGCCCGTGCAACCAATGTCGCCGCACGCATGATCGACGGCGAGGTGATGATCATGTCCGGTGCCGACTCGTCCTTATACAGCCTGAACGAGACTGCCTCCATTTTGTGGCAGGCGGCCGATGGCGTTACGCCGCTGGCGCAAATTGTCGAACAGCATATCTGCGCAGATTATGCCGTGGACTCCGCAACGGCGTTGCGCGACGCCGAAGCACTGTCGGAGGAATTGGCCCGCCGCGGCATATTGCTGCTGTCAGATGCCCCCCTCCCCGATTCCTGTCCTCCATCGAAGGCATCGCCATGAGCGCACTGATGCGCGAAATGGGTGCCAAGGCGCTCAAACTTGGAATCCCGCTGGGCGTGCAGCTGGATCTGACTTATCGTTGCAACGAGCGCTGCGTGCATTGTTATCTCGATCACGACGACCATGGCGAGATGACAACGGCGGAAATCAGGGATCTGCTGGATCAACTGGCGGCGGCCGGGGTTTTCTTCCTGATACTGAGCGGCGGCGAGATCTTCCTGCGCAAGGACCTGTTCGAAATCGTCGAATACGCGCGCAAGCTGATGTTTTCGGTAAAGCTCAAGACCAACGCCGTCATGATCCGCAAAGCCAAGGCGAAGCGCATTGCGGCGCTGGGCGTCGAGTCGGTGCAGATCAGCGTCTACTCGCACCGGGCGGAGGTTCACGACGCGATCACCAAGCTTCCCGGATCATTCAGACGCACCATCGAGGGTGCCAGCTTGCTCAAGTCGAATGGCGTCAGAGTAAGTTTCGCCAACGTGCTGATGCGGCACAACGCCGACGATTACCCGGAGGTACAAGCGCTCGCCGCCAGGATGGGAGTCGGATATAACGTCGACCCCACGATCACGCCGATGATGGATGGTGAGCGCTCGATACTCGATTTGAACATCGCTCCCGGGGAACTCGAGCAGGTATTTCACGAATCGACGCTGGTCGGCAATGCCGAAGAGTTCTGTGCTCCCCCGTCGGGACCTCTCGCGCACGCGGACGCTCTGGACTCGCTGCCTTGCAGCGCCGGGCATACGGCGTGCTACATCTCGCCCTACGGCGACGTATTTCCCTGCGTGCAGTTTCCGTTGCCGAGCGGCAACGTGCGCAAAACACGTTTCCTGGACATCTGGCGGCATTCGCCCCAGCTGAAGGAAGTGCGGGCTATCACCATGGCCGACCTGCAAGCTTGCTCATCCTGCGTGCACGGTAGCAGTTGTTCGCGCTGCCCGGGGCTCGCGTACATGGAAGGCAACATGCGTGGACCCTCGATCCAGGATTGCGAGAAATCCCTTGCACGCACGGGTGTGCCGTCGATGAGCCTGCTGCGCAATCAGGCTGCTGCGACCAGGCCGGGACCGGCCGCCGGTGGCGTTTCTCCGAGTCCAGTATCGGGAAACCATCCTGTCATTTGGATGGTCGCGCAGACGTAGGCGTTCGCACTGGCCGGCGCCGCGTTCAGTCGCCGGCAATCCACCGCGCGAGCCGTGCGTTGCGCGCGGCAACCGCCGCGAGCCGCGGGTCGGAAACGTTGAGTGCCCACGCGCTGGTCGCATATTTCCGAACCAGATCGCACAGACGAACGGCGTAGTAAAGGCCAAGGCGCGGGGAGTGCTCCGGCACGCCGTAGAGCAGCGACAACTCCGCCCTGGGCACGAAAATTCTGTTCCAGAGCATCGTACATCTGGCCCACGGCGTGGCGCCGCCGCCGACGGCTAGGAGATAGGGCGCGGTGACCAACTCGCCTGGCATCTCGGAAAAGCTGAGCAGGTGCTCCATCGCGTCGGCGAGCAGGTCGGGGTCGAGCGCATTCGCCCCCAGGGCGGCCAGGGTCTCGGCGGGAACGTTTGCGCCGAGGTGATCGTAGGCGAGTCTCAGTGCAGCAGCCACCCCTCGCGTCCAACCGTGGCGCCGCCCCTGATTGGCAACAACTTCCCAGTCGAGCCGCGTCTGCGCGATTTCGGCGATGTCGCACAGCGCGTGCAGATTAAAGCCAAACCCGTGGTTGTAGGCCAGATGCGCACAGACGTGCAGGAGCATGAACTCGGGCGACATGACCTGCGCGTCGGCATCCCCAAGCTGGACCGGAGCGGCGCTGCGCCAGATCTCATCCATAGGCGGAGCGTAGCCGTCATCCGGCTCGGCAAGCGTCCAGTGAATTTCCACGCACAATCCCAGCCGCTGATGCGCTAGTCCGATGTTGCATTTTGTGCCGAGCATTCCGCGAGCGGCAGCGGATACATCCTGTTCGAAGCCGTATTCGATGGATTGCAGGACCGCTATCGTTCGTTCCACCTCGAAGCGCGGCACCAGAATATCCAGATCGCTCATAGGACGCAGGCTGATGTCACGGTAGACGAGTTCAGCCAGGTGCAGCCCCTTGAGCGGAATGAGTGGAATATCTTGCTCGCGCAGAGCCTGCGCAATGCGTCTGAATTCGCCGTATTTGCGAAGGTTGAGCAGCGCGGTTGCGCGGCGTTCTTCCTTGAGCCGTGTGCGCACATGCTCAGGTGCCAGTGCGAGCGCAGTGCCCGATTGCAGGGCGCGATGCAGCAGCGGGGCCACCCCGTGCCGCAGCGCAACCTCCAGTGTCTGCAGCCATACCCGTGGCGGCAAATTCTGCACGCGGGCCGCAGCCGCAGGTCCGCTGCCGGACCGAAGGAACCCGAGCAGCGCGTATGCGCCTGGGCTCAAGCGCTCATTCACGTTTGACGCGCTTGGCTTACTCATCAATTTCTCCATGCGTTCGCTTACCGCGGCGCTGATAGTAGAATGATCGCTTCAACGCGCGAATCGAGCAACATCAATTTGACAGACCGCAATTCCAGGGTTCTGCGGCCGCTCAAAACGAGCGTCCGGGTGCCCGAGTGCGTGCCGATGCACCATGTGGGCAAGGGCGCGTATTGAGTCTCCCAATCCTTTCATAGCATCCTGCGCTCGTCGCTTTCATCTCAGCTTTCCGCCGTGGACGCGGCATGGCGCGCAAACTTGTCGGCGCAGGCGAGTTCGTCGAAATTTTTGTCGATACGCCGATCGCGGTCGCCGAGGCGCGCGATTCAAAGGGTCTCTACAAGCAAGCGCGGCGCGGCGAACTCAAGGATTTCACCGGGATCGACTCCCCCTACGAACCTCCGGAACACCCGGAAATCCGCATCGACACAACAGTATTGTCGGCCGAAGCGGCAGCGGACCAGATCGTCGGATTCCTGAATGGACGAACCTGAAGGCCTGGCCCGGTTGGCCCGCGGAGTCGAAGCGTGTCGGACGCGCAACAGTGTTGTCGCGCCACCAACATCGGCCGGGGCGACAAAACGCGCTTTCGGGCTGCCAACCGCCGCAAATTCAAGAAACAACCGGAACGATACCGGGAACGCCTTGACCGTCGAGATGGCTTGTGCCATGAAGACTGCGGCAACAGTCGGACCAATCGATGACCGAAAAGGGGCCTCGCGCCTTACCGTCGCTCGAGCAATTGCAAACTATTGTCAAAGGGCGGTGATTTGTCACGTTTCTCAAACCAGGACCCACTGATTTCTTGAGAAGATCCCTGCCTAATGTCGAGGTCTGCGTAGACATAGCTAACGGGATAGAACCAGCAATAAATTATCCATGCTTATCAGGCATGGATTTCGCTTAATGGGTTGGGGTCGCAGCAGAGGGTGAATGTCTATGAGTAGCAAAAAATCAGATAGCCTGGATAATTGTGACGACGATCATCATGATGATGATCGCGATCACGGGCTGACTATCGTCGGTACCAAAGGCAACGACCGCCTCATCGGCGGCTCGGGCGATGACAATATCGTCGGCGGCAAGGGCAATGACTATATCGACGGCGGCGCCGGCAATGATCGCCTGAACGGCGGCCAGGGCGATGACATCCTCGTCGGCGGCGCCGGCAACGACTATATCGACGGTGGCCCAGACGGCCGCGACACCGCCGTCTACAGCGGAAATCACAGCGACTACAAAATCACTTTCAGCGCGGGCCCCGAAGACAGCGAAGGCTACAAAATAACGGTCGTCGACAGCCACGCCAATCGGGACGGGACCGATACGCTACGCCGCATCGAGGTAATGAAGTTTGCGGACGGGGAGTACCGGGACGGTCATTTTTATCCTGCCGTAGCCGCGCCAAGCTTGATCGTTCAGTTTCTCGACTCGGGCGTAAGCAACACGGACGCCATCACCAGTTCAACCGCGGCGAACCTGTCGGGGACGGCTGGGGCTGGTGCGACGGTCATCGTGTACGACGGGGCTGCGCAAATTGCCACGGTCCTCGCCGATGCCAGTGGGGCATGGGGTTACAACATAACGAACCTGACCGATGGGATGCACAGCTTCACGGCCAGGCAGACCGACGTAGCAGGCAATACGAGCGAGGCCTCGGTCCCGAGCACGATGACAGTGGACACGATTGCGGCGGCGGCACCGACCTTGCTCGCCGTGTTCGTGGACTCCGGTGCGAGCGGGGCGGATACCATCACCAATGCGACTGCGGCGACGCTGTCGGGGACTGCCGAGGCCGGCGCTACGGTTGTGGTGTACGACGGGACGACACCGATTGCCACGGTCGTCGCCAATTCCAGCGGCAAGTGGACGTATAGCGCCACTGGGCTGGCTGACGGGGTGCACAGCTTCACCGCCACGCAGACGGACATTGCGGGCAATGTGAGTGCGCCCTCGGTGGCCGCGGCCGCCAGCACAATCACGGTGGACACGGTCGCGGCTGCCCTTGGCGTGGCGCTGGCCAACGACACCGCCATCCTCGGCGACAACATCACCTCCAACGGGACCCTGGCGTTGAGCGGCATCGAGTCCGGAGCGACCGTTCAATACTCCATCAATGGCGGGAAGACGTGGACCAGCAACTTCTTGGCTAAGGAAGGCACGAACAGCGTGCAGGTACATCAGACCGACCTGGCGGGCAACGTTTCCGCGGCGACGACGCTGAACTTTACGCTCGATACCACCGCCCCTGGCACCCCCACCGTCTTGCTGCAATCCGACACAGGTACCAGCGGTAACGATCACCTTACCGCGAACGACGCGCTCAAAGGCACGGCGGCTGTCGGCACGACGGTCCAGGTGTATGAGGGCACGACGCTGCTTGGCGCGACAACGGTCAGTAGCCAGGGCACGTGGGCACTGATCCCAGTGCTGAGCGATGGCGTGCACACCCTGACGGTGAATGCGACCGACATCGCGGGAAACGTCTCGGCTCCGGCGTCGCTGACCTTCACTCTGGACACCGTGGTGGCGGCGCCCGGCGTTACGCTGGCCAACGATACCGGTATTTCTGCTCATGACAACATCACCTCGATCGGTACGCTGGCACTGACCGGTATCGAAACCGGCGCGACGGTTCAATATTCCGTCAACGGCGGCAGTACCTGGACGTCAAGCGTTAAGCCAGTTGTCGGCTTGGACAGCGTCGAAGTGCGCCAAATTGATGTCGCGGGCAATCTCTCGGCAGCAACGACCCTGGCGTTCACGCTCGATACCAGCACGCCTACGCCGACGATCGCGGGTGTATCGAACTCCGGCGGGACGCTGGTCGGCTACGGCACGGCGGAAGCAGGCAGCACCGTGACCCTGCATTACGGTACGAGTACGGGCGCAACGACTGCCGATGGCAGCGGGGCATGGATGTTTCCCTTTGCCGGCTCGCTCAGCAGTTTTACAGCGACGGCAGTCGACGTGGCGGGCAATCAGAGCGGTACGGCCACCTATATTGTGACGACGCCCAACCCGATCACGCCGCCGCTGCTGCATGCCGACGTAACCATGGCGAGCTACACGGATACTTTCATCGCGAACAGCTTCAATGCGACGACGGGGCAGCTGACCGCGGTGGACAACAATAACGGCGCACATTTGAGCTACGGAGTAAGCGGTGGCGTGACGTCGAATGCTCTAACAGGGTACAACCTGGCTGACGCGGGCGCCTACGGTACCGTCTATGTGAACAGCACCAGCGGCGCGTACACCTATGTGCCCAACAACGCAGCAATCAATGCACTGCCGGGAGGCACGCTGGGGATCGCGCACGACAACTTTGCGCTGACGGTATCCGACGGCGTGGGCGGGACGGCCAGCACGCCGTTTGCGATCAATCTGACCGGGGCAAACGACACGCCGACGCTGACTGCCACGCTCACTACGGCTAGCTTGATGGATACCGCGGCGGCGGATGTATTCACCGCGAAAACGGGCCAGATGACCGGGCACGACGTGGACACCGGCGCCACGCTCAGCTACGGAGTGGTTGGCGGAAACGTCTCGACCGATTTGCCGGCTTACAACTTGGCCGACGTCGGCGCTTACGGCACCCTGTATGTGAACAGCGGAACCGGTGCGTACACCTATGTACCGAACAACGCAGCGATCAATGCGCTGCCGGGAGGCCCACTGGGGATCGCCAGCGACAACTTTGCGCTGACAGTCTCCGCGGCGACGCTCTCCGATCCAGCGACGAGTCATACAGCCAGCCAGCCACTGACGATTAACCTGACCGGCGCGAACGACACGCCGACGCTGACGGCCTCGCTCACGTCAGCGAGCTACGTGGATACCACGGCGGCAGATAGCTTCTATGCGGTGGCCGGCCAGCTGGCCGGGAATGATGTGGATACCGGCGCAACGCTGACCTACAGCGTATCCGGTGGCCTAGGGCCAGCCGCGACAGTGCTGGCGGGCTATGACCTGGCCGAGGCGGGCGCCTACGGCACGGTCTATGTGAACAGCACCAGCGGCGAGTACATCTACGTACCCAATAATGCGGCGATCAATGCGCTACTGCCGGCGGCGGCGGCGAGCGATAACTTTACCCTGTCCGTTACCGATGGCTCGGGCGGAACGGCCGGCCAATCGCTGACGATCAACCTGACCGGAGCGAACGACGCGTCGGTGATTTCCGGCGTCGTGTCGTTCAACTACACCGTCGGCAATCCGGCAGCGCTGGTGGCCCCGAACTTGTCGCTGAGCGATGCGGACAGCACCCGAATGACTTCAGCGACGGTTTCCATCGGCGCCGGCTTCTCGATCGGCAACGATGTGTTAAGCGTCACCTCCGCCTTACCGGCCGGCATAACTGCCACCTATGGAAACAACGGCGTCTTGACCATCGCCGGCAGCGGCACTCTGGCCCAGTACCAGACTATTCTGGATTCGGTCGCTTTCCAAACGACGACCGCAGGCGGGCGCACTATCGCCTTCACGGTATTCGATGGCGCCGTCCACAGCGCCACCGTCAATACCTCCAGCCTTAGTCTGGACAATATCTCCACCACTGGAATCCGCCTGCCGGGGGTGTCGGCCGGAAACGCGTCGGGATTTTCGGTAAGCGGGGTTGGCGATTTCAACAACGACGGTTATGCCGACGTAATCATCGGCGCACCCTTTGCCGGAGCCAGCGGACACCTGGCGGGCAGCAGCTATGTGGTGTATGGCGCCCCCTCCGGACTTGGCCCTGTGCAGCTTCTTTCGACCCTTGCAGGCCCCGGCGGCTTCAGCATATCCGGGGAAAACGCCTTAGACCGCATTGGATTTGCGGTGAGCAGCGCCGGGGATGTAAATGGCGACGGCTTCAGCGACGTTATCATCGGCGCGCCTTACGCCAACAATAATGGGTTCGCGTACGACAGGAGTCAAATCAACGGCGGCGCCTACGTGGTAATCGGCCATGCCGCAAACAACGTTGCGAACATGAATCTTTCGGCCCTTGACGGTTTGAACGGATTCCAAATCGTCGGCGCTGCCGCAGGGGACTCGGCGGGCTACTCGGTGAGCGCAGCCGGGGACGTGAACGGCGACGGTTTGGGCGACGTGATCGTCGGGGCGCCGCTTGCCAGCACGAATAACGGACAGGCCGGTGCGGCCTATGTGGTGTTCGGCCACGCCGGCGCCTTCGGCACGGCTGGTGATGCCGCTGGCGTTGTCAACCTCGCCCACCTTACCCACACCCAGGGTTTTGAAATCATCGGCGCGGCGGCGGGCGATTGGACTGGCGCCAAAGTGGCCGCGGCCGGGGATATGAACGGCGATGGCATCGGCGATCTGATCATCGGGAACGCCACGCCGAATGGCTACTCGGCTTCGGCCACGGCCTATGTAGTATTTGGCACGGCCTCCGGCTTCGGCACGGTAGATGCTCTCACGGGTATTAGCACGGTGGACCTTACCACCCTCAACGGCACGAACGGGTTCAGTCTGATCGGCGCAGGGACGGGTCCCCGAACTACGGGCGTGGGGAACCAGCACTACTCGGTCCGCGCTGCCGGGGATCTGAATGGCGACGGTTTCGGCGACATCATCATCGGCGCGCCCTACGCTACCACGAATAACGGACAGACCGGTGCGGCCTATGTGGTGTTCGGTCACGCCGGCGTCTTTGGAACTGTGGATCCCGTTACCCATATTAGCGACGGCACGGTAAACCTTGCCACCCTCAGCCCCGCGCTGGGTTTTGAAATCATCGGCGCTGCGACCGGCGATCGGGCCGGCTACTCGGTCAGCGCGGCCGGTGACGTGAACGGCGACGGTTATGGCGACCTGATCATCGGCGCGCCCAGCGCCCAAGACAACGGCGGAAATCCGGCGGGCACGAGTTACGTAATCTTTGGAACAGCCTCCGGTTTTGGCGCGTACGATGCCGCCACGCAAATGAACAGCGTGAATCTTGCCACGCTGGGCGGCAATGTGGGTTTCTCGATCTCTGCTGTCGGACCGGGCAACGACTCAGGCTATGCGGTGAGTGCAGCCGGGGACGTGAACGGAGACGGCTTTGCCGACCTGCTCGTTGGCTCATCGAGCGCAACGCCGGCATCCTACACCTCGGCCTCTGGCGCCATGACCACGCCGGGAGGAGATTTTTCAGGCGAGAGCTACGTCATTTTCGGCTCGAAATTCATTGCCACATCGGACACGTTCGTGGGCGGCGGCGGACCGGGCACCTCCTACGCGCTCCAGGGCACGGCGGCGGACGAGACCTTTATCGGCGGTCAGGGCAACGCTACGATGATCGGCGGCGGCGGCACGGACTCGTTCACCGGCGGCGCCGGCAACGACACGATACACATGGGGCTGGCCGGCAGTTCCAGCAGCGCTTTCCTCAAAATCGACGGCGGCGGCGGAACCGATACGCTGGTGCTCGATGGTAGTGGGATGAAACTCGATCTCACCGCCGCAGGCGTGGACGGCAGGGTGCATAACATCGAGCACATCGATCTTGGAAGCGGTGGCAATACTCTGGCCCTGAACCTTCAGGACCTACTCAATATATCAGGCTCCAGCCACACGCTGCAGGTCGGCGGCGTAGCCGGCGACGTGGTGAATGTCCATTTGGACCCAGGCACTACTGCTCCCACCGCATGGCCGCAGGGTGTCGACCAAACGATCAGTGGTGCGACCTACCATTCGTACGTTGATGGCCTAGCGAATCTGCTCGTCGATTCGCACATAGCAGTTAACTTCGTCTGACCGACTACGGAGTTTCGCAATTCTGTCGTCCTGAATTCCAACCGTAGCTTGGCCACGGTTGGCCACGAGCGCCAGCTAGGTGGCTGCGTCGTCTCAGTCGCCTTCGTTTGGCTTCGCTTTGCTCAGCCCCCAGGTTACGCACTAGAATAGGGGAAAAGGACCCTAAGCTTGAATTTCCCCGCTCCCGATACCGCTGCCGCACCCAAGTTCGAGATCACCAGTTCGCGCCAGTTTCCCGAATGGATGGCCGAACAACGCCTTTCCCTCGCCTTCACCACCTACCAAGCCGGCAAACTGTTCCTGATCGGCCTGAACGCGCAGGGAAAGCTGTCGGTGTTCGAGCGCACCTTCAATCGCTGCATGGGCCTTGCGGGCGACGGCCAGACGCTGTGGATGAGTACGCTGTATCAGCTGTGGCGGCTGGAGAACGCGCTGGCGCCGGGCCAAACGGCCGAGGGCTATGACCGCTTCTACATCCCGCGCACTGCCTACACCACGGGCGACCTCGACATTCACGACATCGGCATCGGCACCGATGGCAAGCCGGTGTTCATCGCCACCCTGTTCGGCTGTGTCGCGACCTTAAGCGAGACGCACAGCATCCGGCCGCTGTGGAAACCGCCGTTCATCTCGCGCCTCGCGGCCGAGGACCGCTGTCATTTGAACGGCCTGGCGCTGGCCGATGGTGTGCCGCGCTATGTGAGCGCGGTGAGCAAATCGGACGTCGCCGACGGCTGGCGCGACAAGCGCCGCGACGGCGGTGTGGTGATGGACGTGCGCACGAACGAGGTGGTACTGGCGGGCCTGTCGATGCCGCACTCGCCGCGCCTCGCCGATGGCCAACTCTATCTCGCAGATTCGGGTACCGGGCGCTTCGGCCGCGTCGACGTGAACAAGGGAACGTTCCAGGAAATTGCGTTCTGTCCCGGCTACATTCGCGGCCTGACGATCCACAACAATTTCGCCGTCGTCGGCATGTCGCGGCCGCGGCACAACAAGACTTTCTCCGGCCTCGCGCTCGACGACGAACTTAAGCGCCGCGAGGTCGAGCCGCGCTGCGGGCTGCTGGTGATCGATCTTCGCAGCGGCGATATCGTGCACTGGCTGCGCCTCGAAGGCGTGGTCGAAGAGCTCTACGACGTGGTGGTGTTGCTCGGTGTCGCGCGGCCGATGGCCCTTGGACTGGTATCGGACGAAATCCGGCGCACCGTGAGCTTGGAGAACGATTTGCCGTCGACTGCGCCGCAGTAGCGCCACGAGGAATCCCTTTGGCCTTGCGTGTCTGCTTTTTTGCCTTGATGGTTTGCGCAAGCCTCGCGTATTCGCCAGCCTATGCCGACACGTTGGCCGATGCGCTCGCCCGCGCCGTGGCAAACCTGCCCGAAGTGCGCGCGGCGCGCGCCAACCAGCGTGCTGTCGAGCAAACCGCGGCGCAGGCTCGCGGTGCCTGGTACCCGACGCTAGACGCGAGTATCGGACAGGGACGCGAAGCGAGCAACAATCCGAGCACGCGCGCCCTGGGCTCCGACCAGACGCTGACGCGGCGCGAGGCTGAGCTCAACCTGTCGCAACTCATCTTCGACGGTGGCGCCACTTCCGGCCAAGTGCGCCGCTTCCAGGCGCGCGCCGAAGGCGCAGGCGACCAGGTGGCGAATGCCGCCGAGACTGCCGGCGTGCGCGTGGTGCAGGCCTATCTGGACGTGATCCGGTTGCGCGAACTCGCCGCGATTGCGCTCGACAACGAGAAACGCCATCGGGAGACCCTGGCGCAAGTGTCGCGCCTGGCCGACGTCGGCCAGGGCCGGCGCGCCGATGCACACCAGGCCGAGGCGCGCTACGCGCTGGCGCAAGCTTCACTTTCGCAATTGCGGGGCCAGTTGGCACAGGCTGACGCGGCGTTTCTGCATCTCACCGGCCGGCCGCCCGGCGCGCTTGCCGATGCGGGCGACTTTCAGAATGCGCTGCCGAACTCGCTCGCAGCGGCACTCGCCCAGGCGCTGGAAGTGCACCCCGCGGTGCGCGCAGCGCAGAAGGAATTGATCGCGGCGCAGGCCGATCGCGACTCCCAACGCAGCCGCTACGCCGCGCCGCGCCTCGCGCTCGAGGTGGGCACCTCGGCCAATCATGACCTGGACGGCCTGCGTGGCGCCAACGCCGACCGCTTTGCGATGTTGCGACTGCGCTATAACTTGTTTCGCGGCGGCATCGACGATGGGCGCGTGAGCGAGGCCGCGGCGCGCGTCGATGAGGCGCTCGCCAATCTGGGCAAGGCGCGCAACGACACCGAACGCGACCTGCGCCAGGCGTGGCAGGGTCTGGAGGAGGATCGCGTTCGCCTGCCGCAGCTGGATCGCTACGCTGCGGCCAGCGCGCAGGTGGTGGCCTCCTACCGACTGCAGTTTTCGATCGGGCAGCGCACCTTGCTCGACGTGCTCAACGCCGAAAACGAATTGTTTAGCGCTAAGAGCAGCCAGTACACCGGCATGCACGCGGTCACCCTCGGCGAGTTACGCGTGCTCGCGGCGATGGGAAGGCTGCTGGCGGCGCTGGGCGTGAACCTCGACTTGACCCCGCAGACGCAGAACAGCCGATTGGCCGCCGCTGACGATAAGCTGGCGGCAAGCACCGAGCTAGCGCAAGGGAACAACTACAAGGCTGCACCGGCTCAGGCGAAATCGGGCAAAATTGCGGCCATGCGAAACGATGGGACTGCGATCGCGCAAGCAGCATCTACGGCGACGCTGGCTCTGAATTTGCGCATGGCCACGACGCTGGACCTGGCCGGCCCCGCTGCGAAACTGCCCGAAGCGCTACAGGCCGAACGATGAGCGCCCATATGCCAGCACCCGCCGCCGAATCGCTGACCGACCCGTTGGCGGCCTGCCTTGAGCAGGTGGCGCGCCTGCTCGGCCAGCCGATGAGCGCGCAGGCCCTGGTCACGGGCCTGCCTGTCGATGCGACCGGTCTCACCCCGGCGCTATTCGCGCGCGCTGCGGAACGCGCGGGCTTGAGCGCGCGCAGCATCGAGATCGCGCTCGAGCGCTTTCCGAAGCTCTCGCTCCCGGCGGTACTGCTGCTGAAAGACCGCAACGCCTGCGTGTTGGTCGCGCGCGGTGAGACCGATGTGCAAATCGTCACCGCCGAGGGCATGGAAAGGACCGTGCCGGCGACGGAACTCGCGCAGGACTATATGGGCACGGCGATCGCGGTCAGCCGCATGGTGCGCTTCGAAGCCGGCACCGGCAGCGAGCGCATCCTCGCCAGCCACCACTGGTTTTGGGGCACGCTCGCGCGCGCCTGGCCGCTCTACGGCGAGGTCGCGGCCGCAAGCGTGCTGGTGAACATTTTCACCGTGCTTTCGCCCCTGTTCTTCATGAACGTTTATGACCGCGTGGTGCCGAACAAGGCGTTCGAGACCTTCTGGGTGCTGGCCCTGGGCATGGCGGTGATGTACCTGTTCGACTTCGGCCTGAAGCTGCTGCGCGGCTGGTTCATCGACGTAGCAGGACGGCGCGCCGACATGGCGCTGTCATCGGCACTGTTCGAGCAGGTGATGGCGCGCCGCCTGGATGCCGGACACGAATCGGTGGGCATGCTCGCCAACAACGTGCGCGAGTTCGAATCGCTGCGCGAGTTCTTCACCTCGGCCACCATGACCACCCTGATCGACCTACCGTTCGTACTGCTGTTCATCGCGGTGATCGCCATGGTCGGCGGCTGGCCGATGGCGGCAGTGCCGCTCTTAGCCATCCCGATCGTGGTGGCGATGGGCGTGGCGCTGCAGGTGCCGCTGCGCGATCGCATCCGTCGCGTGTTCCGTGCATCCGAGGCCAAGCACGCGATCCTGATCGAGACGCTCGGTTCGATCGAGGCGGTCAAGGCGCTGGGGGCGGCGTCGCAGATGCAGCGCAAGTGGGAAGAGGTGGTCGACTACGTCGCCAAGGAGAGCCTGGGAACGCGCTTTATTTCTTCGCTCGCGGTGAACTTTTCCGCTTGGGTGCAGGCGATGGTCGGCGTCTGTGCGCTCGCCGTGGGCGTGTATTTGGTGGGCGAAAACCATCTCACGACCGGCGGGCTGATCGCCTGCACCATCATCGCCGGGCGCGCGCTGGCGCCGCTGTCGACGGTGGCCTCGCTGCTCACGCGCTATCACCAGTCAATGAGCGCGCTCGCAGCGTTAAACAAAATCATGGACGCCCCGCGCGAGCGGCCGCGCGACCGCAGCTTCGTGCACCGCCCGGCGCTAGGCGGGGACATCCGCTTCCAGGACGTCGCCTTCAAATATCCCGGCAGCGAACTCGATGCGCTCGCCGGGGTCAGCTTCGCGATCAAGGAAGGCGACCGCGTCGGCATCATCGGCCGCATCGGCTCGGGCAAAACTACGCTGGCAAAACTGCTGGTGGCACTCTATCAGCCGCAGGGAGGCTCGATTCTCGTCGACGGCACCGACATCCGCGCCATCGATCCGGTAGACCTGCGCCGCGCCGTTGGCTATCTGCCACAGAATATCGCGCTATTCGCCGGCAGCGTACGCGACAATCTGCTGGTGGGCGCGCCCGGCGCTGACGACGCGGCAATCCTGCGCGCGGCCTCGATCGCCGGGCTGATCGACATCGTCAACCACCATCCCAAGGGCTTCGACATGCCGGTGGGCGAGCGCGGCGAGGCTCTTTCTGGAGGACAGCGCCAGACCGTGGCGCTGGCGCGCGCCTTGATAACCGATCCGCCGATTCTGGTATTGGACGAACCGACGCACGCGATGGACCATTCCTCCGAAGAACGCCTGAAGACGCAGATGCAGACCGAGCTTGCGGGCAAGACCATAATCATCGTCACCCACCGCGAGTCGCTGCTGTCGGTGATCAACACCCTGGTGGTCATGGACAGTGGCAAGGTGGTGGCGGTGGGCCCGAAGGAGCTGGTATTGAAGGCCATTGCCGAAGGCAAGGTGAGGGTAGCGCGATGAGTGCAGTAAGCGAGGTGAGCGACGTCCCGCACGAGACGGTCGTTAGGCCGAAACCGCCGCTACTGCCGCCGGCGTGGCGGCCGGAGGAGTTGGCCGCCGATGACGGCGGCCTGAAGCGTTCGCCGCACTGGCTGCTCGCCGTCATCATTGGATTCTTCGTCATCGCTCTGGCGTGGGCGTGGCTGGCGCAAATCGACGAGATCGCACGCGGCGAGGGCAAGGTGATCACCACCAGCCAGACGCAGTACGTGCAAAACCTCGAAGGCGGCATCATAGAAAAGATCCTGGTGCAGGAAGGCGACCTGGTGAAAAAGGACCAGGTGCTGTTCCAGCTCGACCGCGTGCGCTTCGCCTCGGCTTACCGCGAAGGCCAGCAGGGCGAACTCGGATTGCAGGCGAAAGTGGCGCGGCTCACCGCCGAGGTGCAGGGAACCCCGCTGCAGATGCCGGCCGAGGTTAAGAAGAGTGCCACGGCGCTCGCCGATAACGAGGTTGCCGTGCATCGCGCGCGGCTGGGCGATCTCGCGGGCAAGAACGCGGTGCTGCGCGAGCAACTGGCGCAGCGCACACAGGAGGTGGTGGAACTGCAGTCCAAGCGCGACCGCACCGGGGAGCAGCTCGATATCCTGAAGCGGGAAATCGCTATTACCGCGCCCATGGTGAAAGAGGGTGCGGTATCCGAAGTGGAGTTGCTGCGCCTGCAGCGCGAATCGACTCGCATCCGTGCCGATCTTGATGCGGCGACCCTGGCACTCCCGCGCGCGCAATCGGCGATCGAAGAAGCCAGGAGAAAAATGCAGGACAACGAGTCGCAGTTCCGCAGCCAGGCGGCGAGCGAGCTGTCGGCGGCGAGAAACGAGTTGGCGAAAGTTGCCGAGGCGGTGCCGGGGCTGGAGGACAAGATGGCGCGCACCTTGGTTCGCTCGCCGGTGAATGGCGTGGTGAAGACTATTGCCAACAAGACCGCGGGCGGCGTGGTGCAGCCCGGGACACCGATGGCGGAGATCGTGGCGGTGGAGGACTCGCTGCTGGTCGAGGCGCGCATCCGGCCGCAGGACATCGCCTTCGTTTCGGTCGGGCAGAAGGCTACCGTCAAGCTTGCGACCTACGATTACAGCATCTATGGCGGTGTGGAAGGCAAGGTCGTGCATGTCAGCGCCGATTCCATCCAGCCGCAATCGCAGCCGGGCCAATCGCCCGAGCCGTATTACGTCGCCCATGTACGCACTTTGAAACCCGGAGTCGAGTATCGCGGCAAGATCCTGCCGGTCATTCCGGGAATGACGGGTCAGGTCGATGTCCTCACCGGCCGGCGCAGCGTGCTCTTCTATCTGCTCAAGCCGCTCAACAAAACGATAGAGCGCTCGCTGACCGAGCGCTGAGCAGAGCTTCGTTCCCGGCTGCGCGCGCCTCGTTTCTGAGCACTGCGTCAGCTGCCTACGATCCGCCCCTGCTCCATCCTCACGATGCGGTCGGCTGCCGCCAGACTCGCAGGCCGGTGCGTGATCAGCAGCACCGTGCGGCGCTTGAGGACGTCGTGGCAGGCCTGCAGGAATTCCGCCTCGCCCTGCGGATCGAACATCGCCGTGGCTTCATCGAGAATCAGGATAGCTGGGTCCTTCACGAGCGCGCGGGCAAGCGCGAGGCGTTGCTGCTGCCCCCCCGACAGCTTTACGCCGCGATCGCCAACCAGGGTATCGTAACCGTCCGGTAGCGCCGAGATGAATTGGTGAGCGCGCGCAGCGCGCGCGGCGCCCTCGATTTCGGCCTGGCTGGGTTCGGAACGCCCGTAGGCAATATTGTCGCGCACCGTGGCGTTGAACAACAGCACGTGCTGCGGCACCACACCGATCTGGCGGCGCAGGCTCGCAAGCGACACGGTGGCGGTGTCGATGCCGTCGATCAGAATGTTCCCCCCGGACGGGTCATGCAGCCGCAGCAGCAGATGACCCAGCGTGCTCTTGCCGGCGCCGTTGGGACCGGTGATGGCTACGGTCTCGCCCGCCGCGATATGCAGATCGACGCTTTCCAGCGCCGGCGGGCGTCCCTCATAGCCGAAGCTGACACCGCGAAATTCAATGTCGCCCTTCACCGCTGGCAGGGAAATCCCCAAATGCGCCGCCGGCTCCGGCGGCTCCTCCAACGCCTGGCGCAAGCGATCGAAAGCGCCTCGAGCCATCTGTGTCTGGCCATAGACATCGGCGAGTCCCGCTACCGGCCGCGTGAGCAGGGCCGCATACAGCAGAAAACTGACCAATTGCGCCGGCGCCAGCCGGCCCTCGCCAAGGTCCGCGCTGGCAAACGCGAGCACCAACACGATTCCGATTGCCGCAATCAACTGCGCCAACGGCTCCAGCGCCGCGTAAATGCCGCGCTGCTTCACATTCAGGCGAAAGATACGATCTATCTGCGCCCGGTAGCGGAATGACTCCTGTTGCTCCCGCGTGAACGTTTTAATCGCAGGCAGCATGCCCAGGTTTTCCTGCGCAATGGCGATCGAGGTGGCGTACTCCTCCTGCAATTGCGCTGCCAGCGGCCGCAGACGGCGGCCGAAGATTTTCGTCAACAGATAGAACAGGGGAATGAGGATCACCGCCGCCAGCGCCAGGGTCGGTCGAATGCGAAACATCAACAGCACGGCGCCGCCCGCGGTGACCAGCAGCGGCAGCAGCGCCAGCGCGGTGCCGCTGATGAAGCCGGAGAGGACATAGACGTCGTTGGTGAGCAGCGCGAGCGTGTCGCCCAGGCGCCGCTGGTGATAGTAGGCCAGCGGCAGGGCCTGGAGATGATCGTAGAGCCGGATCTTCAGATCGGCGATGATCTGGTCGGCGGCATTTCCGAGGATGTAGGTCGTGCCGAACTTCAGCAGCGCCTGCAGCGCGAACAACCCGAGCATGCCGGCGAGGACGACGCCGACCCCGGTGGGCCCCGCACTGGTGGTCGCAACGTCGGCGGGCCGCAGCATGGCGTCGGTCAGCACGCCTGCGGCCCAAGGCACGAGGAGCGCCGCTGCACTCTCGATCAACATCATCAGACCGCTTACGGCAAGCGCCAGGCGATGCGGGGCAGCAAAGGCGAAGAGCGCCCGAAGGTCACTCATGTTCCGAGCACCGATTGTTTGAGCCAGGCCATGCGTTGGACGAGCGCGGAGTTCTGCAGCAGAAGAGGACAGGCAGTTTACTGGTTTTGTGCCGGTTGATGTCAATGCCCAGGCCGCGTAGCCTGGGCGAAGCTCGGACGCCGTTTCGAAATTTTCGCAAAACGGACCCTGAATTAGAAGAGTATGAGAGGTGATTTCCCTCATATTGTTATAAACTCTTTGTGCCACCCGCTATCCGCAACCGCGAACGGGAGATGGCCTTCTCACTTTCAATATCGAACGGATCTTCCTCATGAACGGTGCCGAAAGTCTAGTGCGCACGCTGCTCGCCTGCGGCGTAGATACCTGTTTTGCCAACCCCGGGACGTCAGAGATGCATTTCGTCGCGGCGCTGGACAAGGTCGAGGGCATGCGCTGCATCCTCGGCATGGCCGAAACCGTGGTCACCGGAGCCGCCGACGGCTACGGACGGATGGCGGGCAAGCCCGCGGCGACTCTGCTGCATTGCGGACCCGGTTTCGCCAACGGCATCGCCAACGTGCATAACGCGCGCCGCGCGTTTTCGCCCATGGTCAACATCGTCGGCGACCAGGCCAGCTACCACCGGCCGTTCGACGCGCCCCTCACCTCCGATACCGAAGGCTTGGCGCGCGCGGCGTCGCACTGGGTTCGAACCAGCGACTCGTCGACAACCGTAGGTGCAGACAGCGCCGCCGCGGTGCAGGCGGCGAACAGCGCGCCCGGGCAGATTGCGACGCTGATCCTGCCGGCGGATACAGCCTGGAACGAGGGCGGCGTGGTCGCGGCGCCGCTGCCAGTGCCCGCACGTACCCGCGTCGCGCCGGACATCGTGCGCACCATCGCCCAGGCGCTGCGCAGCAAGGAGCCGGCGATGCTGGTGCTGTTCGGCCAGGCCTTGTCGGAAGCCGGCCTGGTCGCAGCCAACCGCGTCGCCCACGCGACCGGCGCAAAACTGCGCACGCCGACTCAGGTATCGCGCATGGCGCGAGGTCGCGGCCGCGTGCCTGTGGATCGGATCCCCTATGCGGTCGATGGCGCGCTCAAAATGCTCGCGGGGACGAGGCACGTGGTACTTGTCGGCGCGAAGCCGCCCACCGGATTCTTCGCCTATCCGGGCAAGCCCAGCCTGATGTCGCCGCCCGACGCGGTAACGCACCTGCTCGCGCGGCCGGAGCAGGATGCGATCGACGCCCTAAATTGGCTGGCCGACGAACTCGGCGCGCCCAGGCAAGTGCCGATACCTGAAGGCGAGCTCAAGCCACAAATCGTGCGCGGCAAGTTCGAACCGGTCGCGTTCGCCACCACGCTCGCCGCGCTGCTGCCCGAGAACTGCATCGTCGCCGAGGACGGGGTGACCTCCGGCCGCGCCCTGTTTGCGCCGACCTTCAATGCCGCACCGATGGACTGGGTGCAGAACACCGGTGGCGCGATCGGCCACGCATTTCCCTGCGCCACCGGCGCCGCGATCGCCTGTCCTGATCGCAAGGTGGTGTGCCTGCAAGCCGACGGCGCCGGCATGTACTCGCTGCAATCACTGTGGACACAGGCGCGCGAAAAGCTCGATGTGGTGAATGTGGTTTTCGCCAACCAGATCTACAAAATACTTTACGGCGAACTGGTCTCGGTAGGCGCGAAACCCGGCCGCGCCTCGAACGAACTGTTCGACCTGGCGCGCCCCGAACTCGACTGGATCAAGCTGGCCGGGGGCATGGGCATGGACGCGACGCGCGTGGACACGCTCGAGGCCTTCGCCGACGTGTTCAAGGCGGCCTGCGGCCGCAAGGGACCGTTTCTGATCGAATTTCGGATCTAGGTACGATTTTCAGAATTCCGTGCTTGACGGTGCGCGCTCGCGCGCGCCAACCCTGTTTTCCGTACGGACAAAAAGCGCGTCCGCACGGAAAACAGGGTTATGGATAACACCAAAACCAGCATAAGGGTTTTATTCAAGATCGCCGATTGCGTGCGGACATGTTTTTCGTCCGCGCGCAATCGGCGATCCGCGCGGACGGGTCGCCGTCCGCGCAAGTTCGAAGCACATGCAGTAACATGGCCTCAATTCTGGACCACCCCATATGAAGCAGCTCAGCGCCTCCCGAACAACGCCTGCTGCAATTTCGGGTGCGCAGCAAAGCGCGCGATAAACTCGCTTTCGTCGCGGCCGCCTTTGGCACGGATCACTCGCGCCAGCGCGCGCCGGTCGGCCGGTTTCCAGCGCGACACCCCGGGCAGGGCAAACACGACCAGCGGGCTCCAGCGCTCCCAGGCGAGGCGCTCGCCGACGGAAAAGCCGCGCAGCGAGCGCACGCCGGTCAACGACATGGTCGTCGCCATGCATTGCGCGAGCACCGCATCGCGCGCCGCCCCGGCACCGGCAAAACCATCGCTTATGCGCAGGCCCAGTTCGGCTACCGGTGGCAGACTGGGCGCACGCGCGCGATCGAAGTCGAACACCAGGTGCGACTCGGCCAGCGCGCGCAAGGTCGATGCATGCGAGCGGTGCGCCGGGTTCGCGCGCATGCACGCCAGTTCCTTTCGCATCAGGCGGCGCGCGTCTGCGGTCAACGGCCTGAACCCCAGCTTGTAGTAAAACCACCAGGCGCCCGAGGCGATTGCTTCGTCGTTGCCTTTGCCAAGCTGGTACTGATCGAGGCTGAATGACTCGGCGCCGAACGAGTGCCGCACCATCGCCAGGGTTCGGCTGAACGTGTAGGCCGCCTCGCCGCCGCGAAAGCTCGCGAAAATGTTGAAGGTCATCGTCGCCGAACGCCCGCACACGAACGCCTCGCCGTAGCCGATCGGCACGCCGTTGTGCAGGATCAGGTAGCCGCAGGTGGCAGGAACGAGCGCACGGCGCTCAGGCGTGACACCGATCAGGACGAAGCCGAGGCCGCCGCCGTCGTCGACCAGGCGCACGTCGCGCGCGTTGCCGTAGGCGAACGCGTCGAGGTCGCGCGAGCGGGTCAGCATGGCGCCGCGCGCAAGGTCGATGAGCCGTTCGCCTTCGCGCGCCGACGTGCGGCGCACAGCGCGATACATCCGCTCCAGTTCCTCGCGCAGGTCGGGGCGGGTGCGGCGCAGCGGCTGCTGTTGATACGCCACCGGCGCCGCGGCATGCTTGGCGCGGGTGCGCGTAGGCGTGTCCGGGCCGGGTTTCAGTTCGTAGGTGGTCTCAATCGCGTCGTGGAAGGCCTCGCGCGTGAACCCGTCGCCCGGCATCGCGTCGATGCGGCGCGCAACGAACGCCGCGTCGCTCTCCCCGCGCGTGCGCAGCCGGTCGATCGCCGCGAACGCCGGCGGGTCGAGTTCCTTCAGCGCGATGGCTTCGCCCCAGGTCACCAGCAGCGGCAGCGCCGCCGCGAGCGCAGCAGCGGGCTCGGTTTCACTGCGCTCGATCGCGATCCGATCCGGCCAGCGCCGGACAAGCCAGCGCAGCGTGGACCAGAAGAAGCGGTAGCGGATCGCAGTGCCCGCGATTCCGCTATCGGTAAGCGCCTGGCGCTGACGCGCGAGATCGGCGCGCCCGCCGAAGCGCGCCAGCATGCGCTCGACCTGGGCGAGCACGCGCGCATCATCCGGGTAGGCGCGCAGAAAACACAGCGTCTCGTGCAGGCGCAACACGGCGCCTGCCGAGCGCAGGTCGGCGCGAGCGAGCCGCACTAGCAGCGCCAGTTTCGCCGCAGCGCAGTCAGCGCCGTAGTAATCCCTGGTGCGCTCCAGCGTCGTGAGTGCAGAGATAGTCATGGAATTCCCCGGCGGTAGCACCTGCACTCAAGAGCCCGATGAGAACGAGGCGCGGCGGCGCATCGACAGATCGAGCTAACGGCCTTTGAGTATGGCTTCTATCGTTTCCTGAACCGCCAGTGCCTCGGCGAAGCTGGGCAGGGTGTGCGCTCTTCCCGCTATCATGGCCAGAAGCTGATCGAGCTGCGCTGCCTGGCCGATCTGGCGGTTGCTCTGCGCCGTGCCCTCCGCAATCCAGTCGCCGGCGCCGCGGCGCCGGCGCAGGCCAAACCAATCGTGCAGCTCGATCGCACCGGCGCTGCCCACCAGCGTCATGCGATTGAAGTCGGGATGACTGCCCCCGACGCGCGCCGTTACCGTCACCGGCACCCCGCCCGCCTTGAGCCGCGCGCTCAGGGTGCGCTCCGAGGATATGCCGTCCTCCGGGTAGTCTGGCCTGGCCTCCTCCACCGCCGCTTTCGCGAGCGCGCGCTGCAGCACAAACACGAAATGCGACAACACTTCGCGTGAAAATCCACCTTCGGTGCGCTCGGCAAGCCAGCGTCCTGCCGCAGATTGCCAGCCGCGCGGCCACCGATCGAAAGCAAGCTCGATTTCGACCCGCTGCGGGGCGCCGATGGAGCCGTCCCCGATCGCGCTCGTCATAGCGGCTAGACCGGGAGAAGAAGCCAGGGAGAAATTGACGGCGGCACGCCGGTTCTCCGCCGCGATCCGCGCAATTGCCTTGCGCCCCGCCGCAAAATCGACGGTGAGCGGTTTTTCGCAGAAAACGGCAAGCCCGGCATCGAAACCCTGATGCGCGTACCCGAGATGACTCGCCGGCGGCGAAGCGATGTAAAGGCCGGCCAGCCCCTGCGCCGCGATTACGTGTTCCGGCGTCGCTGCCATCCTCAGGCCAGGATAGCTCTTTTGCACTTCGGCGACGACCACTGGATTCGGGTCCCAGGCGACGACTGCGCGCAGTTGCGAATGCTCCGTCATGCGCGCCAGCATGCGCCGTCCCATGACACCCAGGCTGATGATGCCGATCTCGGTATACTCGCTCATGGCGGAAAGCTTAGCAGATTGCCGTCGTCGGTCAAGGAAACAGAGTCTTAGAAAAAGCGCGGCGCAAGAAGCGGGCGCATAATACATCTTGTCCCTGCCAATTAAATCGTCATTCTGACTTTCAGGACTGCGTCCTTGCTGCCGTAAATAGATTCGTCTAGCGAGTTCCCTTTTCACATGAGCATCGATCGCCGCAGCCCCTGGCGCCCTGGTGCGCCGCTACGGCAACCGTTCTAGGACCGTGGTGGCAGCTTATTCCAAGACCGGAGTAGAGTCCGCAAAACGCGCAATTTTCAG
>Ga0334722_10000930_pt1 | contig 39487 bp, 45 predicted proteins | sample C3_bottom_MG_FD_207210 | JGI IMG/M metagenome (GOLD analysis project Ga0334722, IMG submission 207210) | Sediment microbial communities from Yellowstone Lake, YNP, Wyoming, USA - C3_bottom | ecosystem: Environmental > Aquatic > Freshwater > Lake > Sediment | place: USA: Wyoming | collected...
CGATGCGCTCGATGCGGTTGGCGTCGATGATTTCCGGGTCTTCAAGCTCCTTTTTCGTCATCGAATTCATCGCATACTTCCACTTCTTGAGCTTTTCTTCCTGCCCTTCAAGCGCTTCCTTGGGCATTTGCAACTGACCCATGCCCGGAATCATCTCCATGACTTTTGCGAGCGGGCCCATCTTGGCCATCGCCTCCATCTGCTGGTGCAAGTCGAGCAAGTTGAACTCGCCCTTGAGCATCTTTGACTGCAAATCCTTGGCTTCATCTTCTGTTATGGCTTCCTTTGCCTTCTCGAGCAAGGCTTCGATGTCGCCCATGCCGAGCAAGCGACCGACAAAGCCCTTCGGATTGAACGATTCCAAATCGTCAATCTTTTCGCCGACACCGAGGAACTTGACCGGAGCGCCAGTTACTGAACACGCCGTCAATGCGCCGCCGCCCTTTGCCGTGCCGTCCATCTTCGTGATGATGACGCCGGTGATCGCGCCTGCATCATGGAACGCCTTTGCTTGCGTTTGTGCAGCCTGACCGATGTCTGCGGAAATGACGAGCAATGCCTCGTCCGGCTTTGCGACGTCGTGCACGCTCTTGAGCTCGGCAATCAAGTCCTGGCTCAAAGCGTCGCGACCTGCAGTGTCAATAATGAGAACGTCATACTGCGCGTATTCTTTTTCGAACTCTTTGTAGATCTTGATGGGGTCTTTCTCGCCGCGCTTCGTGAACACGGGAACGTGCGCGCCCTTGCCGACCTGCTCGAGCTGCTCCATCGCCGCGGGGCGGTAGACGTCCAGCCCGACCAAGGCGACTTTCTTGCCGCGCTTGGTGAAGTATTTCGCGAGCTTTCCTGTCGTGGTTGTTTTTCCCGAACCGAAAAGACCGATGAGAACGATTTTGTTGGGCTTTTTCTCCGCGAGCTTGAGCTCGCCCTTGTCGCCGCCCAGGAAGCGCACCAGCTCTTCGTACACGATGTTAACGAGATGCTCCTTCTTCGTCAGGCCGTGCGGCGTCTGCTCCTTTAACGCGCGTTCCTTGATCTTATTGGTTAAGTCGAAAACGAGCTTGACATTGACGTCCGCCTGCAATAACGCGCGCTGGATGTCCTTGACAAGCTCATTAAGCAGCGTCTCATCGACGAACATCGCTTTCGCTATTTTCTGCAACGTTCCCTTCAATGACGTTCCGAGCTTCTCAAGGACCATAGGCTAGCCGAGCTTTGAACGGTTTATAAATATTCTGGAGAATATTCTGGAGAATAAAACTTATGCCGCGTGCATCGTGCGGACTTCCTGGATGGCGTCCTCGATGCGGTCGTCGCTCCAGCCGCGCTGGACGAGCCTGCGCTTGATTTCCGACATGGACGCGCCCTTGTGCATCGCCTCGCGGATAAAGTCCGTGAGGTGGATTTGGGCGTGCTCTGCCAGGTGCGCTTCCTTCTCGGTCGACTTGACCTGGCCCTTGAGCCAGAAAATCATCACGATGACGACGATAAGCAGGACGATGTTTCCGATGGAGAGGATGACCAGGCTCATCGGCGGAATGACCGTGAGCGGTTTTTCCAGCGTGGGCTTGATTTCGCTGACCTGCTGCTGGATGCCCTGCAGCGAGTCAACGCTTGCCTTGATGGAGCCGAGCTCGCGGTTCACTGCAGTGAGCTGCTGCGTCGACTCGCCGCGCGAGTTGTCCGCAGTAACCTTGATGTCGCTCAGCTGCGACTGCAAGTCGCTGATTTTCGACTGCAATCCTGCCAATTGATCGTTTGTCGCGGCAGCCGCGATCTGCTGTTCCTGCGCCACGATGTGCACGTTCTCGCTCGGCAGCGTGGTCGAACGGACAATCGTACTGGACTGGCCATAGACTACTGCGCTGACCGGTACTGCGAAGCACACGGCGAGAGAAACAACAAGGATTGCGAACGCTATCAACTGCCTCTTTTCCATACGACGACAAGTGCAAGAAGTGGTATATAAACATTGTCATTTCCACTATTGATTGCAGTGGTCTAGTAGAAATGACAAGTGTGCTCAAGAACCGCAGCAGCGGCGGTTCTTGACATGTTACTGCTGCGCAGAAACCTTATTATAGTGTAGAACGACGGATTGCCTATGCGAATCACGTGGCTGGGGCACGCGACGTTTCTGGTCGAAACAGGCAACCAAGTCATCTATATTGACCCGTATTTGGACCCGTACACGAAGCTGCAGCTGCCCAAGGCGACACTCATCCTTATTTCCCACTGGCATCCTGACCACTGCACGCGCGAAAGCGTGGAAATGCTGCTCGCGGATGAGACAGTAATAATGGGAACTGCCGATGCGGCGAGCGAATTCAACGGCTGCATCACGCTCGCCGCGGGCGAAATGAAACGGCACGGCGGCGTTGTGATTCATGCGACGGCCGCGCAAACCACCGACCACATCGGCGGACACGACGAAGAAGGATTTGTCATCGGGTTTTTGCTTGAGCTGGAAGGGAAGAAACTTTATTATACAGGGGACACGGATATGCTTCCGTCGATGCAGGGGCTCAAGCCGGACGTCGCAATCATCCCTGTGGGCGGGACAACCACGATGGGCCCGGAAGAAGCCGCTCGAGCGGTGCACGAGATGGGCGCGAAGATTTCCATCCCGATGCACTGGGGCGCGCAGACCGGAACCCGCGACGACCCCGAACTGTTCAAAGAATATGTCGAGCGCGACGCGCAGCAGCGCGTCATCATCCTGAATCCTGGAGAAATGGTCGAACTATGATGAAAATCCTCAGATTTTCAGCATCATCGCAAATCTCCTCAATCATAATGCAATTTAGGAGATTGGCGAGATGACTGACAAACCGTTTTCTGTCGGCGGACAAGCTTTGATTGAGGGCGTCATGATGAAGACGCCGCACAAGGTTGCTGCCGCGGCACGCACGCCTGACGGAAAGATCGTGCGCACCAAGAAAAGATACGTGACGCGCACCGAACGCTCCTGGTTTTATCGCTTACCAATCATCCGCGGCATTGTTTCTTTGGGAGAAATGCTCGTTGTCGGCATCAAAATGCTCAACTGGAGCGCAGACCAGCAGGCAGGAACCAATGAAAAGATGTCTGCGTGGGAAACTTCTGTCGCATTGATCCTGTCGCTCGGACTTACCGTCGCGCTGTTTATCATTGCGCCCTACTGGCTCGCGCGATTGCTTACGGAGACACGAGGCACTGTGTTCAATCTCGTCGACGGGCTTGCGCGCATTGTCATCTTTGTGGCGTACGTCTGGGCAATCGGATTGTTTTCCGACGTCAAAAGAATGTATCAATACCACGGCGCCGAGCACATGACCGTGCACTGCCACGAAGCAGGCAAGGCATTGAAGCCCGAGAACGTAAGAAAGTATTCGCCCGTGCACCCGCGCTGCGGAACTTCTCTTTTGATGTTCGTCATCATCGTCAGCATCCTGATTTTCTCGCTCGTGAAAGACCCGCGCTGGTACGTGAACGTGCCATTGCGCGTCATGCTCGTGCCGATCGTCGCAGGCATCAGTTATGAATTGTTAAAGCTCAGCGCGCGCTGGCCGCGCAATTTGATATTGCGCTGGATGATGCTGCCTGGATTGTGGGTGCAGAAGATTACGACAAAAGTTCCTGCGAAAGACCAGATTCAGGTCGCGATCGTGGCGCTCGAGGAGGCACTCTAATGGAACCGGTCAAACCGCTCGCAGTCATCACCGGCGTCGCGCTTATCGCCGCGATCACGCTCGCCACGCTCAACATCATCACGTGGAGACTGTTCTGGATGATCGCGATTGCAGCCGCGCTTGTCGCGTACTACGTCATCCCGCACCTGCAAAAGAGGAACGATGGCTGAAGCGTTCAAGAAAAGCCCAGGACGCGGCGGTGATTTTGACGCGATTCTCAAGCACCTGTACGCCAACTTTGTCGTGGCAAAAGTTGAAGGCGAAGTCAAGCGCATGTTTCCCGGCGTTTGCCTCAAATGCAAAAACGAAACCGTGCCGTACCGCATCACCGCAACGTGCAAATCACCTGCAGACATTCCGACCGGCGATCTTTCCTGGCACTGCACGCACGACAATCAGGATTTCTTGTTTATCGGCGACCGCGACATCATTATCGGCAGGATGGCCGCGCTCTGGGAGCAGAAATTATAACGCCCGCGCTGGGATTTGAACCCAGGTCGTAGGGTCCGGAACCCCACAGTCTATCCAAGCTAGCCTACGCGGGCAATAAAGTAGCTACAATCTTGCCGCCTTTTAATGCTTTCCGAGAATGTCAAAAGCGTCGTTTTGAGCGTTTATAGACCTCATAAGTGCCATTCTCAAAGCAAAGATTTATATACAACCGCCTTGTTATTTTTCTCAGAGGTGAAGGGGTTTTACGAGCATAATTTCACCATGACAGACCAACCTGCCGGCGAACAGCCGTCCTATGGCGCAAAAGAAATCCAAGTACTCGAAGGGCTGGAAGCGGTCCGCAAGCGCCCAGGAATGTTCATCGGCAGCACCAACGTGCGCGGCATGCACCACATGGCCTACGAGGCCATCGACAACTCGATCGACGAGGCACTGGCAGGCTACTGCACCGGCGTCACGGTCGTCATCCGCAAAGACGGCTACCTCAGCATCATCGACAACGGCCGCGGCATTCCCGTAGACAAGCACGCCAAGTTCAACAAGTCTGCGCTCTACGTCGTTCTCACCATCCTCCACGCCGGCGGAAAGTTCGACCGCAATGTCTACAAAGTCTCGGGCGGACTGCACGGCGTCGGTATTTCCGTCACGACCGCGCTTTCCGAGCATTTGATCGCAGAAGTCCGCCGCGACAGCAAGCTCTGGCGCTTGGAACTGCGCAAAGGCATTCCTGTCACGCCTGACGCGCTCGAAGTCGGCCCTGCGGAAGGCACCGGCACCACGATCACGTTCAAGCCCGACTTCTCCATCATGGAGCAGAACGAGTGGGACTTTGACACGCTCGCGACCAGGCTCAGAGAACTCGCATTCCTCAACAAAGGCGTCGAGATCAAGCTCATCGACGAGCGCACCGTCAAGGAATCCATCTTCAAGTACGACGGCGGCATCAAAAGCTTCGTCGAATACCTGAACAAAGGCAAAACCGCATTGCACCCTGTCTTCTATTTCGAGAAAGAAAAAGACAAGTACACGGTCGAAATCGCGATGCAGTACACGACCGACTATTCCGAAACCACGTACACGTTCGCCAACAACATCAACACGCACGAAGGCGGCTCGCACTTATCAGGTTTCAAGTCTGCATTGACGCGCACGATCAACAAGTTTGCGGAAAAGCACAAACTCCTCGAGAAAGACATCACGTTGTCGAGCGAAGACGTCCGCGAAGGCTTGACTGCAGTCGTTTCCGTTAAGGTTCCCGAGCCGCAGTTCGAAGGACAAACCAAGACAAAATTAGGCAACAGCGAAGTCAAAGGACTTGTCGATTCCGTTACTAGCGACCAATTGAGCACGTTTTTCGAAGAAAACCCGTCCGCAATCCGCTCGATTGTCGGCAAGTGCATGGAAGCCGCGCACGCACGCGAAGCAGCGCGCAAAGCACGCGAACTGGTCCGCCGCAAAGGAGCGCTCGACACCGGCGTCTTACCCGGCAAGCTCGCAGACTGCTCGTCGAACGAGCCTGAGAAGTGCGAAATGTACTTGGTCGAAGGAGACAGCGCAGGCGGCTCGGCAAAGCAGGGCAGAAACCGCGAATTCCAAGCGATTCTTCCGCTCCGCGGTAAAATCATCAACGTCGAAAAGGCACGACTGGTCAAAGTCCTGCAAAACAACGAAATCGGCTCGATGATCACCGCCATCGGCACCGGCATCGGCGAAGAATTCAACCTCGCCAAGCTGCGCTACCACAAAATCATCATCATGACGGACGCAGACGTCGACGGACACCACATCGCGTGCCTGTTGCTCACGTTCTTCTACCGCCAAATGCAGCAATTGATCCAGAACGGACACGTCTTCCTGGCCCAGCCGCCGCTGTTCCGCGTCGCCAAGGGCAAAAAGGAAGAATACGCGTACACGGAAGAGCAGCGCGACAAGCTCGTCAAGGATTTCGGCGAAGACGGCGTCACCGTGCAGCGTTACAAAGGCCTCGGCGAGATGAACAAGGAACAGCTGTGGGACACCACGATGAATCCCGAGAACCGCACGCTCAAGCAAATCACGATCGAAGACGCAGTCCAGGCAGACCACATCTTCGACGTCCTGATGGGCGAAGAAGTCGAGCCCCGACGCGAATTCATCCAGCAGCACGCCAAGGAAGTCAAGGAACTGGACGTCTGAGCACCACTTTTTTATAGAGCACTTCTCATTTCCAACCTGTGGGGCTGGCTGAACAACTCAATCCTGAAAAGGAAGCATTATGCATCGCCGTTGACAAAAACATCTACGTCTGGGCGTACGACAAGCCCCAGAAGATAGGCGAGGCCAAGCTGCGCATCGGCTCGCTCGCGACCAAAAACACCCGGCTCGTCCACAGCGACGGCACCGGCGTCTATGATTCTCTGGAAAACAGGGTGCTCTATGCGCCCTCGACGCCTGTTTGGAAAATCGCGACTGCTCCTTCGGGCGGGCTGATCGGAACTTCGCATCCGGAATTCGGCGGGCTCTTCGCGATGATAAACGGGCACGAGAAGCAGTTCATCCTCGATGTCGAAACAGGAGAGGAAGTCACGTCACGCCCCGGCACCACGAACTTTCTCGCAGGGCAGCCGTTCCCGATGGATGCAGGCGAATACCTTGCGCAAAACACCATAGGCATGCCCATCCCTGACGCCAGCCTGCACGACACGTTCAAGAATGACATCGTCGTGCATGGCAGATTGTACGGCATCGAGCAGTTCACCGGCGTCGCCGCCACCGACCGAAGCGATGAGCTCTATGTCGCGTTGAACACGTGCGTTGAGCGACGCACGATGTACGAGATGGACCCTGACATCGCGCGGATGCTCAACGAGGAACTGTCTACCGCGACCACCGGCAACGAGCTTTTCGCAAAAAAGCCGCAGCCCATCCGCGTGACCAAAAAGGAGCAGCTCTTCAGCCTCACGTCGCCCGTGTACAAGCACTACCGCGCGATCGCCGAGCTCGGCAATTACTTCGTCAATATGGATTTGAAACCGGAAGGCTTCACCAAAGTATGGAACGAGCTCAACAAGCAGATCGACGAGCTGAGATTTCTCATGCCCAAATCGTTTTTCAAGCTGAAATACCACGACCGCAAGCCCGCGCTCGACCTCCGCGCCGTTCCGTACGCGGACGCGCAGGCGTATTACGCGCCGATGCTCAACGTAATCGACAAGAGTCAGCACGACATGGACATCTTTGCGGAGCCTGAAGAGCGGCACGCGCTCTCGCCGCTCTTCGGCATCATGCTCGGCCGCGTGAGAGAGCAGTGCTTCACCAAATACGGCATCGCGGCCATGTCCAAGTGCAACAACCACCTCGCCATGGGCCTCGGCACCGGCGAACTGGTCCTGAAAGACTTCACCGCTCCTTCCAGCGACCCGTACGTCGTCTGGCATTTCGGCAAGCCCATCGAGGCGATGCTTACCGTCCCGATGGAAGTCTACAATGACGGCATCAAACAGCACGTCGTGAAGCGCATCCAGCAGCGCGCGTACTTCGCCGGCCACGGCAAAGTGTACAAATTCGAGGGCGTGCCGATGCCGATCCGGAAAGCCGTCTGACCCACCATAATCTTTATAAACCCCTCCCTAGACTTTTCCCCTTAGATGGCAAAACAATCCAAAGCCGCAGTGTTGGTCAAGAAGAAGGTCTGGCTGCCCATTATCGCGCCCGGACTGTTCAACAACCAACCGGTTGGGGAAATCTACATCGATGAGCCGCAGAACGCCGTGGGCCGCAAGGTCACGGTCAGCATGATGGCGCTCATCGGCGACCCGCAGCGCCAAAACGTCCACATCACGTTCACGATCACCAAGGCCGAAAACAACCAGCTTCTCACTACTTTGCACGGCTACTCCATCGCGGCTACTGCGGTGCGCAAGATGATGCGACGCGCCCGCGACCGCGTTGACGATTCCTTTGCCTGCAAGACGCAGGACGGCATCGCAGTCCGCATCAAGCCCGTGCTCATCACGCGCGCGCACAGCAAAGGCAGCGTTCTGGCGGCATTGCGCCACCAGCTCCGCCTGACCGTCGTGCGCGGCATCGCCAAGCTCTCGTTCCAAGACCTCATGCGCGACCTGGTCGCGCACAAGTTCCAGCGCGAAATGCAGGACGCATTGAGGAAGATCTACCCGCTCCAAGTCTGCGAATTGCGCGACGCGCACATCGAGACCAACGAAAAGGGACTGAAGAACATCATCACGGCCCCTCCCGCGCCTGTGGCACCTACACCGCCGCCCGCGCAGGAAACGCCTGCCGAACAGCCCGAAGAGCAGCCGACCCAGGACGAACAGCCCGAAGCGGCATAATTCTTTCCGCAGCTTTTTAATCAGCGCGCATACGTTTATTCTATGAGTGAAGACTTTGACCGCGAAGAACGTGATGAACTGCTCGAGACCGCAGTCAGCGAGGCATTTGACGCAGTCATTTTACGCGCGCAGCAGCGCGACGAGGGAGCACGGCAGTTTCTGAAAGACTATCAGAAGTTTTATCTCGCCAAAGGCAAGCGTACGAACGAGCTGCTCGAGCAGCACCAGCTCTGCAAGCGCACCGCGCACTATATCGACGAGACGCTTGCCGCAGACCCGTACGTGCTCAACACGGCAGGCAACCGCTGGAGCACGGGATTGATGATCGCGAGCGCCATCGCCGCGCCCGTTCTCGCCGTGACCAGGAACTTCGCGTACGCAGGAGCGGCGCTTCTCGGCGCAGGAATCATGTACTTCGCGCGCGTCGCCGTCCGCAAAGGGTCTGAAAACGACGCCAAGCGGCTCCAGCTCGCCCTCCCTTCTGTTCCGCAGGAGCTCGCGCCGTACATCAAAGACTCGCGCGACTTCATGGGACAGGAATTATGGGAGTACGGCGCGCTCAGCTACGACGAACTGCAGGCACGCCACGATGAGCGCACGCGGCGCAAGCATCACAAGAAAAGCAAGCACGCGCGCCAGGCCTCTACAAAGGCAGAACCGCCAGTGCAGCCATAAGGTTTAAAAGAGCATTTCTTGTTTATTCTTGTATGATCATCGCACAAGGCGCAGAAGCAGTCCTGCACAAGCAGGAGAATGCTGTTGTTAAGGAACGCGTCGCGAAGAGCTACCGCGTGCCTGCGTTAGATACCAAGCTGCGCAAGTTCAGGACACGCCGCGAAGCGACTATTCTGACTCGCTTGCAAGAAATGAACTTTCCGGCTCCTCGTTTGCACAAGATGGATGACAAAAAGATGGAAGTGACGATGGATTTCATCGACGGCAAGCAGGTCAAGGAAGTCTTGCACTCAAACCCTGTCGCTTTGGGCAAGGAAATCGGCCGGAAGCTCGGCATTCTGCACGCGAACGACATCATCCACGCAGACCTGACCACGTCGAACATGATTTTCGGCTCAGAAGTGCACTTCATCGACTTCGGCCTGAGCTTTGTGTCGCAAAAGCCGGAAGACAAGGCAGTTGATCTGCACCTGCTCGACCGCGCTCTTGAATCCAAGCACCACGATGTCTACGCCGAATGCATCGCCGCGGTCCGCGCAGGCTACGCCGAAGGCAACCCTGACTCCGCAGCAGTCTTCGCCCGCCTCGAAACCGTCGAAAAGCGCGGCAGAAACAAGCAGAAGTAGTTCTCCATCGAAACGCTAATAAGCTCAAGCGTTTGACTGCGTTCTAGATGAAAAAGGGGTTCGTGTTGTTCGCGCTGTTGATTCTTCTTGCCAGCTCGGCGTCCGCGTATACGCTCGCGGATTATCCGCGCGCGCTGTTCGCGCATGGTGCTCCGACGATCGTCGTGGGCAAGACCGACACTGCCTCGGGCATCGCCGCGAATATTATCGCGCTCGACCTCTGGCGCTATGCCGCGATGACGGGCAAGCGGCAGGACGCCAACATCGTCCAGACCGGCACGGGATCGCCGCAACGCGACGAAATCGTCATCGGAACGCCCTGCGGCAATGCGCGCGTCAGAGAATTGATGAATATTCCTTCAGGACAATGCAATCAAGTGCTCACGCGCGGCCAAGGCCAACTCACACTCTATCAAGACGATTACGTCCACCTGCTCGTCACGGGCGGCGACAATGAAGGCGTGCTGAATGCCGCAAAGGTATTGGTGAACGGCAACGCGCGACAGCAATTGAACAGGACGAGCGTTCCTGTCGTGCGCAGGCAGCGCGTCGTGAACCGCGTCGCGCAGGGCGGCTCGTTCCTTTCTATAGGACAAACCATCGGCGCGGCAGGCAATGTCGTCTACGGCTCATCGAACACCATCATCCGCTCAACAACGCTGCCTGAGAAAAAGAACTGCTCAATTATTACAAGAACTCTGACGCGCGGCTCGATGATGCCGCTGCCAAACAGCTGCCCGAGCGACGTTTTCCACGGCGGCTACCCGTCGACGTCGAGAAACATCAACGTGCTCGGCACGTCGATGCACATCAGCTTCCGATAAGTTCTTTGTCTGCGCCCGAAGGCGCCGTTGTCCGAGAATAAGCCTGCTCCTGCTAACGTATGGGGCTGGGAAGCCCGCAACCGAAGTTGAGGGCCTCACAGCACCATCACAATGGGGCTGGGAAGAATCGGACTCCCGTCTCGCCCACCCCAAGGGCGAAGCCTACCACTAGCCGACAGCCCCGTCGGATAAACAAGAAGTTCTTGGCGTCGCTTTAAAGGCTTTCGGTTTCCACGAATGAAACAGAACATGACAAAATTGTCACAGCAGTTTTTTATTCTCCAAGCGCATTATACCTCGTATTGTGACAAAACTGTCACGGAGTAAGAACATGAGAGATATGAAATATGACCGTGCCGCGCTTGAAGAACGCGTTCAGCAGTACGGCAGTACGTATAACGGAATGCGCACGGCATTGGCCAGCGAGCAGATGCCCGAGAGTATCAGGAAATACGCGCCGCAGTACGCGCTTGCGCTGACTGCAGCGCGCGATCTGGACCAGCTTGGCAGAGATGAGCCTTCCGGCAACCAAAGCAAGGTGCTGAATCTGCTCATCGCGGCCGCGCTGGCAGAGACGCCGCTGAAGGACGGACTGTCGCCCGGAAACCCGGTCGGCGATCTGTACCAGCGGCTGACCAAGGGAGATGTGCAGAAGAGCGCACATCCCCATTCTGCTTAATTTATATAAAATATATAATTTATAATAAAAAGCCTTCTCAAAACCATAAGCTTTATATATAACCCATCGTGACCGCCTTTTGATCGATTCTTATCGACACATTGAGTGGAGGAGACATCTATGACAACCGGAACTGCACGCTACATAGCGTCATCGACGACGAACGACATCAAGGCATTGCGCAGCGCGATAATCGAACGCGCGTATCACCTGGCAATGCATAACGCCAACCGGCACTCGCCGGGACAGACCGGCGTGTTCGAACAGATGTACACCCGCGCCATGAGCGCGTTCGACAAGACGACCTACAACGGCACCGAGCGCCACGCAGGAACCATCGTTCCCGCGCAGTTCACGCCGGCAACCGACGCGTACGGCGCAAAGGTCGTCGCGTTCAAGCACCTGCTGCACCGCATCAACAAGGCAGACATCTCGGACGAAGTCCGCGGCCAGCTCGAAATCAGCCTGGACAACACCCCGTCGCCCACGTTCTGGATCAAGGGCGTCCGCGACAAGACCATCCCGTATGTCTCGCTCGAGCTCGCGCTGCGCAAGCACGCGGACGCGCAGGGCACGTACGAGGCAAAGCTGCAGCTCTGGACCAACGACACGTTCGTCAAGGACATCTGCAACGTCGCAGGCGACCGCAAGCGGCCCGTCCTCGTGGCGCGCGCAAAAAACGCTGCATTCGCCGCGTACAGGCATTTGGGAATGACCGGCGACTACAAGTAATGACCATCACAGCAATGACAGCAACCGAGGAACAGCAATGACAGAGACATCATTTTTGGAGCGCAGGGTCAATAGCCTCTTTGACAAGAGCTACGAGCAGGTCCGGAAGATTTTCCGGCCCGCCGTAGTCGTCAATGGAATGCCCCACCAGATTCCCGACCACGCGTTTGACAACTTCAGGCTGGGCAGCTACATCCAGTTCGGCGACCACACGCTCAAGGCAGAGCACGAAACCGCGCAAGCGCAGGTCGCGTTCTACGACCGCCTGCTGGAAGACTTCAGCGCGCTCCCGGACTGGATCCGCAAGCACATGACGCTGCGCTACCGCGCGCCCCAAAACAGCCACCCGCTGAGCATCGCCATCGGCAGGACGCGCGAAAGCGACCAGGACGTCGCGCGGCACAGCATCAGGCTGGCTATCGAGCCCATCGGCGGCATGTACCACACCAAAATCACGCGCGTGGAATACGAAGACAAGCGCCGCCACGAGCTGCCGATGCCCTTGGTGAACGACATCACCGTGCTGAACCGCGACCAGTACGAACTCGCCCGCCAATACCACTACATGCACTTGGGACTGAGCAACCTCTACAAGGCGCGCACGCAGACAACCGCACGGGAGACGCCGCGATGACCGCGACCGCATTTGAACGGGACGCGCGCAGGTTTATCGACGCGTACATGCGCGAGACCACCCTGAAGTTCGGCAAAACCGACGCGAGGATCGACCCGAAGACGAAAGAATACGCATACCGCACGCAGTTCATCAAGACCGTCGTTGACGCGGTCATCGACCAGAAGCTCGGCGGACACATGGCGTTTTCCGCGCGCAGCCATCCTGACTCGCTGGACATCATCATTCAGAGCTCCATCAGCCCGTTCACGAACAATAAGCTCGCGCTGTACGCCAAGCGCGACATCATGGGCTATGAAACGCAGCTGAACCTGTACGTCGGGGACAACGCGATGCCCATCACGCCCGTGATGCGGGTCATGAAAGACCTCATCACCGAGCTTGACGTGCACGTGCTTGTCGCAGACGAACGCACGCGTGACGCTCATTTCTATCTGGGGCTCACCGCGCCGGACCTCAACAAAGTCCAGCGCATCCCGATCGCGGAAGCAGCGGACCCCACGACGCAGGCATACAACCAAGGAACCGAGTAAACCCCTCGTCAGCGCGGCTGACCGGGGCCTTTGCGTGCGGCAAAGGTTTTTATACCCCCTTCTGCCCTGAACAGCCATGTTCCCGCGCGTCAAGGGTGCGAATGATTTCTTTCCCAGCGACTTCGCTGCGCTGGCCAAGATCATCGGACAACTGTCGCTCGCGTGCCAGAAATACGGCTTCAACCAAGTGATGGCGCCCAGCATCGAGACGGTCAAGCTGCTCACGGCAAAGTCCGGCGAAGAAACCAAGAATCAGATGTTCCTTCTCGAGAAGAAAAGCTCCGAGGAGAACGCGCTCAAGTACGACCTCACGGTGCCGATGACGCGCATGTTCGTCAGCAAGCAGCGCGAACTCGCAAAACCCGTCAAATGGTTCTCCGTCGACCGCATGTGGCGCTACGAAGCGCCCCAGCAAGGCCGCGAGCGCGAGTTCTTCCAGATCAGCGTGGAAAGCTTCGGCTCGGACAAGCCCGAAGCAGACGCGGAAATCATCAACCTCTTCATCGACTGCCTTTTGTCGACGGGACTGAAGGACAAGGAATTCGTCCTGAAAGTCAACCACCGCAAGCTCCTCGAAGGCATCCTGCAAGACATCGTTCCGAAGGGCAAGACCGAGGCGGCGATGCGCATCATCGACAAGAGCGCAAAGCTCGAAGAACAGCAGTTCTTCGCCGAAATGGAAAAAGCAGGCATCGACAACACGCGCGCGGCGCGCATCAAGCACGCCACCGACATCAACGGCACGCTCGACGAAGTGGACAAGAAGATCGCCAAGCACTTGGAACTCAATGAACTCGCGCTCGAAGGCTGGAAAAACCTGAAAGCAGCGCTCAGCATGGTCAAGCACAAGAACGTCCGTGTCGACTTGTCCATCGCGCGCGGCCTCGCATACTACACCGGCTGCGTCTTTGAAGCGTTCGACACCGAAGGCGTGTTCCGCGCTTTGGGCGCAGGAGGCAGATATGACCAGCTCGTGCAATTGCTCGGCGGCGAAGCCTGCCCGGCAACCGGATTTGCCATCGGCTACTCGACATTATCGCTCTTACTTCAGCACCACAAGCGCTTCCCGCAGGCAGCGCTCGGCCCGGACTATTCCATCGTCCCGTTAAACGAAGAAATGCTGCCTGAAGCGCTCAAGCTCGCGCACCAGCTCCGCGAGAAATACACCGTCGACATCGACATCATGCGCCGCAAAATCGGCAAGCAGTTCGACTACGCGAACGGCATCGGCGCAAAGAAAGTCATCGTGGTCGGCCCCGAAGAGATCAAGAGCAAGAAGTTCACGGTCAAGGACATGAAGACCGGCAAGGAAGAAAAAAAGAAATTGGCGGAGCTGTAAGCATGCGCGCGTTCTCGCCCGACACGACCAAATTCCTCTTTTTCACGCTCATCGGCATCGGAGTCACGCTGGAAGTGATCGGCGACGTGTACTTCAAGAAGTGGGCGATGGAAAACAAGACCATTCTGCTCATCCTCGGACTGGCAGTCTACTTCGCCGGCTCGGTATTCTGGGCGCTGTCGCTCAAGCTCGAACTTCTGTCCAAAGCCGGCGCGATTTTCACGGTGCTGAACCTTATCGCGGTCGTGCTGATCGGCGCGCTGCTCTTTCAAGAAAATCTCACGCTCACGAACAAAATCGGCATAGCGCTCGGTATCGTGAGCATCATCCTGATCGAGCTGTGATTGCAGCCTAATCCGGTTCCATTGCCACAGTCTGGAAGTAATGCTCCTGGCACATCCAGTGGCTGTCCAGAAGAACATACCCCAGCTGATTACACATATAGCACCGCTCCATACCAAACAGCGCTACGGGAGCCGCGCTTAACTACTTTTATTTAGAAATTATAAGGAATACGCATCATTCCTAACATTTATATGTGAAAGCGTTGTTCTTCACGCCATGGGCAGCGCCAGCGAAGCTGGCTGGCCCATTCGTGAAACTCATGGGCATTGGCAACTTATTGATGCGCGCGCGGCCATTGGTCGGCAAGGAAAAGAACTACGTCGACCAAATCGAGAAAATGCTGCCGCACAAGGACGCAAAAGACGTCGCCAAGTACAAAAAGCAGTTCAAAATCGCGTTCACGGAAGCAAAACTCGGCACGACCATCGCGATGAACCCTCCTTTTGCGCAAATCGTCGCAAAAGACAAGGAATTAACGCAGTTTGCCGAAGAAACCAACAAAAAAATCCGCGACACCGTGCAAAAGCGGCTCTTCGAATCATTCTCCAAAGAAGCCTGGGAAATGCTGCCCACGATCCTCGCGCCGAACATCATCGGCATGGACGAAGTCAAGCAGGCAGCGGCATTGCAGTTGTTCGCCACCGAACCTGTTCACATTTTGCTTCTCGGCGACCCGGGAACCGGCAAGACCGACATTCTCCGCAGCGCGGCGCAATTATCGCCGCACAGCGCATTCGGACTCGGCTCAGGAACGTCAGGCGTCGGCCTTGTCGCCACGGTCAAAGGCAAGGAAGTCATGAAAGGCCTGCTTTCGCAGGCAGACGGCGGGCTGTGCGCCATCGACGAACTCAACCTCATGAAGGACGAATCGCGCGCAGGACTCTACAACGCGATGGAAAAAGGCTTTGTCACGTACAGCAAAGGCGGCATTCACCTGCGCTTCGACGCGCGCGTCAACGTGATTGCCACGGCAAACCCGCGCGGCGACAAGTTCATCGGCGATGATTTGAAAGGCATCAAGAAACAATTGCCGTTTGACTCTGCGCTGTTGACCCGATTCCACCTCGTGTTCATCATCCGCAAGCACGACCTGCAGCAGTTCTCGGACATCAGCCGCAAGCTGGTCAGAAACGAAAAAAAGACCGTTGCCGAAGCAGACAACGTGTTCGCGCGCGAGTACGTCACGTTCGCCAAAGGCCTCAAAGTCAGCTTCCCGCGCGATTTGGAAGACGAAATCGTCTCGTTCGCGGAAAAGCTCAAAAGCAACGAGAAACACTACCTGGTCGAGATCTCGCCCCGCATCGTGGTCGGCCTGATGAACCTCGCCAAGGCGTCTGCGCGCATGGAACTACGCACGTCAGTCACCAAGCAGGACCTGCAGCGCGTCGAAAAGCTCGTTGAGAACAGCCTGAACGCTGCGTAAAGCTTATATATTCTGCAGTATATAGTTCGCCCATGGGTGACTTGGAATATATTCTCATCTGGGACGAAGAAAACGACAAAGAAGTAATCGTCAGACGAGGATTGCTTGACACGGTCGTGGCAACGCTGGACTCCAGCGACCATGACGGCGACAAAGAGAACGAGCTTAATTTCTTCAGCTTCATGGACGCCAACGCAGTGGACGCGACCGTAGACGCGCCGTACGAACTGTTCGACAGGCTCCCCCACCATTACCTCCGTTCAGGCGACCGCGAGGCAGTCGTGGATGGCATTGAAGGATTCTTCCGCAAGGAAGACTGTTACGAGATAGGAATGCCGCACACGATTTACGCATTCTACCCGCACTCAGACTTCGAACAAGATGCTGAAGAGACAGAATCACACTCATCCGATCCTGAAACGCCTGCGGAAGAACCGCGCCCGTCAACGTACGACTATGATGAGCCAGCCCGCGTCGATGAGGACAAGGATGACGATGAAGACGACAAAGAGCAGCCTGTGACAGCACCTACCAAAGAAGCGCCGGAAACCAAGCACACCACGGAGCAGCAAGTCACCGTCAAACGAACCGTCATCGTGAACGGCGTGGAAATGCCTGAAGGATTCGAATTTGAAGAGCCAAGCTTAGGTGACATCCTGCTGGCTTTGCTGGGCATAACAGTCACCACAACGACCACAAGCACACTCCCGAGTCAAGACGATTCCGAAGACGCGCCCCAGCCGATGCCCCTTAATGAACCCGAGCCCGGCTACGCGAGCAGCACGGTCCGCGGCGATGCGCCAAAGACCGAGAAGAAGCTAAGGAAAGCTCCCGCCAAAGCGCTCATCGAGTACGCGCACGACCCCCTGGAAGCAGTGTTCGCCGAGCCCGCAATCCCGCAGAACGACACTGTGATTGATTTTTATGTCTGGCAGTACGCCAAAGCAAACCCCGAAGAAGCGCATGATATCGCGGAAAATATCGTCGCGCGCTCGGTCGCCACAGGACGCCCGTACGAAGCTGCGCTTTACGCGGGACGGCTCCTCCAAGGACACAACCTGAAGAATGAGGAAAGAGCAAGCCTCAGATACAAAATCAGCACGTTCCTGAACGAACACCCGCTGGAACTCATCATCGCGGACCAAAACCGCGCAGAACTGCTGCATTACGTCAAAACGTATTTCTCGCTGAAAGACTGGCGAAGAAAGAAGTAACTACATCCCGAAATCGTTCGGGTTCTCGAGAACAATCCTGCGGTGGTCTTCCAACTGGTTGCTCAGGCAGGAATACACGAATTCCGCCTTTGCTTCGGGCGTTCCGCTCTTGGGCAAGTACATCACCGCGCCCGTATACTTCAACTGCTGGCCGTCCAGCGCTTCGTGCAAGATTTTGGTCCAGTCGCAGGCATACTGCACGTCCGCGCCGAGAATCACGAAATACCTGTTTTCGGGCGCCTGGCGGATAACCCAGTCCTTGCCGACGCGGCTGTTCGTCTCCACCACGACGCGCTTCACGATTTTTCCCAAGTTGGTCTCGTGCAACGGGTGCAACGAACTGACCGCGACAAAACTGATGGCGCGCTTTTGCTGTTCGGCGTTGCGGATTTCTTTTTCCAACCGCTGCTGGATGTCCGTTGATTCCGCGAGATACGCGACAAAAGGTTCTGACGTCATTGTTTTTTCTCCTACACTAATAGTAAAGAGCAACAAGTCTGTCGAAAATGGAAAAAGACCGTAGAAAACGACGACTTATGCCGCGTACTGCAACTGTGGCGCGGGAGCGTATTCGGTGCGCGGCGCGGGCTTTGCAGACGCCACATGCTCGTCCGTGAAGCGCGAGAACTTCACATACTGCTCGATGAGCTCGTTGATAATCGGCTTTGCCTGTGCAGGATTGGCCGCGTACTTCATTGCGTCGACGATCGTCTGGTGCTGCTCCTTGCGGACCCGCGTAGCCCAGTCCACGATAGTCGAGATGTCGCTCATTCGGTCACGCAGGCCCCGTCAACGCAGCCGAACGGGCAGGCGATGACTGTATTTGTCGAATATGCTGTCGCAGTGCAGGAAAACTCCACCAGGCACGGGCCCGTGGGAGACATGCCGCTGCCCGGGTCGCCCTGGCAGATGGTCGTGCAGAAGTCTGCGTTCTTCTGGACGTTCTGATACGCGAGCGTCATGCCCACCGGCACGCCGACCGTCATGCCCTTCGTGGTGAAGTCCATGCCGCGGTCGCTGTCCGAACAAAGCATGCCCTGCATCATGGGCTGGGGCGTGATGGCGAACTGGCGCGACCACTTGGACGAGTCGCCGGTAGGCGAGCTGAGAGAGGTAACAAAGAGCACGCCGACTGCAAGAATGGCGATGGCGCCGAACAATGCGATGGTTCCGGTTGCGGTGCGATTCATTGATTCTCCTCTAAAAATAGGAAGCGAAGAAAAAACAGAAGAAAAAGATGAAAAAAATAAAATCAGATGGTTTCGATTCCGAGGTCGTCGTGGAAGCGCTGCGCCTTGTGCGCAGTGTCCTTCGCGGTCGGCTTGCCCAGGATCCACGGCGATGAGACGCCGGTGATGATGGTCATAACCATGACCTTGCCCTTCATGGCATCGTCCACGCGGGCGCCCCAGATGACGTTCGCGTCCTCGTCCATGGTCTCGGTGACCAACTCGCCGATGCGGTTGATCTCGTCCAACGTCATGTCCGGTCCGCCGACAACCTGAATCAGTGCGCCGGTTGCGCCCTTATAGCTGATGTCCAGAAGCGGGTTCGAAAGCGCGCCTCGCACTGCTTCCTCTACCCTGTTGTTGGTGTCCGAAGAGCCGACGCCGATGGCGGCGACGCCTCCGTTGGTCATGATCGCCTTCACGTCCGCGTAGTCCAGGTTCACCAGGCTCGGGATGGCGATGGTCTCGACAATGCCTTTGATCATCGTCGAAATCAATTCGTTCGCTACCGCAAATGCCTGCTGCACGGGCAGGTTGCCCGCGATCTGTACCAGCCGGTTGTTGTCGATGACGACAACGGTGTCGCTGACGTTCCTGAGCTGCTGCAAACCAAATTCTGCCTTGTCGATTCTTGCTCTTTCAATGTTGAAAGGCATGGTCACGGTGCCGATCACTATCGCGCCCATTTCTTTGGCGACCTGTGCCACGACCGGAGCGGCTCCCGTTCCGGTTCCTCCGCCCATTCCTGCGCAGACAAATACCATGTCCGAGCCGCGGAGCGTCTCCTTGAGCTGAAGCATCGATTCGTGCGCCGCTTCGGCGCCCTTCTGCGGGAATCCGCCGCAGCCGAGGCCGCGGGTCACGTCGCGTCCGATGATGAACTTCTTGTCAGACTCCGTGATGTCCAAGTGCTGCTTGTCGGTGTTGACCGCGAGAACTTCGGCGCCGCGGATGCCCTTCTTGTAGAGCCAGCTGACCATGTTGTTGCCGCCGCCTCCTACGCCGATAACTTTGATGTTCGCCTGGCCGAAATCGGCAGGTTCGTTATTCACTGTTGGTTGCGCCAATGCGCTCTTGACGAGCAAGTCCATGTTCCCTCTCCTCCTCTTTTTGGTCTTTGAATGAAGTTAGTATGAAAAGAAGGACTCTCCAATGTGGGTTTGGGGGGTGGTTGTGAAGAAACAGTGGAGAGCCTCCTTTTGAACGTGAATGGTTCAAGGATGCCGTATCGTCGGGGTACGGTATCACAAATGTCACACTTTTGTATACTAATATCGTACTTGTATATAAATGTTTCTTTTTCACCCCCGAATGCCGACTTCACGATTTTAGTATAGGGAAGCGTAACATTTATATAGTAAGTTCGCTGGCGTTATCACAGAACAGTAGGGGTGGATAGAAGAGACAGTTGGAGAAGCCATGGTAGTCTTATTTGACCGCTTTAACCTGCCGGAAGACGTTTTTGACGTGATTTTCTCCACGAATCAGCAGAAGATCGTGGCCAAGGAACTCATCAAGTACGTCATCGGCAACAACGGCGAGATTACCAAGACAGAAATGTCGATTTTTGCCACGCAATTGCACGACGGCAAGTACGAATGCATTCTCGAAGAGGCGCCGTACAAAGGCAAGCGCGTCAAGCTGTCCTATAACAAGCGACAGTTCTACGACCGCATCCTGACGCCGATGAAGGCCATGGGCATGATCGACTACGACCTGTACAAGAAGACGTACAAGATTTCGACGAAGTTCTCGAACGACCTGATGAAAGTCGGCCTGATGTGGAAGCAGGCATTGCGCAGCATGGGATTTGCGGGCGCGTAGAATTAATCCCGCAACTGCCCGGCCATCGCGAGCGCGCGGCTGATCGCGGCCATCAACGCGTCCTTTGCCTTCTTATTCGGCTTGGTTTCGTATTCGCCTGCCTGTTCCAGTGCCTTCTCGAGGTTTGCGACGACGCCGATAAGCGCGGCGTCAGCGCCGACGACAGTTGCCATGCGCGAAAGAACACGACGCGAGTATAAATTGATTTGTATCCGAGAAACAATGCTTCGCGGAAGAATTCTCAGAACATCACTGTTGCGCGATCAGCTTGGCAATCTCGGGATTCGTGTGCGCGATGCTCAAGAACACTGCGAGCATCGCGAGCCAGAGAACGGTGAACAGCGCGACCGGAATGACATACATCAGGATCGCCTTCTTCTTGGAGACCTTGTGTACTTCCTGCGTGCCGACAATCAGCAATACCAGGCTCCCGATGCTCGCGATAAAGCCGACGAACGGAATCCAGCCGAGCAAGAGCGACGGCGTGGACGCGTACGTCGAGAGCTGATAGGTCTTGGAATAAATCTGCTTTCCTCCGCAGAGACGGATATAGAGGTGCAGGATGCCTGCCCAGACAAAGCTCAAACCCAGCCCGAGCACGTAGCCGAGCGCGAGCGAAAGCACGAGGAACGAAAGCGACGCCTGCGGCGAGAGATTGGCGAACGTGTCGCCCAATCCCGTGCCCTTGATGTGGAACGACGTGCTGATGACCAGGCTCAGCACGAGCTGGACTGCGGAAAGAATCGCGAAATAGCGGAACGCAGGCTTGACGCCTGACTCCTTCAGCGACTTGAAGAACTTGCGCGGCTGCCGCATCACTGCCTTCGCGCGATTGATGATGTCTTGCATGTGTTTTGCGGAAGAGAATCAGTATATAAATTTACCGCGCGCGTCTCAGAGATGAACCGTGCGCCGCTTCAGTGTCTCGACGTCTCGGTCGATGTGCTCGACTTTCGCGACAACGCGCGCCAGTTCAACCGTGACGTTCTTCAATTGCTCCAAGACATTCTGATAAATGCCGAGAATGCCCACAAGAAGACTCGCAATAGGAACGCCATACTCTAGCCACACCGGCGTGTGAATGATCCCCGTCACTTTCAAAATAAGCCACAATGCAAGCACTGACCATGAGACATAGAAAAGCACTTGCCACGGCGAGATGCGCTGCTGCATTTGTTTTACAAAAGCAGAATTCTTTATATGCTTTTCGCAACGTATCGTCGATAAATCCGGAAGAATTCCGATTACAATCCGAACGCGTCGGTGAACTCGCGCAGCTGGCGGTAGTTCGCGAGGAACTTGATGCCCTGGTCCGTCAGGACGAAGTGCGTCTTGCCCTTCTTGTCCATCTCGGTGACCAATGCCTTGATCTTCAATTCGTCCACGTACTGCTTCAGGCGGCCGTGCGACAGGTTGGACTTGTAGAGCAGGTGCGTGGGAAGAATAGCGCCCCCTTTATCCTGGATGGCTTGCAACATGTCATATACGATGTCCATCTTGGTGCGGCGTTCCGTCATCGTTTCTTTACAACCTGCACTTTGATGAGCGCGACCAGCAAAAGGCCGAACGCGACCACGTGCGACAGGTGTCCCAAAATATACCACTTGTGGTAGAGCACGTCGACGATAAACTGGAATTGCGCCACGGCCAGCAGCACGAACGCGATGCAGACCAGGAGCGCGGTAAAGGACTTCTTCTGGAAATAGTTCTTGATGAAGTGGTAGGAGATGAACAGCAGCAAAATCAGCGAGATGGTGTGGAACGTCAACCGCACGGACTGCGACAGGAACAACGATGCCAGCGAGATGATGAACAGCGCAACCAAGGGTGCGCGCTGCGTCGCGCGCAGCATCAGCGCGAAAAACACCACAAGCGACGTGAGCGTGAGGAAGATATAGCCCACATAACTCACGACCAGCACTTCAGGACGGGAATTGATGTTAAGCGCGACAAACAAATCCGCGACGGCGCGGCAAACCATGCCGAGCGCCATGAACGCGAACGCGGTCGCGAACGTGCGGTAGCGCTTGTCCTTGGTGAACCTGAACGCCTTCCAGCTGAACAGCGTGATGAGCGCGAGCGCGAAAAACGCGAAAAACTCAAATCCGCTGTCCACCCCGAAGAACCAATCAGGGCCCGTTACGACAACTCCCAGTGCCATGTGTTACTGGACCGAGACACGCTTTATAAAGGTTATGAACGCCTCGTCTTGACAGACAGTCCCGAGCGCCTCTGCATAATGCATTAATAAACGGTCTTCGCCGGAAGAGGCATGACGAACATCAACCAAGGAGGTGATGCGTATGCAGAAACCATACAGCCTCGAGAACGCCAGGAACGACCTGGAAGTCATCAATTGGCTGCTCAGCGCGGGAGCCATCTCAACGGAGGACGCACGGTACATCGCGAACTACGTTCGCGAGTGTGCTCAGGAACCGCCACGCGGTTCCAGACACATGCGGAATTACGTGCAGAGCCTCAAGGCATGATCAACACCTCAATGACGGAGGCTGCCGCCTCCGCTCATTCTCAACACACCTCTTTCGCAGAGACTTACCCTCTCTGCGTTCAACTCAACACCTCTTTCGCAGCGAGCGCCCACTCGCTGCGTTTTTTGCTCAACAACACCTCCGTATAGTTCAACGAACGGTTGTCCCAACCAACCTCGTTCACTTGACGATGCGCAAGCACCGTCAAGTTCTTCGCCAAGCTCTGCTTGGCGAGATGGGGGCCGCCCTTCGGGGCGGCCTTCACATTCATAACCTTTTTAACGTGCCGAAGGGAAAGGAAGTCACATGAGATGCTTGGTCACCGGCGGAACCGGATTCATCGGCTCGAATCTCGCACTGCAGCTCCAGAAAGACGGCCACGAGGTCGTCATCACCGGCTACCAGGCCGAGCAGAAGCTGCCGGGCTTCACCGGCAAAATCATCTATCCCAGTTTTCTCGGCATCGACTGGAACGCCATCGGAAAAGTCGACGTGGTCTTCCACGAAGCGGCGATCACCGACACGACCATCCTCGACCGCGACGAAATGATGCGGGTCAATCTCGAATCGTCCAAGGAATTGTTCAAGCGCGTGGCGGCGAACGGCTGCAAGCGCATCGTGTACGCGTCCTCGACCGCGGTCTACGGCGACGCGCCGGCGCCGTACAAGGAAGGCGTGACGAAAATGCGCCCGCTGAACCCGTACGGCGAGTCCAAGAAACTGCTCGACGATTTCGCGATCCAGTTCGCCCGCGATCACCCGGACGTCATCGTCGTCGGTTTGCGCTACTGCAATGTCTACGGTCCGCGCGAAGCCCACAAGGGCAAGATGTCCACGATGATTTACCAGCTCGCGCAGCAGATGGCCGAGGGCAACCCGCGCATCTTCAAGCACGGCGAGCAGAAGCGCGACTATATCTACGTCAAGGACGTGGTGCGCGCGAACATCCTCGCGTCGCAGGCGAAGCAGAGCTGCATCGTCAACTGCGGCGGGGGAACGGCGACCACGTTCAACGACATCATCAAGATTCTCAGCGGGCTGCTCGGCGTGCAGCGCACGACCGAGTACATCGACAACCCGTACACGGCGCAGTACCAAAGCTACACCGAATGCGACATGACGCTCGCGAAGGAAAAGATAGGCTTTGTCCCGCAGTACGACATCCGCACCGGCATCAAGGACTATTTCGACAGCGGGTTCCTCGCGCCGAAATAAGTCACCAGTTTTTTAAAGACCGTTCTTCAATCTATCGTCGATGAGTGAAGGCGTCGATAGGCGGACTTTTCTGAAAGCAGGGCTCGCAGGTATTGTGCAGACGCTTGCGGGCAGCGCGCTTCTCGCGCAGGAGCCTTCGCAAGCGAGCCAGACGCTCGCAGCCGCCCTGAAGGACTACGTGCTCGCGCAGTACGACGTCAGGCTCAAGCGCAGCGAGTCCGTCGCCGAGCCCGTCCGCGCCAAACTGTCCGCCGCGCTCGCGCGCGCAGGGCTCGAGACCAAGATCGCAGATCAATTCGACAAGCGCGAAAACCTTTCCACGCTGGAAGCGTATTTCGAGAAGAACAGTCTCCGCTTCGTCGTCCTCATGACCGGCAATGCGGATTTCGGCTACATGCTCCATCGCATCGACTCGACGGAGACGCGCCCCTACACGCTGTTCAACCGCACCAGCGACGTCAAGATCCAGACCGTGCGCGACGAGATCATCCCCAATATCACCACCTATGCGGGCGCGCAAGAGCAGAACGACGCGCCGAACGCGACCCTGGAGGTCGCGGGATTCTGCAGCGCAGAGAGCCCCACCGTCACCATCTTCCCCAACAAATACCGCACCAGCACCAAGTCATTCATCGCGCAGGTGCATCAGCACGACAAGGAAATCGACGAGCAGCTCCGCACCCCTGATTTCCTCGACCAGTACATCGAGAAGCCGTCCGCGTTCGCCAACCGCGCGGTCGCGACGACCACGCAGGATTTCTGGAAATACCTGGGCAGGCAGCTGCTCACGCTCCAATTCAGGGCGGTCGAGAAGCAGTTCCCGGAACAGGAGCCGCTGGTCGCCGCGCTGGCGCAAGGGCACCAGCACGACATCGAGCTGCATGAGGTCATGCACGCGCAGGATTCCGCGGACTGGTCGTTCATGAAGGAGTACTCGCAGGCGATACAGACAGAACTGCACGAGCTTCGCGGCTACCACCTCGAACTGCGCGGCGCGCTGAGCACCATCGCCCACGGCCGCTCAGGATGGGGTTTCGCGTGGCAGACGCGGCTGCTCGGCATGCCCCGCACCCGCGCGTTCCAGCACCACTTCCGCTCGGCAGAGTACATCGTCAAGAAAGCGACCGAATATGTCTCTGCGCATCGCAAGGACTTCCCCGCATTCACTTTCACCGCGCAGGATTACGACATCGCCAAACAATTCCCCAAGCTCACCGACGACCAGATCAAGACGATCGCCACAGATATCTTCACGAAGACCTATCACGGAAAGACGCTCAAAGAATACATCCAGGGCTTCGCTCCTGAGAGAAAATAATCACTCGAACTTGCCCTTGACCTGGTATTTCTGGTTCGTGATCAGGTCGCGGATTTCTCTTTTGTACGCGTTCGCGAGCTTGTTCTGGCGCGAAAAGGCGCGGAACAGCGAGAATGCAGCGTAGCCGATGACGCCGATGCCGAAAACGATTGCAAGGTTGACGTTCATTGGATTGCCTCGAGTATTTTCTTCGTAAGCGTCAAGTCTTTAAAAATGTGTGTGGGCTTTTTTGTCGCCAGCATCTTCCTCGTGTGCTCGCCGGTGAGAACCGCGATCGTTTTCGCCCTGTTCGCGTTGCCCGCCTCGATGTCGCGCACGCTGTCGCCGATGACCCAGACCTGCGAGACCTTGCCCGACTTCTTGATGGCGAGCTTCACCATCGCGGCCCGTGTCGGAGCCATATCGGACGTGACGACCGCGCCGAAGAATTTTCGCAAGCCCGCGTCTTTCAATATCAAATCCGCGACCGGGCCCGAGCTTCCCGTGACGAGCGCGAGCTTATGGCGCGTCTTGAGCGCACCCAGCAGCTTCACCGCGCCGGGAAGCACGTGGCGCTTGACGTTCCGCGCGCACGACAGGAAATTCAGCTCGTACGCGCGTTCTGCTTCCTCGATGTTCATCGCGATGACCTGCGGCGTGACGCCTTCCATCCGCGCGTATTCGGTAATCACGTCCTCCAAACGCTTGCCCGTGTGGTCGATGTTCTTGAAGGACGCATTAATGCCGAAAATGTCCAGCATCGTGGCATGAAACGCCTTCTCGTGCACGGGAAAGACGTTCACCAAGGTCTGGTCGAGGTCGAAAATAACGAGCTTCACGCGCTCTCCGTTCCCAAAAACATATATAAGAGTTTCGCACACGTGCGTGCAGAGGTGGTTTTCATGCCTGAACAAAAAGAGCCCATCAATATCGCGATCAATGACGGCGAGCCGTTCTTCTCCCACGAGATGAGCGTCAACTTCACGCCGACCCAGTTCACGCTGGACTTCAAGTGCATCACGCCCCGCACCGATCCGCGCAGCAAGAAGCCGAGCTTCCTGCTCAAGCACAACGTCGTGCTCATCGAACCCTGGCACGCCAAGATGATCATCGCAGTTCTGAGCAACGTCGTCAAGAAGTACGAGGAAGAATACGGCGCCATCAAGAAGCCCAAGTCCGTCGAAATCGCCGAAAAGAAGCAGAAAAAGGCGATGAAAGCGGTCGAGCACGCGACCGAAACGCCGAGCTATCTCGGCTGATTACCAGTCGAACGCTTCGACAAGGACGAAATACAGGACAACGCCGAAGAGGACGACCAGGAGCGTGATCATCCAGCTGCTCAATCCGGTGATGCCCACAACGGTCGCGCCGCTCAGCGTTCCCTGCAGTGTTTCCCAGAGCCTGTTCAGCATTCCCTTCTGCACGGTCGCAGTAACTTCTACGGTCTGCGCGGGCTCAGGCGCCGGAGCTGGCGCAGGCGTGATTGAAGGAGCATGATTAGGCAGCGGCTGCACCGCAGGCGTTTGGCCGAGCGACTGCGGCAATGCGAGAAGATTGAAGCCGGGCGCGAACTCGTGCGTGGGCGACAATTCCAGCTCGATGCGCGAGACGTAATTGTGCGTGAACGTGACGACCAGGTCGTAGAACGCGTCGTGGTCGAGGTTGTACTTGCGGATTTCTCCAGCGATCAGGCGGTTCGAGTTGCCGGACAACGTGTAGTTCGCGTGGTCGCGCGCAATGTCGATGTTCTCAAGCGGGTACGAGAACCCGTTGTACTCGATGAGCAGGCTGTCGCGGCGTCCGAGCGTCATCAGTTGGGTCTGGCCCTTGGTCAGGTTGAAGATGAAAACGCGACCTACTCCGCCGCCTCCACCGCCACCGCCGCCTCCGCCACCGCCGCCCCCTCCGCCGCCACCACCGCCACCGCCGCCTCCGCCCGAGGACGGCGTGCTTGCCGTGATTGCGCCGGACGAGAACGCGGACATGCCGAAGCTGTCAACGACCGTCAAATTGAACGGGAAGGTTCCCGCAGTAGCATAGGTCTTGGAAATGATTGTCGCGTTGGACGTCGAGCCGTCGCTGAACTGCCAGAGCCAGATGATGCTGTCATTCAATGACGTTCCGATGTTCAAATCAGAGCCGGTGAACGTGAACGTCACCGTGTCGCCGGTGTTGACGGACGCGCCCGGGCTCAGCGAGAACGTGGCCGTGGGCGGAATCTCGACAAACTGCGACAGGTTGGCAGGAGCGGTCACGTTGAACGTGACATTGCCCGTCACGACCGTCACATTGCCGCCCAGCAGGATATTGTTGTCAATCGAGACATTCGTGCCGTTGACATTGTTCAGGTTGCTGCCGCCCGTGATGTTGGAATTGTTGAAGTTGCTGTTGATGAGCGTGCTGTTCGCGACGATGCTGTTGTCCAGCACCGTGTTGTTCTTGATCGTGCACTGCCCGAGCTTGCTCTTGGTGATGCGCGACTGGTTGACGACGCAGCGGTAGACGCTCGAGTAGTCGATGTTGCTCAAATCAATCGTGGAAAGCGAGACATTCGAGAACGTGATGTTGGAGTCAAACGTCGTGCTCGCGGAAATATTGCTGCCCGTCAGGTCCGCGGGGTCCACGATGCTGTTCGCGAACGCGCAATTGCTCGCGATGATGTTCTTGACCGTGGAATTGACGACCGTGCAGTTGCTGAGCGCGCTGTTGTTGATGAGCGAGCCGTTGACGGTGACGTTCTGCAATTGGCTGTTCACGACGCGGTCAAAGTACAGGATCGAGTTCGCGATGCTGCTGCTCGGCGTGACGTTCACGAAGCGCAGCACGCTCACCTGGACCAATGCCGAGCCGATGCTGGAGTTCTCGATGATGTTCGAGACATTGTAGACAACCTGCGCGTTCGTCGACGTCGTGTCGTTCACGCAGCCGACAAAGACCGAGTGCAGGCCGATCGGCTCAAGGCCGAAGACAAAGCCGCTGTGCGTCGTCAATGCGCCGCTGAACGCGTTCGTCATGGACGGGTACGCGACATTTGCCGGCGACCACGCGCAGGACGCGTTCAGGTTCGTGTTGAACGCGAGCGTCGTATAACTTGTGTTGAGGATTGCGCCGTCAGGCGGCGTGAAGTTGAACTTTGCGAGTGCCGCGCCGACAATCACGAAGTGCGTCTCGCTTGACGACGTGATGTTGACGCCGCCGTTCGTGAAGTTGACTTCAATCTGATACAAGCCGGGAGCGCCGAAGAACGTCAGGTTGCTTCGGGGAGCAGTGCCGTTATTGATGAGCGTGCCGTTCACGTACAACGCGACAATACCCGCGCCGGGCGCGAGCAACTGTCCGGTGATGTTCACCGTGCTGTTCTCAGGAACGACCAAGTCGCCGTCCGTGCCGTTCAACAGCAGGTTGACAGATGACGGGATCGGGCTCACCGTCACAAAAGTCGTGACAGGAGCAGGAGCGGAATAGTTCTCGGTCGCGGCTGCGACGCACGTGTAATTATACAAGCCGACCGGCAATGCGAGCGTGTCCGGGTTCGCGGCCGCGATGCCATCGCGGAGCAGGGCAGGATTCACCTGATTGGTCGCGACAACGCACGAAGCAGTGGTCGGCGTTCCGACACTGACCGAGGTTGCGGGCGTTACTGACAAGTTGAGCGTGGGCATTGCCTTGGAAATCATCACGATGGTCGTGATGGGCGCCGCAGCAGTGTAGTTCTGCGTGGGCAGCGAGAGGCACGTGTAATTATACCAGGCCGCTGCAAGCTCTGCCGTGCTCGGGTTCGCGATTGCGGTGCCGTTGCGGAACAAGAGCGCGGTCGACTGCGGCGTGGAAACATTGCAGCTTGACGTGATGTTCAGCGGATACACGCCGCTGGAGATGGGCGTGATTGCCATGCTGACGCTCGGCGTGGCGGCAGTGATGCTGAAGTTGAACGCGATCGTGGTGTTGACATTGTTGCGCGTGTCGTTCGCGACCCACTTGTACGTGTAGTTGCCGACCGCCAAGTTGGTGACGTTCGCGGCAAAGTTTACCGCAGACGTGTTGATGGTCGTGACATTGGTGCTGTTGAATTCGAGCACTGCGCGGTTCATCGCGATGTTGTCCGCCCACGTGCTGAAGAACTGGAACACGATGCCCGGCATGTACGTGAACGGCAATGCCTGAGCAACGCTCTGCGCCGCGAGGAACGGCGCCTGCATATCGATGACTTCAATCATGTGCGAGTCCAGCGACGGCGTGTAGTTCTGGTTGCCGGCGAAGACCGCGGTGATGTTGAATAATCCGACCGTGTTGATGCTGTAGTTGAACGTGACATTCAGCGGCGAACTGCCGCTTGCCGTGACGATAAGGTTCTGCAGGAACGTGATGAACTGGTTGAGCGGGATGCCCAATGCCGCGAACACCGGAATTCCCGAGCCGGACGCGATGGTGATATTGCCTGCGGTGCCGTTCAGCGTCAAGTTGATGCTGGAATTTGCGCGCAGGACTGTGAAATTCTGCGCAAGGCTCGTGTTCGTGTTGCCGAAGATGTCGCGGAACGTCCACGTGTACACATAATTGCCCGCTGCAAGGTTATTGATGCTGATATTGAAGAACGTGTCGCTAATGTTCGTGCCGTTGACATACTGGATGCCGTTGAACGTGAGGAAGACCGAGCTGATGTTGCTCAAATCCGTGACATTAATCGCGAAGCTGTAGTTCGCGCTGTCGTTGAACAGCGCAGGGTCCGCCGGCTCGATGAGCGACACGATGACCGGCGCAGTAATATCCGTGATGCTCAGGTTGAATTCGCTGTCGGAGCAGTTGTTTGCCGCCCCGGAATTGTCGCACACGGTCGCGTTGATGCTAAAATTGCCGAACGTGAACGGCGTGAAGTTGATGAGGCCGGTGCTCGCGTTGATTGCGAACAAGGAACTGTTCGTGAAGAACGTGAAATTGGTCGGAACGTCGACATCGGTCGCGTTGAGGTCGTACGTGAACAGCTGGCCGGTGTGCGCGAGCTGGTTCTTGAGCGCGGGCAGGAAGAACGGCACGTCGTTCACGGGCGTGACATTCACCTGCGTCGTGACGTTCGTGCTGTTCAAGCTGTCGGAAACGATAATCGTGATGTTGAAGACGCCCGTATAATTATTGGTGGAGCTGATATTCAGAATGGTCTGGTTGGCGCTGATGTTCTGCGCGCGCACCGTGACATTCGCGTTCGGATTGAGGAACGAATAGCTGAGGTTCTTCGGGCCGTCGATGTCTCGGAAGTAATCGCTCAGGTTGAGCAGGTCGAAGTACGAATCTTCGGCGAACGTGATGTTCGGGAACGTGACATTGCTGAACGGCAGGTCGTTCACGGCGATGACCGTGACCTTGATGATTTTTGTGTCGGAGAGCTGGCCGTCGGAGACAGACAAGTTCAGCAAAGACGTGCCGGAGCTGTTTGCCGCGGTCACGTTGCAGTTAAGCGAGTTGTTGAAGCCGATCGAGCATAGCACGAGCGTCGCGTTCGTCTGGTTCAGAATGGAATAGCTCAGGTTGTCCGACAAGGTCTCGTTGTCCTTCGCGTACGCGGACAGATTGCTCAGGTTGCCGTTGAAGCCGGAGTCTTCGTAGACGCTGATGTTCGGAGGAACAATGACCCACTTGGGCGGCGTGTTCGGGCCGAGGAAGGTGACATTGAGCGTCGGAGACGTCACGACATTGCCGTCCAGGTCGACCGCGACCGCGTAATAGCTGTGATTCTGGCGCGTGATGTACGAGAACGGCTTGGCGAACGTGCACGGCGTCAAGCTGAAGCAGTCGTGCGTCTCGTCCAGCGCGCCGTCTTGGTAAAGATAGATGTTCTTGATGCCCGCATTGTCCAGCACGTCAATCGCGACCGACGTCAGCAGGACCGTGGTGTTCACGGTCGTACTCGGGCTTGCGGTAAAGGAAAGCGACGGAGGAACGTCAACGGCGGCAACGGTTGCGGTGGCTAGGAGCAATGCCAGCGCAAACAAAAGGTAATTCTTCATTTGCTCCACAAGTCCCAGGCCAGCAACCCGCGGCGGTCTTTCTTACCCTGGCCGGGCAGGTCTTCCTGCTCGCCGATGATCGCAAAGCGCCAGTCCTTCTTGAACGGGAACGCCATCAGCTCGACGCCTTCGCGCTTCGAGACCGCATCTTCGGCGCGGTAGACACGTGCCCCCACGGTCACGTCCTTAAACAACGGCGCAAGGAGGGTGACGTCCCAATTATATACTGTTCGTTTTTGGCCCGCGTCGTTTGCGCGCGCCGCTCCTGCAGTCGCCGCAATCTGCCACGCCTGCTTGTCCGCAAGCCAGCGGAGCAAGTCATTGTGGCGGAATTCCAAATAGTTCTGCAGCAGGGCGCGGTCCATGCGCTTGTCCAGGTCAAGCTCTGACTGAACCATGCCGATGTCGAACTCGGAAACGTACGGCACTGCGCCGTCGTGCTTGCCGAGCAGGAGCGTGAACGCGCCGCGCGGGTCATTGTGATAGCTGAAGCGCGCGCTGGCAAGCACGAGCTTGCCGAGGTCTGCGGTTCCGATAATGCCGTAGTCGCCGCGCGTCAGCTTTTCGCCCGAATCGCTCTGCAAGCCCTGGCCGACAATCACGTGCAAGGCCTTCTTTTGGCTGTCGGAGAGGTAGTGCAGCCACAAATCCGCGCGGTACAGGTCGATCGTGCGCTTGAAGTCAGGCATGTCGGTCTCTTCGAGCGTGAGCTGGATGCCGCCCCTGACTTCATCGCTGAACTTGGACGAGAATCCTGCCTGCGCGCCGCGCGTGGTGTTCATGAAATGCTGGCTGTTGCGGATGACGTCGTTGTAGCTGCCCGCCGGGTCGAACTTGTTGATGACATTCAGCAGCGTTTCGGCGTCAACGTCGATCTTTTCCTGCGATTGGTACAGGTGCGCGCTGATTCCGTAGTCGTCGATGTCGATGTCGCCGCCGAGCGAGAAGCGCGTGCGGCCGGTCTGCTGCTTGACGCTCGTATTCGTGGTAATCCTGAAGTTCGGGTCGTCCGTGAGGCTGCTGCTTGACGAGCGGTCGGCCGCGTCCTCGCGCGAAAAGCTCGCGTCGACGCGCAACGGAAGGCCTGCAAGCCAATTAAAGTCCGCGGCAGCATAGCCGCCGAAGCGCTTGTCCGTGACGCTGTCCGCGCCCGTCTTGAAATTGTTCCGGTCGAAATCCGCCATCGCCTCAATGCCTTCGAGGCGGCCGTACGCGGAAGCCTGACGCGCGTCGGGTCCGGCGGCGCCTCTGAGCGAGAGCAGGTTGTTCTGGTACGGGCCCAGCGGCTTCGGCTCGGCAGGAACCGTGTCCTGCGGCTTCGGCTCGGGCTTGACTTCGGGCTGCGAAGGATTTTGATCGGGCTTGGGCTCCGGCTTCGGTTCCGGAGTCGGTTCGGGTTTGACGTCGGGCTTCGGCTCGGGCTTCACGTCAGGCTTGGGCTCAGGAGTCGGTTCGGGTTTCGGCTCCGGCTTGGGTTCCGGCTTCGGCGCAGGCTGCTGCGGCGTGACATAAGGCCTACCCGCGTCATAATTGGCGATAATCATCCTCAATTCCGACGTTTGCAAGTCGTCAAGGTCCTTGGCGAGCTTGCCGTACTTGGTGACTGCAACATAGTCGTTGAGCATGACCATGTGCTCGCTATACCGCTTGGATTCAGAATCGGTCGTTTTCGCAGCCTTGTCGGCGAGCTTGTAGTTTTTCAACGACTCCAAGAACGCGTTGATTTTGTCGTCCTGCTTTTCCGCAGTCTTTCCCTTGTTGTAGAACTCGAACGCCTTGTGTTCCAAGTCTTCTTCCTTGAGAACTTCCTGCTTTGGCGCTTCGGCCTTCGGTTCCTGCGCGGGCTTCGCATCTTGTGGGGATGCTGCTTCCTGCGCAGTAACACGAGAATCGAGAGACGGTTTGGGGGCGTCCTGCGCGTACGCAGTAGCGGAAACACCGAAATAGAGGAGCGCGGCGGCTGCCGCGTCGAGCAATGGGCGATACCAAGAACTCTTTGAACGTGATTGCTTACTGCTCTCCGTGTAATTCACGCAACATCCCCCACGGAAAGCGGTCACCCTGCAGCTCTTTATAAAGTTTCGGAAATGTCAGCACTCGCAAGGAGTAGCGAAAGTAGCGTCTGCAGAATCTAATATTCCTCTTCCGCCCACGCCGGCTCGCCGCCGTCGCCGCCCGAGTCCTCGTCGACGTCTTCCTCCTCGTCCTTGACGCTGAACTCCTTCAAGTCCTCTTCGTCGAAGAACGCGTCCTTCTTTTCCTTGGTAGGCTCTTCCTCGATTTCCGCCACTTCTTTTTCGAGCGGAGGAAGCGTCGCGTCCTTTGCCTCTTGGTCCTTGGGAGGCAGAGCCTTCTGAGAAACGTGATGCTTGGGCTTTGCCTTTGCCTTGCTCGCCTTCTTTTTCGCCATGAACAACACCGTTTAGTGCGCCGTTTAGTGCGCTCGACCGAGATTGTTGTGCGCGTCCTTGCTGGGGCGGATGTTTTCTGCACCCTTGCCCTTGTGCCTGAGTCCGCGGATCTTACGACCTGCAGAGGTCCTTCCGCGATAGACGCGGCCGCGCTGCACCGGATTCGTCATCCAGGAAATGCGCTTGTCGGCGCGCACGGCGGGGTGCGCGCGGTCGACGAAGATGACCTCATACCAGTAATGCTTGCTGTCTCCGCCAACGTAATACGAGTTAAGAACTTCACAATTCGGGAAATGCTTGTTCGCGCGCTCCTCGGCGATAAGCCTGTAATTCTTCGTGAGAATCATGGTGGTACGGAAGTTGGTCGAGTGCCTTCCACCGTCGAAGTCGGGACGCTTGTGGCCGCCTGCTGCGACGCGCTGGCGCACGACAAAGATGCCCTGCTTGGCGCGGAAGCCGAGCGAGCGTGCGCGGTCGATGCGCGTCGGGTGCTCGAGCCGGAGGGTCGCGGGCTCGCGACGCCAAGCCATCAAGTGCTCGCGCCAGACAGGCCCGAGGTTCTCTTTAGGCTGTTTCCATAACTCGCCGAGATAGGTTTGCATCCCCATAACGCCGAGAAAACCGCGACACCTTTAAAAAGCTTGCGCTCTTTGTTCAGGATGTGAAATACGCGATTCTGGCGCTCGCAATCATGGTTTTTCTCGCGGCGTGCCAGCAGCCCGCGCAAATGCCCGCAGCGCAGCCCGCGGCCAATGCGACCCCGCAGATCGAGCAGAACGCGACCGTTCCCGCCGAACCGACCCCGATTGCAGAGACACAGCCTGCCGCCTCTGCGCCCGAACCTGCCGTGCAGCCGTTTGCCAAAGTGAATTCGACCCTGCAGGCCTGCCTCCAGCTCGAGCAGCACCTGAACGACACCATCGATGACGCGCGGACCACGGTGAACCGCAGGAAGAAAGCGTATGACCACGCCGTGAACGACTACGACGCCGCGCTCGACGCACCCATTCCCGACGAGGCCAGGAAAGCGCAATTGCGCGACGCGCAGGACACGACCGAGGACGCCTACAACGACGCGAAAGACAATTATGACGACGCGGTCAAGAAGCGCGCCAAAGCAAGGCAGCAGTGCGGGCTGCCGGACGAATAGTTTAAATAGCGTCTTTGCGCCGAGTTCTCAAAAAGAGGATACTATGAATAGGCAACGCCGGCAGCTGATTGACTTTGCGCAGCATGCCGCAGGGCTGGACAATGCCGCCAAGCTCAAGCTCATCCTGTTCGCCGCAGGCGTCAAGCCCGCGACGTTCTTCGCGCTCCGCGTCAGCCCGCAGAACCTTGACGAGAAACAGCACCTTGAACGGCATTTGAAAGCGTGCAAGCTCCCCTTCATTGCCGGCAAAGCGCGCGGCTATGAAGAGATTGTCGGCATCAAAGGCGATACGGTGCAGTGGAAGATGCGCGGCACGTGGTATGGCTACGACGTGTTCGCCGACCGCGCCCAAGTCGCGCAGTTCAAGAAATATCTCTCGCTCGTGCAGCGCAAGAAGCACGCAGATGCAGACCGCGTCGGCGGAACGCTCTATGATTACGCGCCCTGCTGCGTGGAACACTACATCAAAGAGCACAACGTCGCGTTCCTGCGCAAGAACTATTCATACTTCTCGTACTACAAGCACCTGCACGACGCCGAGCGCGCGTTTCCGCTGCTGATGCACACCGCGTGCTCGACGAAATGCGCCGCGAGCAAGAAGATGAACGCGGCCTATGCCGCGACGCTCAAGAAGTACGCGCCCGCGTTCTGGAAAACGTTCTCTGCCGCGCGGAAATACGCAGTGGACGTCGTCGTCGACTCCGAGTCCGAGCTGAATGAAGACTTTGCCTACGGCATCGCCAGCAGCAAGCCGGTCTTCGCGAAGAAAGACGGCCACGAATTCGCGCTCCTGACGCTCAAGCCGGTCGAAGGCCACTATTACTTATACAGTTATCTCACCCGGCTCGCGCTCAAGCGCGGCACCGTGTTCACGGCGCGCGTCACGATGCAGTACAACCACGCAGACATCGCGCTCGGCAAGCCCAAGCGCGCCATCAAGAACCTGCACCACGAACGGCATTTCACGCTTCTATGAGCTTCAGCTTCAACGATCTCGCGGCGGCGTATGAACAGCTGGAAAACACCAGCTCGGACAACGAGCTGCGCCGCATTCTCTCGTCCGTGTTCAAGCGCGTCTCCAAGAATGAAATCGACAAGGTCGCGTACCTGACGCTCGGCAGGATTGCGAGCAATTACGCAGACGTCAACCTCGGCATGGCCGCGAAGATGGTGATGAAAGCGGTCGCGGTAGCGGCGAATGCGGACGAGCACGACGTCATCCGCCTGTACAAGAAGCTCGGCGACATCGGCGCGGTCGCGGAAGAGCTCGTCGGCAGGAAGCGCAAACAGCTCACGGTCAACGACGTCTTCACGACACTGCACAAGATCGCGGCGGCTTCCGGAGGTGGAAGCCAGGACGAAAAGATCCAACTCCTCGCGAAGTTGCTGCAGAACGCCTCTGCGCGGGAAGCGCGCTACCTCGCGCGCATCGTGCAGGGAAGTCTTCGGCTGGGCGTCGGCGACAAGACCGTCCTCGACGCGCTGTGTGTCGCGTACACCGGCTCCAAAGAAGGCAAGCGCGAAGTCGAGCACGCATACACCATCGCGCCCGATGTCGGCGTGATCGCGAAAACACTCGCGACCCGCGGAATCACCGGAATCCGCAGGATTGGCATCGTGCTCGGCGTGCCCATCCAAATGATGCTGTGCCAGCGCGTCAAGGACTTGCAGGAAGTTCCTGCGAAAATGGGCGTTCCGTTCGCGGTCGAGCAGAAGTACGACGGCGAGCGCGTCCAGGCGCACAAGCGCGGAAACGTCATCACGCTGTATTCGCGGCGTTTGGAGAACATCACCGCCCAATTCCCCGACGTCGTCGCGGCGATACGCGCGCAAATCAAGGCGACAAACGCAGTCATCGAAGGCGAAGTCGTGCCCATCGACAAAAAAGGCGACATTTTGCCGTTCCAAATCCTGATGTCGCGCAGGCGAAAGCACGGCATCGAGGAATACGCCAAGCGCATCCCGATCCGCTGGCTTGTGTTCGACATCCTCTATTACCAAAACACGTCGCTTATCCACGACCCGTACCCGAAACGGTACGCGCTGCTGCAGAAAACCGTCAAGCCAGGCAAGGTCATCCAGCCTGCCGCGCGCACCGTCTGTTCCACGCCTGACTGCGCAGACGATTTCTTCAACGACATCGTCCAGCAGGGCGGCGAAGGCATCGTCATCAAGAGCTTGCGGCCAAATGCAACCTATCAGGCAGGCATGCGCGGCTGGAACTGGGTCAAGTGGAAGCCCGAATACGTCAAAGGCCTCCGCGACACGTTCGACTTGGTCGTTGTCGGCGCCTATCAGGGACGCGGCAGGCGCGCAGGAACGTACGGCGCATTGCTGTGCGCGGCGTATAATGATACCGCAGACCGCTACGAGACATTCTGCAAGCTCGGCACGGGATTCAATGACAAAACCTTGTTTGAACTGCCGGGCAAGCTCAAACGGTACAAAATCGCGCACAAGCACGCGCTCGTGCAGGTCACCAAGGCAATGACGCCCGACGTCTGGTTTACGCCTTCGCTCGTGGTTGAAGTCGGCGGCGCGGAAATCACCAAGTCTCCGAATCACACGTGCGGCTATGCCTTGCGCTTCCCGCGATTTTTGCGGTTCCGCGCCGAGAAAGACGCCGAACAGGCAACGACGGTCAAGGAAGTGCTGAAGATGGCCAAGAAGCGCTGATTATTTCTTGCAGTGATAGACGAACGCAGGCGGCACGTTCAACGGCGTGAAGCCCAGCTTGACTTCGGAGAAGTGCCGTTCGAGCACTGCTTTGCTCTTGAGCCCGTACTGGAACTGAATGTACTGCCCGCCGGGCTTCAATGATTTCTTGACCTCCGCGAGAATCTTGTTGACCGTCTTGTCCGGGAAGGTCATCAACGGCAATGCGGAGATAATGACGTCTGCCCGGCGCACGTGCATGCTCAACTGCTCGGCAGGCTTGTCCAGGACGCGCACGCCGTCCTGCTCGAGCGCCTGCAACCGCGGAAGGAACGTGGGATTGATCTCGAACACGTGCAGTTCGGCGTCGCGATGCATGCGCTTGATGATTTCTTTCGTGAAAACACCGGTGCCTGCTCCGAGCTCGACAATCGTGCGCGCTTTCGAGAAGTCGACCGGCTTGAGCATCTTTGCCGCGAGGAACCGCGAGCTGGGCGCGACTGCGCCGATCACTTGCGGCTTGCGGAGATACTCCAGCAAAAAGCTCATACGGGTGGTGAACGAAGCATTTTTAAATACGTTTCTGTTTTGCAGCGCTATGAAGAACGTGTGGGCAGGCATCGGCATCGCCGCAGTCGTCATTCTCGCAGTCGGCGCCTATTGGCTCTTCTCTGTTCCCGGCGTTTCCGCGGCAGTGCTCTATGTCGAGAACGGCACGGTCGCCGTCGACACCGGCCACGGCTGGGTCGCGGGAACCGACGAAATGGAGCTGCCGGTCGGCGCGAAAGTGCGCACCAATCCCGATTCCACCGCATCCGTCATCCTGCTGGAAGGCGAAGTCGTGCACCTCGAGCCCAGCACGGAAATCAGCATCGACAAAGTCACGTCAGACACCATCCACGTCACGCAGGACTACGGCGAGACCTGGAACAAAGTCACCAAGATCAGCGGCATCTCCACGTTTGAAGTCGAAACGCCCACCACGGTCGCGACCGTGCGCGGCACCGAGTTCTTCGTGACCGCAAACGCGGACGAGGACGACGTCGCGGTCAGCGAAGGCACCGTGGACGTCGCGCTCACCAATGCCAGCGAGGCCAAGGAAGAAATCGGCCCGATGAGCAAGATGAGCTTCAAGAAGAAAAACAAGCAAATCATCAAGTCCGCGTTCGACGACCAGGCGAAAATCAACAAGTTCCAAGCAAAGTACGTCAAGCACCTCCAGCACATGCGCGCACAGGAGCTCCGCAAGCAGAGCAGGGTCGTCGGCATGGCCAAGCGCATGACCGGCACGACCGACGCGCAGATCAAGCAGCACCTGGAAGAGCTTGACGACGGCGCCAAGGACCTCGACGCAGAATACAAGCAAGTTCCGGGCATGCTCAAGGCCAAGGCAGAACGCACGTACAAGCTCACCCAAGCCATCCGCAAGGCAAAGATGAAGAAGCCATGAGCAGACCTGTTCTTCCCTTTTTTCTGATTGCGCTCGGCGTGAGCGCCCTGCTTATCGTGATGGCCCAGCAAGGCGTGCTCGGCGTCTGGCAGCACCGCTTTTCCGACGCGCTGTATGGCGGCGCGCAGCCGCTGGACAACATCGCAATCATCACCATCGACGACCGCAGCATCCAGGAGGTCGGCAGGTGGCCGTGGAGCAGGCAGGAATACGTCTCGCTGCTGCGGCAATTGAACCAGAGCAAGATCATCGCGTTCGATGTCGCGTTCTTCGAACAGGGAACTCC
>Ga0334722_10000931_pt1 | contig 39485 bp, 32 predicted proteins | sample C3_bottom_MG_FD_207210 | JGI IMG/M metagenome (GOLD analysis project Ga0334722, IMG submission 207210) | Sediment microbial communities from Yellowstone Lake, YNP, Wyoming, USA - C3_bottom | ecosystem: Environmental > Aquatic > Freshwater > Lake > Sediment | place: USA: Wyoming | collected...
CCGATCAGGACGATCTGGAGGAGCTTGCGCTTCTCCGTTTCCAGGTTGGAGAGAAGACGGACCTGCTCCAGAAGCCCCGGGGGCAGGTTCTGCGCCTCGTCCACGATCAGGACGGGACGCTTCCCCGTTTCCGCCTCCGCGAGGAGGAAGCGGTTGAGCGCGTCCAGGATATCCTTCTTGGTGCCCGGCGGCGCCACCCCGCCGAAATCCTCCAGCACCGCCCGGATCAGCTCCTTCTCGGTCAGCAGCGGGTTCACGATCAGGGAGGTGGTGAAGAGGTCCGAGAGCCGCGAGAGGAGCGCGCGGCACACGGTCGTTTTCCCGACGCCGATGTCCCCCGTGACCACGATAAACCCCTCGCCGCTCGTAAGACCGTAGAGGAGATGGTCCAGCGCCTTCTGGTGGCTCTCCGACAGGAAAAGGAACTCCGGGTCGGGGGTCAGGGAGAACGGCTTCTCCTTCAGGTCGAAGTAGGATTCGTACATGTCAGTCCCAGGGCGTAAGCCCTTTGAGCTCCCCTTCCGTGCCGTACACCCACGGTTTTCCTCCCACGTGGTATCCCCGATCGGAGCGATAAAGCCTCTCCTGCTCCTTGCCCGCAATTTCCGCCGCGTTGCCCTCCGAAAGGATCCTCGGCGTGATGAGGATGACCAGCTCCGTCTTTTTCTTCTTATGATCCGTGTTCCGGAAGAGGGCTCCCAGGAACGGGATGTCGCCCAACAGCGGAACGCTCTTGACGATCTCCTGCGTCCGCTCCTGCATCAACCCTCCGATGAATACGGTTTCCCCGTCCGGGACGGTCACCATCGTGTTCGTCTCCCGGACGTCGACGATCGGCGCGGTGTTCCCGTCGGGAGCCGAAGCCGAGCCCACCTTCTCGGTGATGGAGGGATGGATGGCGAGCATGATCTTCCCGTCCCGCCCGATCTGCGGCGTTACGCTCAGGATGATCCCCACCGTGATCGTGTCGGGCGTAAAGGTCACGAAGGCCGCGGAAGTCGTCGTCGCCGGGGTGACCACCGCCCGGAAGAAGACGTCCTGCCTGCCGATCCGGATGATCGCCTTCTGGTTGTTCAACGTCGACACCTTCGGAGCGGAAAGCACGTTGATCTGCCCCTGCTGGGCGAGCGCATCGATGACCGCGTTGAACTTCCCGCCGGCGACCCCGACCTGGAAGGAGGTGGTCCCGGCGGAGAGGCTCTGGATGGCGGTGGCGCCGCCCGAGAGGTTTCCCCTGAGGGAAAGCGAAGTCAGGTCCGGCAGCGCGGTCCAGTTGATCCCGTACTGCGTCTCGTCGTCAAGGGTGACTTCGAGGATTTTCGTCTCGATCATCACGCCGTTCCGCATCCGCGATTCGAGCAACTTCAGATAATCGCCGACCCGATCGAGGTTTGCGGGGTAGTCGGTGACGGCCAGCGTCCCCGCCGCCCGGTTCACCACCGCCTTGGCGTCTCCCCCCGACAGAAACGACTGCACTTCGTCCAGGATCCCCGCCCACATGTCGAACTTCTCGTCGGTGCTGATCGTGTTGCGGCTCTGGCTCTCCCCGCCGCCGCCGCTCCCGCCCGCGGTGGCGGCGCTGCCCCCGCTCGTGGACGTGCCTCCCCCCGTCGAAGTCGATGCCGTGAGGGACCCCATCCCGAGCCTCGCAGTCAGCAGATAGTCCATCCGGAAGATCCGCGTCAACCGTTTCTCCGGAAGGACACGGACCGTCTTCCCGCTGAACTCCACCTTGCAGCCCAACAGCCCGCACACCTCCTCCATGATCTCGGGGGCGGTGGCCTCCTTGATGTCCATGGTCACCGTGCCGGAGACTTCCGGTGAGAGGACGAGGTTGAAGTCGTTCTCCTTCGCCAGGGAGAGGAACAGCTCCCTCGCATCGGCTCCCGCCATCACCAGGGTGTACCGGCGAGCCGCCTTGCGGAACTCTTCGGGGGACTGCTTCGCCCCCTCCGCCGCTTCCAGGGGCGCATCCGGGAGAGGCTGGCCGGTGCGGCCGAAGCGATGAAGCGAATCGCCCCGTGCGGGAGCAGGAGCCTCCCGCGCAGCCGACACCTTGGGCGGCGGTTCCTTCCGGACCGCCTGGGGCTTCGCGCACCCCCATCCCGTCATGCCGAACCCAACGCAGGCCACGGCGAACATCCCTATCGGCAGCCTGCCCCGCAGAGCGAGCAACGTTCTCACCGGTCTCCTCCTCTGCCCTTGCCGCCCGTAGGCGCGGGCTTGAAAAGCTCCACCACGCGGACCTCCTTCCCCTTGCGCAACGAGACGCTGTAGGGGTCCACCCGTTCCACCGTCCACTCCCCGATCGTTTCTCCGCGCGGCACGAGGCGGCTGCCGAAGATGGCGATCCCCGAATTTCCCGAGATCACCGTACCCCGCAGTCCCGACGGGACTTCCGCCGCTGTTTGGCTCTCGACGGCCGCGGTCTCGCCGGCGCCCTTCTCCCTCCACTGGGGAAGGAAAGGGTTCCGTCCCCACGACCACGCGATCTCCCCTGCGGATATCGCATTGAGCGGCGTCGGTTCAACCTTTCCCCCGGGGACCGCCGCACCCGGTTCCACCGTGGAGGAGATTTGTGCCGTTCCCTCCCCGGCTGGCGGGGGAATCCGGGCAGGCTTCCTTGCGGCAGCCGTATAGACCCGGTAGGCGACGAAGAGGACGGCCAGTGCCGCCAGCGCTCCCGCCACCCGCTTGTCCCGCATCCAGTCTCGAAACAGGGTCATTTCGGCTTCCCGTAGAACGCCGAGAGTTCGATCGCGGTTTCCATCTCTCCGTCCTTCTCCTTGACGGTGAGGTTCCGCACCGACAGAAGACGCTTCATCTTCGGGACCCCCTCCACGAACTCGGCCATGTCCCGATAGGTGGAGAGGAATGTCAGTTGCAGGCGGAGCTCCCCGAACGCTTTCGTCTTCTCCGGCCCCGGCTTCTCCGGGGCGGAGCCCGGCCCCCTGGCGACGCTCGATTTTTCCGCTTTCCCTTCCGAGGGAATGATCAGCCGGATGGCCCGCAGGTTATGGAGGACCGCCTTCCGACTGATCTCCGCCATGAGCCGGTCCGTCTCGGCCGTCTCGGGCACCTTCTCCCGCCATTCCCTGAGCCGTTCCTCCCACCGCCGGGTTTCCTGCCCGGGCGTCTGCACCATTTCCGACCACAGGCGGATCGCGTTTCCCATCTCCGTTTCCCTCGCCGCTACCTCCGCCTGCAGCCGGCGGATCTCCTTGAGCTTCGGCGAAAAAACCAGCAGGTAGGACATCATGGAAAGGAGGATCAGCCCCACCGTGAAATGAAAGAGCCCCGGCTTTTTCAGGAAATCAATCAACGGCTCTCCTCCCCGCCGTCCGGCGCCAGCCGGAAGGTCACGAGGAACTCCTGTTCATACCCCGCCCCCTCCTCCTTGCGAAGCGGGCGGACCTCCAGGGGAACGTACTGCGCCCCGGATACGATCCCCCTGGCGTGCAGCGCGGCGAGGAACCCGTTGATCCGCTCCTGCGCCTCCGCCGGAGTTTTCCCCCGGACCTTCCCGCGGAGGTCTCCCCGATACCCGGGATCCGACCGGTCGAAGCTGACCTCCATAAATGCCATCTCGGCGGGGACGGGAGCGCCAAGGGCGGCGAACAAGGCCTTCCATCGGGAAAAGGGGGTCCGCAATGTCCGTTCCCCTGTGGAGGCTTCCTTCACCGCATCGCGCAGCCCCATCCAGCGCGAAAATCCCTCCCGCATCCCGACATTTTGATGCTTCGCGACGGCGACCCCGTTGAGGATCTCCCGATACCGGTTCCTCGCGTTCTGCAGCCCGGCGAAGAGTGCGACGTTGGCGGCGAGGAAGACAACGAGGACGACCGCGATGGCCGCATAGCTTTTCCGCCGCTTCCTTCTACGGATATATCCTTCCGGCAGGAGATTGACCTGCTCCGGCACCTGCCCCGCAAGCGCCAGCCCGATGGGCACGCCGAATTCCGCCGCGCTCCCCGGCAGGCCTTCCCCGTATGCTGCGGCCGTCCCGGCAGGGTGGGGGGAGATTTCGAGCTTCAGGCGCTCCCCGATGAGTTTCCTCACTTCGGGAGAGGGGGGCTCGCCGCTCCAGTAGAGATGCGTGATCGCACTTCCGCGCGAGAGCTGGCGGAAATAGAGGAGCGAACGGGTCAAATCCGTTACCAGCCTCTCCGCCAGCGCCTCTTCGTCGGAGGAAGCGGGAGGAGCGGCCGCCTGGCTGTCACCCCCGAAGTCGATGGTGCGGTATTCCAGGGTTTCCGGGGCGGCCGCCGTCCGGTGGGGCAGATCCAGTGTGAACTCCCTGGCGAACCGGAGCTTGCCCCCGTCCGAGATGCCGATCACGCACCGGCCCGGCTCCGAGTGGAGGAACCCTGCCAGGATGTCCTTCTGGTCCTCGGGGTGCAGCGCCGCAAGGGCAAGCGGAACCGAAGCCACCCTGGCGGGGGAGATGCCCGCTTCGATGAGGAGGAAGATCAGCCGCCGGATCTCGAACTCGGGGGTAAAGACGGTAAGCACCTCTTGGCGCTCCACCCCCCCTTCCATCAACTTCCCGATGACCTCGCCGGAGATCCGAAGCTCCGAAACCGGAGTGGAAACTTCCTGCGCGACCTTTCCGCGCAGCAACTCCTCCCGCGCCTCCCGGGCGACGGGGGGGAGGGCATAGATCCGGTGCTCGATCAGCGGACCCGAATAGCTGACGAGCGCCCGCCTGGCCGTGAAACCGTTCTCCGCGAGGAACGCCCGGACCGCCTGGCCCATGGCGGCCGGCTCTCCTCCCGGCTTCTCCATCGCGGCGGCGCGGAGAATTTCAACCGGCGTCGTATTGGGATAGAACTCCACCACCCGGATCACCTTGGGGGAGATCTCCACCGCCAGCATCTTTCCTTTTGCGCTAACCGCCATGGGTCATCTCAAGTACATATTCAGCTGCGCCTGCTGGTTATTGCCGGGCACGTAGACCGTCGCCTGCCCCGACACCAAGGGGCCTCCCAAGGTCAGCCTGCACGTTCCCGTCACCGCGTGCAGTCCCTGATGATATCCGTTGAAGGAATACGGGGGCCCTGCCGAGGGCGGCAGGTTGAGCGCCACGCTCGCCTGGTTGCCGTTGTTGGAGTAGTAGAACGTCACGTTCGCGGTCATCTGGGGGAAGGCCCCGGGTTGCGGGTTCAGGAGGAACTGGCTCGTCCCGTTGTCCCATACATGGAGGTTGACGAGCAGCTGGCCGGTGAAGACCACCGCGTTGGGCGGATAGACGATGTCGTCCGCCGTAAGGAAAACCCGGTCCGCCCCCGCGCTACGGATCTGCCCCGCCCCGTCGGGGGCGACCCCGTACCGGTATGCGGTCCCCCAAGCGTCGTTCATGTACCCCTGCGGGTCGAACCCGGTGTTGACGTACGGCCCGTACCAGCCGAACTTCACGCCGAGCAGTCCGGTGCCGCCGGCCGGCTGCGCCCCTTGCACGTTGAGCTGCGTAAAGTCGCCCCCCGCGGGCATCCTGCCCAGGTCTCCCGCGTATCCGCCGGTCGAAACCTTTGGGTCCCCCAGGATGATGTTGTAGATGTTCTCCATCTCCTGGCGGGTGCTTTCCTCCCGGGACTTGTCGATCAGCCTGGCCGCGTACGGCACCGCCATCGAGGCCAGGATGGAGAGGATGGCGATCGCAATGATCACTTCCAAGAGGGTAAAGCCGCTCCGCCGCATCACTTCCCTCCCATGGCGCCCACCATCTTGTAGAGGGCCATGAAGAAGGAGAGGGCGGCTCCCAGGACGACCGTGGCCAGGACCAGGACGATGACCGGCTCGAGGATAGCGAAGGTCTTTTTCACCGCGCGGGGGATTTCCTCGTCGTAATAGTGAGAGACGTTCTCCAGCGTCTGGTCCAGGTTCCCGCTCGTCTCGCCGGCGGAGACCATCCGGAGGACCATCGGGGGGAATTCCCCCGACTTGCGCAGGGCCGTGGAGAGTGCGCCCCCCGCCATCAGCTCGTCCCGGGCGTTGCGGACCACCGCGGCGATGACCCGGTTCCCGATGAGCCTCTCCACGACCCAAAGGGACTGGGTCATCTCCACTCCCGACCGGAAGAGCGAGGCGAGATAATGGCTGAACTGGCTGACCTCGATGGCCCGGATCAGCTTGCCGATAACGGGGATCTTGAGTTTCCAGCCGTCCACCCGAAGCCTGCCGTTTTCCGTGCGCTGGTAGAGCTTGAGCAGAAGGAAAGCGAGAGCGGCGGCGGCCAGCAGTTTCAGGCCGTGGTCCCGGAAGAATTCGCTCACCGCGATCACGATCCGGGTGGGAAGGGGCAGCTCCACCGCCGCCGCCTTGAAAACCAGGATGAACCGGGGGAACACGAAGGCGAACAGGATGAAGATCAGTCCGGCGACGGCGCTCACCACGGTGACGGGGTAATAGGTCGCCTGCTTGATGGTACTGGAGAGGTCCTCCTGCCACGTGAGGAACCGCACGAGGTCCGCAAGGGCCCCGTCGAGGTTCCCGGTCGTCTCGCCGGCACGCACGATGCTGACGTAGATCTCCGGAAACGTCTCGGGGTGCAGGGCGAAGGAGTCGGACAATCCCGCCCCGGACTGGAGGTTCCGGCGGACGTCCTGGATCACGTCCCGGAACGCCGGGTTCTCGGACTGCTCGGCCAGGTCCCCAAGAGCGGCGACGACGGGAACCCCCGCCGCGACCAGCGTCTTCATGTGAAACGTGAACTGGATGAGGTCGGCCCGCTTGATCCTCTTCCGGAAAATGGGGAGAGCGCCTCCCAGCGCCTGCTCCCGGGCATTGAGGAGGTGGAGCCCCATCGTTGCGAGGGCGTCCCGCAGAGACTTTTCGTCCGAGGCCAGCAGCGTTCCCCGGACCTTCTTCCCGTAGTCGTCGATCGCGTTGTAATTGAACCGCCCCATCAGGTGACCTTCATCGCCTCTTCCAGCGTGGTCAGGCCCTTGAGCGCCTTGGCCACGGCGTCCTGCCGCATGGTGGTCATCCCCTCCGCCTGCGCCGCCGCCAGGAGGTCCTGGCTGTTTCCGCGCTCCATCACGAGCCGGGTGATCGCGGGGGTAACCTCCAGGATCTCGAAGGCGCCCACCCGCCCCCGGAACCCGGTGCCGCCGCACTTCTCGCACCCGGCGCCTTTCACGAAGGTCTGGCCGGCCGACTCGGGAGGGAGGCCGATCCGCTCGATCACGTCCGCGGAGGGCGCATAGGCCGCCTTGCAGTTCTGGCAGTTCGTCCGGATGAGCGTCTGCCCGACGATCGCCCGGACTGACGAGGCCACGAGGAACGGCTCCTGTCCCATGTTGATGAGGCGGGGGATCGCGCCCGCCGCATCGTTGGTGTGGAGGGTCGAGAAGACGAGGTGCCCGGTCAGGGAGGACCGGATGGCGAGTTCCGCCGTCTCGGTGTCCCGCATCTCGCCCACGAGGATCACGTCCGGGTCGTGGCGCAGGATGGCCCGCAGCCCGGAGGCGAAGGTCAGCCCCGCCTTCACGTTGATCTGGCATTGACGGATGACCGGCAGCTCGTACTCCACCGGATCCTCGAGGGTGATGATGCTGCGGTCGAGGGAGTTGATGTAGGAAAGGGCGGAGTACAGCGTCGTCGTCTTCCCCGACCCCGTGGGCCCGCAAACCAGGATAATCCCGTGGCGGCTCTCGATGGCCCGGCGGAACTTGGCCATGGTTTCCTCGTCGAACCCCAATGATTCGAGGCCGACCACAAGTCTCGCACGATCGAGGACCCGAAGGACCATGTTCTCTCCGAACACGGTGGGAAGGGTTGAGACGCGCAGGTCCACCTTCCGCTTCCCTACATGGAAGTTGATCTTGCCGTCCTGGGGGAGGCGGGTCTCGGCGATGTTCATCCCGGAGATGATCTTGACCCGGGCGACCACCGCCGGCTGCAGGGGCTTGGGAAGAGAGGGCCCCGGCCGAAGCTTCCCGTCGATCCGGTAGCGTATCCTGTAGATCCGTTCTTCGGGCTCGAAATGGATATCGGTCGCCCCTCCCTGCACCGCGGTGAGAAAAACCTGGTCGACCAGCCGGACGATCGGCGCGCCCGTGGCCAGGTCGGCCTCCGAGACGCGGCCCGCCTCCACCTGCCGGACCGACTTCTGGATGATCTCCTCGAGGGAGACGCCGCCCGAGTAATAGCGGTCGATCGAGTGCAGGATGCTCGATTCCGTGGCGGAAACCACGTCGACGACGAGCCCTGTGACCCGCTGGACCTCGTCGATCGCCAGGACGTCGAAGACGTTCGCCATCGCGATGGTCAGCCGCGGAGGCTCGAGGAGGATCGGGACGATCTTGTGCCGCCGGGACATCGCTTCGGGGACGGTCTGGATGGCGGCCGGCTCGATCAGGTAGTTGTCGAGCTGGACGAAGGTGACGCCCGCCTCGGAGGCCAGGACCGACGATACCAGCTCCTGGGTGACGAACCCCAGGTTGATGAGGATTTCCCCGATCCGCTCCCCGGTCCGCTTCTGTTCGCGCAAGCCTAGGTCGAGCTGATCGTGGGTGATCAGCCCCGCCTCGATCAGCCGTTCCCCCAGGAGCTTGCGCCTGGGGGGTGCCTTGGGCGGTGCGTCGGTCTTCGGCTGCATCATCTCCCGCTACGCTTCCCCGTCAGGGATAAAAAAAAAGCCGAAGGCATCTCGCTTCGGCTTTTTTTTCATGCGGCAAGGATTCCTACCGGATGCGGACCCCGATATCGTCGCCCTGCGGCACGAGCGGCGAGGCGGCGGCTCCCACGTTCGTTTCGATGACGCCGTTCGGCCCGGCGGAGAGGACCCACACGGGGATCGGCGGTATGGTGACGTTCGTGAACTCCAGTGCATTGATGACGTACGGGTTTCCCCATGGATCCAGGGAGAGTTGGGCAGCGTACGGCCCGGCCCACCGGTTGTCCCCCGCCGCGAGATACGTATGCCCGTTCTGCGCGAGATGCGTGTCGAGATCGTTCCACAAGGCACCGGGAGCGGCCCACCCGGTGGCGGCCCCGATGAGAGCCGCGGTCGGCGTAACCCCCCCGCTGTAAAGGCCGTTGTAGTTGGCCACGGCGGTATTCCGGTTCGGCCACCGTCCGAGGTCCTTATAGGCGTTCGTTACCGCCGCGGCGATCACCTGCGCTTCGTTCCTCGCCCGCGCATTCCTTGAGTCCTGGATGTACTTCGTGATAAAGGGGGTCAGGATCGCCGCCAGGATGGCGATCACCGCAACGACGACCACGACCTCGATCAACGTAAAACCGCCTTGCCCGCGCCTTCCCGTCATCTTCCCCTCCTTTTGTCGCATGTCGTTTAAATTAAACACAAAATAGGCGAGGTATACATAAATTATGCATAAACATATTCTATTTATGTGTCAAGCATATTTTCATCGTTTTCGCAGAAGGTTACAGGAAAATAAAACGGTTTTTCTTATAAGTGCCCGATTTTCTGAAGGTATTTATGGCCTGAACGAGTTTCCGGCTGAGGAGTGTCCGCGTCCCGGGAAGACTTTAGCGGGAGCGCAAGACGATGTAATCGGAGAGTGACTGGAGACCGGCGCGGGCCTTCGAATCGGGAAGCGCGGAAAGAAACTCCTTCCCCCGGTTCACGTACAACCTGGCGGTTCGCGCCGTGTACTCGATCCCTCCGTACCGTTCGACGAGCCGCGCGAGGAACGTGATGTCGCGCTCGGACCGCTCCTTCCGGGCGAGGAGCAAAACGGCCGCCCTGCGGTCCCCGGGGTCCGCCTCCCGGAGGGCGTGGAGAAGCGGCAGGGTGACCTTTCCCTCTCTCAAGTCCTGGCGCGGGGGTTTTCCCAGCTCCTTCTCGGTGCCGGTGTAGTCCAGGATGTCGTCCATGAGCTGAAAGGCGATCCCGACCGACTTTCCGTACTCGAACATCCGGCCGCGAAGGGTCTCGCCCGCCCCGGCAAGCACCGCGCCCGTCTCGCTCGCGGCGGCGATCAGCGACGCGGTCTTGTTGAAGACGACGCGCAGGTAATCCTTCTCGGAGATCCCCGGGTCGCTGGACTTCGTCAATTGGAGAACCTCCCCTTCGGAGAGGGAGACGAGCGTGCGGGCATAAATGCCGAGGACGTCGATGTCGCCGTCCTCGGTCATCAGCTGGGAGGCGCGGGCAAAAAGGAAGTCGCCGACCAGGATGCTCACGGAGTTGCCGAAGACGATGTTGGCGGACGGCCGCCCGCGGCGCACGCTTCCCAAGTCGACCACGTCGTCGTGCAGAAGCGTCGCCGTGTGCATGTATTCGGTCACGACCGCCATGACGGTCCGTCGCGGGCCGGTGTAGCCGCACGCCTCCGCCGACAGGAGCAGGACGGCGGGACGGAACCGCTTGCCGCCGGAGAGAGTGATGTGCTTCCCCACGACGGAGATCAGGGGAACGGGGGATTTCAGGTGGGAAACGAGCGCCCGTTCCACCATGCGCAGATCGCCGCGCAGATAGCGGAAAACGCTGTCGATGTCGACCGGTTTCCCCACCATGGGCAGAATGAATCTATCGTAGGGGGTTTCCCGCTGTCAACCGCGCCGGGGTAAACCCGCATTTCTCACCAGGGTTCGTCGCGAGGCGGTGGAGACGGGTATGGATACAAGGCGTCGCGACCGAGGGCACCGGAGCCGTAGTCGACGCTACGGCGAGGAGCCCGACCGAGCGCAACGCAGTAGACATGCCCGTATCCGCCGCAGCAGCAGAAGCTTGGTGAGAAATGCGGGTTCAGGTAGCATGAACGTCATGTACAAACGGAAGGACAGCTACTACCTGCAGGCGAAAAAGGAGGGGTACCGCTCGCGGGCGGCGTACAAGCTCACGCAGATCGTGCAGGCCGAACGGATGGTGCGCCCGGGAGACTTCATCATCGACGCGGGCGCGTCCCCGGGGGGCTGGAGCCAGGTCCTGTTGCCGCTCGTGGGAAGGAAGGGGAAGATCGCGGCGGTCGACATTCTGCCGATGGAACCGCTGCCCGGGGGAAATTTCCGCTTCTTCCAGGACGATCTCTCCCTTCCCTCTTTGCCCGGCAGGATCCTCGAGTTCTTCGGGCGGAAGGCGGATCTCGTCGTCTCCGACGCCGCTCCGAACACGACGGGAATCGCATTCACCGACCAGGCCCGTTCCGCCGACCTTGTGCGGATCGTCTTCTCCCTCGCGCGCAAGACGCTTTCGGAAGGCGGCACCCTCCTCGCCAAGATCTTCGAGGGACCGGAAGCCGACGCCGTATTCAAGGAACTGCAGGCGGAATTCGGAAAGGTCCGCCGGATCCGCCCCGCCGCGACCCGCAAGGAGTCGTTCGAGCTGTATCTGCTGGCTAAGGGCTTCCGCAAAACCTCCTGATCCCCGCGCCGGATCCCCCTTCGGCTGCGCCGGATGACGCAGCGGGAGGTTCCTCGGAGCGGCCTGTGGAGCGAGGTGTAGATTGCGGCGAGCGGAACCGGCAGCGAGCGGGCGCAGGTCGCGAGCGTAGCGGAGAGGAGCCTCCCGCGAGGAAGCAGGCGGAACCAGGGAACTAAGCAGAGCGCGGCGGACTGAACGCAGCGGGGAGTGCGCACGGCGCCTACTTTTTCCAGGCCTGGGCAAGGGCTTCCTTGATGTGGCGGACGGGGACGAGGGTGAGCGGATACTTCGCGGACAGGCGCTCGGCGTTGGAGGCGGGCAGGATCACGCGCGTGAATCCCATCCGTGCGGCCTCGTTCAGGCGCGGCTCCGCCATCGGCACGGCCCGGACCTCGCCGCCAAGCCCCACCTCGCCGAAGGCGGCCGTCCCCGCGGGGATCACCTGGTCCTTGAAGCTTGCCGCCACGGCGCACAACAGCGCCAAGTCCGCCGCGGTCTCGTCGAGCTCGAACCCTCCCGCCACGTTGACGAAGATGTCCTGGTTGTAGAGCGAGAACCCCGCCTTCTTTTCCAGGATGGCGCACAGCAGGATCACCCGGTTCGTGTCCGCGCCGAGCGTCGTGCGCCTCGGCATCGCGAGGAACGACTGGGAGGCAAGCGCCTGGACCTCGACCAGGAGCGGCCTTGTCCCCTCGATCGCCGGGAAGACAAGCGCCCCCGAGGTGTCCCCGCTGCGCTCGGAGAGGAACAGTCCGGAGGGATCGGCCACCTCGGCCAGCCCCGAGGCGCGCATCTCGAACACGCCGATCTCGTTGGTCGACCCGAACCGGTTCTTCACGGCCTTGAGGATCCGGTACGGGTGCCCCTTTTCCCCCTCGAAGTAGAGGACCGTGTCGACCAGGTGTTCCAGGACGCGCGGTCCGGCGATCGTCCCCTCCTTGGTCACGTGCCCCACGAGGAAGACCGACATCCCCGCCTTCTTCCCGTAGAAGACCAGCCGCCCCGCGCACTCGCGGACCTGGCCGACCGACCCCGGCGCGCCCGGCAGGTCGGAGGTGAACATCGTCTGGATGGAGTCGACCAATAGCGCCGAAGGAGAAAGTTCCGAGGCGACGGCCATTACCTTTTCGACGGAGGTCTCGGAGAGCAGGAAAATCTCTCTCTCTTCGACTCCGAGCCTTGCGGCGCGGAGTTTTACCTGCGCCTCCGACTCCTCCCCCGATACGTACAGGACGGGTCTCCCCTCCCGGGCCAGGCCCTTCGCCACCTGCAGGAGGATGGTGGATTTCCCGATTCCGGGGTCGCCGCCGATGAGCGTGGCCGATGAGGGGACGACGCCCCCCCCCATCACGCGGTCGAACTCCGCGATGCCGCTCTTCGCGCGGGTCTCCGCCGCGTCGGTCACCTCCGTGAGCCGGACCGGCTTCGACGCGGGAAAGGCATCGACGGCCACCCGGTACTTCGGCTCCGCCGCCGCGACCTCTTCGACGATCGATCCCCACTTCCCGCAGTCCGGGCATCGCCCGAGCCACTTCGGCGAGGTGAACCCGCACGAGGTGCAGGCGTAGTCGACCCTTACCTTCGCCATTTCGCCAACGTCTCCAGCGCCACCTCGTCGAACGTCGCCTTCCCCGCGCGCACGATCCGCTTCACGTCGTCGTACTCGGGCACCGGCCGTAAGGAGCCGTCGGGAAGCGTCGCCTCCTTGACCCGCACGCGACCGAACCGGGTCTCGATGACCCGCACGTTCCGCGCGAGCTTCAGCCGGTCGCAAGCGTGGTACCGCAGACCGATGGCCGTCGAAAGCGAGAAGACGGCGGCGGAAACCAGCTCCAGCCGCTCTTCGGGGCACAAGATCCGCAGGACCCAACCGGGCCGGTTTTTCTTCATCGTCGCCGGCAGGATGGCCACGTCCAGCGCCCCCGCGGCGAACGACCGCTCCATCAGCAGCTCGAACCGCTGCGGGTTCATGTCGTCGATGTTCGCCTCGACCTCGAGCACGCGGTCGCGCCCCTTTGCGCCGGAAGACGGCTCCCCCTCCACCACCCGGAGGATGTTCGGACGCCCGGGGATTTCCCGGTGCCCGAGTCCCACCCCCACTCCGTGAACCGTCATTTCGGGCGGCCGCTCGAAGGAGACCTCGAAGGCGCGCAGGAGCGCCGCCCCCGTCGGGGTCACCATTTCCCCGTCCCCCACTCCGAACCGCCACGTGGCGCCGGTAAGGAGGGCAAGCGTCGCGGGACCCGGGACGGGCAGTTTTCCGTGGGATCCCCTCGCCTCGCCCGTTCCTCCCGGCAGGACGGAACAGTAGGCCGAGGTGGAGCCGATCAGGTCGAACAGGAAGCAGGCGGCTGCGATGTCCACGATGGCATCCACCGCCCCCACCTCGTGGAAATGCACCGTTTCCTTTTGGGTGCCGTGGATCTTCGCCTCGGCCGTGGCCAGCAGGTCGAAGCAGGCAACGGCGCGGGACCTGGCGCCCGTCGGAAGGGACGAACGCTTGAGCAAGGAGACGATCTCCGGAAAGTTGCGTGCCGACGCTTTGCGGGAGGAGAGCTTCACGCTGAACCGCGTGCCGGCCAGTCCTGCGGAGACGGCTCCCTCGACCGAAAGACGGTAGCCCCGGACCGGGAGCCCTCGCAGCGCCCGCCGCAGCTCTCTCTCGGCGCCCGCAAGAGAAAGCAGCGCCGCGCACGTCATATCGCCGGCGATCCCGGAAAAGCAGTCGAAGTAGAGGACCCGGGTCATAGGCGATTGATGACCGAGGAGTAAACGCCGGCGCCGAAACCGTTGTCGATGTTCACGACGGCCACCGTCGGCGAGCAGGAATTGAGCATCCCCAGAAGCGCCGACACCCCGCCGAAGCTCGCCCCGTAGCCGACGCTCGTGGGTACGGCGATGACCGGCTTGTCGGTCAGGCCTCCGACGACCGAAGCGAGCGCCCCCTCCATCCCGGCGACCACCACGAGGACCCGCGCCGTGAGAAGCGCCTCTTTCCGCAGGAGCAGGCGATGGATCCCCGCAACCCCGACATCGAAGAGCCGCTCGACGCGATTCCCCAGGAACTCCGCCGTAACGGCCGCCTCCTCCGCGACGGGGATGTCGGAAGTGCCCGCCGTCACCACGAGGATCGTTCCCTTTCCTTTGATCTCCGGCTTTCCGGAACGGATCACCGCGCAACGCGCCTCCGGATAAAGGACCGCCTCGCGGAACCTCTTTCGGATCGCCCTCTGCTTGGCGGGATCGAGGCGCGTGACCAGCACGTCGGCCCCCGAGCGCCGCATCGCCCGCGCGATGGCGGCGATCTGCACGGCGGTCTTTCCCTCCCCCAGGATCACCTCGGGGATCCCCTGGCGGATCGACCGGTGGTGGTCGACGTTCGCCATTCCCAGGCTCTCGAACGGCAGGGAGCGCATCTTCCCGAATGCCGTGTCCACGGAGGTCTTCCCCTCGGCGACCTCCTTGAGAAGCTGCCGCAGCCGCTCCGCGGTCATTCCGTTCCCTCCCGGCGCTCCAACTCCGGTTTCTCCGCCGGCTCCTCCACGCTCTCCCGCCGCGGCGACAAAATCACTCGGACCTCCTTGACAGCGCGCTCGGTGGCGCGAACGACGGTGAAAACGGCGCCGGGAACGGCAAAACCCTCCCCCGCGACCGGAATTCTCCCCGCGAGGGAGATCAGCATGCCACCCACCGTGGAATAGTCTCCCGCGGGAAGGGACGCGCCCAGCTCCTCCTCGAACCGGCGGATCTCCATCGACCCCGGCACCAGGAACTCGTTGGGAGCGATTTTTTTATAATAATCCATCCCCCGGTCGTATTCATCCTCGATCTCCCCGACGACCTCCTCCACGACGTCCTCCGCCGTCACGATCCCGGTCACACCGCCGAACTCGTCGACGACCACCGCGAAGGAAGTCCTCTCCGCCTGAAACTTCCGCATCAGCTCGTCGATCGGCATCAGCTCCGGGACGAAGAGCGCCTTGCGCAGCAGGGGAAGGATGGGAGCGTCGGGGGGGCTGCCCACCGCGTCGAGGACGTGGAGGAACCCCACGACCCGGTCGATCCGCTCCCGGTACGCCGGGTACCGGGAGTAGCCGCTGCGGGAGGCCAGCAGCGCCGCCTCGCCGCAGACCGCGCCTTCCGGGAGCGCCACGATCTGGACCAGGGGTCGGAAGATGTCCGCGACTTTCTTCTCCCCGAAGCGGAACACGCGGCGCACCATCGCCCGCTCGTGCGCCTCCACGTCCGACCCCGCCCGGCTCATCTGGAGAATCAGCCGGAGCTCCTCCCGGGTCACCATGCCGTGGAGGGGGGGAACCCCGCCGAAGGGCTTCGCGATGACGCGGGCGAAGAAGGAGACCACGGCCACCAGGGGATACAGCGCGAGCCCGGCGTACCAGACGAACCGGGCGGCCCCGGCGGCAAGGACGTCGGCGCGGGGCTGGGCGAAGCTCTTGGGGACGATCTCCCCGAACAGGATCACCAGCGGAGTGATGACGGCGACCGCCAGCAGCTCCGCCCGGTTCCCGTAACCCGGGAGAAAACGGGACGTGGCGATGATCGTGGAGAGGACCACGAAGAGGTTCGTTCCGGTGAGTGTCGTGGAAATGGCGTGCTCGGGCCGGGACAGGAGCGTAAGCGCGATCTGCGCCCCCCGCTCCCCCCGCCTTGCCCGCTCGGTGAGCTTGTGCGGGTCCGCGCAGACCAGGACCATCTCGGCGCCCGTGAACAGGCCTTCCATCAGGAGGCAGAAGGCGATCGCGGCTGCGAACTCCACGTCCTATCGTCCTTCCTCGGGGATCTGCTGCACGCCGATCTCGACGATGCGGATCCCCTTCATCCGCTCCACCGTGAAGCGATGGGCCCCCAGTACGATCGAGTCCCCCCTGCCGGGGAGCCGGCCGAACTCGTGGAGCAGGATCCCCGCGACGGTGTCCCACTCCTGGTCCGGCAGATCCGTGCCGAACGCCTCGTTGAACCGGTGGACCGGCATCTTCCCGAGGACGCGGGACGAGCCGTCCGGCCGGCTGACCGCTTCCTTCTCCTCCCGGTCGTGTTCCTCCCGGATGTCGCCGAACAGCTCCTCCAGGACGTCCTCCAGCGTGACGATCCCCACGAGCTCGCCGAATTCGTCCACCAGCAGCGCCAGGTGGATCTTGAGCTTCTGGAACTCCCGCAGGAGGAGGGGCAGCTTTTTCGAGGCGGGAATGACGAAGGGGGGCTTCACCAGCGAAAGCCAGTCGACGTCCGCGCCGCCCTCCGCCATCGGCCGGAGGAGCTCCTTGAAATGCAGGACGCCGATGACGTTCTGCCGCTCCCCCTCGTAGACGGGGATCCGGGACCGGCGGAAACGGCGGAGCTGGTCGAGAAGATCCTTGTACGGGAGAGTCGCGGGGATCATGAACACGTCTGCAAGGGGCGTCATGATCTCCCCCGCCCGCTGGTCGGTCAGCTCGAAAATGTTGTGGATGAGCTCCTTCTCGCCGGGATCGAGCGTTCCGGTCTCTTCTCCCACGTCCACCAGCGCGCGGAACTCCCGCTCGGTGAGTGCCCCGCGGGACGCCGGAAGGGACCCTCCCCCGATCAGGCGGAGGATGCCGGCGGCCGCCTTCTCCAGGAGGAACCGCAGTGGGGCCGCGATCCGGGCGAATACGCGGAACGGGCGGAAGACGAGGAGCGCCCAGGCGCGGGCGCGGGGCCAGGCGATGCACTTCGGAGCGATGTCCCCCAGGATCAGGATTCCGAGCGTGCCCAGCAGCAGCGCCAGGAGCTCGCCGTGCGCGGGAAACGTACGGAGGAGGAGGGCGGCGATCACCGAGGAGATTGCCACGTTGGCGATCTCGTTGCCGATGAAGATCGTGGCGATCAGCTTGCCCGGCGACTCGAGCATCTTCTCGATCGCGCCGGCGAGACGGTTCCCCTCTTCCCTCCACTTCAGGAAATCGACCCGCCGGAGGGCAAAAAACGCCGTCTCCGCCGAAGAAAAGAATGCGGAAGCGGCGAACAGGAGGGGGAGCAGCAGCAATTTCATGGGAGTCAAAAGTGGACGAAGCCCCGCGGGAGGCGGGTCTCCGTCATCCAGGACCCGTCGGCGCGGCGTACCCGGATCCCGGGCCGCTTCGTCACCACGCCGATGGGGGTGGCGCCCGCGGGGAACAACCGCGCGGCCCTCCGGAAGGCTTCGTACCGGTGGGGGCGCACGGACATCAGCAGCTCGTAGTCCTCCCCCCCGGCGAGGAAGGCGGCGACCGGGTCCTCCCTCAACTCCGCCGCGGCTTTCCGGAACCTCGCGGAGAGCCGGAACGCCCTCTCGTCCAGTACGGCGCCCATTCCTCCCTGCTCGAGGAGGTGGGAAAGATCCGGCAGGAGCCCGTCGCTGAGGTCGATCATGGCCGAGACCGCTCCGCACCTGGCCGCCATGGCGCCCTCCCTCCACCGGGCCACCGGGCAAAGGTGCCGGCGCATCGCCTCGCGCCGCCATCCCTTGGGGATTCGGGGCCGCCCGCCGGAGAGGAGCCGAAGACCCAAGCGGGACCAGCCGGGCTGCCCGGTGACGAAGAGGAGGTCGCCGGGCCGTGCCCCTGCGCGCGAGACCGCCTTTCCCGGGGAAACCTTTCCCATGACGGTAAGGCACAACACAACGCATTCACTCCGGCAGGTGTCCCCGCCCATCAGCCGGATCCCGGAAGGACGCCCCGCTTTCGACATCCCGCGGAATATGCCGTCCAGGAGCCGGACAGGCGTTTTCGGAGGGGCGGCCAGAGCGACGAGGTAGCAGACGGGGATCGCTCCCATCGCGGCGAGGTCGGAAAGGTTGGCCGCGAGCGCGCGCCACCCCAGTTCCTCGGGAAGAACGTACCGGAAGTCGAAATGAGTCCCCTCCACCAGCAGATCGGTGGAAAGCACCACCCTCCCGGGGGGCGAGCGCAGGACCGCTCCGTCGTCCCCGATGCCGACCTCACCGGCGCGGACGGAGCCGCCGAACCGCCGCTTCACGTGCTCGATGAACCCGAACTCTCCCAGGTCCCGCAGGCGTCCGGGAGAGGGGTCTTTGCGTCTCACCGCTGCTTCCGCGACCTTTCCGCCGTTCGGCGCCGCCTCGCGCCCGCGGCGCCGGCTCCCTGCGCCGACGGACGTAAAGGATTCTTGCCGAGCGCCCTGGCGACGACCTCGTCCATGCTCTTGACGAACGAGAACGTGAATTGCCGCGCCTCGTGGCGCGGGATTTCCTCCAGGTCCTTCCGGTTCTGCTCGGGGACGATGATCTCGGTGATCCCGGCCCGCAGGGCGGCCAGCGCCTTCTCCTTCAGCCCCCCGATCGGAAGGACCCGCCCCCGCAAGGTGATCTCGCCGGTCATCGCGATGTCGCGCCGGACGGGGATCCCCGTCAGCGACGAGATGAGCGCCGTGGCGATCGTGATCCCGGCGGAGGGCCCGTCCTTGGGGATCGCACCCGCCGGGACGTGGATGTGGATGTCGTGGCTGGAATGAAAATCCTTCGCCAGGCCCAGGCGCGCCGCGCGCGAACGCGTGTAGGTGAGCGCGGCATGGGCGCTCTCCTTCATGACGTCGCCCAGGGACCCGGTGATGGTGACGTTTCCCTTTCCCTTTACGAGCGACACCTCGACGAACAGGATGTCCCCGCCCGTGGGCGTCCACGCCAGGCCGGTCGCCACGCCCACCTCGTCTTTCTCCCCTTCGGTTTCGGGGAGGAACTTCGGCACCCCGAGGTACTTCGAGAGGTTCTTCGGCGTGATGGAGAACGGGCCTTTCTCCCCCTCGGCGATCTTCCGCGCCGTCTTGCGGCAGATCTGCGAGATCTCCCGCTCGAGGTTCCGCAGGCCCGCCTCCCGGGTGTACTGGTGGATGATCGCCAGGATGGCCTTGTCGGTCATCCGGAGCTGCCCGTCGCGGACGCCGTTCTCCTCCTTCTGCCGCGGCAGGAGGAACCGCTTGGCGATGGCCAGCTTGTCGACGTCGGTGTACCCGGCGAGGTAAAGGATCTCCATCCGGTCCTTCAGGGCCGGCGGAACGGGGTCGATGATGTTGGCCGTGCCGATGAACAGCACCTTCGACAGGTCGAACGGAACGTTGAGGTAGTTGTCGCTGAAGGCGAAGTTCTGCTCCGGGTCGAGCACCTCGAGCAGCGCCGCGGAGGGGTCTCCCCGGAAATCGGCCCCGAGCTTGTCGATCTCGTCCAGCATGAACACGGGATTCCTCGTCCCCGCCTGCTTCATTCCCTGGAGAATCCGGCCGGGAAGCGCCCCGACGTACGTACGCCGGTGGCCGCGGATCTCGGCCTCGTCCCGGATCCCCCCCAGCGACATGCGGATGAATTTTCGGCCCATGGACCGCGCGATCGATTTTCCCAGGGAGGTCTTCCCCACGCCGGGCGGCCCGACGAAGCACAGGATCGGCCCCTTCATCTTGTCCTTGAGCTTCCGGACGGCGAGGTACTCGAGGATCCGCTCCTTGACCTTTTCGAGGTCGTGGTGGTCCTCGTCGAGGATCTTTTTGGCCTTGGCGATGTGGATATTGTCCTTGGTTTCCTTCTTCCAGGGGAGCTCCACCAGCCAGTCGAGGTAGGTCCGGACGACGGAAGACTCGGCCGAGTCCGGGTGCATCCCCTCCAGGCGCCGGAGCTGCTTCTCCGCCTCTTTGCCGACCTCCTCCGTCATCCCGGCCGCCTTGATCTTCTCCCGCAGTTCGTCGACCTCCTCGGCCTTCCCGTCGATGTCGCCCAGCTCCGACTTGATCGCCTTGAGCTGCTCGCGGAGAAAATACTCCCGCTGGCTCTTGGACATCTCCTCCTTGGCCTGGTTCTGGATCTTTGCCTGCATGTCGGCCAGCTGGAGCTCCCGGGAAAGCAGGTTGTTCACCAGCGTCAGCCGGGCGACGGGGTCTTCCTCCTCCAGCACCCCCTGGGCCTCCTCGATCTTGAGCCGCAGGTTGGAGGCCACCAGGTCGGCCAGCACGCCGGGGTTGCTGATGTTCTCGGTGACCATGAGGATCTCGACCGGCATGTTCTTCAGCGAGAGGATCTTCTCGATCTTTTCCCGGGAAGCGCGCATGAGCGCCTCCACCTCGAGCGACCCTTCCTTGACGGGGGACTCGACGATCCGCTCGATGCGCACCCGCACCGCGGGCCGGGACTCCATGAATTCGACGATCCTCCCCTTGACGACCCCCTGGATGAGGATCTTCAGGCGGCCGTCGGGAAGCTTGAGCATCCGCATGATCATCGCGACGGTCCCGGTCCGGTAGAGGTCCTCCACTTTCGGCTCCTCCACCGAGGGGTCCCTCTGGGTCGCCAGGAAAATGTGCCGGTCGCGCGCCAGCGCCTCCTCCACCGCCGCGATCGAACCTTCCCGCCCCACGAAGAGCGGCAGCGTCATGTACGGGAAAATGACGATGTCCCGTACGGGGAGCAGGGGGAGGATCGTCGGGATCTCGGGGGCCGTTTCTTTCGGATCGGCCTCTTCCCGCCGAACGGGCATCGAAGCCGGTTCTCCTTCCTGCCGGGCCGGGGCCCCGCGGTCCGGATCGCCGGTTTTGGTCGTTTCGTCCGCCATATCGCTTGTTCCCCCTGTTCTTCCTCGCCGTTACCCTTCGGCAACGATCGGGATCCGCCGCTCCTGTCCGCGCCGTTCCGAAACTTTCGGGAGAAACAGGATCAACACTCCCCCCTTTAAGACAGCCGTCATCCGCGCGAGGTTCACGGAGCCGCTCACGTCGAAGGCCCGGTGGAACTTGCCGAAGGCACGCTCCAGGCAAAGGTAGGAGGCATCCCCGGCGGCGGTGTCGGGCCGCTTCTCTCCCACAACCTCGATCCGATGGCCTCTCACCCGGACCTCGATCTCCTCCTTCGACACCCCGGGGAGCTCCATCCGGATGATCACCTCTTCCGGGGTTTCGTGGACGTCGGAGAGAGGTTTGTACGCCGCTTCGTCGGAGATGTCCACCAGCATCACCCGCCCCATCAGGCAGACGCCCTGCGGGCTCTCATCCTCGTCAACGGGCTTCCTCTTCATGGTCCGGCTCAACGGATCCTCTCCTTCCTCAGGAAGGCGTGAAGGCCCGGCCCGATCTCCGGGTCCTTCAGCGCGAACGCGATGTTGGCCATCAGGAACCCCAGCTTGGTCCCCGCGTCATACCGGATCCCCTCGAACGCGTACCCGAGGACCCGCTCGCGGGAGAGCAGCGCGCGGATGGCGTCGGTCAGCTGGAGCTCTCCGCCCGCCCCCGGCTTCGTCGCCTGGAGAGCGGGGAAGATCGACGGGGGGAGGATGTAGCGGCCGATGATGGCCAGATCCGAGGGCGCCTTTTCGGGCCTGGGCTTTTCGACCATGTCCAGAACCTCGTACACCCCCTCCGCGATTTTCCTGCCTTCTATGATGCCGTAGCGGGACACCTGCTCCTTCGGCACCTGCTGGATGGCCAGAACCGCCCCGGCGCTGTGCTTTTCGTAGACGTCGATCATCTGGCGGAGAACCGGCACCTTCGAGTCGATCACGTCGTCCGAAAGGATGACGGCGAACGGCTCCTCGCCGACCAGGTCCATGGCGCGCAGCACGGCGTGCCCCAGCCCCAGCGGCAGGTTCTGCCGGACGTAGAAAAAATCGCCCATGTCGGAGATCGCACGGACGAGAGCATGCATTTTGCCGTCCCCCTTCCTGGCGAGGGTGGCCTCCAGCTCGAAGGAAACGTCGAAGTGGTCCTCGATGGCGTTCTTCCCGCGCCCGGTGACGATGATCATGTCCCGGATCCCCGCGGCCTTCGCCTCCTCGACGCCGTGCTGGATGAGCGGCTTGTCCACCAGGGGGAGCATCTCTTTCGGGGATGCCTTCGTCGCGGGGAGGAAGCGTGTCCCGAATCCCGCCGCCGGAAACACTGCTTTTCGTATCATCCTTTTTTCTCCCTTTCCCGCAATTCCGTTCGCCGGAACCGCCGAAAGAAATCCTTGACCGCCCCCGGGTCCCGGGTCCATGGCATTTCCGGAAGGTTCTCCCGGAACACCGCCCCGTAAGACCTCGACAGGACCCGGTGGTCGAGGAGAGCCACCACCCCGAAATCGTCCCCGCGCCGCAGCAGGCGCCCCACTCCCTGGCGCAGCGCGAGTACGGCTTCGGGAAGCTGGTACTCGGCGAACGGGTCCCCGCCCCGCTCGCGGACGGCCCGCACGCGGGCCGCCACAACGGGATCGGTCGGGGGGGCAAACGGAAGCTTGTCGATGACCACGCACCGCAGCGATTCCCCGGGCACGTCGATCCCTTCCCAGAACGTCCCCGTTCCGATCAAGACCGCGTCCTCCTCTTCCCGGAACGCCCGCAGCAGGTGCGTGCGGGGGCCTTCCCCCTGCACGTAGAGCGTGAACGGAAGCGCATCCCGGAGCAGCTCTTCCAGCGCACCCAGCGTGCGGTAGCTGGTGCACAGGACGAGGGCTCCGCCGCCGGAGAGCGAAAGGATGGCGGCGGTTTCCCGGGCGGCGGCGGACGGAAACCCCTCGTCACCAGGGTCCGGGAGGCCGGCCGGGACATAGATGAGCGCCTTCCGCGCGAAGTCAAACTCATTATCCACAATGAGTTCCCTCACATCAACACCGCCCAGGCCGACTCGTTCCCGGAAATAGGACAGGTTCCCCGAAACGGAAAGAGTGGCGGAAGTCAGGAGGACCGGGCGCGACTCGTTCCACAACACGTCGGAGAGGATCGCGGAGACCTCGACGGGGGTGCGGCAGAACATGACGGAAGAACCGCGCCGCTCCCCCCAGGCCACCGTGCTCCCCGGGTCGGGAGACAGCACGCCGGCGAAATCCTCGAAAAACGACCGGGCTCTCCGCAGAAGCGTTTCCCCGTCGCCTTCCGGCAGGCCCCCGTTTCCTGCGGCTTCTTCCCCCCCCGCGTTCCGGGGTCCCTGGCAGGCGGAAAGGGCCAGGCAGAGCTCCTCTCCGGCGCGACGAAGATCTCCGGCACGCCGGTCGAAGGCGGGGTCCTCCGCAAGCCGCTGGAGGAGGAACCGTCCCTGCGCTTCCCCCGCGGAAGCGAACAGGCCTTCCGCCGCGCGGCGGAGGGCTTCCGCCGCCGGGAGCGCGGGCGTCCATCTCCCCGCCCCCTTCCCCGCTTTGCCGCAGGAGCGGACGACGTCGCGGCAGAGTTCCTGTGCGCGCCAGAGGGAGACACTGAGGCCGAAAAAGGAGGAAGCAACTTCCTCGATGCCGTGGGCCTCGTCCAGGACCACGACGTCGGGGGCGGGGAGGATGTCGGGGCCGCCCCCCGATCTCGCACGGAGGGCCAGGTCGGCGAAGAAGAGGTGGTGGTTGACGACCACCAGGTCCGCGGCCGCGGCCCGTCGGCGGACCTCCATCAGGAAGCACCGCTCCGTTTCCGCGCAGGCGGCCGCGTCGCACACCTCGGAACGGGCGTTGACCTCGCCCCAGGCCCGGAAATCCTCCGGGATCCCCGGGCACTCGGAGAGGTCCCCCGTGCGGGTCGTCTCGGCGAAGGCCTGCATGCGATCGAAATGGGCCGCTTCCCGGGCGAATTCGAACAGCGGCTCGGCGGCAAACCGCTTCCACCGCCGGCGGCACAGGTAGTTGGCGCGCCCCTTCGCAACGACGCAGGAAAAGGGCGCGGAGAGCGCCTGCCGAACGATAGGGACATCGTTGTCCACCAGTTGCTGCTGAAGCGTCCGGGTCCCCGTGGAGAGGATCGCCCTGCGGCCGGAGAGCACCACCGGGATCAGATAAGCGAGCGTCTTCCCGATCCCGGTGGCCGCTTCCGCCACGAGGATCTCCCCCCGCGAAAGGGCTTCCGCCCATTCGGAAGCAAGGCGCCGCTGCCCGGGGCGGGGCTCGAACCCCCGGAGGACGCCGGACAGCGGCCCGCCTGGGGAGAACGCCGCATGCACGCGCTTTGCGAGTTCGGAGGGCATGGAGGGAAAGCGGCCTACAGCTCCGGAACCGGGACGAAGTTCCCGAGCTCCACCCGCAGGAGGAACACCTTCCGGCGCATCTCCCCCGACGGGCCGAACTGGAAGACCCCCGTCACGCCGCGGAACGTCTTCAGCCGGGGGATCCGCTCCCGGGAGGCTTCCCCGGCGGAGCGACTCTCCTTCCCGGCGTTGAGGCCGTACGCCTCGGCGAGAAGCATCGCCCCGTCGTACCCCATCGCCTCGAAGCGCGAAGGAGCGGACCGCACCGCCTCCCGGTATTCCGCGCGGAACTTTTCGCCCTGGGTGCCGGTGACCGCGTCGGCGTAGTCCACGGAAAACACGGCGCCCGCCACCGCGTCGCCGGCCTTCCGGATCAGCTCCTCGTCGTTCCAGCCGGAGAATCCCGCGAGGGGGACGTACACGTTGTAGTAGCGAAGTTGCGAGGCAAGGAGGAAGACCCGGTCCCACCGGTCGGCGATGAGAATGGCCTCCTGCCGAAGCTTCATCCCCTTTCCCTTCTCCTTCGTTTTCGCCTCCCGCGCAAAGGCGGTCTGCCCCACCGCCTTTCGGATCACCTCGGTGAAATCCTTTCCATCGGGAGGATAGGAAACCGCCTTGCCGACCCGGATCCCGCTCTCCTGCGCCGCGGCGGCGACCGCATCCGCGAACCCTTTTCCGTAACCGTTGTCCGGGTAGAGGAGCAGGAGATTGGACTGCCCGCTTCTTTGCAGATAGGCCAGGACTGCCCGCGCCTCCGCCTGCGGGGAGAGGCCGAATCCGTACAGGAAGGGCTTCTCCGGGATCGCCTTCTGCCCGAGATAAAGGACCGGAGGCGACTTCGGCCCGAAGGCGACGCCGACGGACCGCCCCTCCTCCCCGGTCAGCGGCCCCAGGAACCCGATGACGCCCCTTTCCTGCGCCGCCGCGAGGAACTCCTTCCGGGCCCGGTCCGGCTGTCCGCCGGTATCCGCCCAGCGCAGGACCGGCGAGAGGGGATCGGTTCCCTTTTGCCGGGCCTGCAGGGCGACTTCCGCGCCGGAGAGGACGGCGAACCCGATGTCGGCCAGCTTTCCGCTCAAGGGGACGAGTCCGACGATCTTCGGGCGGGAGGCGGCGATCTTTTCGATCCGGTAGAGCTGTTCCGCCGCTTCCTGCGACCTGGAGCCTCCCGCGCCCGCCGCTTTCTCGAGAGCGAATGCCGACATGCCGGTGAACCCTTTCCGGGATGCCAGCTTTCCCAGCGTCAGGAACAGGTGGGCTTTTACCCCCGCTTCCTCCTCGACTTCCGCCGCCTCCCGCAGCGCGGCGATGTCGGTCAAGCCGTCGACCAGGGCGTCCCTCTCCACCCGGATCCGCGCGGCCTCCTCCGGGGTGTGGGCCGCGGCCGCCGCGCGGCGGAACAGGCCCATCGCCTGGCCTGCCCTTCCGCTTTCCACGTCCGCGCGGGCCATGACGGTGAGCAATTTCGGAGGATCGGCGTTGATGTACTGCTGCTCCAGCAGGTAGGCTGCCACCTGCCGCGCCTCGGACTTCCACTGCAGGCGCTGGTATACGCGGAACTTGAGGTCCATGGCGGAGAGCGCCAGGAACCGGGCGCGGGAAAGGAGGATCGCCTTGTCCGCTGCGGAGAGGGCCGACTCGAGTTCTCCCTTGGCGAGCAGCATCTCCCCCACCCGCATCCAGACGAACCCTTTGCGCTCGTCGTCGGGGTAATTGTAGGCCAGATCGAGAAAACGGGAGAGCGCCTCATCCATCCTGCCGGCCCGGAACTCCGTCTCCGCGGCCCAGAACGGGACGATCGGAAGGGCGCGGGAAGCGGGACGGGCCGCCGGACGGGCAACGGGCACGGTCTCGGCGGCGGACGGAAGGGGAATTTCCTCCCCCCACGAAACGGCGCCCGGCGCGGCCAGCAGGAAGATGCCGAGAATCCACGCCGTCTTGCGCATCAACCGAAGATCTCCTTGACCTTCTCGAAGAAGCTGCGGGAAATGGGCCCGGGGGAGTCGCCCGAAAGCTCCCGGAATTCGACCAGCAACTCCTTCTGCCGCTTGGAGAGTTTTTTCGGGACGTCGATGACGATCCGGATCGCGAGGTTCCCCCGCCGATGCCCGTTGAGGACGGCTACCCCTTCGCCCTTCATCACGAACTCCTGGCCGGACTGCGTTCCCGGGGGGAGGGTGAGCTTCTTCTTGCCGGAAAGGGTGGGAACCTCGATTTCATCCCCCAGGGCCGCCTGGGGAAAGGTGATCGGCACCTCGCACAGCAGGTGCTCCCCGTCGCGCACGAAAAAGGGATGCTCGCGGACGGACACCACGACGTAGAGGTCGCCCGGGGGACCGCCGCCCGGCCCGGTTTCCCCTTCTCCGCGCAGTTTCAGCCGCGTCCCGTTGTCGACGCCCGCCGGAATCTTCACTTTCAGGGGTCGCCTTTCCCTGACCGTCCCGCTTCCCGCGCACTGCGGGCAGTGCTCCCGGATGATCTCCCCGGCACCCCGGCAGCGGCCGCACGTCCGGTTCATCGAAAAGAACCCTTGCTGGATGGAAATCTGCCCCCGCCCGTTGCACGCCGCGCACCGCTCGGGGCGGGTCCCCTTCTTCGCCCCGCTCCCCGCGCATTCCGCGCAGGCCGCGGTCCGGGGGACGACGATCTCCTTCTCGGCCCCGAACGCCGCCTCCTCGAACGCGACCTCCAGGTTGTAGCGGAGATCGGCTCCGCGGCGGCCCTTCTGCCGGCCGCCCCCGAAGATCGTCCCGAACCCGAAGAACTCGTTGAGGATGTCTTCCACGCCGCCGAAGTTGAAGTCGGAGAACCCCCCGAACCCTTGGCCGGCGGGGCCTGCATGTCCGTACGTGTCGTACTGCTCGCGCTTCTGGGGGTCCGAGACGACGGAATAGGCCTCGTTGAGCTCCTTGAACTTCTCCTCGGCGCTCTTGTCGCCGGGGTTCCGGTCGGGATGATATTGGAGGGCCAGCTGGCGAAAGGCCTTTTTGATCTCGTCGGGGCCGCTGCTCCGTGAAACCCCCAGAACCTCGTAGTAGTCGCGCTTGGCCACCTCAGTCCCCCCGGCCGGCGGCGGGGTCGGGGTCCGGTCCGTCTTCCCGGTTCGGGGACCGGGCCGGCGGCGCCGCGGCGACCGTCACCTGGGCGGGCCGGAGCAGCCTGCCGTTCAACAGGTACCCCTTGCTGGCCTCGGACAGCACCGTCCCCTCGGGCTTTCCTTCCCACGGAACCTGCGCAATCGCCTCGTGAAGGTTCGGGTCGAACCTCTCCCCCTCCGCCGATATCTGCTCCAGTCCGAACTTCCGCAGCTCGGAGAGGAACTGGTCGTGCGTCAGGCGCACGCCGGCGAGGAGCCCCTCGGACAACCCCGACGCCCCGGCCTGCGACATCGCCCGCTCCAGGTTGTCGAGAAACGGCAGGATGGCGCGGAGCAGCCGCTCGTTCCCGAAGGAGACCAGGGTCTCCTTCTCCCGGCCGACCCGCTTTCGATAGTTGTCGAACTCCGCGGCGAGATACACCAGGCGGTTCCTCAATTCCTTCAGCTCCCCGGCGACCTCCTCCGGGGAGGAGATCCGCTCTTCTTCCGCGCTTTCCTCCCCCGCAAGCTCCGGCTCGCCGGACGGCGTCTCCCGCGGCAGGTCCTTTTCCTTATCTTTCATGACGGTTCCCTCGCATGCCGATCTTACGGGCAATCCACGGCCGAAAGGCGTTTCCGGTTTATCGGTGCTCGAAGACGGAGCTCAAGAGCCTGGCGGAGTATTCCACGAGGGGGATGATCCGGGAGTAGTCCATCCGGACGGGGCCGATCAGCCCGATGCTGCCCATCGTCTGGTCCCCCAGTCGGTACCCCGACGCCACCACCGAGATGTCGGGAAGGCCTTCCACCGGATTTTCCGTGCCGATCGAGACCTGGATGGCCTCGCCTTCAAGCGCCCGGTCGAGAAGCCGGACGATGACGCTCTTTTCCTCGAATGCCCGGAGGATCCGTTTGAGCTTCTGGACGTCCTCCACGAATTCCGGCTGTTCCAGGATGTTGGCCCTGCCCTCGACGTACACTTCCGTGGGGCTCCCCTCGTCGAGCGCCCTTGCGCTGAGCTGCAGCGCCCTCTGCATCAGCCGGTCGTACCGCGCCTTCTCCTTCTTCATCTCCTGCAGGATCTTCACCCGCAGCTGCGGGAGGGAGAGGCCGGCGGCCAGCTCGTTCAGGTAGCCGTTGATCGTTGCGATGTCGTCGCCCGACAGGCTCGTCTCGCCCTCGATGAGGCGGTGCTCGACCCACCCCGCCTGCGTGACGGTCACCAGCAGGATCTTGTCGACTCCCGCCCGCAGGAGGTTCAGGGAGCGCAGCGGCTGGCTCGAGAGCCGTGAGACGACCACCACGCACGCCTGCCGGGAAAGGCTCGATACCAGGCGGCTGAACTGGCGGACCAGCTCCTCGGCGGACGTCGTCCCCGCCTCCCCCGCCGCCATCCGCTGCAGCTGGTCGCGCTCGGGGCGTGCCAGCTTCCGCCTCGCCAGGAGGTAGTCGACGTAATACCGGAAACCGGCCCCGGTGGGCACGCGGCCGGCGGAAGTGTGGGGCTGGGCCAGGTACCCCATCTCTTCGAGGTCCGCCATGATGTTGCGGATCGTCGCGGGGGAGAGCTGCTGCCCCATTTTCTTGGAGATGGTGCGCGAGCCGACCGGCTCCGCCGTCTCGATGTAATCTTCCACCACGTGGCGCATCACCTGCGCCCCGCGGTCGTCCAGCGCTCCGATCACGATCGTCCGACCGCCTGCGGTTTTTTTAGCACTCCTGCACTTCGAGTGCTAACCCTCAATGTACCAATGCCGGAGCCGGGGTGTCAAGGACGGCGCCCCCCAAGGTTATGGGGCAGGCTCCCCGTCGAGACGGGACATCCCTCTGGAGAAAGCGTAGTCGCGGGCATCGCTCCACTCCCTTGGAGAGGACCTTCGCGAGATCTCGGGAAACTCGTGCGCCTTGCCGCACGGCCGGTACTGGTCCATGAGGTTCAGGTAGGTTTCCGTCCCGATCTCCCCCGCCAGGAAGTCGATCACTTTCCGGGTCGTCGAGGCGTCCCCCGGCATCACGAGATGGCGGACGAGGAGCCCCCGCAGGGCGATCCCTCTCCCGTCGAGGACCAGGGGCCCCACCTGCCGCGCCATTTCCCGAATCGCTGCCTGCACCACCTCGGGGTAATCGGAGGCGCCGCAGTACCTTGCGGCCGGCAAAGGATCCAGGAACTTCACGTCGGGCATGTAGATGTCGACTACCCCGTCAAGCTCCCGCAGCGTTTCCAGACGCTCATATCCGCCGCAATTGTAGACGACCGGAAGGGAGAACCCGCGCTCCCGGACCTGCGAGAGGGCTTCGAGAATCTGCGGGGTCACGTGCGTGGGCGTTACGAGATTGAGGTTGTGGCACCCCCTGCGCTGCAGGGACAGGAAGATGTCCGCGAGGGCGTCGGCCGCCACCTCACGCCCTTCCTCGAAATGGCTGATGTCGTAGTTCTGGCAGAACGCGCAGTGAAGGTTGCACTGGGAGAAGAAAACGGTCCCGGAGCCGCCAACCCCCGTCAGGGGCGCCTCTTCCCCGAAGTGCGGACCGAACGAGGCCACCCGCGCCGCCTTCCCCGTCCCGCAGACGCCCTTCTCCCCGCGAGCCCGGTCTGCGAGGCACATCCTCGGGCAGATATCGCATCGCTCGACCCTGGCAAAAAGCCGGCGCGCGCGTTCCGGCAATTCCCTGTGATCCATGTTTTCCCTCTCGCCGCATCGTCCCTTCCGGCTGCGCACTTCTCATTGTAACGCCGGGGAGCGTGCGGGGAACAACATTCCCCTCAGGCGTCGAGCACCTGGCGCACCTTGCGAAGCAGGGCTTCGGGAGTGAAGGGTTTCTCGAGGAAAGGGATGCCGGGCTCGAGCACGCCGTGGTGCACGATCGCCTCGTCCGTGTAGCCGGACATGTAGAGCACCTTCACGCCGGGAAGATGCGGCGCCAGGGATTCCGCAGCCTCCCGGCCGCCCATCTTCGGCATGACGACGTCCATGACGATCAGGTGGATGGGGGCCGGGTGGCTTCTGCCGACGTTCTGCGCCTCGATGCCGTTGGACGCCGCAAGGACCGTGTAGCCGTTCCCCTCCAGGATGCTCCGGACCAGCTCCCGGACCACCTCTTCGTCTTCCACCACCAGCACGGTTTCCAGGCCTCGTGGCACGGAATCCGACGGCCCTTCCTTCTTCGTCTCCACGTCGGCGCTCTCGAAGCGCGGGAAGTACACCTTGAACGTGGCGCCCTTCCCGACCTCGCTGTAGACCCAGATGTAGCCGCCGCTCTGCTTGACGATGCCGTAGACCGTGGACAACCCGAGCCCCGTCCCCTTTCCTTTCTCCTTGGTCGTGTAGAAGGGCTCGAAGAGGTGGCTTTTCATCTCTTCGTCCATGCCCATGCCCGTGTCGCTGATGGCCAGCAAGACGTACTCCCCCGGCTTGACGACCTCGTGCCGGCGGACGTACCGATCGTCCAAGTCCACGTTCGCGGTCTCGATGGTTACCTTTCCGCCCTTCCGCATGGCGTCCCGGGCATTGACGACGATGTTCATGATGACCTGCTCGACCTGTCCGGGGTCCACCTGCACGTTCCACAGGCGGGGCTTGAGGACGGCGACCAGATCGATGTCCTCGCCGATCAGCCGCCGGAGCATCCTGTCCATGCCGGCCACCACGGCGTTGAGATCCAGCACCTTCGGCTGCAGGACCTGCTTCCGGCTGAAGGCCAGCAGCTGACGGGTGAGGGACGAGGCGCGCTCTCCCGCCTTCCGGATCTCCTCGACGTCCCTCCGCAACGGAGAGGAGCTGTTGATCCGGTGGAGCAGGAGGTCGGAGTACCCGCGGATCGCCGTGAGGAGGTTGTTGAAGTCGTGCGCGATCCCCCCCGCCAGCCGTCCGACCACCTCGATCTTCTGCGACTGGCGCAGATGCTCCTCGCTCTTGTGGAGGGTTTCCTCCATCTGTTTGCGCTCCGTGATGTCGGCCAGAAAGGCCATGACCCCGACCACCTTCCCATGATCGTCGCGCAACGGAGAGGTCCAGATGCTGACGTCGATGGGGGAGCCATCCCTCTTTTGGCGGCGGACCTCCACGCCGGACAGGGATTCGCTTCCCACGGCACGGCCCAGCAGCGCCCGGAACTCCCCCTTCTTCTCCTCGGGGACGATCGGAAGCAGGCTGCCGAGCGCCTCCTCTTCGGTCCAGCCGGTCATGCGCTCCGCCGCGGAGTTCCACATCGTGACGTTCCCTTCCGGGGTGAGAGCCACGATGGCGAGCGGCGAGGCCCCGACCACCGCCTGGAACTTCTCGTACGTCGCCCGCAGTTTCTCCTCGGACCGCTTCCGGTCGGTGATTTCCAGCAGCAGGCCGTCCACATAGGCGAAGTTCCCTTCCGCGTCGTAGATCAGCTGGCGCCTGTCCGCAAGCCACCGGATGCTGCCGTCCTTGTGCAGGGCGCGATACTCCACGCGCAGAACCTGTCGTTTCTCGCGCACGGCCTCCCGGAAAATCTGCTTCACGAAATCGATGTCCTCCGGGTGAATGAATTCCCGCCACGTCACCGCGCCGCTCAGGAACTCCTCCGGCGTGTACCCCGTGATCCGCGTGACGTCGGCGCCGATGAAGACCAGGGACCAGTCCCGGAGCCCCCGGTAGACGACGCCGGGGACGTTGTTCATCAGGGAGACCAGCCGCTCGGTTTGGAGGACTGCCGTCCTCTCCGCGTTCTTCATCGAGGTGATGTCCGTGAGGTAGTGGATCGCACCGGCGACGCGACCGCTTTTGTCGATCAACGGGTCGACGGTCACCTTGATCCACAGGTTCTTCCCGGGAATCTCGATCTCTTTCGACTCCCTGCTCCGGCTCTCCGCCATGCGCCGGAACAGGCAATCCGGAACGGGCTTTTCGGTCTTGTCGAGCAGCGAATAACAGGTCTTCCCGACGATCTCTTCCCGGGGAAGGCCGAGAAAGGACTCCATCGCGCGGTTGACCCAGGCGATATGGTACCCGGCGTCGACGACGGCAACCGCCTCGGGCATCGAGAGAAAGATCTTTTCCCAGTCAATTCCGTTGATTCCCAACGCTTTTCCCGTTTCTGAAAGGATCGCCCCTCTTGCGGGGAAACTCCCTTCCTCCCTATCGGATAATCTTCGGTTTTCCTTTAGTATATTGTCCTTCCCCACGCCGGTTGGAACGTGAAACGCCGTTGGCGTATCCTCAACCGACCCGCCAGGCCCATTTGAAACGAAGCTCCGCGGCGGGCGTATATTTCCACTGCTGTTTCTTTCCGGTATTTGCGGTATTACTATTCCCATGGCCATGATTTTCCTCGTGGTGGCGGGGCTCCTGCTGGGGGGAATTGCAGGGTTCCTTGTCGGGCGCTATACCGCACGCGCCGCCGAACCGCCGGAAACGGACGAGAAAATCCGCCTGCGGCGGCAGGTCCAGGAACTGTCGGCCCAGCTGCAGAAGACAGCGAAAGAGCAGGCCGGCAACCTGACGATCGCGTCCCAGATCCCCATCATCGTCAAGAGGCTGGGGCAGCGGCTTGCGCCCGGCGCCATTCCGGGAATCGCCGTTCGCACCAGCAAGGAAATCTTCCACGCATCGGCAGCCGGGTTTTTCGCCCTCCGGAAAGAGGAAGGCAGCTTCTATCTGGCCGAGGGGGTCGGATTCCCGGACGGATGGAAGGGGAGCCGCAGGTTTTCCTCCTCCGAGGGAATCCTGGGAACGGCCGCGCAGCAGCAGATCGTCGTGTCGAAGGAAGATTACCTCGCGGGGATGAAGAACTGGCCCGTCCCTCCCGGAACCCTGGAAGAGGCCGGCTTCTTGCCCGATATCGTCGCCCCCGTGGCCTGGGGAGGAAAGACGTACGGCGCATTGGTGCTCTCCGGTTCCGTCGAGCCCTTCGGAGGGAAACGGCCGTACCTCTCGATGCTGGCCGACATGGTGGCGAGCGCATTCCATAACTCCATCGCCGTCGAGGCGGCGGACTACCAGGCCTCCACGGACCCGCTGACAGGCCTCTACAACCGCGCATACCTCGCGCACCGGTTCGAGGCGGAAGTCCGGCGCGCCAGGAACTACACGGCCCCCCTTTCGGTCCTGCTCCTGGACATCGATCATTTCAAGAAGATCAACGACACCTACGGTCATGCGGCAGGGGACGTCATCCTGAAGAAACTGGCGGAGATGATCCGGAAGGCGACGCGGGCTTCCGACTTCGTCGTCCGTTACGGGGGGGAGGAATTCGTGGTGGTGATGACCGCCTCCAACCAGGACCAGGCGTTCCTCTACGTCGACCGGCTCCGTGAGATGGTCGCCGCCGCCGAATTCGCCGTCCCGGGACACGGCGCCCCGCTGAAGGTGACCATCAGCGCGGGGGTTTCATCGTTCCCCGACGACGGGCAATCGACCACCGACCTTCTCAAGGCGGCCGACCAGGCGCTGTACGCCGCAAAGGAGAGCGGGCGCAACCGCGTGGTCCGCGCCGTCCGGATCGGCCTCGACGGCAAGCCTTTCTGAAACCGGCAAGCCGCGAAGCGCCGCCGGTTCACCTTGCAAATCACGAGGGAAATGGCCATAATTTCCGCACCCTGTTTTCATCACCATGCGCTCCACGGCGTCCACGTTCCCTCACCGGCGGAACTTCATCCGACGTTCGGAGTGAAGAAAAGGAGGAGTTTGAATGCGATTGAACGGCGTACTTACGATCTTTCTGGCGGTTCTCTTGGGGACGATGCTCGCGGCATCCACAGGCGTCGCAGCGGAGGCGACGATCAAACTCTCCTACGCCAACTTCCCCCCGGCGCCGACGTTCCCCTGCGTCCAGATGGAGCACTGGGCGAAAGAGGTGGAGAAGCGAACCGGCGGCAAGGTCAAGGTGCAGACCTTTCCCGGCGGAACGCTCCTGCCGGCGAAGAACATCCTGGACGGCGTGATCTCGGGCCTCGCGGACATCGGCAACTTCGCCATGAGCTACCAGCCCGGGCGCTTCCCGGTGTCCGAGGCCGTCGACCTTCCCCTGGGCTTCACGAGCGCCAAGGTCGCAAGCCTGACGCTCTACGATCTCATCGAGAAGTACCGGCCGAAGGAGTTCGAGAAGGTGAAGATCCTCACCCTCTTCACCTGCCCGCCGACCAACTTCATGACCAAGGCCCCGGTGAAGTCGCTCGCCGATCTCAAGGGGATGGAGCTCCGGGTCGCGGGGACGAGCGCCGAGGTCGTCAAGCGCCTGGGCGGCATCCCGGTCGCCATGCCCCAGTCCGAGACCCCCGAAGCGATCCAGAAGGGGGTCGTCAAGGGGATGGTGTCGTCGCTGGAGATCCTCCAGGACTTCAAGTTCGCCGCCTACACGCCCTACGCCACCATCGCCAACCTCCCTGTCGTCACCTTTGCGGTGGTCATGAACCTGGAAAAGTGGAACTCCCTCCCCCCGGACGTGAAGAAGGTGCTCGACGGCATGCGCCGTGAGCAGGCGCTGTGGACGGGGACCTACGTGGACAACCACGTGACGGAAGCCCTGGCCTGGTCCAAGAAGAGCTACGACCACCAGGTGTTCGCCCTGCCGGCCGCGGACAGCGAGACCGTGAAAAACCTCCTCAAGCCGATGGTGGACGACTACATCCTGCGGGTGACGGCGCTCAACCTGCCCGCGAACCAGATCGTCGAGGACGCGCTTGCGCTGAAGAAGAAACACGAGCAGCACAAGTAGCCCGCGGCCCCAATGGACCTGGAACGGCTTTCCGCGCATCTGCGGAGGCTCCTGATGATCGCGGGGGGCGTCGCGCTCCTGGCGCTCACGCTCCTGGCCACGATGAACGTGGCCTTGAGGATCGTGCAGGTCCCGGTGAGCGGGACGTACGAGGTCGTCTCTTTCCTGGGGGCGATCGTCACCGCCGGCGCCCTCGGCTATACCCAGAAACGCAAGGACCACATCGTCGTGGACATTCTTTCGGACAAGTTTCCCGGGCCCGTGAAGCGCGCCCTCGACGTAGCGAGCTACGCCCTCACGCTGGTCCTCTTCTCCATCGTTTCCTGGCAGACCTTCGTGTATGGAAAGAGGCTGTGGCAGACGGGCGAACTCTCGGAAACGCTGAAGATCGCCTACCACCCCTTCGTGTTCCTGGTCTCGCTGGGGTTCGCCGCCCTCGCGCTGACGCTGCTCCTCGATCTTCTGGAAACCCTCTGGAAGAAAGGGGACTCGCGGTGAGCGGCCCCGTTGTGGGCGTGTACGGCATCGCCGTCATGTTCTTCATCCTCTTCGTGCTGCGGGTCCCTGCGGCGTTCACCATGGCCCTCGTGGGGTTCGTCGGGATCGCCTTCGTGACCTCCATCGACGCGGCTTTCTCGATGGTGGGCACCGAGATGTGGAACATCTTCTCCAACTACGGGCTGACCGTGATCCCCCTGTTCATCCTCGTCGGGGAGATCGTCCATTACGCCGGCTACAACTTCAGCCTCTACGACGCGACCTACAAGTGGTTCGGGCACTATCGCGGGGGGCTCGCGATGACGACGATCATGGCGTCCGCGGCCTTCTCGGCCATCTCCGGCTCCAACACGGCCACGGCGGCCACGATGAGCGCCGTCGCGATTCCCGCCATGAAGGAATACAAGTACCACCCGATGCTGAACGCCGGATCGGTCGCCGCGGGCGCGACGCTCGGCGTCCTTATCCCGCCTTCCATCGTGCTCGTGGTGTACGGCCTTTACACCGGCCAGTCGATCGGCAAGCTCTTCTTCGGCAACGTCATCCCCAGCGCCATCCTGACCGCCGCCATCCTGGCGACGGTGGTCTGGATCTGCCGCATGCATCCGGACTGGGGGGCGGCCGGCCCGAAGTTCAGCTGGAAGGAGCGCATGAAGGCGCTCCCCGAGGCCGTCGACATCCTCGTGCTGTTCGGGATCATCATGTACGCCCTGTTCACGGGGGTCGTGACCGCCACGGAGGCCGCCGCCGTCAGCTGCTTCCTGGGCTTCGTCATCTGCCTCGCGCGCCGCAAGCTGACCTGGAAGAGGTTTCTCGACTCCATGACCGACACCCTGCGCATCTCCTGCATGGTCTTCATGATCGTGGCGGGCGCCGTGATCTTCGCCCGGTTCCTGACGCTCACCCGATTGCCCTTCGAGGCCGCCGAGTGGATCCAGACGCTCGCCCTGCCCAAGTGGATGGTGCTCTGGGTGATCCTGTTTTGCTACATCATCGGCGGCTGCGTCATGGACGCGCTCGCGTTCCTGCTCGTCTCGCTGCCGATCTTCTATCCCCTCGTCATCCAGCTGGGCTACGACCCGATCTGGTTCGGCCAGGTGATCACGATCGTAACGACGATGGGCTCCATCATGCCGCCCATCGGCATCTGCTGCTACGTCGTCTCCGGCATGTCGGGGATCCCCCTTGCGACCGTCTTCCGGGGCAGCTTCTACTACATGCCGTCCTACATCGTCTCCATCATCATCCTCATGATCTCGCCGTACTGGACCGTGCTGGTCCTGTCCGACCTGGTGAAGTAGCGGCCGGGGGGATTCCTTGGATAACCGGATCCTCATGCTCGGAAACGAGGCGATGGCGCACGCCCTGCTGGAGAACGGGTGCAGGGTCGCGGCCTCCTACCCCGGGACGCCCGCGTCGGAGATTCTCTCCGCCCTGGCGAGGCTTAGGGACGAGCACGGGGTCGCGATGCACGCGGAGTGGGCGGTCAACGAGAAGGTCGCCTTCGAGATCGCCTACACCGGGAGCCTGACGGGGCTGCGCGCGGCGGTCAGCATGAAGCAGGTGGGTCTCAACGTCGCCTCCGACCCCCTGATGAGCGCGGCGTACATGGGCGTCAAGGGGGGGTTCCTCGTGATCAGCGCGGACGATCCGGGGCCCCACTCCTCGCAGACCGAGCAGGACAGCCGGCTGCTGGCCATGATGGCCAAGGTCCCGGTCCTCGACCCTTCCTCGCCCGCGCACGCGCGGGAGTTGATCGCTGCGGGGTACGAGATCTCCGAGATCTTCGAGATTCCCGTGATGCTGCGCCCCACGACGAGGGTCTGCCACGCCTGCCAGGACCTCTCCCCCGGAGAGATTCGCCCGTTCATCCGGGAGGCCGCCTTCCGGAAATCCCCCGCCCGCTGGGCCGCGACCCCCGCATTCCGCTACGAGCTGCACCGGAAGCTCAACGAAAAGCTCGCCGCCATCGCCGGCTGGCCTCGGACTGCGCCGTTCCGCGCGAACCCGGACGCCGCGGGCCCGAGAGCGGTGGTGGCTTCCGGCGTTGCGGCGGCCCACGCCCGGGAGATCCTCTCGGAGTCCGGCCTGTGGGACCGCATCCCCCTTTACCACGTCGTGCAGCCTTTCCCGCTGCACCCGGGCTTCATCTCCCGCCTCCTGAACGCCTACGAGGAGGTCCTTGTGCTCGAGGAGACGACCGGCGTCATCGAGATGCAGCTCCTCGACCGCCGCCGCGTGCGGGGGAAGCTCTCCGGAGCGGTCCCGGAGGCGGGGGAGCTTCTGCCCGAGATCGTGGAGGGAGCCATCGCCAAGTTCGCCGGGATCGACGCGGCGGCCCCGGACGCGCAAGTCCCGGAACGAGGGGGACGGCGCCCGACCCTTTGCGCCGGCTGCTCCCACCGGTCGAGCTTCTACGCCATCAAGAAGGCGGCCCCGGGAGGGATCTACCCGAGCGACATCGGTTGCTACACCCTGGGCCTGAATCTCGGCGGAGTCGACACGGTTCTTTGCATGGGGGCCGCGGTGAGCCAGGCCGCGGGTTTTTACCAGGCCTACCGGCTCGCCGGGAAGACGGTCGACATCGTGGCCACCATCGGGGATTCCACCTTCTACCACGCCGGCATCCCCCCGCTCATCGATGCCGTGGTCCAGGGGGCCCGCTTCGTCCTCGTGATCCTGGACAACTCCACGACGGCGATGACCGGGTTTCAGCCCACGCCGGCGACGGGGAAGGGCGCGGCGGGCGAGCCGACGGGCACCGTGGACATGGAGGCGCTCGTTCGCGCCTGCGGCGTCGGATTCTGCAGGGTGGGGATCCCCAGCCGCCTTCCGGAATTCATCGGCCTCCTCAAGGAGGCCATCGCATACAGCCACGAAAAGGGCCCCGCCGTGGTCATCGCCCGGGAGCCCTGCGTCATGGACCGGAGCCAGGCGGACCGCTTTCCCGCGCCGAAGAAGGTGTTCATCACCGATGCGTGCGACGGTTGCCGGTACTGCACAACGCAGTTCGAATGCCCGGCGCTGCTCTATGACGAGGAGGGAAAGCGCGTCTCCATCGACGGCCTCCTTTGCACCGGATGCGGTGTCTGCCTCCACGTCTGCCCTCTGGACGCGATCCGCGTGGAGCCGCCGGAAGGAAAGGCTCCGTGAGCGTGCAGAGGGAGGGCTTCCCGCCCGTGCGGCAGCAGATTCTCGTGAGCGGCGTCGGGGGACAGGGAGTGCTGTTCATCACCCGCCTGCTCGCGGATGCCGCCATTCGAATGGGGGCGCCGGTCCTCACCTCGGAGACCCACGGAATGGCCCAGCGGGGCGGAGTCGTCGTCTCGCACCTGAAGGTGGGCGACTTCGCCAGCCCCCTGATCCGGGCGGGCCGGGCCGACGGACTCATCGCGCTGAAGAACGAAAACCTCGCGCTGCATCTTCGATTTCTGAAACCCACAGGATGGGCGGCGGTGAACGCGCGATCGGCCCCCCCCGCGGAACGGGACATCGCCGTTCACGCGGTCGACGCCGACGGGTTGGCGGAACGGAGCGGAAATCCCCAGGCGGTGAACATCCTCCTGCTGGGCTTCGCGTTGTCCCTCCCGGGGTTGCAGGAGGCGGAAGGCCGACTCTTCTGCTCCGCCGACGACGTCCGGAACGCCTTGCGCCGGCGCCTGGAAACGAAGGCCGGCCTGCTCGAGACTTCGCTCCGCGCGCTGGACCTTGGAATGTTTCGAGGAAAGCGGTAAGTTTATCTCCCATGCTCAGACGATTCCCGCCGAAATACGCGGCGCCCGGCGAACTGCCCGCACTCCAGCTCAAAGGGCTGCAATGGACGGTTTCCCACGCCTGGAAGAATTCTCCCTTCTACCGGAGGAAATTCCAGGAAGCGGGCGTCACTCCCGGAGATGTCCGGTCGCTCCAGGATCTTTCCAGGCTCCCCTTCACCACCGCCGACGACCTGCGCGACGGGTATCT
>Ga0334722_10000932_pt1 | contig 39468 bp, 29 predicted proteins | sample C3_bottom_MG_FD_207210 | JGI IMG/M metagenome (GOLD analysis project Ga0334722, IMG submission 207210) | Sediment microbial communities from Yellowstone Lake, YNP, Wyoming, USA - C3_bottom | ecosystem: Environmental > Aquatic > Freshwater > Lake > Sediment | place: USA: Wyoming | collected...
CGGACAGGAACAATGAGCTTGAGCACGACGGCGCCGTCGGCCGGATGATCAGCCGCATAGACCTGTTTAAATCCCCCGCTTGCTAAGGGGATTATCTGACTGAGGTCGGGAAAATTCTGTCCAATCCATTGCACCGAAAGGCTCATGATGCCTCCCCAATACCTACCGCTGATTTGTTATTGCGACACGAGCCCAATAGTCAAATAGCCTAGAGACATAAGATCTTGGCTGTGAAAATTTAGTGCCTTTTAGCAACTGGACTAATTGTGAGTCATCGAATACCCACAAACCTAGCCTGCTCGATCTTGCGTGTGGCTTTATGCGCATCGCCCTAGTCTTTGAACCAGTTAGCACAATCGAGCGAGACGCAAACCAAGTGTTTGTAGCTGCTTGCAAGAGAGCTCTTCGAGGATCTGAAATTTTCGCCTCGACCGCAATGATCTCAGTGGCCGAAAATCTTGACAATTGCGTGGGACTGAATTCGTTTTTTGCTAACTTCAACCACCCGACGGAAGCAAGACGATCAAGGGATTTCCGAGACTTGAGCCCAAAACCTTTGCTGATTTCGCTCTCGCTTCCTGGGCCCACTTGATAAAGATATTGGATTAGCCTGAAGTCTGCCTCCGAGAGAGCGATTTCAGGCGGGCGCCAGTTCTCTATTTCCTTTTCTTCAATTAAGACAATAACCAGATCGGGATAGCCAGATTCGATTTTCGGCTCAATAAATATCGCCCCTGTCATGCCCTCCGCAACGTCAAGTGGATTGTCTCGAATAAATGAATTTACCAACGCCTTCTCGGGGCCAAGATATTTCCCGCCGCCACGAAAACCAGTACTTAGATAGTCGGTGTTGGCGTTGCGGTGTAAGACGAGGAGTCTTTTATTTGTGTAATTCGACATCGGCATGAATCGAGGCATTTTTCTATTTTTGGAGCGTACTTGGCATTAAGACAGATTTCCTGAGTATTTCCCGTCATCCACGAATTAGCGGCAAGTATAGTGTTGGCGACGCCTCGGTCCCCCCAAGTCACCTGGCACAGTCCTCCAACGGAATATCTTTGCGGTCAGCACGCTCTGCCCCCAAAAGACTTCTCCCTAGCGGACGCCAGAGCCTGCCGTCCAAAGTTAGAGTCCCCAGCACTATGTAACGAGCGCAGGGGCGTCAAATACCCCACGACCCTCACCCCCCAAACGTAAACCTAGTCCCCGTCGAACTCAGCAGCACCCGCCCCGGCAGTGCCTGCAGCGCCATCTCGTAGAACGTGGTCCCGGTGCAGTGCATCGGGATCAAATAGTCGGGGTTGATTTCTTTCAACGCGGCCACGGTGCTGCGCACGTATTCCTGCGGCAACGGCATCAGGTGAAAACCGCCGAGAATCGCGTGCACTTTGCTGATGCCCGACACCTTGATCGCGCCGCGCACGGAGTTGACGATGCCGCGGTGGCCGCACGAAGTCATGATCACGAGCCCTTTGCCTTTGACGTTGAAGCAGGTGGCCTGTTCGTGCTGGAAGTCGTCAGGCACCATCGTCAGGTTGCGTTTCTCCGCGGGCAGTCCCTCGGGCGCACAGCCGATGCCGCTCGGCTGGACGCCGATCTTCATACGCGAGGCTCGCAACGGCTTCTCGAACGACGTCTGCGGGATGAAGCCGGTGGTGAAGCCGTGGTCGGCGAGCAGCGACGGCTTTTCTGCGAACAGCACTTGCAGCCCGGCCTCGGCGATCGCCTTGCGGTCCAGGGCGCCGAAGTTGCTCGGCGCATCGACCGGGCCCTGCTCGCGGCTGCAGAAGCACTCCTCGCCGCCGAGATAGAACGGCAGTCCGGGCTTCAGTTTCTTCTTGTGCGCGTTGAGGAATCCCACCATGCCGCCGAAGTGATCGTAGTGCCCGTGCGTGAGCAGCAGGGCGTCGAGCTTTGCCGGATCGATGCCGAGCAGGTCGAGGTTGTTGTTGAACGTGGCGCCGGTGAAGCCGAAATCGACCAGCACCTGCCGCGTCTCGGCGCCGCGCGCCGACTCCAGGTGCAGCGCGAGGCCCCATTCGTTCTGCAAGGTGCGCGGCTGGTCGGGCGAGGGCGGGCGTCCCCAACGTTGCACCGTCACTTCGCCGAACTTGCCGGACGATTCGAACAGGTGGTGATACGAGTCGGTCACCACGCGCACCGACAGCCGGTCCACCTCGGGCAGCGCGCCCGTGAGCGCCTCGGCCGAGGCGACGCGGATGTTGGAAAATACGCCGCCCGCCAAGCCCAGGCCGCCGGCGCTCATCGCGGCCAGCAGTCTGCGGCGCGCGGGACTGCCCAGGTAGTCGCTCATCGTCGTCTCCTCCAGAAAACGTTATTCGGATACCGTGCCGCGTGGCGCGGCCGGTCGAGCATACGCCGGATTGGCACACGGCGCCAACCGCGCCGCCGGCACACGAGCAAAGCGCAATCCAGCCCCCGGATCGGCCATGGCTTGACTGCCGCGCGCGCGAGGCGGATGCGTTATTACGATGCAGACAAAGATCCAGAAAACCTTGACTGCCGCGCGCGCGAGGCGGATGCTTGTGCGACGCGAGGCAATGCCTGCGGGCATGCCGATCCGACCATTCCGACTCGATCACCGATTCCAGATCCGGCACCCATGCACATCGACCGCGACATCAAGCTTGATTTCAGGGACGTTCTGATCCGGCCGAAGCGCTCGGCGCTGCCCTCGCGCGAGAAAGTCGACATCACGCGCGAATTCATCTTCAAGCACTCGGGCAAGCGCTATCGCGGCGTCCCGGTGATCGCGGCGAACATGGATACGGTCGGCACCTTCGAAATGGCGGGCGCGCTCGCACCGTTCGGCCTCGCGACTGCGCTGCACAAGCACTATGGCGGCGACGAACTCGTGGCGTTCTTCAAGGCGCTCAAGTCGAAATCGAGCGCGTTCTATTCGCTCGGCATCACCAAGAACGATCTGGACAAATTCGAGCGCGTGATGCAGCAAGCCAGCGACGCGGTGCGTTACGTCTGCATCGACGTCGCCAACGGCTATGCGGAAACCTTCGTCAAATTCGTCGCCAAGTTTCGCCGCGCCTATCCCGATCTCACGCTGATGGCCGGCAACGTCGTGACCGGCGAGATGACCGAGGAGCTGATCCTGTCAGGCGTCGATATCGTCAAGGTCGGCATCGGCCCCGGCTCGGTCTGCACCACGCGCAGCATGACCGGCGTCGGCTACCCGCAGTTGTCCGCAGTGATCGAATGCGCCGATGCCGCGCACGGTCTCGGCGGCCGCATCTGCGCCGACGGCGGCTGCACTTCGCCCGGCGACATCGCCAAGGCCTTCGGCGGCGGCGCCGACTTCGTGATGCTGGGCGGCATGTTCGCCGGTCACGAAGAGTGCGCGGGCGAGGTGGTCGAACAGGACGGCGGGCGCTTCAAGCGCTTCTATGGCATGAGTTCGCGCACCGCGATGGACAAGTACTCAGGCGGCGTCGCGCACTACCGCGCCTCCGAGGGCAAGGAAGTGCTGGTGCCGTATCGCGGCCCGGTGGGCGCAGCCGTGCAGGAGATCCTCGGCGGCCTGCGCTCCGCCTGCACCTACGTCGGGGCGCGCACGCTGAAGGAATTTACCAAGCGCACCACCTTCGTGCGCGTGGGCATGGAGTCGAACGAAAGCTTCGGGGAGAATTGAACAGCGGACCCGGTCCGATAGGACCGGGGGATTGCGTTAGCGGGTGCACCTTTCCTCCCCGCCTTTGGAGGCGCGTCGATGCGGAGTGTCGCGCTGTTGATAAGTTGCTGGTGCCTGCTTGCCGCCGCGCAAGCCGCGGCGCAGCTGGCCCCGGCTGAGCCCGCGGCGCAGCCGGCCGCCCCGGTATTGGTGCTCATCCAGAACGGCGCCATCGGGCCTGCCAGTGCCGACTACCTGCGGCGGGGCCTGGAGAAAGCGGTCGAGCTCAAGGCGCAGCTGGTCGTGCTCAAGATGGACACGCCGGGCGGCCTCGACCTGTCGATGCGCGCGATCATCAAGGACATCCTCGCCTCGCCGGTTCCGGTCGCGGGCTTCGTCGCGCCGAACGGTGCGCGCGCGGCGAGCGCCGGCACTTACATCCTGTATGCGAGCCATATCGCGGCGATGGCGCCGGCGACCAACCTGGGTGCGGCGACGCCGGTGTCCATCGCGCCACAGGCCGAACCGCGCGAACCCGCCGCGGCGAAGGACAAGGCGGCCAAAGACGACGACAGCGCCGGTGACGCCCAGTCGACCATGCAGACGCTGGCGCGCAAGCAGACCAGCGATGCGGCCGCATACATCCGCGGGCTGGCGCAACTGCGCGGCCGCAATGCCGATTGGGCCGACCAGGCGGTGCGCCGCGCGGTCAGCCTGTCCGCCGACGAGGCGCTCGAACTGAAGGTCATCGACCTGATCGCCGCCGACGTTCCGCAACTGTTGCAGCAGCTCGACGGCCGGAAGCTCACGGTACTCGGCGAGGAACGCCAGCTCGCCACCGCCGCCGCCGCGACCGTCGACTATTCTCCCGATTGGCGCAGCCGGCTGTTGATGGTCATCACCGATCCGAGCATCGCCTATCTGCTGCTGATGCTCGGCTTCTACGGCCTGTTGTTCGAATTCTACAACCCGGGCCTGGTCGCACCCGGCGTCATCGGCGGCATCAGCCTGTTGCTGGCGCTGTTCGCGTTGCAGATGCTGCCGGTGAGCTACACCGGTCTCGCCCTGATTACGCTCGGCATCGGCCTGCTGGTCGCGGAGCATTTCGCGCCGGGCTTCGGCATGCTCGGGGTCGGCGGCATCGCCGCCTTCGTGATAGGCTCGATCATGCTGATCGACACCGACGCCCCCGGCTACAGCATCCCCTGGCAGCTGATCGCGACCATGGCGGCGGCGAGCGCCGCATTTCTGTTCACGGTGCTGCACTTCGCGCTGCGCGCGCGGCGGCAGCCGGTGGTGAGCGGCCGCGAGCAGATGATAGGCGAGACCGGTACCATTCTCGAAGGCGGCGGCGACGGCACCGCGTCCGCACGCATCCACGGTGAAATCTGGAAAGTCCGCGCGGACATCCCGCTGGCGCGCGGGCTCGCGGTGAGGGTGGTCGGCATCGACGGCTTGTTGCTGACGGTCGAAGCGGCAGCCAAAGAAGGAGAGGCAACATGAACCTGATCGTCCCCGGCGTCATTCTGTTTCTGATCGTGGCGTTTCTGGTCAATGCCATCCGCATCTTCCGCGAATACGAGCGCGGCGTCGTCTTCACCCTAGGGCGCTTCTGGCAGGTCAAGGGACCCGGCCTGGTGATCATCATTCCGCTGATCCAGCAGGCGGTCCGAGTGGATCTGCGCACCGTAGTGCTGGAAGTGCCGACGCAGGACGTGATCTCGCGCGACAACGTGTCGGTGAAAGTCAGCGCCGTGGTGTACCTGCGCGTCGTCGACCCGCAGAAGGCGATCATCCAGGTCGTCGATTATCTCAACGCCACCAGCCAGCTGGCGCAGACCATGCTGCGCTCGGTGCTGGGCAAGCACCTGCTCGATGACATGCTGGCCGAGCGCGAGAAACTGAATCTGGACATCCAGCAGGCGCTCGATGCGCAGACCGACTCCTGGGGGATCAAGGTCGCCAACGTCGAAATCAAACAGGTGGACCTCACCGAATCGATGATCCGCGCCATCGCCAGGCAGGCCGAGGCGGAACGCGAGCGGCGCGCCAAGGTCATCCACGCCGAGGGCGAGCTGCAGGCCTCCGAAAAGCTGTACCAAGCGGCGAAGATCCTGGCGCAGGAGCCGCAGGCGATCCAACTGCGCTACCTGGAAACGCTGACGGTGATCGGCGCCGACAAGAACACGACCATCGTGTTCCCCCTGCCGCTCGACGTGCTGGCGCCGTTTCTCGCAAAAATGAAGTAGCCGGCGGCGGCGGGCGCAGCGTGGCGCCCGGGAGCCTGTGTTTCTCACGGCGCGCGACGACGCCGGAAGCAAGACTCGGACTTCGATTACACTGCGCGCATGATTTCATCCAATCCCGCTGCGCTGCGTGCTCAGCTGTTTGCCTGCGCGCGATCGTCTGCAACGACAGGGTGAGCAGCTGAAAGCTTCGCGACTTCCGTTCTTCTATGGCTGGGCGATCGTGGCCGTAGCCTTCGTCACCATGGGCGTCGGCGTCAACGCGCGCACCGCGTTTTCGCTGCTGTTTCCGCCCATCCTCGACGAGTTCGGCTGGGACCGGGGCGTGACCGCCGGCGCGTTCTCGTTCGGCTTTCTGATCTCGGCAGTGCTAAGTCCCCTGCTGGGCCGCCTGATGGACCGTCATGGCCCGCTGATCGTAATCGAGGCGGGTGTGGGCATCATGGGCATCGGCTTGCTGCTGGCCGGTCAGGTGAGCCAGCCATGGCATCTTTACCTCACGCTCGGCGTGCTCGTCGGCGCGGGCAGTGTGGCACTCGGCTTTACCGGCCATGCGCTCTACCTGCCGTACTGGTTCGTGCGCCGGCGCGGTCTGGCGATGAGCATCGCCTTCTCCGGCGTCGGCATCGGTTCCATCGTCCTCTTGCCCTGGCTGCAGACGTTCATTCAGCAGGCCGGCTGGCGTGCCGCCTGCACCGGCTTGGGCATCCTGGTACTCGTCCTGCTCGCACCGCTCAACCTGCTGGTCAGGCGCCGCCCCGAAGATCTGGGTACCGGACCGGACGGGGATCGCGCGGTGCCGGCTTCCGCCGCGACCCGACAGCACGAAAACGTCGTCGATTACGCCTGGACCGCGATCGACTGGACGCTCGATCGGGCCGTGCGCACGGCGCGCTTCTGGTGGATCGCCGTCGGCTATTTTTGCGGCCTCTACGCCTGGTACGCGGTGCAGGTGCACCAGACCCAATACCTGATCGAATCCGGATTCGCGCCGATGTACGCGGCCTGGGCGCTGGGATTCGTCAGCTTCGCCGCGATTCCGGGTCAAATCGCGCTCGGGCACATCTCGGATCGCATCGGCCGCGAGTGGGTCTGGACCGTGGGCAACGCGGGTTTCGTGCTCTGCTACGCCGCCCTGCTGCTGCTGCACGCGTCACCGAGCCACGCGCTGCTCTGGTTCATGGTGGCCGCGCAGGGTTTTCTCGGCTACGGGCTCACCTCCGTCCTCGGCGCCATCCCCGCCGAGATTTTCCAGGGCCGTCACTACGGCGGCATTTTCGGAACCTTGATGGGCATCGCCATCGCCGGCGGCGCAGCCGGCCCCTGGATCACCGGCGCGCTGTACGATGCCAGCGGCAGCTATGCACTCGCGTTTGCGCTTGCGATCGGCGCCAGTCTCGCCTCCACCCTGTGCATCTGGCTGGCGGCGCCGCGCCAGATTCGCGCCGTCGCCGGGCGTATCGTGCGCCGCTAGCGCCACTTCGCCGCAAACGATCCCTCGGCCTGCACTGCCAACGCGCTGCGCAGCCAGCGGCGGCGCGCGCGCTCGGCCGCGTCAGGCGAGCAGTTCGCGCAGGCTCCGGTTGACTTCGGCGCTGTGATGGCGCGCCGCCTTGTTGCTCGGCGCAAGCGGCTCGGCGTAGAAGAATTCCGGCAGTTCGTCGTCTTTCTCGGTGAAGCCGGCCTGCCGATTGAACTCCCATTCCATCTTCAGCGCTTCGCGCCCCAGGGTCTGCAGGAACGGGGCGTCGAAATGGGTGCCGTGCGCGTCGTTCAACGCGGTGACGATGAGCTCAGCGCTGACGTTGGTCACCGAGCGCCCGAAAATGCACAGGCCGAGCGAATCGGCAGCGGCGCACGCGGTCTGGATGCCGAGGCTCGCCTCCGCGATCTGTGCGGTGGTCTTGTCCTTGCAGTCGAACACCGGCAGGTTGCCCGTGGTGTGGTCGGCGCCCTGCGCCGTGACCATCATGGAAACGCCGGTCACTTCGATCACGCGCGGATCGTAGGCGCTGATGCTCTGTTTCTTGATCACCGGCACGCGCGCGACCTGGTAATGCGCGCCGACGCGCGCGGCACCCTGCGCGAAAATGCGGCCGCGCTCGTTGCCCTGGCGGATGTCGTCCAGGGCTTTCAGCATGAAGGCTTCGTCGCCGAATTCGCCCAGGCCCGCTTCCATCAGCACCGCCAGCGTGGCCCCGGCTTCGATGGTGTCGATGCCCAGATCGTTGGCGACTGCGTTCACGCGCGCCACCTGGTCCGGGTGGGTCAGACCGCAATTGCTGCCCATCAAGCCCAGGGTCTCGTATTCGAGCGGAGACACCAGTTCCTTGCCGTGTTCGTCGACGTAGACGTTGCTGCATTCGATCATGCAGCCGGGCATGCAGGCGTGCGAGATGTGCCCGCCGCGGCTCGAATTAAGTTCGCGGATGAAGTCGCCACCGAGCTTGAGCGGACCCTCGGATGCCTCCACCAGGCGGCCGGCGCTGAAATTGCGCACCGGCAGTCCGCCGATGCGGTTGGTGATGTCTCCCATCATCGCCGTGCCGGTCGTCTTGAAGGTGTTGATCGCCGGCTCCTTCTCCAGGCGCGCGCCGTATTCGCGGATCGAGCCCATGAGTTTTTTGCGGTCGTGGAAGGTCGGCATCTTGTGCACGTCGATGACGATGGCCTTGACCTTCTTCGAGCCCATGACGGCGCCGACGCCGCCGCGCGCGGCCAGGCGCGACGGCCGCCCATCGGTGTCGGTGATGGAAATGCCCGACATCAGGCCCAGGTACTCGCCCACCGGACCGCACAGCGCCAAGGCAACCTTCTTGCCGTATTTCTCGAACAGCAGCGCCGCGGCATCGACGGTGCCCTTGCCCATGTAGGGTTCGGCAGTCTCATAGGTGATGGCCCCTTCCTTGGTGATGCGCATGACCACCCAATCCTTGCAGGCGCCGTAGAGCGTGAACCCGGCCAGTTCCAGCTGACCCATTGCGAACGCAAAAGTGCCGCCCGAATTGGATTCCTTGATGCCGCCGGTGAGCGGGCTCTTGCAGCCGACGGAGAGGCGGTTGGCATTGGAGAAGTTCGTTCCCGCGAACGGGCCGGCGGAGAAGATCAGCGGATTCTCCGGGGACAGTGGATCGACTTTGGCGGCGCCGAGCTCGAGCAGGGATTTCGCAATGAAATGCCGGCCGGCGCGGATGATCTGTTCGCCTTGGAATTCTTCGGCCCGGACCGAGCGGTCGTTAAGATTGATGTGCAGGTACTTGCGCATGTCGATGTCACCCTGTAAAGATGGAAATTCAGTCGTTCAGACAGCCGCAATTCTACTCTTTTTTACCTACGGCTCGTCCCGCCGAAACCGCGTTCAACCTTGTTACCGATGGGGACAAAGCCAATGGTGCCATGCAGGAATAAAACCGGGTTCTGCGCTGTTTTCTCATTTGCATATCAAGAAAGGAGAATTGGATGAGCGCACGCATGGCATTGAACGGGCTGACGCTGTCGGCCGCCGCACTGGTATTTCTTCCCCTAAGCGCATCCGGCGAGGACGCCACCGGCGTGCTCAAGCACGCCGCGAGCGCAATGGGAGCCGCCGAACTGAAATCGATCCGCTACGCGGCCGAGGGCAGCGGCTACACCTTCGGCCAGGCGTTCAATCCCGGCATGCCGTGGCCGAAGATCAACGTCCACAGCCAGATCCGCACCATCAATTATGACAGCGCCTCGATGCGCGAGGAGATCACGCTCAGCCGCGCCGAACCCAAGGGCGGCGGCGGCTACCCGCTCGCGGGCCAGCAGCGCAACGACCAGTACCTGAGCGGCGACTATGCCTGGAACCAAGCCGGCAACAACGCAGTGCCCGGTCCGCGCTTCGTCGCCGACCGCGTGCACCAGCTGTGGATCACGCCGCATGGCGTGATCAAGGCCGCGATAAAGAATAATGCGACGCTGCGCTGGCATACACAGAACGGAAAATCGCTGGCAGCGGTTTCCTTCAAGCAGCCGGGACGCTACGCCGCGACCGCATTCATCAACGAGGACTACCTGGTCGAGCGCGTCGAATCGCGCCTGCCCGATCCGGTGCTCGGCGAAACCACGGCCGTCACCCGCTACTCGGACTACCGCGATTTCGGCGGCGTGAAGTTCCCCGCCCGCATCGAGCAGTCGCAGGGCGGGCACCCCGTGCTCGACGTCAGCGTCAAGGAAGTGCAGCCCAACGCGCCGGCCGACATCGCCTTGCCCGATGCCGTGCGCAACGCCGGCGAACGCGTGACCGCGGACAAAGTAGCCGAGGGCGTGTGGTTCCTCGCCGGCGGTTCGCACAACAGCGTCGCCATCGAAATGAAAGATCACATCGTGCTGGTGGAAACTCCGCTCTACGACGGCCGCAGCGGCCCGGTGATGGAGCAGGTAAAAAAGCTCGCGCCGGGCAAGCCGATACGCTACGTGATCAATTCGCATGCCCATTTCGACCACTCGGGCGGGCTGCGCACGGCTGCAGCCGAAGGCGCGACCATCGTCACCCAGGCGGCAAACAAGGCCTACTTCGAGCGCGCGTTTGCGCTGCAAAACCGGATCGATCCCGACCGTTTCGCGAAGTCGGGCAGGAAGCCCAAGTTCAGGACGGTGAACGACAGGCTGGAGCTCGGCGACGGCACGCGAGCGCTGGCGATCCACCGCATCACCGGCGGCAACCACAATGACGCGTTTCTGATGGTGCATCTGCCCCGCGAGAAGCTGCTGATCGAGGCCGATGTGTACACCCCCAGCCCGCCCAACGCCCCGCCTCCGGCGACGCCGAACGCGAACAACCTGACCCTGGTGCAGAACATCGAGCGCCTGAAACTCGACATCGACCGCATCCTGCCGCTGCACGGACGGGTCGTGCCGCTCGCCGAGCTCTACGCCACGGCGAAGGCGAGCATGCCGAGATAGCGCGGGCCGCCGCAGCTGCCTCAGCCCAAGCTGACGATCTCGACCCAGTTGGCGCCGTTTCCACCCGGGTATTGTTTGCGCATCGACAGCGCACCTCGCGCCGGGTCGATCGCATACACCGAAATCGTTTCCGATTTCTCGCCGCACGCGACCAGAAATCTTCCGTTCGGGGCGATGGCGAATCCGCGCGGCTGCGCTTCGGTGGGCGTGCTGGCGAGGTAAGTCAGTGTGCCCGTGTCCGCATTGACTCTGAACGCCGCGAGCGTGCTGCTGGTGCGCTCCGAGATATAGAGGAAGCTGCCGTCCGGCGTCAGATGGATATCGGCGGCCCAGATGTCATGGTCGCGGTCGCGCGGCGGCGCCGCGACCGGCGTCGGGCTCGCTGCGCCCACTGCCACGCGCGGCGCACCGGGGACCAGTTTCGTATCCGGCGGCAGTCCCGACACCGAACCGATTTCCGTGAGCAGGCCGGTCCTCGCATCCAGCGCGAACGTGGTCACCGTCGCCAGCAGTTCGCTCAGCACATAAAGGTAACGGTTATCGGCCGAGGTGACGAAGTGACGCGGGCCGGTCCCGGGCTGCATTTGCGCGATTGCAGGCGTGTTCGAGGACAAGCGGCCGGAATTCACGTCGAATTCGAACTGGAACATCTGGTCGCTGCCCAACGTCGGGACGTAGACGAAGCGGTTGCTCTCGTCGGTGCGGATCGAGTGCGCGTTGCGGCCCACCGGGATCCGCTGCAGCGGTTCGGCGGCAACGCGCCCGTCGGCAGCTACGGCGTTGATGCTGACCAAGTGCGCGTGGTACGAGGCGCCAAGCAGATAGCGCCCGGTCCTGTCGAGCGCTATGTAGGGCAAGCTCGCCGCCGCCGGCGAGACCGACAGCAGCGTCAGCGCGCCGCTGTCGCGGGCGATCGAATACGCGAGCAAGGAAAATGGCTCAGAGCGCGCCGCGGCGTACAGGAAACGCCGGTCCGGGCTCACCGCCATCGGACCGACGACGGCCGCCGCCTTGACCCGCGCGCGCGCCTGCAGGGCGCCGTCGTGCTGCATGGCGTAAGTACTGATGTCGCCGTCGGCGGCATTGGAGACGTAGACGTAAGTTTCTGCCTGCGCTTGCATTGCAATACTCCAGATCAAGCTTGCGAACAATGTTCCCGCGCGCACGGACGCCATGCGCGCGGCGCTCCAGCCGCACTAAGGTGCGGCGAATCTTTGCCGCCGGCGACGCGCCACGCTGCCGGCCTGCGCCAACGGTTCATCCCCTTGAGCGTTCAGGCGGCGACCGACAGCTCCAGCCAGCCGCGCGCGTCGTATCGGGCGCGGTCACCGTCGCGCATCAGCACGGTCGTGGTGTCGGATTCGATGATCGCCGGTCCCGCCACCACTTCATCGGGCGCCAGGCCGGCAAAATCATACACCGACACCTCGCGCCATTCGCCCAGATACGCCCGCCGCCGGCGCACGGGCTCACCGGAGGGAGGCCGAAGCGGCGGTTTGCGCAGCGCGGGCAGCGTGCCGATCACCGACACCCGCGCATTGACCAGCACCGGAATCTGGTCGCGCAGCGCGTAGGTGAACAGCTCCTCGTGCCGGCGGTGGAAGGCATCGGCCAACGCTTCTGGAAATTCCGGCCGTGCGCTGTCGAGGTGGTCGAACGCGACGGCGATTTCGGCCACCTGCTCGCCGTAGCGCATGTCGGCGCTGCGGCGGATCTGTTGCGCGCCCGCGAACCAGCGCAGCCGTTGGCGGCCCTCCTGTTCCATCGCTGCGAGCGCCTCGCGCAGCGCATCTGCATCGATGCCGCCGACATGCGCCAGGCTGCGCGACAACTCCACCCGCAGGTCGGTATTCAGCATGCCCCAGGCCGACAGCACACTGGCCTGGACCGGCACCAGTACCCGGCCGATACCGAGCGCCGCCGCCACCGAGGCCACGTGCAATCCGGCCGCCCCCCCGAACGCGAGCAGGCTGAACCGCCGCGGGTCGACGCCGCGCCGCACGGTAGCCACCCGCAAGCCGTCAACCATGCGCGCGTTGACCAGCCGGTAGATACCGGCTGCGGTGTCCACGGGATCGAGTCCGAGCGGGCCGCCGAGGCTGGCCAGGGCCGCCTCCGCCGCCGCCGCGTCCAGCCGGCGGCGCCCGCCGAGGAAGGACGCGGGGTCGAGATAGCCGAGCAACAGGTTCGCATCGGTCACGGTCGGCGCCGTGCCGCCCGTGCCGTAACAGGCCGGGCCGGGATCGGCGCCCGCACTCTGTGGCCCGACCTGCATCATGCCGGCGCGGTTGATGTGGGCGATCGAGCCGCCGCCGGCACCGAGGGTCACGATGTCCAGGCTGGGCAGCGCGATCCGCGCCTCGCCGACGCTGCGCGTGGCTGACAGGAACGGCTTGCCGCCAATCACCAGCGCGATATCGGTCGATGTGCCGCCCATATCGAAGCCGATCAAGTCCTCGCCGATGCCCTGCCGCGCCAGCGCCACAGCCGCCGCGACGCCGCCTGCCGGGCCGGACAGCGCGGTGCCCGCAGCGAGCCGCACCGCCTCCTCTACGGCCGCCACCCCGCCGTGCGAGAGGATGACGAACAGCGGCCCGCGAAAGCCCGCCGCCTCGAACTTGTGCTGCAGGCGGCGCAAATAGTCCTGCGTCACCGGACCCACCGCGGCATTGGCCACGGTGGTGGAGAAGCGCTCGAACTCCTTGATCTCCGGCAGCACGTCCGACGAGACCGTAACGAACACTCCGGGCAGCCGCGAGCGCGCGCGCGCCGCCGCCTGTTGCTCGTGGGCCGGATTGCGCCAGGCATGCAGGAAGCCGATCGCCACCGCCTGCACGCCAGCGGCGTCGAGCACATCCAGCGCCGCATCCAGCGAGGCAGCGTCGAGCGGCGTCGCCACAGACCCGTCGGCCCGCATGCGCTCGCGCACGCCCAGCCGCAAGCTGCGCGGAACCAGCGGCGGCGGCGGCGTGTTGCGCAGATCGTAGCGGTCGGGCTTCAGTCCCTCGCGCATCTCGATCACGTCGCGGTGTCCCTCGGTGGTCAGCAGCCCCACCTTGGCGCCCTTGCCCTCCAGCAGCGCGTTGGTTGCCACCGTCGTCCCGTGCACGATGCGCGTGGTCGCCGCGAGCAGCCCGCCGAGGTCGAGACCCAGGCGCGCCGCGAGCAGCACTAGGCCCTCCATCACGCCCACCGACTGGTCGGCCGGCGTGCTCGCCGCCTTGGCAATGGTCACGATGCCGGAGTCGTCGATCGCCACCAGATCCGTGAAGGTGCCGCCGACATCGATGCCGATCGCCCAGCTCACGACACCTTCTCCCCGGGAGCGTCTTCCTTGGGCGCACCCCAGCCGCCGCCGCCGCCGGCCAGCACATGCAGCCGGCTGCCCGAGGGCACGGGGATGCCAACCTCCTTGGTGCGCAGCACCCGTTCGGCACCGTCAGGCGCGTGCAGCACGTAGCGGTGCACCGCCCCGTCCTTGCCGCCCAGCATGCCGCGCGCGCCGTAGCGCACACCGTCACCGGCGGTGTTGGCGCGCGCGATCCCTTCGGCCTCGATGCGCAGCCACATCTCCCCGCCGTCGCCGCCGCGATGCCTGCCGGCGCCGCCGGAGCCGAGGCGGTATTCGTGGTGCTCGAAAAACAGCGGGAACCGCGCCTCGGCCATCTCGATGCTGCCGAACTTGAGTCCGCCCACGGAGTGCCACTCGCCGCTCGCGTGCCAACCGTCGCCGGCGATGGAGGCGCCGCCGCCCGGCCGCGCGTGGAACATGTGCCAGATGAAGCGCCGGCCGCTGCGCCCGTCCTTGCCTTCGATCGCCACGCGGAAGCGCCGCCCCCAGCCGCCCATCGCCCGATCGGGACAGGCGCCCGCCAGCGCCACCACGATCGCCTCGATGATCTCGTTGGAACAGTGGCTGGTGCACATCGTCACCGGCGCGCCCGGCCGCGCCCACACCACGCTGCCCTCGCGCGCGATCACCTTGAGCGGCCGGAAGGCGCCGGCGTTGCGCGTCACGTCGGGGTCGAGCAGGAACGCAAACGCCATCGTCACCGCCGACTGCATGTTGGCATGCGAGGAATTGATGAACCCGATCACCTGGTCGTCGCTACCGGTCAGGTCCACGGTCACGTCGCTGCCCGCCACCGTCACCCGCGCGCGGATCGTTACGTCCTCGATCCCATGCCCGTCGTCGTCCAGCACCGCCTGGCCTTCGTAGATCCCGTCGCGCCAAGTCGCGACGATGGCGCGCGCATGGTGCTCGGCCGCGTCCAGCATCGCGTCCACCGCATCCGCCACCACCGCCGCGCCGAACTCCTCCAGAACCGCCAGCATCCGCCGTTCGCCCAGCCTTGCCGCGCCGATCATGGCCGCGAGGTCGCCGCGGAACTCGTGCGGGTGGCGCACATTGGCCGCCAGCATGCGCACCAGGTCCTCGCGCACCACCCCGTTGTCGGACAGCAGGATCGGCGGGATGCGCACGCCCTCCTGCCAGATCTCGGTGGCGCCGGGGTTGTAGCCGCCCATGGTCGCGCCGCCGATGTCGCTCTGGTGCGCGCGGACCACCGACCAGAAGGCGAGCTGCCCCGCCGCGAACACCGGCGCGAACACGGTCACGTCCGGCAGATGGCTGCCGCCCGCGTAGGGGTCGTTCAACAGGTAGATGTCGTTGGGCCCGGGCTGCGGAAACGCTTCCATCACCGCCAACACCGCCCAGGGCAGCGCCCCCACATGCACCGGAATATGGTCGGCCAGCGCGATCAGCCTCGCGCGCGCATCGATGATGCCGATCGAGAAATCACGCGACGAGTTGAGGATTTGCGAATACGAGGTGCGCAGCATCGCCTCGCCCGTCTCCTCGGCGATGGCGTTGAGCCGGTTCTGCAGCACGGCGGTGGTGACGGGGTCGCTCATGCCCGCATGCTGACCGCCCCCGCCTCGGTTATCGACCGTCATTTAACTGCCTCCTTCGTTCTGATGGTTATCGTGATAGTTATCGGCCGAGATACGCATCGCGCACGCGCGGATGGCCTCTGAGCTTTTCCGCGCTATCGGAGAGGATGATCTCTCCGTTCTCGAGCACGTAGGCGCGGGAAGCAACCTGCAGCGCGAGTACCGTATTCTGTTCGACCAGCACAACCGTGAGTCCGCCTCGGTTGATTTCCGCGATCCGCGCGTACACCTCTTCGGTGAGGCGCGGCGCGAGCCCCAGAGAGGGTTCGTCGAGCAGCAGCACGCGCGGCCGCGACATCAGTGCGCGCGCGATCGCAAGCATCTGCTGCTCTCCGCCCGACAGTGACCAGCCGAGCTGTTTCTGCCGTTCGGCCAGCTGCGGAAAGAGCTCAAACACGCGCTCGAAGTCCGCATTGATTTCGCCCCTGCCCGCACGCCTTACCGAGGCGCCAACCTCGAGGTTTTCACGCACCGTAAGCCCGGGGAAAATGCGCCGCCCTTCCGGCACATGCGCGATCCCGCCGCGCACCCGCTTCTCGGGCGACAGGTGATCGATCGCCTGGCCGCCAAACTTAACGCTGCCGGAGCGTAGCGGCATCAATCCGGAGATCGAGCGCAGCAGCGTGGTCTTGCCGGCGCCGTTCGCGCCGATCAGCGCCACCGCCTCGCGCTCGGCCACATTGAAGTTTATTCCGCGCAACGCGACAATGTCGCCGTACGCGGCACCGAGGTCCTCACACTTCAACATGCTTGTACCCCTTGCCGAGGTAGGCTTCCAGCACCTTCGGGTGCCGTTGAATTTCGCGCGGCGTTCCTTCCGCGAGTTTTTCGCCGAAGTTGAGCACCGCAATCTGCTCCGCCAGGCGCATCACCATGCCCATGTTGTGCTCGATCAGAAGCACCGACAGCTGGTATTCATCGCGCACCTGGCGTAACAGGTCCATCAGTTGCTCGACCTCGCCGAGGTTGATCCCGGCCGCCGGCTCATCCAGCAATAGCAGCTTCGGTTTTCCTACCAGCACCCGAGCCATTTCGACCAGCCGCCGGTTGCCATACGAGAGTGAGCCGATTTCCCGGTCGGCGAAATGCGCGAGGCGGAAGCGTTCGAGCATTGCCATGCATTGGTCGCGGTTCGAGATTTCGCGCGCGCCGCCTTTGCCGAGCCCAGTCAGCGACAACAGCAGGCTCGGCTGCTCGTGAATCGACGCGCCGAGCATCAGATTTTCGAGAACGGACAGTCTGCCGAACAGCTTGCCATGCTGGAAAATTCGTCCGAGACCGGAGCGGACGACCACGTCGGTCGGCAGCCCGGTAATCTCGTGTCCCAGGAATTCGATGCGCCCGGCGCTCGGCTTGTACAGCCCCGTCAGCACATTCAGCAGCGTGGTCTTGCCGGCGCCGTTTGGCCCGATGACGGCGAAGAACTGATTTTCCGCAACCTGAATGTTGATGTCGTTCAGCGCCTTCAGTCCGCCAAAACTGATCCCGAGTCCTTCGATACGCAGCAGACTCATGGTCGGCTCTCAATTGCTTTGGCGACAGGCACGGAAACGTCCGCCTGCTTGCGTTTGAGTCCGCCGAGCAGTCCGACCAGTCCTTTCGGCAACAGCACCAGCACGAACAGAACCAGGACGCCGAAGATCAGCAAATAGGCGTTGCCGACGCCGCGCAGAACTTCGGGCAGCATGGTAACCGTCAGCGCGCCGAGAATGGCGCCGGCGAGCGAGCCTTCGCCGCCGACGATCAGCATCGCAAGATAAGTAATCGAGTTGTGATAAGCGAAGTCCTCGGGGGAAACGAAGCGCACATGAAACGCGAACAGACAGCCGGCAATCGCGGCATAGATCGCTCCCAGCGTGAACGCGGCCGTCTTTGCCTTGGTGACCGCGATGCCGGTCATCGCGGCGGCGATCTCGTCGTCGCGAACGGCGATGAAAGAGCGTCCTGCGTGCGAGCGCCGGATGCGTTGCGCAATGAAGGACAACGCCACCAGGACTGCCAACGAGAACCAATAAGAACTGCGTTCTGTCGCCAATTGCACCGAGAACAGCGGCAACGCCGGAATATGGGCGATGCCATCGTTACCGCCGGTAAAGGCAACCCAGTTCGACGCGACGATGGTGAAACTCACATTGAGGCCGAGAGTCGCCAAGGCCAGATAATGGCCGCTTAGTCGCAGCACCACGCGCCCGATCGCGTACGCCACGGCGGCGGCGATCGCTATCGCGATCAGGGCCGCAAGCCAGGGCCCGACGCCATGGCGAACCGTGAGGATGGCGACACCGTATGCCCCCACGCCGACGAATGCCGCATGGCCGAGCGAGATCAATCCGGCGTAGCCGAATGCAATATTAAGTCCCACCACGGCAACCGCCGCAATGGTCGCCACTACGAGCAAACGGGTGACGTATTCGGTCGCAAAAAACGGAGCGATCGCCGCGGCCGCAACGATTGCCGCGATCAGGATCCAGTTGGTTTTGGTAGGCGGCACTTTCATCCCCTTTCGCTTATGCGCTCGCCAAAGATGCCCTGGGGACGCACCAGCAGGAAGAGGATCATGAACCCGAACGAAAGCAGATCCTTGTAAGTCGACGATATATAGGATGCGCCGAGAATTTCGACCAGCCCGACCAACAGTCCGCCGGCGATCGCGCCGGGCACGCTGCCGAAACCGCCGATAACCGTTGCCGCGAACGCCTTTAGCGCGATCGGGTCGCCCATATTGACGTCGGCAAACCACATCGGTGCCACGAGCAATCCTGCGAACGCGGAAAACACCGCCGCCAATATCCACGCAAACCCAAGCCACAGCGTGACCGGCAATCCCATCATCCGCGCCGCCTCGACGTCCTGCGCGATGGCGCGCATCGCGCGGCCGGCGCTGGTGCGGTACAGCAACAGATAGAGCAGTACGATCAATACCAAGGTGATTCCGATGGTCGCCAGCGCATGAACGGTCACCACGCTCGATCCGATCGACACGTTGGCGTCGCCGAACAGCGACGGTATGCGCGACGGCAACGGTCCCCAGATCAGCAATGCGGCATTCTGCATGACGATGCCGGCCGCAACGGTACCGATAATGACGGAGACGACCGGCCGCTTCTGCAGCGGAAGGTGTATGGCGACATAAAATATGACGCCGAAGACCGCCATTCCCGCTATCGCCAGCGGATAGGCGAGCGCCGGCGCCAATTTCAGGTTCAGAATCGTCATCACGCCGAAGAAGGCGCTGAGCATCACGAACTGCCCGGCCGCAAAATTCACCACGCTGGTCGCCGAGTAGACGATGATGAAGCCGAGCGCGACCAGTGAATAGACGCTGCCGAGCGCGACACCGTTGACCAGCAGTTGAAGTAGCGCATCCAATGGGGCTCTCCCCGACGTCGGCCGCCGGCGCCGCCGAAGCCGGCTTCCTATTTCACCGTGATCGTCTCGATAAATTCCATATCCTTGGTACCGGGGCGAAATTTCACGACTGCGACGTCATGCACGCCGTTGCGCTTGTCGTCGAAGCTGTAGACGTGGGCGACGCCCTGGAAGTCCTTGACTTTGGACAGATACGCCTGCAACGCGTTGGGCTCGGTTCCGACCGCGCTCATCGCCTGCGCCATCAGCCTCGCGCCGTCGTAATACGCGGCGCCATACGGGTCGACATCGCTGCCGAATTTCGCCTTGTAGCGCTCGAGGAAATCCTTGCCTTTCGGCGTACCCGCGAGGAACGCGTCGGTCACGCCCCAGACATTCTCCAGATCGGAAGGCGAAAGCAATTGGATCGTCGCGGGAACAAGTCCGCCCGAGGAGATCATCATCGGCTGTTTCAGGCCGAGTGTCTTCATCTGGCGCAACAGTAGCGCCGCGTCCAGCGGATACACGAACGCTATAATCACGTCGGCGCCCTTGTTCTTCAGGTTGAGCAGTTGCGCCGACATGTCCTTGTCGTTCTGGCCGTACGATTCGCTGCCGACCGGTTTCGCGCCCTGTTCTTCCAGGAGCTTCGCGGCCGCGTTGGCGCCGCCCTGGCCGAAATCGTTCTGAATATAGATGATGCCGGGCTTGGAAGCCTTCAATTTGTCTTTCACGTAGCGTGCCATCGCAGTCGCAGCAGTACTGTCCTGCGGACGGATGCGGAACATCCACTTATTGTTGAGGTCGGCGACCGCGTTGGCGCCACCGGCATACATTACCGGAATCGCCGCCTTCATCACCTCGGGGGCAACCGCAATGTTTTGCGTGCTGTAGCTCGTCAGGAAGACGAACGGCGGCTTGCGCTCCTGGACCACCTTGATGAAGGCGTTGATCATGGTGCTGTTCGAGGCCTGCGCATCCTCGATGACGATCGCGATTTTCGCGCCCTTGATACCCCCTGCCTTGTTGATGTCTTCCTCCGCGAGTTTCAAGGAATTGAAGTATTGCGTGCCGGTCAGCGACAGCGGGCCGGTTATCGGTACGGTCGCGCCGACGGTGATTGTCTGCTGGGCAGACACTGCGGCGCACGCTGTAACCAATAATGAGCCAATGGCGGCTTTGGTCAGACCGGCCCGTAAATTCAAAGTAAGGTTCTTCATCTGCATCTCCTCCGTTGGGGGTTAGAGCACAATTGCGGAAACAGAAACCGTATTTTGATTGCACTAGTTGACAACGATGTACCAGTCGCTGCCGGCGAACCGCCGGGCGATGGCCGCCCCGACGCCGAACGAGGACCGGGTTACGACACGGACTTTGCGCTTCATGGGTTCACCCCTGGCGCTGCGCGACGTCCCGCCGAACGGGAGTTCGCTTGGTGATCCGTATCGGCCGTTCGCGACCCGTGGCAGCATGGTACGCTCATGCCGTTTCCTTCAGTTGTTTTTCGAACGCTTCCAGCGTATCGCCGATCAACGCGGCGATGGTGTCGATCTGTTGTGCATCGACGATCAGCGGCGGCGCCACCATCAGCCACTCGCCGAACAGGCCGTTCGCAGTACGCCGCGAATACAGCAGCAAGCCTCGTTCCATACCCAGATCGACGATGCGCTGGATCGCCATCGTTTGCGCCGGCAGGATCGCCTTGCTGTCCCTGTCGGCGACGATCTCGATCGCCATCAGCAGCCCCTTGCCGCGGATGTCACCCATCACACGGCTGCTCATTTGCACCGACTCCAGCCTCTGTCGCAGCCGTGTTCCCATCGCGGCGGCGTTCGTGATCAGCCCGCGATCGACCGTCTCCGACACCACCGCGTGTCCGATTGCGCACGACAGCGGGTTGGACACGTAGGTGAAACCGTGCATGAACCCTCCCGCCTCGGCCAGCGCATCGACCATCGCGCGTGATGCCAGCACCGCGCCCAGCGGCGTGTACCCGGCGCCGATGCCCTTGGCCAGGGTCACGATGTCGGGCGCCGCTTGTGGCCAGTGATGCGCGGCCAGGAATGCACCGGTGCGGCCGGCACCGCTCATCACCTCGTCGAACACCAGCAGCACGCCGTAGCGGCTGCAGATCTCGCGCACCCGCGCATAGTAGCGGTCCGGCGCCACCAGCGCCCCGGTCGCCAGACCGCCCACCGGCTCCATGAAAAACGCCAGCACCGTCTCCGGCCGTTCGCGGACGATCGTTGCTTCGAGCGCGCTCGCGCAGTGCTCGGCATAGGTCTCGGGTGTGTGGCCCTCGGGCAAGCGGTAGGTGAACGGCGCGGGCACCTTCGGCATCAAGCGCGTCATCGGGCCGAATGCGGCCTCCGAGACCGGGTCCCCGCTGATGGCGATCGCACCCATGGTGCCGCCGTGGTAGCTCGGGTTGCGCGACAGCACTTTCCAGCGCGAGGCCTGGCCTTGCGTGATCGCGTACTGGCGCGCGAGTTTCATCGCCGTCTCGGTGGCCTCGGAACCGCCGGACACGAAGAAAGCGCGCTCCAGCCCCGGCCCGGCCAGGCGCGTGACGATCTCGGCCAACTCGGTGTTCGGATCGTTCTCGAAGAACGCCCGGCTGGCGTAGGCGACCTTGCGAATCTGCCGATCCGACGCCGCGGCGACACGTGTGTTCGCATGACCGAGGTTGGAAGCGATCGGCCCGGACGACGCATCGATGTAACGCCGGCCCTGCGTGTCCCACAGGTAGATGCCTTCCCCGCGCTCGACCATCGGCCGGCGCGGGGCGCTCTTCTTCAGGTAGAACAGTTGTACCGGTCCGCCGTGGGCGCCGTATCCTTCAGTCAGTGGGTTCATCGCTTGCCTTCAGGTTGGTGGGGGAAATAAACGACGCATGGTGCGCTTGCCAGAGCCGCTCGAAACCGGCAACGCGACCAGTTCACCCGTTCGATATCCAGGTGGGCGGTGGCGGCGCTACCGTAGCGCCTGGACCCACCGATCAACCCGATCCTGCTCATGCCGACCCGGCGCCTTCGAACAGCGGGTTGCGCGTTTCGATGAAAACCTCGACGGCGCGCAGCAGACGGTCGCACTCGGCATTACCGATCGGCAACGACAGGTTGATCATGCCGCGACGTGCCACCCAAAGGCCCTGGCTCAGCAGGTCAAAATAGAACAGCTCCCGCAGCGGCGCGATGCTTGCCGCGAGATCGCGAACGCTGCGCACGATGCCGCTGCACATGTGAACATTCATCATCGATCCCAGGCCGGTGAACTGCATCGGGAATCGGGCGCGCTGCGCTGCTGCATTGAGGCGCGCACGAAGCGCGTCGCCGTTCGCGTTCAACTTCAGCGCGGCCGCGGCCGTGTACACATCCCTCAAACCCACGACGCCGGCCGACATCGTGAACACATTGTTGTTGAAGGTACCGGCGTGGGCAAACGCGCCCGGCCGCAGCGGGTCGAATCGGCACATCAGGTCGGCGCGCCCGCCGAAAGCGCCGATGCTGAAACCGCCGCCGATATATTTGCCCAGAGTCGTCAAGTCGGGCGTCACACCGCATACCGCCTGCAGCCCTCCCGGGGACAGGCGCGAGGTCATCACCTCGTCGAAGATCAGGATCGTGCCGTTGCGGCTGGCCCACTCGCGCAGCATCTTGAGGAAACTGTGATCCGCCGGAATGCAGCCGCCCGAGCCCTGCATCGGTTCGATCACGATGCTGCCGATGGCGTCGCGGTTGGCGTCCAGCAGCGCGCGAGTGCCGTCGATATCGTTGTACGGCGCCTTGATGAAGTCGAACGGCGCGGTCAGCGCGCTCGGCGTGACGCCAAAGCTAAACACCCCGCCATGGTAAGCGCCCTCGAACACCATGACCTTGTTCTTGCCGCTGATCGCGCGGGCCGCCGAGATCGCGTACAGGTTGGCCTCGGTGCCGGAATTGGCAAAGCGCACCAACTCGATCGACGCAAACCGCGCACAAATCAGGCTGGCGAATTCTTCCTCGAGACGAATGTGGCCGCCCATCACCCAGCCGCTGTCGAGCGCACCGATCACGGCATTGCGCAGCACCGGGTCGGAGTGGCCATACAGGCCCGCAGTGTATTCGCCCAGAAAGTCGGTGTAGTCGCGTCCGTCGAGTGAGGTGACGGTGGCGCCTCGCCCGGCGGTCAATGTGATCGGAAACGGTTCGCCGAACAGCACGCTGCGGGTGTTGCCGCCGGGCAGCACCTTCGCCGCCTTGCGGTGCTGCGCATGGCTCAGCGGGTTGGAGGCGACGTACTGCGCCTTGGCCGCGACTAGCGCCTCGGAGACGGCCTCGGTTGAGGTGTGGGTCGGGGTGTCGGTGTCCAAGATAGTATCCTTTGATCAGTTGATCTCGATGTCGAGTGCCTTGTTGAAAATTTCGTGGCGCTTGATCACGTCGACCGCGGCCGGGCCGAGCTGGCGCGCCACGGCCACCAGCACCGCTTCGGCCACGTAGAACTGGGCCAGCGCGGAGTCGAAATAAAACGGCTGGTCGACTTCCAGCGTCACGCCGGCCCGCGGCTCGACATCGATCGCGGAGCCGCCGTCGGTGAGCGAGAGCACCGGGGTGCCGCCGGCTCGGGCCAGGTTGACGGCGTTGACCACCGCCAGCGTGTACGGCCGGAACGACACCGCCACCAGCAGGTCGTCCTTCTTGATGCGCGCGAGATCGGCGGCAAGCGGGAAACCTGGACCGCCGAGGATCGTCACCCCGTCGCGCAGGGTGCCGAGGAACATGCCGAAGAAGTAGCCGACGCCGTAGGTGGCTCGCAGGCCCAGCACGTACACATGCTTTGCCTTCAGCAACTGCTTGACGGCGCGCGTGATCTGCTTGTCGGTCAGGGTGCTGGCCACCGCGAGCACTTTCTGGCATTCGTTTTGGGCCAATTGCTGCAGCGCGCCGGTTGCCGTGCCTGTCGATCGCGCGCCGACCAGGTCATGGATTCGCGTGCTATAGAACGGCTGCGTCGCGGCGACGTGCTGCCGGAAAATGTTCTGCAGCGGCGCAAAACCGCCGAAGCCGAGCCGCTGTCCGAGACGGGTGAGGGTGGAAGGATCGACGCCGTTGTGCGCCGCAAGTTCGGAAATGCTCTGTACCGCCGCCTGGCCCGGCCGCCCCAACATGTCGACGAGCACCGCAAGGGTGCGCCCGCCCATGCGCTGGCGCCCACTCGCGCCACGCTCCTGTTCGACGCGGCGACGCAGGTCGTCGAGGCTGGCGGGCGGCGATTGTTGCACGGTCCGGTTTTTGACCATGCGCAAATCTATCATACATAAAACACTTTTGCCGCAAATTTAATTGCGCGCTTTCTCGCGCCGAAACAAGCGTCGATCGTATCTCACGCGGCAACGCGGAAGCAGCCGGTTTCCCAAGCGCAGCATTCGGAGGTCGTAGACGGTCACCTGGTCTCCGCCAAAACAGCGCAAGCACATTTCGCGCAACAATTCGGCGGCCGGCAAGGCACGGGGATACCGGTCTCGCGAATCCCCGAGGTCAGAGGAAGTTCGGATCGACCTTGGCTACGCTAATCACCCCACTCCCGCCATCCGGCCAGCAGCGGAAAATAGAGCCCCAGCCTGGCGCCAGCGCCTGACGCGAACGCCTGAGCATAGCGCTCGAGCTGGCCTTTGTAGCGCTCTTGTTCGCGGTCGAGAAAGGCGTCGACGTTCGCGCCTTCGTGGCCGCCGGTCTTGTAGTCGACGATCCAGCGCCTGCCGTGCTCGTCGCTAAAGCTGCGATCGACGACGAGGTGATGGCATTCGCCCGCAATCATGGCACTGATGCGGTATTCGTTGTGCGCTTCCAGCTGCGGGCCGAGCAGCCAGCGCCCGCGCGGATCGGCAAGCGCGCGGCCGAGCGCGGTTGCGACGCGCTCGGCGGCGGCAGCGAGCTGCGCCGCGGCGACACCGCGCGCGGCGAGTTCGCCGCGAAAGCGCGCACGCATCGCCGCGACGCGCGCCGCGCTCCAGCCCTGCAATTCGTGCTCGGCGATTATTTGCAGCCAGCGATGCACCACGCTGCCGACGTGGCGCGCGGTTTCGTTCGCCCAGGAGTATTCGATCTCGTCCTGGAGCGGCGCGCTGCGGCTGGCCGCGGTCCACGCCAGCGCGGACGGCGCCGGCGGCCGGATCCAGTCAGACGCCAGGCGGCGCAGCGACTGCGCGGGGACGTCGGCAGCGACGGCACCTGCCGGCGGATCGGCGACGACGGCTGTCGCCGCGGCGCGCTGAAACGCGTCCGCCGCCACCGGCCACAGCTTTGCGAGCAGGCTGCGCGCGTCGGGTTTGCGCGCAGAGCGCACGCCATTTTCGTCTTCGAGCCGCGTTTCGCCCAGCAGATGCAGGCGCTGCTTCGCGCGCGTGGCGGCGACATACAGCAGGCGGCCGTCCTCGAAGGCGGCTTTTTCAGCGGCGCGCTTTTTGATCCAGGCGTAGATGGGATCGCGCTCGGCTCCGGTGGCTTCGATCGGCGCGAGCAGCAGGTTCGCGTTCGACCGCAGTCGGTTCTGGATTGAGGGATCCGGCATCGCCGGACGTTCCATCCACAGGAACAGCTCCTTTCCTTCGCCCCGCGGCGATTTGCCGAGGCCGGGCACGATGACATGATCGAACTCCAGGCCCTTGGCCTTGTGGATGGTCATGATCTGCACCGCATCTGCGCCGGCCATCATGTCCGGCAGCGCGTAGAGTTGATCGAGGCCCTGTTCGAATGCCGCAAAATCGGCAATGGCGCCGGCCTCTTCCTTTGCTTCGAGGTGGTCGAGGTAGGATTCGGCATCTTCAAGCTCGGTTGCGGATCCGACGCCGGCGGGACCGCCGAGCGCGAGCCAGGTAGCTTCGACCGCGTCGCGCAGCGACCGGCGCTGGCATTCGTCGAGCGCCGCGGCAAGCACCGGCAGGATGCGCGCGCAACGCAGGCGGCCATCGGCGCTGAGCGCCGCGAAACGGCGCGCGTCGTGCAGCAGTTCCCACACAGTCGCGCGGCCGGCGTTGGCGTCGCTATCGGTGCCGGCCAGCGCATGCAAGTCGGCAAGAGTCAGACCGCACCAGGGCGCGCGCAGGATAGCGAGCCACGCGGTACGGTCGCCGCGATGCGCGAGAGCACGGGTGAGCGCGAGCAGGTCCTGCACCGCCGGTCGGCCGTCCAGGCGATCGATCTCGATCGCGCGAAACGCGAGGCCCGCCGCCTTGAGTTGCGGCACGATCTCGCGCAGGTGATTGCGTCCGCGAACCAGGATGGCAATGCTCGGGGCTGGTTCGGCGTCGGCATTGGCGGCGGCGATGCCGGCGACGATATTCGCCACCTGTGTTGCTTCCCCGGCGTCGCCGCCGGCAAACAGCGGATGAATTTCGACCGCCGCGTGCGCGAGGTGCGGATGCACCGCCGTCGATGCGGTGTAGGCCACGGCACCCGAGCCGACGTCTTCGACCTCGGGCATCACCTGTGCGAACGCACGGTTCACCCAATCGACGATGCCCTGCTGTGAGCGGAAATTGGCCGACAGTTCCAGCGGCGCCAAAACGACATTGCCGATGCCTTCGGCACGCGCCCGCAGAAACAGCCCGACCTCGGCTTCGCGAAAGCGGTAGATCGATTGCATCGGATCGCCGACCACGAACAGCGTGCGGCCGTCATCCGGCGTCCAGCCGGCAGTCAGCCGCGCCAGCAACTCGAACTGGCTGATCGACGTGTCCTGGAACTCATCGATCAACAGATGCCGGATCTGATAGTCGAGCCTGAGCGCGAGATCGGTCGGTCCCTCGGCGTCTTCGAGCGCGAGCAAGGCGCGCTGCGACACTTCGGTAAAATCAACCTGCCCGCGCGTCTGGAACACCAGTTTCAACTGTCCCACCGCGCACTTCAGCAGTTCGGTGATCGCTTCCAGCACCTGCCATTGCGCGTCGGTGTAGGTCGGCGGCGGCAGTATGCGTGCGTCGGCGAGCGCAGCGCACAGCGCAGTGTCGGCGAGCCGCGCTGTGAGCGTTGCGAGGCGATCCTTCCACGCCTTGCCGGCGGCGCCGGCCGCAAAGCCATGGCGTTTGTCCACCCTGGCGCGCCATGCGCCGTTCGCAGTCAGCAGCAGCTCGGCCAGCGCGGCCCAGCCGTGCACGTCGCCGCCGCCGGGAAATGCATCGAGCAGCGTCGCGCCGCGATTGCCGAGCGAATAGTTGGCGATGGCGAGCAGCTCGCCGCGCGCAGATTCGGGCAGCAGCGCCTGCAGGCGCGCGATGAGCTCGGCGCGCTCTGCCGCGAGCGCGCCTTCGAGCTCGGCGCGCTGCTTGACCATCAGGTGGCGCAGCCAGTGATCGCGCCGGCGCAGCATCTGCGCCAGCAGATCCTCGACGCGCGCGAGGTCGTTGTCGAGGTGTACCAACAGCCGCTCGACATGATCGGCGGCCGCATCCTTCGCTTCGATCAGATCGACCGTGGCCCGTGCCGCTTCCGCGTAGAGCGCGCCGGCGTCGTCTAGGCTTTCCGGCTGCGAGCCGAACTTAGACAGCATCGGCATCTGCCGCGTCAGCGCCGCGCACAGCGAATCGATGGTCTGGATGCGCAGCCGGCCCGGACTGTCGGCGATGCGCCAGCCGCGCACGCCATCGCGTGCCAGCGCTGCGCGCGCGAGCTCGTGCGTGCGCTGCTCGTGCTCCGATTCCGGCGTCGCGCCGGCGATCGCGCGCGCCAATGCCGCCAGCACGCGCTCGCGCATTTCGGCGGCCGCCTTTCTGGTGAAGGTGATGGCGACGATTTCCTCGGGCTCAGATACGGTCGCCAACAGGCCGAGATAGCGCTGGATCAGGAGTTCGGTCTTGCCCGAGCCGGCCGGCGACTGGACGATGAAGGAACGCGTCGGCGCCAGCGCTTCCGCGCGCGCGCGGCGGTCGGCGATCGGCACGGCATCAGCCATCGATCTCTCCGCGGTTGCCAATATTGGAAAGTCGATAGGGCTGCGAGCAAGGCAGCGTCTGACACCATGCGTTTGAAAGCTCAGGATTCATCGTCGCCATCCCGATCCGGGTCAGCTGAGCCTGAGCGTTCGTGAATCCGGCACAGCGGCTGCAGATCGCAGCTGCGGCAAGTCTTCTGCGGGTTCTTCGGCTGCACTGCGGCCTCGCCGTCGGCGAACTGCGTCGCGAGTCGGGCGAGAACCGAGCGCCATGCGCCGACTTGCGCCTCCCAGCCGATGTCGGGCAGGGATTTCCACACCGGCAGCAAGGTTTCGTCCGCTGCCAGCGCGACGAATTTCATGTCGCCTGCCTTCACCTGCGCGAAGGCGATGGCGACGGCGTCCGCTTCGGTCGCAACCAGATACAGCGGCAACTGCGGCGCGTCGGGCCGCTCGCCGAGCCACGCGCCCGCCGCATCGGCGCTCGACTTGTAGTCGATGACGATGCGCCGGCCGTCTTCGAGTTCGTCGACGCGATCGAGCTTGCCGCGCAGGGTCAGCGGGCCGATGGTGAGATTGCGCTTGTCTTCGATCACGGCAACGCTGAAATCGGCGCCGCGCGCCTCGCGTTCCCATTCCAGCCATGCTCGCGCCAGGCGCGCGAGACGCCCTTTCTCGACTTCGGCAAAGCGTCGGGCAAGCGTCGCCGGACGGTCGCGCTTCGCGCGCGTCACGGCCTCCGCCGCCGCCTGCGCCAGCATCGCGTCCAGTTCGCGCTCGCCGATCGCATCGAGATTGGTCTTGTTCTTGAGCCGGCCCCAGGCGCTGGCGAGCACGCGATGCACGAGGATGCCCCGTTCCATCGCGTCGAGGCCTGTGTGCGGCGCGGCGGGCGCCGACGCCTCGAGTCGGTGCAGCGCGAACGCGCGAAACGGACAGGCGGACTGGTCGGTGATGACGCCGGCGCCGCCGGTGAGCAGCGCGCTCGCCGGGAGCGGCGGCGCAACCGCGTCCTCGATCGACTCGACGTTCGCGGCAGCATGGATCAGGTCGCGATGGCGCGCATACGCGGGGAGCGTGAATTCGCCAGGCGCCAGATCGCGAAGCAGAGGACTCGGCAACAGTTTCCTCTCCCCATCGGCTTGTGGGTGCGACAGCACGACCTCGCGGGCGGCGGCAAGCCAGCCGCGCGTGATCGCCGCGTCGAGCGCGAGCGTGGCTTCGAGCGACGCCTCGGGCACCCGCGCCTTGCGTTGCGCCGCCAGCGGCAGGAAGGGATTGGGCCGCGGATGGATAGGCCAGGCTTCGTCGCTGAGGCCCATCACCCATAAATGGTCGAAGGCCATGCCGGCCGATTCGAGGACCCCCAGGATCTGTACCGGCGCATCCTGAGCTTCCGGCTGGAACAGCGTTTCCGCCGCAAGCCGCCGCAAGCGTCCGAGCGCCTCGACATAGCCCATGTTCGCGCTCACGCGGTCGAGCAGCGCGAAGCCGGCGACGACTTCGTGCCATTTCTTCAAGGTCTGGTACTCGGCCGAGGCCAGGCTGCGGCCCTCGCCGGGAAAGCCCATGAGTTGCAACGCATCGGTAAAGGCCCGGGCCCAAGCCGATGGCGCGCGCGCGGCGAACAGGTCCGACTTGCGGAACGCGGCCAGCTGGCGCAGGCGCTGCGCCAACTCCGGCGAGACCATTGCGGCGCCGGCCGCTTCGAGGGTGTCGAGCAGCCGCGCGAGGGTGATCGCCGGCTCGGCGCGGCGGCGCAACTCGATATCGAGCCGGGCGCGGCCCGCAGCCTCGCTCTCGCCCGCGGCGATGAAGGGCGAGCGCAGCAGCAAACTGGCGCGGCTGAATTCGATTTCGCGCCCCGCCAGTTCGAGAATGAAGAAAGCCGCCTGCACCAGCGGATAGCTCGCGAGCGCCGTCCCCAGCGACAGATTGAACGGCAACGGGTCCTGATCCCGACCGGGCAACATCGAGGCCGGTGCCATCACCGTCCGAAACGTGCGCACGAGCCGCTTGCGCAGTTTGGCGAGGTCGGGGACGACGATGCCTATTCTTGCCTTCGGGTCGGCCTCCAGGCGCGCACGCGCCCAGGTCGCGGCGCGCTGGATTTCGCCGCGTACATCGGTGCAGGCAAGCTGCGACGCGCTCGCATCGCGCCGCTCCGGCGCCGAGACACAAACTTCCGTTCCCGCAGCCTGCAAGGCCGCGAACAGGGATTGCTGCTGCGGCGTCACGATGTCGAATCCGTAGAGCGCCAGGAGTTTCGGCCGGCGCATCTCCGTGCTGCTCAGGCGCGCCGCGATCAAGTCGGGCAGCAGCGCCGCGTCGGTATGCCCGTCGCGCTCGCAGCGCAGCGAATATAGCGCGCACCAGTCGCGAAACGCGCTTGCATCCTCGTTCAACTGGCCCGAGCGTAGGCTGTCGAGCAGCCGCCAGGCGTGCGCGGTGTTCCACGCATCCACCGCGAGCGCCGCAGTTTCGGGAAGCGCGAGCAGCGCGCCGCCCGCCTCCGAACGCCGGATGATGTCTTCCCACACCGCCTGCACCTGCATCGGCGTGAGCAGGACCGGCAAAGCGCGAGCGAGTTCGGAGTATAGCGCATCTTCGTAGATGCGCTCGACGAAAGCGGCGTAGGGCACTATGTCGGCAGATTCCCAGACGCTGCGGCCTTGCGCGGCTTGCGCCGCATCGAAATCGCGCGCCAGCGACTGCGCCAGGCGCCGGTTGGGCGTGACCACCGTGGCACCACCGGCGAGACCCTCGACGAGGTGTGCGAAAAGTCGCATTTTGGACATTGATGCCGTAGTGTCGCGGAACATGGTGGCGTATGATAATTCACGCTCGTGCCGGCGCGCGAAATTGTTGTTGCGCAGGAGCGGGCAATCTCGGGGAGTGGATTTGAATAGCGCGTACGGGCGCCTCAAAGAGCCGATCGATCGGCCGATGGATTGGGAGCCCTCCAGAACCTTTCTGAAATATGCCGTCGCCTGCCTCTTTGCCGGATGCGCAGCATTTCTGATCGCCGTAATTTTCTTCGCGCCGGATCAGATGGTGCGCGCCGTCGGTCCAATATGGATTGCGCTCGCGGCCGCGATTGCGTGGATTCTGCTATCCGCCGGCAGAGTCGGGGCCGCTGTCTACGTGGTGGGATACGGAATGTGGGTCGCCGTAACCGGTCTGTCGATCTTTTTCGGCGGTGTGCGCAGCACGAGTGTCATTATTTACCCGGTGATCATCTTGTTGGTCGGCTGGCTGATCGGCAAGCGCGCTGCCATCGTGCTTGCCATGCTGACGGTGGCCACGACCTTCGTCTTCGTCCTGGGCGAGGCCTGGGGTCTCCTGCCGCTGCCCGCACCGGCGCCGGCCGTACTTTATTGGGTGGTTCAGAGCAGCGCCTTCATCTTTTCGGCGCTCCTGATCGTGTTTCTTGCGCGCTCCTATCAAAAACGGCTGGAGGAACTGGACCAGCTCGGCAGCGACCTCGCCCGGCGCGTCGCCGAAGTGGAGACGGCGGAGGCGGCGCTGCGCAGCAGCGAAACGCAGCTGCAAAGCATACTCGGCGCGACTGCCGACGGCATACTCGCAGTCGATCGCCTGGGCAAGGTGATGCGGATAAACCAGCGCTTTGCCGAATTGTGGCGGATTCCAGACGAACTGCTGGAGTGCAAAGACGATCAGCGCCTGCTGGATCATGTCCTCGTCCAGTTGGACGATCCAGCCACGTTCGTGAACAAGGTACAGGCGCTTTACCAATCGGACTTCCAGGCGACCGACACGCTGAGGTTCAAGGACGGCCGGGTATTCGAGCGCTTTACTGCTCCGTTCGTGTCGAACGGCTCCGTGCTTGGCCGGATCTGGTCGTTTCGCGACATCACCGAACGCAAGCTGGCGCTGCAGGCGCTTGCGAAACTGAATGCCGAACTGGAGGCGCGGGTAATATCGCGCACCGCCGAACTCGAGCACGCCAACGAGGCGCTGCAGCGCAGCAATATGGAGTTGCAACGCTACGCCTACGTCGCCGCGCACGACTTGAAGACGCCACTGCGTTCGATCTGCAGCTTCGTGCAACTGCTGCAAAATTCCCTCGCCGGCAAGCTCGATGCGCAGTCCGACGACTGGATGCGCCGCATCACGGCGAATTCGCAGCGCATGGACCGCATGCTCCAGGATGCACTCGCCTTCGCCCAGGTTGATTCGAAGGCGCAGACGTTCGAGCGTGTGGAACTGTCGGACACATGCCACACCGCGCTGGGGTGGCTGCACGAATCGATCCAAAGGTCGCGGGCGCAAATAGCTTGCGGACCGTTACCGGCGGCGCTGGGCGACGCACAGCAGCTTACGCAGTTATTCCAGAACCTGATCGCCAACGCGATCCTCTATCGCGGCGAGCGGGCGCCGGCAACCGGGATTTCGGCGCGCGTCGCGGGCGATCACTACGTCATCAGCGTCAGCGACCAGGGCCTTGGCATCGAAGCCGCACACCACCGGCGCATTTTCGATCTGTACTTCAGGCTGCACGCGCAACCTGACTACCCCGGAACCGGGGTCGGGCTGGCCGTGTGCCAACGCATCGTGCACCGCCACCACGGGCACATCTGGGTCGAATCCGAACCCGGCAAAGGCAGCACCTTCAGTTTCACGCTTCCCATTCTGGAACACGGCCGCAATGCGTCGCAACAATAGGCCTCGCAACGTGCTGGTTGTCGAAGACAACGCCGACGACTTCGAGCTGGCGCGGCTCGCATTCGCCGCGAGCGGGTGCGACGCAATACTGCATTGCGCCCGCGACGGGCGGGAGTGCATGAACTATCTGCGGCAGCAAGGACCTTTTGCCGGGGCGTGCATGCCGGACCTGGTTCTGCTCGATATCAACATGCCGCAGATGGACGGCTTTGCGGTCATGGCCGAAATAGCGGCAGACGCCAAGCTGAACCATCTTCCGGTCATCGTACTGACCACCTCCGACACCGAGAATGACGTACTGCGCATGCACCGTCTGCGCTGCAGCGCATACGTGGTCAAGCCGGCTGACTTCAACGAATTTACTCGCACGATAGGAGCGCTGATCGAATTCTGGTGTTCGACCGCGCGTCTGCCCGAACCCGCGCCTGGCAGCTGACCGCAACTGAACTGGCCGCGATGCGGTCGATTAGATAACGCCTGCTATTTCTCCGGCAGTTTTCTCTTGTCTTTAACTTTGATCCAGTCAGGAGCGTACGCGCGCGGAGGGCGGAGCACGGGCCCCGGCGGGAGCCGGGGATGCGACCCCGGAGCACACCCGGGATGCGGAAGTCGACTGCGGCTGCTATTTCTCCAATAGCTTTCTCTTGTCCTTCACTTTGGCCCAATCATCAGCATCCGCCAGCGCGTCTTTGCGCTCGATAATCGGTTTCCACACCTTGGACAACTCGGCATTGAGCGCCGTGTATTCTTTCTGATCGTCGGGCACGTCATCCTCGGCGAAAATTGCCTCCACCGGACACTCGGCCACGCACAGGGTGCAGTCGATGCATTCATCCGGATCGATGACAAGGAAGTTCGGCCCTTCGCGGAAGCAATCCACGGGACAAACATCGACGCAGTCGGTATATTTGCACTTGATGCAGGATTCGGTAACGACATAGGTCATGGGAAAGGTCCTAAAAAGGCGGCCGGGAAACGCATTGACTTGTTACAGGACAATTTTACCATAGCCGTTTGCCGATTCGAAGCTTGAAACCCGCCGGATCGCCCCCAAATGCAAGCCAATGCCGGCCTCTGCGGCAAGTTTGAAATAGGGCTAGAATACGGGTTCACCCCTCCCCGGCCGTCGCGGCCGCGGATCGCGCGCAAATCCAACACACGAACCACAATCCTTGAACATGAGGACGGCATGAGCGAACATATCCATCACGTTACCGACGACACATTTGAAGCCGAAGTGCTGCAGTCGCAGGGCCCGGTGCTGGTCGACTATTGGGCCGAGTGGTGTGGTCCGTGCAAGGCGATTGCGCCGACCCTGGAAGAAGTGGCCAAGGAGTACACCGGCAAGCTCAAGGTCGCAAAAGTCAACGTTGACGAGAACCAGGAAATTCCGCGCAAGTACGGCATTCGCGGCATCCCGACACTGATGCTGTTCAAAAACGGCAACATCGAGGCGACCAAGGTCGGCGCGCTTTCGAAATCCCAGCTCACGGCATTCCTTGACAGCAACATCTAGACGCTCTATCCTTCTGCCCGAAGCGTCACCGGCGGACTTCTAGGCCGGTCCCGAACGCCAGATCCTTCCTGTAGCAGCTCCCAAGGCCTCTTTTGCCTTTTCCGTTCCACATGATTTTCTTCGTTCTCCACGAGCGTTTCCCGCATGCAATTATCCGAGCTTAAAACACTGCACGTCACCGAACTGGTCCAGATGGCAGTGGAACACGAAATCGAAGGCGCCAACCGCCTGCGCAAACAGGAACTCATTTTCGCGCTGCTGAAAAACCGCGCGAAAAAGGGCGAATCGATTTTCGGCGACGGTACCCTGGAAGTGCTGCCAGACGGCTTCGGCTTCCTGCGCTCGCCCGACACCTCCTACCTCGCCTCGACCGACGATATCTACGTCTCCCCCTCCCAGATCCGCCGCTTCAACCTGCATACCGGCGACACCATCGAGGGCGAGATCCGCACACCGAAAGACGGCGAGCGCTACTTTGCGCTGGTCAAGGTGGACAAGGTCAACGGCGATCTGCCGGAGAACTCGAAAAACAAGATTCTGTTCGAGAACCTGACGCCGCTGCATCCTGACGAAGCGTTCAAGCTCGAGCGCGACATCAAGGCCGAAGAGAACATGACCGGCCGCATCATCGACATCATCGCGCCCATCGGCAAGGGCCAGCGCGGGCTGATCGTGTCCCCGCCCAAAGCCGGCAAGACGGTGCTGATGCAGCACATGGCGCACGCGATCATCGCCAACCATCCCGACGTGGTGCTGATCGTGCTCCTGATCGACGAGCGGCCGGAGGAAGTGACCGAAATGACGCGCACCGTGCGCGGCGAAGTGGTCGCGTCCACTTTCGACGAACCGGCCACGCGCCACGTTCAGGTCGCCGAAATGGTGATCGAGAAGGCGAAACGCCTGGTCGAGCACAAGAAAGACGTGGTGATTCTGCTCGATTCGATCACCCGCCTCGCGCGCGCCTACAATACCGTAGTGCCGGCCTCGGGCAAGGTGCTTACCGGCGGCGTCGACGCCAACGCGCTGCAGCGCCCGAAGCGCTTCTTCGGCGCTGCGCGCAATGTGGAAGAAGGCGGCTCGCTCACCATCCTCGCCACGGCGCTGATCGATACCGGCAGCCGCATGGATGACGTGATCTACGAGGAATTCAAAGGCACCGGCAACATGGAAATCCATCTTGACCGGCGCATGTACGAAAAGCGCATCTTCCCGGCGATCAACGTCAACCGCTCGGGCACGCGCCGCGAGGAACTGCTGATCGCGAAAGAAGTGCTGTCCAAGGTATGGGTGCTGCGTAAGCTCCTGTACCCGATGGACGACCTGGAAGCGGCGGAGTTCCTGGTCGATAAGATACGCGCGACCAAGAACAATGCGGACTTCTTCGACTCGATGCGCAGAGGCTGACGCTCGAACTACCTACCCCGGAGCGCACGCTCTGGAACCAAAAAGTCCCTGCCCGCTTCCGGGGTCGCATCCCCGCATGCGCCGGGGCCCCTGCTCCGCCCTCCAGCGTGCTATTTCTTTGACTCGATGCACCGCGATTGACGCGACCCGACCTGGGTAGCCAAGACGTACGCTCTGAACTGATCTTCCCCGCATCTCCCCTAACGCCCCGCCAGGGCGCCTGCCCGGCCCTGCGCCCAGCCCATTTCGTGCATCGTGGAATAGAAGCGCGGTTGTGCCTGTTCGCTCCAAGTAGTCGGTACGCCTAATTCGATGTGCAGGTGCTTCGTAAAGAACCTTCAGGGTGCGGGTACAGGTTTACCTGTATACCAAAACCCTGGTCTCTATACTCGAGTTGATGGAGGTGGATCGTGCTCATACACAAAATCGCATCGGTTCTCGTGTATCGCGCGGCGCTCGTTTTGCGGGGATATGCCGCGCACATCCCGATTCAGCATAGGTCCCGTCCAGGCGACCACACTTTCGGCAGCGACAATCTGGAGCGCGGACGCGGTCCATGAACTCCAGGCCCCGGCTTGCGAGCAGCTCTGATGGCTCGAGTGCTCGCCTTTGCCCTGCGCGGGCGACGTCCGTATCCGCACCGGCCTGAAATTTCCGCGCCTTCCTGCAAGTTTCGAATTCACCGTTGCGCGTAGCGAGTTCGCAAAATTGCAGGCATCGCGCACAACGAAAGGAGAAGTGCTCATGACTCGTTCAGCACTAGCGGTCGCGGTCTTGTTGGGGCTTGCTCTGGCGGCTGATGTCGTGGCGGTACCCGCCGGGAAATCCGTGGAATGGGATACCCCAAACGGCAAGGTGACGCTCGATGGCAAGGTCCACGCTGACAAAGGCTTGAAGTGTCCGGAGTGCCACACGAAGATCTTCAAAATGAAAAAGGGGACGGCGGCTATGAAGATGGATGACATCAACGCAGGCAAGTTCTGCGGTGAATGCCACAACGGCACCAAGGCATTCAAGACCAATGACCAGGGAAACTGCGTCCGCTGCCATACGAAGTGATGCGATATCCCCGCGTACGGTCAGGACACTTGGGCGCGGAGGCTACGCCTCAACGGAAATTGAATTGTTCTTTTCTTCGATGTGATACCGGCGTTATCGGTATGCGGCAAGGGATTCCGGACGTTGTCAGCGCCTGTTCCGGTAACGTTCATTTCGTATTGTGATGCAGCGATCAATCAAAGGAGAACGCACATGACTTGTAAGCAGAGCCACTATAATTTTCTCTATCGTTTCATTATCCTTTGCACTGCAACCCTGATGCTGGCCGCCTGCGGCGGCGGCGGCAGCGGTGACAATTCCAGTCCACCGCCTACGGCGGCCAACCCGACCATCACGGGTCTGGCGGCCACCGGCGCCGCGCTCGCCAATGCCACCGTCACCGCCAAATGCACGAGCGGCGCGTCAGTGTCGGGCACTACCGGCGCAGACGGTACCTTCTCTCTCGAACTCGCTGGTGGCCAAGCCTTCCCCTGCCTGTTGCAACTCAAATTGGGCACAGTGACGCTGCACAGCTTTTCCGCGGCAGCGGGATACATCAACATCACGCCTCTGACGGACTTGGTCGTTAACAAGGCGCTGGGTTCGGATGCCGCTGCCGCATTTGCCGGCTTCGACGCCAGCAAAGGCGCAGCCATCAAGGCCGGATTGGACGACGCCAAGACCTACGTCATCGCCCAGGTGACGCCATTGGCCGGCGCTCCGTCGGTCGACATGCTTACAGGCAAATTCAAGATCGATGCCGATGATGCCGACGACAAGGTGCTGGTCAAACTGAAAAAGGCGCTGGACGATGCGGGCGAGACGCACGATGACCTACAGCATGCCGCCGCCTCGGGGGAATCCCTCAAAACGGCACTGATACGTCAAACCTGGTTCTTTTCCGATGGCGCAGCGTTGACTCCCAGCCAGATCACCAGCTTCGATGCGCAGGGGCTCTATTACAACGTGCACAGCACAGCGAATCCCGGCGGCCAGATTCGCGGCCAGATAGCTCCGTCATCCACCGCCTTCGTCACCGACAGCGGCGTTCCCGCCACCAGCAACACGTTTTCCGCCCTGTTGAGCGGCGCCCAGGAAGTCCCCCCAAATACGAGCAAGGCAAGCGCTTACGGCACGATCATTCTCGATCCGGTTGCCAAAACCATCAGTGGGGTGCTCGTCACAAGCGGTATAGCCGGCACCGCGGCTCATATTCATAAGGAGCAGCCCGGGGTCAGCGGTGCGGTCGTGTTTCCGCTGACCGGCGGCCCGACGGTCTGGACCCTCGCTGCCACCAGCATTAGCGACGAGCGAATCGCCGACCTGAAGGCAGGCGCCTACTACCTCAACGTTCACAGCGCTGCCGCGCCCAACGGCGAACTGCGCGGCCAGCTTACCCAGCAGTTGCGATTTGCGGCATTGAGCGGCGCCAATGAACCCTCGGTCAAAGCCCCCGCCGCGCCCTCTTCCGGTATCGGTGTACTGGCGTTAAATCCGACGGCCAACGCCAGCGGGAACTTCCCGATCAGTGGCTTCGTCAAGACCAGCGGAATTGTCAACGCCACGGCCGCGCATATTCACCAGGGCCCCCCCGGACCCGCCGGGCCGGTCATCGTGCCAATAGCTGAAACTTCTCCCGGCAGCGGCCTCTGGGTCGTGCCGGACACCGCAACATTGACCCCCGCCCAAGCAGCTTCGTTCAACGCGGGCAATCTTTACTACAACGTTCATACTACGTTGAATCCAGGCGGTGAGATCCGCGGACCGATTCTGCCGGCAACCGTCAAGATCGGGAATGCAACGCTGAACGGCGCCAGCGAAGTCCCCGCCGTCAACACAGCAGCGACTGGAACCGGGATCATCGCCGTGAATTCCGTGACCGGGCTAGTCAACGGCAACGTCAAGACCACCGGGATCGAGGGCACAGCGGCCCATGTGCACGAGGCCGCAGCCGGGGTAAGCGGCTCCGTCATCGTCCCGCTCACCCAGACGCCGCCGCTGTCAACGCTGCCGCTGGCCATATCCACCCCCAGCCTGGCGGATGGCGCGGTCGGTTCGGTATACAGCCAGACGCTCGCCGCAACTGGCGGTACCACGGCGTACACATGGACAGTCACGACCGGGACCCTTCCGGCCAGCTTGAGTCTCAGCGCCGCCGGAGCGATCAGCGGCACGCCGACCGCGGCAGGTACGGCCAGCTTCACTGTGAAGGTCACCGATTCCGCTTCGCCCGCCGCCACTGCGACCATGGCGCTCTCCATTAAAGTTGCCGCGGCCAGCGTTACTGCGACCGCGGCGGCAACGGTTTCGTTTTCAGGGCAGATCCAGCCGATTTTCACTGCCAAATGCGTGATCTGCCACAACGCACCCAATATTCCCTCGTTCCCTAACCTCACTGCCGGAAATTCATTCGCCGCGCTCGAGCAGAGTACGTCGCCAGCCGTCGTACCGAAAAATTCTGGAACTAGTCGGCTCTATCTTCGTATAAGCGGTACGACATTGGGTGCGCAAATGCCGTTTGGAGGTACACCATTGAGCTCGGACGACCAAGCCCTGTTTAAAAACTGGATCGATCAGGGGGCCTTAAACAACTAAGCGTCATTCCGGACTTCTGATCCGGCAGATGTTCGGCATGCATGCGCCTGTCACATGATTGAAAAAGGTGCTAACCGTTTTGGGTTAGCACCTTTTTTTGCCTAGAAGCCATCTCAAAAATAATTTCGTAACAGAATGATCATGCAACCCAGCTGCACGAAGCCGGTATAGTTTTCAAGGTGATACTCCCAGCGATGAAG
>Ga0334722_10000933_pt1 | contig 39409 bp, 30 predicted proteins | sample C3_bottom_MG_FD_207210 | JGI IMG/M metagenome (GOLD analysis project Ga0334722, IMG submission 207210) | Sediment microbial communities from Yellowstone Lake, YNP, Wyoming, USA - C3_bottom | ecosystem: Environmental > Aquatic > Freshwater > Lake > Sediment | place: USA: Wyoming | collected...
GGTCCAAGTGGTCAAGGAGGCGGTGGGTAACAAGGGCGCCAGCATGACCACCTTCCTGTCGCTGCCGGGCCGTTATCTGGTGTTGATGCCGGGTAGTGACAGCGCCGGTATCTCGCGGAAAATCGAGAGCGAGTCCCAGCGGGAAAAACTGCGCAGCCTGGTTGATAGTCTGGAGTTGCCGGAAGGGGTTGGCTATATCGTCAGGACCGCCAGCAAAGACATCACCAAGACCACGGTTTCCGAGGATCTGCGTTATCTGCTCAACCTCTGGACGGGGATCAAGGAACGGGGGCAGAAGCTGCCTTCGCCATCCCTGATTTACAAGGAGCAGGATATCATTTCCCGCTTTCTGCGCGATCAATATACCCCGGATATTCAGGAGATTCTGGTCGACAACGAGGAAATCCTGGGCAAGGTCCAGACCTTTTTGGACCTGATTCCCGGGCGCAAGAAAACGGTGGCCCGGCTGCACGGCGGCACCCAGCCGATCTTCAACAATTACCAGGTGGAAAAGCAGATCGAGCAGATTTTTCAGCCTTCGGTGAACCTGCCTTCCGGTGGCTCCATCGTTATTACCCCCACCGAGGCCCTGGTGGCCATTGACGTGAACTCCGGGCGCACCTCCAAGGACAAGAATTTCGAGGAGTCGATCTTCCTGGCCAACATGGAGGCGGCCGAGGAGATGGCCCGGCAGTTGCGGCTCCGCGACTTGGGCGGCCTGATTGTGGTTGACTTCATCGACATGCGCGAAGCCAAGCATGTCCGCGAGGTGGAGAAGAAGGTTAAGCTCAGCATGAAGCATGACCGGGCCAAGGTGGATCTCAGCCGGATTTCCAAATTTGGCCTGATGCAGATATCCCGGCAGAAGCTGGCTTCGCCGGTGCAGCGGGGGACATACCATACCTGCGAGCATTGCCAGGGGCGGGGCATGGTCCGTTCGGTGGAGACTCTGGTTCTGGTTTATCTGCGGCGCATCCAGACGGTGGTGGTTCGCCGAGAGGTCAAAAGAATCGAATGTCGTCTGCCTCTGGCGGTGGCCCAGTACCTGTTGAACAAGAAACGGGCGGAATTGGCCGAGTTGGAGGCCCGCTACGAGGTGGTGATCAATATTGTCGGAGAATCGGCCATGGCCCCGGATGATGGGCAGGTCGAGGTCTTTAAGGTCTGACACCTTGTGGTAGTGTGGCGGGCGTTTTTTTCATTATCCTGGTTGATATTAATGGGAAAGGAGATTTAAATGGGGCGCTGTCGTTGGCTTGGGGACGTAGGTTCTCGGCTGGGCGGCAGTGCCTTTTTTTGTACCTGATTCGTGCTTTAGCAGTCCGGGACCGTCAAGTCTATCCCGCCAGGGATGGGTGAAGATCAGTGCCCCGGGACGAGACCTTACTTCTTAGGTAAGGTGAGAAGTAGCGCAGCGCCGGCGAAGATACTCTCTGCCTGTCTGCGAACCGTAACAAGGGGGGCCGTCCTGACCGGACGGCTGAGTGGCTGGGGCATGTTTAACCTCAAGGTTATTCGAGGGATGGTTTTGCTCGCCTTTCTGGCGCTGCTGCTGCTGCCCGTCTATCTTTTTGCCTATCTCTCTCCCGCTCTGCATGAGTACGTCCTGCACGAAACCCAGCAGGAAGCAGTCCTGGTTGCCTCGCATCTTTCCTCCTTATTGGTTAAATCTGATCGAGTGGCGTCCGCCGATCTGCCGCCCGACATAGCGCGGGTGGTCAGCGAGGTGTTACGGGATTTCAATCTCTATAAACTCAAAATTTTTGATCCCTCTGGGGCGGTTGTTTTTTCCACCAACGCCGAAGAGGTCGGCACCGTCAACCGCAGCAACTATTTTCACCAGGAAGTTGCCGCCGGGCGAAATTTCAGTAAGTTGGTGCAGAAAGATCAGTTCTCGCTGGAAGGGGTGCAAGTTAAGTTTGATGTTGTCGAGGCCTACGTGCCGATCATGCGGGGCGGGCGGTTCGTTGGCGCCTTTGAGGTCTATTACGATGTCACTGGCCAGTTGGCCGAACTGCACAAACTGGTCTCCGGTTATTACAAGGTCATTTTGCCGGTGGCCGTTGGTCTTCTCCTGGCCTTGATCTTCGCGGTTCTTAAATTTCGGGATAACTTTCTCAAGCGTCTCTCCACCGAGCGGCGGCTAAAGGAGAACGAAGAGCGTTACCGTAATCTCTTTGAGCGCTCCAACGACACGATTCTGGTCTGTGAGCGGGATGGCACCATCCAGGAGGTCAACGAAATGGCCTGTCGGATGTTAGGGTTTGAGCAGGCGCACCTCCTGGGCATGAAACTCTGGGAGCTGGTGGTCGAAGAAGAGCGGGAGGAGCCGGTAAACTTCATGGCCAAACTCCTGGAGCGGGGCGAACTGGGGCTGGACACTTACGTGGTCAAGGCCAACGGCGAGCTGCTGGACGTGGATATCAGGGTAGGGGTAACCAGTCGGAGAAACGGCCTCCTGCAGGCAATTATCAAGGATGTTTCCGAGCAGCGGAAAAGCGCCCGCGAGGTCAAACGAGGTTATCAAACCCAGACGGTTCTCAATAAGTTGCTGCACCTCTCCCTGGAAAGCCTGTCTCTTACCGAAACCCTGGAACTGTTCATCTATTACGTGACCTCTTTCCCCTGGATGGTTCTGGAGCCCAAGGGAGCCATCTTCCTGGTTGGTGACAAGCCCGGGGTGTTGGAGCTTAAGGCCCATCGCGGACTCAATGAAAGTCTCCAGACCATCTGTAGCCAGGTACCCTTCGGCACCTGTCTCTGCGGGCGTTGCGCCCTGTCCGGGGAGGTGGTTTTTTCCGACTGCATGGACCATTTGCACGACAACAAATATGTGGGCATCGCCCAGCATGGTCACTACTGTGTGCCGATATTTTCCGCTAATCGCCAGCTAATCGGGGTTTTTACCCTCTACATCAAGCATCAGGCCAAGCGGGAACAGCTGGTGGAGGAAACCCTGGAGGCGGCCGCCAGCGTCATCGCCGGCGTGATCCAACGTAAAAGGGCCGAGGAGGAATTGCAGAAGTCCCGTGATCGCCTGGAGGTCAGGGTTCAGGAGCGAACTATCGATTTGGAGGAGGCCAATATCCAACTGGGCAAGGAGCTCTCCGAGCGTTGGTCGGCCGAAAAGGCCCTGGCCCACGCCAACCAGGAAAAGGATGGTCTGATCGTCAATCTCTTTGAAATCATGTACGAGATGTTGGCCAACCGCGACCGCTCAACCTTTGAGCATGCCCTGCGGGTGGCCGAGATCTCCCGGCGCATTGGCTGCGAATTGCAGCTGCCCGCCGATGATATGGAGGCCCTGCGTCTGGGCTGTCTGGTCCATGATATCGGCAAGGTGGCGATTCCCGATGATGTCCTCTTAAAGCCCGGCCTCTTCGACCGCATGGACCGGAACATCATGCAGGTGCATACCTTGGTCGGCGCCAGTTTATTTGCCAAGCACCATCACGATAACCGCATCCGTCGGATCATCCTGCATCATCACGAGCGGTTGGATGGCAGTGGCTACCCCTACGGCATCAAGGGTGACGAGATCGGCCAGTTGGAGAGAATCGTGGCGGTGGCCGACGTCTTTGAGGCCTTAACTGCCAGAAGGCCCTATAAAAAGCCGATCAATCGGGACAAGGCCGTGGAAATCCTCTGGTACGAGGCCAGGGAAGGGCGCCTGGACGAGAGTCTTGTTAAAATTCTGGAGTCGATTACCACCGACTGGACCCCCCTGGAGATCGTCTGTGAGTTTCGGGCCGACTACAGTGAGGATCTGGAGGTGTTCCGGCAGATGTCCTATTTCCGGGAGCCGTTGAGCGATTTTTACAATTACCGCTATCTCCTCTACCTTGATGACGCCAAGATGCTGGGCAACAACGGCAGCCCCTATCATCTAATCCTGGCGGTTTTCCCGAGCCTCAAAGAGTTTAACCACAGTATGGGCTTCATCAAGGCCGATCAGGTTCTCGATGAGATTGGTCAGAAGCTGCATCAAACCTCGGAAAACTTCGACAGCCGCTATGGCTCTGATGGCGGAACCGTGATGCTCCTGAAGAAAGGGTCTGACTTTTTGATCTATACCGCCTGCAATGATGAACTGGTGGTTGAACTCCTGGCCGAGATTACCAGCCATTTGGCGGCCGCCGAAAGTGAATGGGGGCTCGATTCCGAGTCACATCATTACCGCTTTGCCGGTGGTTTCCCGGCCGATAAGGCTCTTAATCAGGTCTTTTCCGGCAATTAGTTTAAGGCCCCCCCAGCCCTCCTCCTCCTTTCCTGATTTGTTATTTCTGGCAATGTCATATTTCCCGCCCGGCTTTCCTTGTGCTATGATCACCTCACCAACAACTATCCCGGGGTGAAACTATGGGGCACAGGCCTGATCGTAACTTGGTAAAACATGGGGCAAAGCAGGTTGGCTCGGCGCCGCTCAGGCCGCCTGAGGCTTCCGGATTGCCGCGCTTGGAGATCGTCATCAAATGTGGGACGGATGGTAGCCGCGCGGCCATTGAAAAGGCCCTGCGGGAGAAGCTTCCCAGCCAAGTCTCCCTGGCCATAATTCATAACGGGGTGGGCCCGGTCAATAAGAACGATATCCTGCTGGCCACCACCGCCTCCCGGTTGATTGTCGGCTTCGAGGTTGGGGTAAACCCGCATCTGGATGAGGAGCTGCGGAGAAACGGGGTTGAGGTGCGGCTCTACCAGGTGATCTACCGGTTGCTCGAAGACCTGCTGGCGCTGGAGGCCTCCCTGCTGGTGGAAGCGGATGCGGAGCAAATCCTCGGCCAGGCCAAGGTTGTCGCCCTCTTCAAGGGCACCAGACACGGGGTTATTCTCGGTTGTGAGGTCACCGCTGGACGCCTGGCGGTGGGCGAGCGTTTCCGGCTGATCGGCGCCATGGGTCCGATTTACAGTGGCAAGGTAGAGTCGCTGCATATCGAAAAGAGTGAGGTGCGGGCCGCCATCCCGCCCCAGCGGGTGGGTCTGCAAGTGCACGATTTCCAGCGGGCGGCGGTGGGGGATTTGATCGAGAGCTTTCGCCCTGCTGGACCGCCACCCCCAGTCTGGCAGCCCAAGCCCGGGGTGCTTCGCCGCTAGTCCAGTTCCGGCGGCAGGGAGAATCAGCCGCTGTTGGCTAAGCGGTGCCGCAGTTCCACCAGCAGCCCCGGGTCGGGGACTAAGGGCAGGGGAGGCGGCTCGGGCATGGCCAGGCGCAGCTCCTCTCCAAATGGGGTGGCAGCGATGTTCCGGTTATAAACCTCGACCATCAACCGTTCCAGGTTGACGGTGTCCATGATGTTGTAAGCCAGCAAGGTTTCCAACGCCCGTTGCTTGCCGGTTCGCCGGTACATCTGCCAGAGCAGTACCGCCGCGTAGCCGTCTACCCCGGTCAATTCCCCCCGATCCAGCCCCAGCCGAATTTCGCACTTTTTCAGCCCGCCCTTGAAACCCAGCCCGGCCAGGAGATAGCGTAGATCCAAGTGGGCGATTTTCAAGGTGGTGTTGAACTGTTTCTCGATCACCGGTACATCAAAACTCTTGCCGCTGTAGGTGACCAGCACGTCGTATTCGCGGAGGGCCAGGGGCAGGTCGTCCAGGTTGTCACCCTGGACGAAACAGCGGATTTGACGGCCGTCGAAGATGGTGGCGGTGGTGATCCGGTTGGCGAAGGAGCCGTCGGTCTCGATGTCGAGATAGGCAGTCACACCCCGGAAATGGGGAAAGATCCGCCAGTGCTCGCGGGCGGGGAGTTTTTCCAGGAAGTAGCCGGGGCGGCAGGCCAGATGGGTGCGGGCCTCGGCCAGGCAGTTGGCCATGTAAGAGCCCTGGGCCGGGGAGAGGTGCTCCGGGTAGGGGGCGGTCAAGTCGTCCCAGTGGCGGATACCGCATTGCCAGAGGCGTTCTTCGCTCTTGGGGCCGATTTTTTGGATAAGTTGGAAGGTGTTGGTCAGCATGGTTTTTTCCGTTGGCTACTCCGGGTGCGATAAAGCCGTTCGGTGAAGCCGCCTTCCTCGGTAAAGGCCTTGGCCTGGGCGGCCAGTTGCCGGTCTAAAAGGTGGCAGCACAGATTAAGCAGCGAAAGGGTGGCATTGGCGACAAGGGCGCTGGTAGGTACGGACGAGCACGGACGAAGGGCAGACACGGACTGGCACGGACGAAGGGCAGACACGGACGAACACGGACCACCACGGACAGCCACGGGCGCCTCGACCGCCCCCAGGTCAGTGTTAGTCCGTGGTGGTTCGTGCAAGTCCGTGTGATCTTTTTGTCCGTGCTGTTCTTTGCCCTTTTCTTCCTCCACCCAAGCCCGCACCTCCGCCAAACTCCCGCACCGCCGTGCCTTAAAGCGCACCAAAGCCGGGTGCTCCGGCCCCCACTGCGGCAATCCCCGCTGCCGCAAAAAATCCTCATAATCCAAGCGCAATTCTTCCAAACTGGCCCGGGCCACATTGGTAAGTTTCAGTTCGCTCTTCTTGGAAGTTCCCGAGGCCTGGCTGCCTTCGGCGATGTTCTGCACCCCGGAGCGGGCGGCCTGCACCATCTGATCCCGGGTGCGGCTCTTGCGGTCGATGTAAAGTTCGCAGAAACGCACCGTCAGATCATAGATCAGCTGGCCGAGCTGAAAGCTCTTCAGCCGCCGGTAACCGCCATGTTTGTGGATGAGTTCGGTCATTGGTTTACGATTTCCGAGGGGTTACCGCCTTCCTGTTTCCCGGCGGCAGAAAGTTGTTGCCCGTCACCACCTTTTTGCCGGTCTTGGCCTCCAGTTCACGCCGCGCCTTCTTGGCAATGGAGCCGCCTTTCTTGCCGGCCTCTTTGTTTTCCCCAAGGCCGGTTGCCTCGACACTTTCGGCGATCTGGCGGGTGGAAAGTTCTGCCAGGGCGGTAAAGATCAATTCGGCCTCGCTCATGTGATCCCTGAGGTTCTGGGTCTGCAACCCCTTGAGCAATTTGTGCTCCTTGACCGACACCCCCGACCACTCCTGGTGAATGAGGTTGGTAAGGATGGCATACTCCTCTTCCTTGGTTACTTCGTGATCCTGCCAGTAGTCGGTGAGTTTGTTGCGGGTCTCCTGGCCCATCATCCGTTGTTGAATCCACTTCTCGCTACGCCCGTGCTGCTGCCAGAACTCCCGCGCCCGATCCAGGGAACGGGCCGGGTCGGCCATGTCCTGCAGCCGTTCGTGGCCGACTTTGGCCAGCCAAAGTTTGAGGGGTTCGGCCTTAGGACTGGGCACGGATTGGATCAGCCTGAGTAAGGTTTCGGAGCTGGCAACATCGGTCAGGTATTTTTTGCCGTCTGCGGCTTCGAGTTTCAGTCGGTGACAATTTGTCACCGACTGGCTTCCTTCCTTGCTGAGCCGCTCTTTCAGCTTGTTCCAGTACTTCCTGGCAGTTTGATAATCCGGCTGCTGGATGAGCGCCTGGACGATATCCACCACCGAGAAGTACCAGGTCTCGGTCTCCTCGTCATAATGGCGACGAATCTGTTTGTCTTCAAAAACAGCTAAGGATTTTCCCGGCATACTTCCTCCTTCTGGTTGAGGAATTCGAGGGCGCTTGCTTCGTCGGATTCGATGACGATTTCTACGGCGCGTTTGGGGATGAGTTAGGTCATGGTTTGGCGGCGATTTGAGCAGAAAGTGGTTTACCCCAATACCGCGACTAACTCACCAATTACCTTCAACTCGCCACTCTGGCTCTCGTCAAGCACTATTGGCTCATACCCTTGGTCTGTTGTGTCCGGGTGTAGAATGATCGATGTATGTCGCCAGGTGCCATCTGGTAGTGAAACCTTTGTACTTTCGTAGACTTTGATTGTGTAGTGCCCACCAGTATCGGTGTCGGTAATTTCGCGGTGCTGGACTAGAACTACCTTTCTCTGTCGTGTACCGCCTGTGTCTTCGCGAAAGAGGCACCAAGCGCCGTTAGGAATGCGGCGGTTCATCGATTCGCCGACTACCTGGATCACAAATAGACCCCGCCGGGGTCGAAAGACATCGGGAAGTTCAACCCAATCGATATCGGAGACAAGTTGCTCGTCGCTGAACTGGCCAGCTGCCGCCTGAAGATTTTTCAGCGGTACGCAGTTCTCGTAAGGCTTTACCTCTTCCGGCTGCAAACGGCGGAATGGCAGAATAACTGCTTCCCGATTGTCTTCAGGGATTGGTGTTGTTACCGGAATTTGCTCGTAGAGAGGCCCGGACAGTATTCGATCTGCAAAGAACTGCCTTGTTTCTTCATCAACAAAGTAGACGTAACACCCCTTTTGCCCGCGAGTCATGAGAGTGCGGTAGGTGTTCTTGATAATGGCATCAAGGCGAGTATTGGCTATCCCTGGGTTTTCTTTGACCAAGGCTTTCCAGCTATCGATTGATTTATCCCCGCTGGCGCGCCCTTTTGGTGAAGTGATGATCGTGCCGTTACGCACTAAGAGGTCTGGGCCGACGATCACGCCGATATAGTCAACTTCCAAGCCTTGGCAGGTGTGAATGCAGCCGACCTCGTTGACTGAATCTGGCTTAATGATCCAGGCCTGGCCGTCAGAGACGAGATTCCAGGTTGCTTTGTAACTACCGATGACAATGTCCTTCATTGCCGGGTCTTTCTTGCTGACCCACTTCCAGCAGTAGCCCGCAACCATACGGGCTTTGTTCTTCGCCTTGTTTTTGTGCCGGATCAGTTCATGCAGTTCGGCGGGGCTGTCAACGACCCGGAATTCATAGTCACTTGTTTCCAGCGTCTCGTTTGCTGTTTCCCTGATCTGCAGCGTGTTATCGAGCCATGCTAGATAGCCATCAGAACCATTACAGCGGAACTGTGATTCCAGGTTAAGTTCGGTAACCTCTGCTTTCATTTCAGCTGCCCAGCGGCGGATTTCTTCCTTGTCACCGATGTCTTTTAGTGTCACTTTTTGATCTTCGTCGATAAAAAATACACTAAGCTTGCTGGCCTTGATGATTTCCTTGATTTGGTTTTCCCCAAGGTGGCTGAACATCCCTGATTTTTCGCTGAGGCGGTGTGCTTCATCGACGATCAGGCAGTCGTAACTATTCGGCCGCGCAGCATAGAAAGAACCTGAACCGGAGAACATGTTTGAAATGTGAGATTTTTTGAACGCGCCAGTAAGCTTGGCCTCATACACCTGCCGGGGAGCAGAGTTGCGAGTGACGTACTTTGCAACATGCTGGCGCTCAGTTAAAGCGACGAGCAGATTTATTGCCACGACCGACTTGCCGGTACCGGGGCCACCCTCGACGATCAGCACCTTCTTTAGTTTTTCAGACGATTTTTTCGCCAGCCTGATGGCGGTCTCAAAAACAACCTTCTGGTCATCAATCAAAACAAACTCTTCATTGCCTTTGAGCATGGAAGAGAGCTGGTCGGCAAGATTTTTGGACGGCTTGATCCTCCCGTGGTCAATGCGGTACATGATCTGATTTTTGTCGCCGTATTTGACGTTGGCCTTGATGAATTGCTGTAGTTTTATGGCATCTTTCTTGAGAAAAAGCGGGGCATTGCGGATGTGCTCACTGTAGAAAACATTGGTAATGACATCATCTTCTTCATAGTTGTGCAGATAGGCGCATGGGTATAGCTGGATATTTTCTTCTTGCACCGTCTGATTGAAGTCTTCCAGCAGGCGCTTGTAAGACCATGCCTGGTATGAAGGATGAAGCGTTTCGCGGGCTCCGTGCTTGAATTGGGTGATGACAATGGCGTCACTTGTGGTTATCTGGGCCTGTTGCCATTGTTTAAGCTCGATGAGGATTGCTGATTCCCGCTGGGCATGGTCTTTGCCAGTCAGGATGAAGTCGATGCGTTTTGAAGACTGTGGCAGGTGATATTCAATGGCGACACCTGCATCATGTGGGATTTCGGGCTCGTCGTGCAGCACGCGATCCATGTACTGCAGGGAGTTTATCCAAGAGTCTATTTCTGATTTACCGGTATTCCTTCCAGTTACTGATCGGTAGGCGTCATAAATGATATTGCCGATATCATTGGTCATGACATCCGCATGGAACTTTGCTTTCGTGGAAGAATAGACAATCAAAAGGTTTGCTCCGCAAGAAGGATGGACGGTTCATTGGCACTGCCGGTGCAGTCTAATGATCAGAGTTCCGTATACTTCTTGGCGGAACCACGTACCTTGTCGGCCGGGTACTTGGCCTGGTTAACCTCTAGCTTTTCATATGCCGCCATGAGCGGGTCGACCCCAAGCCTATCCGCCAGTCTGGTTAGATAAATCAGGACATCGGCAATCTCCTCCCGCACCTGCTGGAGCTTTTTCGGCGGCAGGCTAGAGCTTTGTTCCTCGGTCAGCCACTGGAAATGCTCCATGATTTCCGAGGCCTCAACCGCCAAGGCCATGGCGAGATTCTTGGGGGAGTGGAACTGCTCCCAGTCCCTGGCGGCGGCAAATTCGCGCAAACGGATAGTAAGATCATTGAGGGATTGCTTTGACATCAGTGCACCATAGTTTTATGTGATTCTCGCGCCAACGCGTATGCCGTCGCGAAATCCAGACCACAGTCGACTTTTGGGTCGTAGAGTTTGAATCCCACATACATCAGGCAGAGCAGGTGGAGGCCGGAGAAGGTTTCGCCGGGATAGGACTTTAGGTTGTAGCTTTTGCCGGAGGCGGTTTGGTCAATGCCGTTCATCCCGAGGATGCTGATTTCGGTGACCACGGTAAATATCTGTTCTCGGGATAGGCCTTCAAAGCGGCGCAGGGCATCGAGGCAGAAAGTGTAGGCCTCAGGGTTGTCGGTGGTCAGTGGTGGGGTGGGGGCTGCTTCTGTAGATTCCTCGCCAGTGCGGAGCGGTACTCGGTCAGGTTGCCATTCAAACCAGGCAAGAAGTTTGAGCCGACGGGCGTACTCGTCCACTATGTCGTATTCATCACCCGGCGTGAAGGTGTCCATCCGCTTCTTCCAGATTTCGAACAGGTTCTTCCCGGCTGAGAAATCTTCGAAGGAACGATAGGCTACGGCGTAGGCAGTGATTCCCAGATATAGATAATCAATAAATAGAGCATATGCGCAATTAAGCGTAACACTGGCACGAAAGATGGAGGGGGGGGTAAGCTTCTTTATCTCGTTGTTGGTGTAGGTTTGCAGGGCGTCCATGTGCATTTGGTGGAGTGAAGCAAGCTGGGCGTGGCGCAAATCCGGATATTTTTTATAAAGATTGCGCTCAACCACCATGTCGAGGGGGCAGTTGAAGACCTGATTGTTCAGACCATGAACCAGCTGGAGCATGATGTTACCGATTTTGGACTCGGAGTAACCTTGCCGCTGTAGTTTGGTGATGTGGCCCTCAATGGAACGAAGAGCAAACTCGCGGGTCTTGGCCGTCGATGTAAAGGTCCGATTCCGCCCGATTTGACGGGCTTCGTTTTCAATTAGGATATGTTCCAGTTCGTGGGCTATCAAGTGGGGCGTAACTGCCTCAGACCGCATTCGATATCGTACTCGGTGCTCATCCCTGCCATGTTTCCAGGCCATTTGGGCTACGGCGGAAACGTGCTCCAGAGAATTGTCTTCCTCGATGCTGATTGGATGGCCGGTAGACTTTTCTATCGCATTTTTCCGCGACAAAATGGCCTCCATAAGCGCCGCGCTCTCTTGTGTTGCCAGCTCGGTGTTTATCTCCAAATAAAGTTCCCGGGCATTCTTGTAAACCGGCGCGCTACGGATATCTTCCGAGGCTGGTTGCTTGAAAAGTTGCTCCAAAATCTTCAGCGCCATCGCTAGATTTTCGGCCAGTTGATGTAGCATGGCTAGGCCGTAATAGGTGTTCGGATAGGAGGGGGCGATTGCCAAGGCTTTTTCGAACAGTTCCTTGGCCTGGGCCGGATTGCCACGCTGCATCTGCAGGGCCGCAAAGTTGTTCAACAAGTGGATGTCATCCGGATTGATGGTCAAGCCCGCTTCGAAGTAGAACGCCGCCACTTCTGGACTGCGGTCATGTTTGGTGGCAATGTTGCCGAGCAGGACGAAACTCCAGACGTTGGTCGGGTCGATCTTCAAGCATTCTTCCAACAACACCTTGGCCTTTTCATGCTGCCCCATTTCCAAATGGGCCATGGCCAGGTTGCGGCGGGCATCCACATGCTGGGGGATTACCTCCAGTACTTTACCGAACAACTTGACCGCCTTCTGGTAATTCCCTTGCTGTGCCTCTCTAATTCCTTTCTGGTGCTGCCTCAGCGCCTCGCTGATCAGTTCACCCCGAGCTTCTTCAACCTGGATGGTGGCGATGCCATTCGCAATATCAACCTGGATGGCTGGCGACAGAAAACCATAGGACTTTGTAATCATGTCCTTGGCGTCCGATGCTGGAATTGCAGTCAGATCGGTTGGATTTGCAGGGTCAAGAATGATGTGTTTAAGGGGGATAGCGAGTGCGAACATTGCATCATTCCAGTTGAGGTGGTTCCCGAAATTTGTTGGTGTGAATCTGGCCAGGTCTCAAAGTATCGAGTCTAATCACCTCCCTGCCTAAAGCTTCAAACTAGTGCCATTAGCAATACCACGAACAAAGCTATCCGGCATTGGGTTTTTAGGGGAAGGAAATGCAAAGGTTGCAGTTTCACGCAAGTTGGTTACCCGACACCCTGGGCGCAAAAAAGGGGAACCGGCAAACCGGTTCCCCTTTTTTGCACGGATCTGTGCTGGCTTACTTCACTAACTCTCTACTCCCCGTCACCAACGTATCAACCACGCTGGGATCGGCCAGGGTGGAGGTGTCACCGAAGTCGTGGGCCTCGGTGTGGCCGGCGGCGATCTTGCGCAGAATCCGGCGCATGATTTTGCCGCTCCGGGTCTTGGGCAGACCGTCGGAAAATTGGATGAATTCCGGCACGGCGATGGGGCCAATCTCCGAACGGACGTGCTTCTTCAGAATGGCCCGCAGTTCCTCGGTGGCGGCGATCCCGGCCTTCAGGCTGACATAGGCGTAAATGGTCTGGCCCTTGATTTCGTGGAGGCGGCCCAGATGCTCGGCGGCCTTGATGTTGACCGGGTCTTCCTGGCCGAAACTGCGGGTCTGGTAACCGGCCATGAACCCGAAGTGGCGAACGTGCTTGTGCAATTCCGCCAGGGTGAATTCGTGGGTGGTGTTTTCGTCCAAATCGTGGAGGCGGAGGCGGGCGAAGTCGCTTACCAGGACGTAGCGCGGCAAGTCGCGTTCTTTAAGGCCGGGGAAATAGTCCAGGGCCTGCTTGGCGGCGCGATCCAGGTCTTTGCCCCGCGACTTGTGCTCCACCAGCAAGACGCCTTTCCAGAGCAGATCAATGAAACCGCCCTTGCCATCGTCCTTTTTAACCGGGGCCTCGAAAGAGGCGAGCCGCCGCCGGGTGATCCCGAAGACATTGAAAAAGCCGTCCCAGAAGCTCTTGGCCTCGGCGTCCTCGGAGGTTTCATCTGCCCATTCCTTCGAAAAAATCAGGGCGCGACTGCGGATTTCATTCCAGGATAAGGGCATGTGTTTGTCCTTGTTTCGGTTTCCGGCAGTTAGAGGGTGGCCAGAAACTTTTTTGGATCTTCAGACAGGAGGGGAAAATTATCCGGGGTCAGGATAACCGGGTGCGCCTCGGGAAAGTGCTTCATAAAAGCCTCAAGCCCTTTAGCGGATTTTTTCCGACCGGATTTGACCTCAAGCGCATAGAGCCTCCCTTGATAGCGATAGATAAAATCGACTTCAGCGTTCTTCTCCCGCCAGTAGAAAAGTTCTCCCGGCAATTGCAGTAACTCTGCTCCCACCGCCAGTTCGAAGATCCGTCCCCGCTGCTCTGGGTCGGCAAGCGCCCCTGTCCCTGCGGTCATGGTGTAAAGGGCCGGGCAGGCCGTGAGGATTTTGGGGCTTGAGGTGCGCGTCAGCCAACCCTTGGCGGAATATTTGCCCAGTGAATAAATCAGGAACGCCCCGGCATAGAGTTCGAGGTAATATTTGACCAGATCGGTATTGCCCTTGTCCTGCAATTGGCCGAGAAGCTTGGTGTAGCTTATTTCCTGGGCCGGATAGCGACAAAGGATTTCAAAGGCCTGCCGAAAAAGGGCCGGATTGGCGACCTTGCGGTTTAAGAGAATATCCTTGCCGATGACCGCCTCCACAATCGCATCTTTCAGATATGCGTACCAGCGGTCATAGTCATCTTCGTATGCTACCGCACCGGGATAACCCCCATACAAAAGATAGCGTTCAAGGTCATAACCAAACGCATCTTTCAATTCGGTAAATGTCCAATGGTAAATCCTGATTAATTCGAAACGACCGGCCAGGCTCTCGGTTAGTCCGGTCTGGATTTGCAGGGAACTGGAGCCGAGTACTACTACTCGCAAACGGCGCGGATGTTGGTCCCACAAGGACTTGAGGGCCTCGGACCAGTTGGGAATCTTCTGGATTTCATCAATAACCAACAGCGTTCCGTCGCCCAGCAACAATGCCTTCTGCCATTGTTCCAGCAGCCAGGTGCGGTCGGTTACCAGCAGGTCATCGGCGTTGGCATAGTGGTATTTGTCGGCGGCACGCGCCAGAAGCTGCCGTAGGCCCGTGGTCTTGCCCACCTGACGGGGGCCGACCAAAACCTGGATCAGCGGTGGTGGTTCCCCTCTGAGACGTTTCTCAAGTTGCGCCACAAAGGCTCGTTCGTAAGGAATTGGCATGGGACGAGAGTATTTCGTTTCAGAAGACTTGTCTAGCAAAAACACTAGTTGCCGTTAGTAAATTGGAAGGTGCGCTGAAGACAGCGGCTGGGACTAACGAATCACAGAATAAAAAAGGGGGAACCGTCTAACCGGTTCCCCCTTTGGTTACTGCGTTTGTCGCAAACCTACTTCACAAACTCCCGGCTCCCGGTCACCAGCGTATCAACCACGCCAGGATCGGCCAGGGTAGAGGTGTCGCCGAAGTCGTGGGCCTCGGTGTGGCCGGCGGCGATCTTCCGTAAGATCCGGCGCATGATCTTGCCGCTGCGGGTCTTGGGCAGACCGTCGGAAAATTGGATGAATTCCGGCACGGCGATGGGGCCAATCTCCGAACGGACGTGCTTCTTCAGAATGGCCCGCAGTTCCTCGGTGGCGGCGATCCCGGCCTTCAGGCTGACGTAGGCGTAGATGGTCTGGCCCTTGATTTCATGGGGGGCGCCAACCACCGCCGCCTCGGCCACGTTGGGATGGGCGACCAGGGCCGACTCGATTTCGGCGGTGCCCAGGCGGTGGCCGGAGACGTTGATCACGTCATCCAAGCGGCCCATGATCCAGAAATAGCCGTCCGCATCGCGGCGGGCGCCGTCTTCCGGGTCGTAGATGCCGGGGTAGCGGGTAAAGTAGGCCTTCTTGTAGCGGCCCGGATCGCCGTAGACCCCGCGCAGCATGCCGGGCCAGGGGCGACGGATCACCAGATGGCCGCCCTCGTTGTCGGCGGCGACCTTGCCTTCCTCGGTGAAGATGGCGGCGTCGATGCCGGGCAGCGGCCGGGTGGCCGAGCCGGGTTTAAGCGGGGTGGCGTAGGGCAGGGCCGAGATCATGATGCCGCCGGTCTCGGTCTGCCACCAGGTATCGACCACCGGCAATTTACCCTTGCCGATGTTCTCGTGGTACCACATCCAGGCCTCGGGGTTGATCGGCTCGCCCACCGAGCCTAAGATTCGCAGCGAGGAAAGGTCGTAGCGCTGGGTGGGCTCCTCCCCGTCGCGCATCAGCGAGCGGATGACGGTCGGGGCGGTGTAGAAGATGCTGACCTTGAACTTCTCGCAGATCTGCCAGAAGCGGGCCGAATTCGGATAGGTTGGCACGCCCTCGAACATCAGGGAGGTGGCGCCCAGGGCCAGCGGCCCGTAGAGAATGTAGGTGTGGCCGGTGACCCAGCCGATGTCGGCGGTGCACCAGTGGACATCGTCATCCTTCATGTCGAAGACCCACTGGCAGGTGTGGGCGGCGTAAGTTAGGTAGCCGCCGGTGGTGTGGACCACGCCCTTGGGTTTGCCGGTGGAGCCGGAGGTGTAGAGAATAAAGCTCATGTCCTCGGCGTCCATGCTCTCCGGGGCGCAGCTGCTGGTGATGCCGGGGGCGTGGAGTTCTTCGTGGTACCAGTGGTCGCGGCCGGCCTGCATCGGTACTTCATTGCCGGCCCGTTTTACCACGAGGCATTTTTCCACCGAGGGGCAATCTTTAAGGGCATCATCGGCGCTGGGCTTTAGCGGGATGGTCTTACCAGCCCGGATGACGGCGTCGGAGGTGAGCAGCACCTTGGCCTCGCAGTCCTGGATGCGGCTTTTCAGGCTCTGGGCCGAGAAGCCGGCGAAGACCACGCTGTGGATGGCGCCGATCCGGGTGCAGGCCAAAAGGCTAACCGCCAGCTCGGGAATCATCGGCAGGTAGATGGCCACCCGGTCGCCCTTCTTGACCCCCATCTTCTTCAAGACATTGGCGAGGCGGCAGACCTCGGAGTGGAGCATCTGATAGGTGTAAACCTTGACGTCTTCGTCCGGCTCGCCCTGCCAGATGATCGCGGCCTTGTTGCGGCGGCCGTTGGTGAGATGGCGATCCAGGCAGTTGGCGGAGATGTTGAGCTTGCCGCCCGCGAAGAACTTGATCTCCGGCTTGTGCATATCGGCGTCAATCACCTTGTCCCATTTCTTGTCCCAGGTGAGCAGCTCGCTGGCCCGGTCACCCCAGTAGCCTTCCGGGTCATCCATGGAGCGTTTGTAGTGGGCTTCATATTCGGCCATGCTCTTGACGCAGGCCTGGTCGCGGCCCGCCTGGGGGGGCTCGAAGAGACGTTCTTCCTTGGATAGACTGGTGATTCTTTCGTCGCCGCTCATGCTACCTCCTGGATAATTTGGGAATTTGTCACCACAAAGTGGTATAGTCGGTGGTCGAAAAAAAACCGGACCGGCTTCGGGGTGATGTGATCGAATCACTTTGATACCAACGGAGTGCGGCAATGGTCAAGAAAAAATAATTATTGTTGATCGTAGTTTCGTATTGGTTGACACGGTCGGCCGGGTTTCTATAGAATCCTGCAACTTCGGGGCTGCTTTTGCTGAAGGCCAAATCGGGATTGAGTGCGGGCGAGAGGGGGGAACATGGTTTTTGCCAAGGCACAGCAGAAGGGGCGGGAAACCGCGCCGGAAGTGGTGGTCGAGTTTTTGAAAAAGACCATGCCCTTCAACGAATTGGATGAGGAATCCATCCAGCATCTGGCGGCCAGCTGCCGGGTCGATTTTTTTCCCAAAGACACCAGACTGCTCACCGCCGGGGAGTCGGAGTTGCCTTGGCTTTACCTGATCCAGCGGGGTGGGGTAAAAACCTTTTTGACTGACAATGGCGGCGTCGTCTCGCTCAAAGAATTTCGCGGCGAAGGGGCTTGCATCGGGGCGCTGGGGATTATTCACGGCACCCACGCCAATCTGAATGTTGAAACCGTCGAGGATACCTTCTGTTTTCTCCTCCCCCGGGCGGTCTTTCTGGAGCTGATTGAAAAACAGCCAGGGGTTGCCCAGTATTATCTGAAGAGCTTCACCGAGAAGATCGTCCACACCGCCTATAGTGAACTGCGTCACCACCGGATGGCCAGCCGGGCCGGCGAGGATCTCTATCTGTTCACCGTGGTCGCTGGGGACATCATCAAGGGTACTCCCCATAAAATCGGCGCCGAGGCCACCATCCAGGAGGCGGCGCAAGAGATGAGCAGCCACCGGGTTGGTTCTCTGCTGATCCACGCCCCGGCTGATCCAGAGCGGATCATCGGCATCGTCACTGACCGCGATCTGCGCACCAAGGTGGTGGCGGCCGGTTGCTCCCATGGGGCGGTGGTGACCACCATCATGAGCAGCCCGGTTCGCAGCGTCCCGGCCCAGGCCATCTGTTTCGATGTGCTGCTGCAGATGATGGCCACCGGTATCCATCACCTGGCGGTGGAGCGGGGCGATAAGGTGGTGGGGGTGATTACCTCCCATGACATTATGCTGCTGCAAGGCCATTCACCCTATTACCTGTTCAAGGAGATTGTCGCCCAGCAGGAGATTTCCGGCCTCTATCCTCTGGCCCGGAAAATTCCCGAGGTGGTGCGCAACCTGATCCGCGAGGGTGGCAAGGCTGGCAATATCACCCGGATGATCTCGATTCTTAACGACCATGTTCTGGAGCGGCTCCTTTCCCTGCTGGAGCGAGAACTGGGGGTGCCACCGGTGCGTTATTGCTGGCTGCTGATGGGCAGTGAGGGGCGGCGCGAACAGACCTTCAACACCGATCAGGATAACGCCATCGTCTATGCCGATCCCCAGGACGACGAGGAGCGCGAGAAGGCGGCGGCTTATTTTACCGAGTTCGCCCGCCGGGCCATCGACCATCTGGTGGCCTGCGGTTATCCGCTCTGCCCCGGCGAGATGATGGCCAGCAACCCCCAGTGGTGCCAGCCGTTGGCGGTTTGGCGGGGGTATTTCCAGGGCTGGATTTCCTCTCCCGATCCCCAGGCCCTGCTCAACGCCTCGATCTTTTTCGATTTTCGGGCGGGCTATGGCGACTCCACCCTGGCCGATGAACTGCGCCTGAGCATCCAAAGGTTAACCAAAGAGAGTGAACTCTATCTCCTGCACATGGCCCGGGATAGCATGAATTGCCGGGCCCCGCTCTCCTTCTTCAAGAACTTCATCGTCGAAAAAAATGGCGAGCACCAGAATAAGCTGGATATCAAAAAGCAGGGTCTGCAACCTTTCGTGACCTTTGCCCGGGTGCTGGCCCTCAGGTATGGTAGCCGGGAGACCTCCACGTTGGCCCGGTTGCAGGCCCTTGCCGATGGTGGCCATATTTCCCAGGAGCTCTGGGGTGCCGCCGCCAGCGCCTACGAGATGCAGATGCAGCAGCGCTTGATTCACCAGTTGCGTCAGTTGGAAGAGGGGGTGACGCCGGATAATCATCTCGACCCTGCAACTTTAAGTGAATTGGACAAGCGGATGCTCCGGGATTCCTTCGCGGTAATTGATCGGCTGCACGGCTTTCTGGCCACCATTTTTCCGGTGACCTGATGAGCCTCTTGCAAAAGTCCCATCCCGTCATTCCCGCGCAAGCGGGAATCCGTATTTCCTTAAATATGCAACAAAATGGATTCCCGATTACTACCTCGGGAATGACGGAAAAAACCGCCATTAATGATTTTCGCAAGAGGCTCTGAGGATGCGGAGGTTCTTGGAAATATTAGGCTGGGGTAGCAAGCCCAGTCCGTTGCTCCTGAAAAATCGGGAGTATTTTGCCGTTTTTGACCAGAGCCGGCTGTTGACCGATTGTAACTTTGTGGTGCTGGATACCGAACTGACCGGGCTGAGCCGCCGGGATGAGATTATCTCCATCGGGGCGGTGCGGATCGTCAACTTGCAGATCGAACTGGGCGCCACTTTCCATCGCTATGTCCGGCCCCGGAACCTCAATCACAATCAGGCCACCTTCATCCACCAGATAACTCCAGAGCAGCTGCGGGAGTCCCCGTCCATAGAGGATGTTCTGCCTGAGTTCATTGAATTCTGCGGGGATAGTCTGCTGGTCGGCCATTTTCTCGATATCGATATGGGTCATCTCAACCGGGCGGCCCGGAAGCTGCTGGGTGGCACCCTGGCCAACCCCGCGGTGGACACCCTGCGTCTGGTCAAGGCCTATAAAGAGGCGAATCAGATCTGTGACTACGGCTACTGTGACCAGTCGTTTTCCTATAATTTGGATGATCTGAGCGCGGAATTTGAACTGCCGCGTTTCAAGGCCCATGATGCCTTGGAAGATGCCCTGCAGTGCGCGTACCTGTTTCTGTTCCTGGTTAAAAAGCTCGGTGGCGGTCAAGTGCAGACCTTGCGGCAGCTCCATCATGCTGGTCGGCCACTCTTGCTACGCCAGGACTGAGCTGGAGTTGCGGTCAGGAAGTGGTTGTTGGCGCAGAAGAAGGAGCGATGAAACTAGTATGTGTTTTTGCATAAAAAAATAACCATTCCGAATTTCTTTGCGGCACACCGCGAAAATTTATGGTAGCTAGTCGGGACGGCACATTTGTGTAACAGCGTGGTATAGGAAAAACTTGAAAAAGGAGACCGCGAATGAAAAAACTAACACGGCCTATCAAGATTACCAGCAAGGAGGGGGCAGGCAATGAGCGCTAAAATGACCAACCCCATCCTTGATGATCCGGAATTTAAGGAGCTAGCTCGGCGGAAGAACAAGGTCTCGCTGATTTTGACCATAACCGAGCTGGTTCTCTATTTTGGCTTCATCGCCCTGATCGCCTACAATAAGCCCTTTCTGGCCCAGAAGATTTCTTCTGGCTCGGCCATAACCATTGGTATTCCTATTGCGGTCGGGGTGATCATCCTCTCCTGGGTGCTCACCGGCGTTTATATCTATTGGGCTAACAATACCTATGACGAGATGGTTAAACGCGTCAAAAAACGGTTCGGAGGTTGATGACCATGCCAACAGCACCGCAGTTTCAAACCGTCATCGGGACTCTGAATCCGACCGCTGTCATCTGCTTCCTGATCTTCGTCGCCGCCACCCTGGCGATCACCTACTGGGCCGCCCTGCGGACCAAGACCGCCAGCCAGTTCTATGCGGCTGGCGGCGGCATCACCGGTATGCAGAACGGCCTGGCCCTGGCCGGTGACTACATGAGCGCCGCCTCCTTCTTAGGCATTGCCGGGCTGGTTTCCACCAAGGGTTATGATGGCCTGATCTACTCGGTGGGTTGGCTGGTGGGCTGGCCCATCGTCATGTTCTTGATCTCCGAGCCGCTCCGTAACCTCGGCAAGTTCACCCTCTCCGACGTGGTCGCCTTCCGCCTTAAACAGAAGCCGATCAAGACGGCGGCGGCCATCGGATCACTGGTGACGGTACTCTTCTACCTTACCGCCCAGATGGTCGGGGCTGGTACCCTGATCAAGCTGATGTTCAACCTGCCTTATGAATCGGCCCTCTATATCGTTGGCGGTCTGATGATCGCCTACGTTCTGTTTGGCGGCATGCTTGCCACCACCTGGGTGCAGATCATCAAGGCCTGTTTGCTGCTGGGTGGGGCGACCGTGCTGGTGATCTTGACCCTGAGCAAGGTTGATTTCAGCTACCCCAAACTGTTCCAACTGGCCGCCGATAAGTATGGCAGCGGCTTCCTGGAGCCTGGCGGTCTGGTTTCTGACCCACTGGACGCCTTCTCGCTGGGGCTAGCCCTGATGTTCGGCACCGCCGGTCTTCCTCACATTCTGATGCGCTTTTACACGGTGCCCGATGCCCAAACAGCCCGGAAATCGGTATTCTATGCCACCGGCTTCATCGGCTACTTCTATATCCTCACCGTCACCATTGGTTTTGGCGCTGCGGTTTTGGTCGGCAAAGATTTCATCATGTCCATCGACAAGGGTGGCAATATGGCGGCCCTGGCCCTGGCTGAGTTCAACGGCGGCAGTCTCTTCCTGGGCTTCCTGGCGGCAGTAGCCTTTGCCACCATCCTGGCGGTGGTCGCCGGCCTGACCCTGGCCGGGGCTTCGGCCCTCTCACATGATCTCTATGTCGGTGTTTTCCGGCATGGCAAGGCCAATGAAAAGGACGAGATGCGGGTCGCCAAGATGGCCACCATTGGTCTGGGGATCTGTGCGGTTCTTCTGGGGATGCTGTTTAAGGGTCAGAATGTCGCCTTCATGGTCGGTCTGGCCTTTGCGGTGGCCTGTAGCGCCAACTTCCCGGCCCTGCTGATGTCCATTGTCTGGAAACGCTTCACCACGGCCGGTGCAGTGGCCAGCATCTACACCGGGATGATTTTGGCGGTGGGGCTGATCATGTTGTCGCCAACGGTCTATGTCGATGTCTTCCAGGCTGCCCAGAAAAAGACCCTCGACGCGGCGACTGCCGTGGTCACCAAGCTCGATAAGGATCTCAAGGCTCCGGCCTTGGCCCCGGCGGCTGTGGCCGCTAAACAGGCGGCCCTGGCCAAGGTTCAGGGAGAAGTCTCTACGGCTCAGGCGGCACTGACTGCCAAGCAGACCGCCAAGGGCAAGGCCAAGGTCAAGGGCGAGGTTGAAGCGGCTCTGGCTGCCCTGTCCGCCATGCAGGCCGAAATGACCAAGGTCAAGGCGGATGCGGATGGTGCTCAGGCTGCTTTGACCACCAAGCAGGCCGAGTTGACCAAGGCCAAGGCCGATGTTGGTGCGGCCAAGGCGTTCGTCAAGCCTGCCCCATTCCCGATGAAGAACCCGGCAGTCTTCTCCATGGGGCTGGCCTTCCTGGTCGGCATCCTGGTTTCGCTGATGAAACGTGAGGAAGAGGCCGAGGAGATGTTTGAGTCCGAGAAGGTCAGAACCTTTATCGGTATTGGCGCCGAGGGAGCCAGCAAGCACTAAGCAGATTTCTTTGGTTGTTGTTGAAATTAAAATGGGCTGGGCAGAGCGATCTGTCCGGCCCGTTTTAATTTAGGGAATCAGGCTGGTTGTTGCAGTTTGTAACTAAAACCCCTCAATCTTCTCAATCAGCTCTTCCCCTGGTCTGCCGAAGAGAAAGCCCTGGATGTAGCTGACGCCCAGCTCTTTGAGTTTCTCGAATTCCTCCCGGGTCTCCACCCCTTCGGCGATGATTGCTGAGCCGATCCCGTGGGCCAGGTTGACCATGGACTTGATGATCTCCTGCTTCATGAAACTCTTATCCACGCCCCGGACGAAGGAGATGTCCACCTTCATGAAGCCGGGGTGCAGCTCCATCACCCGCTCCAGGTCGGAATAGCCGGTGCCGATGTCGTCGTGGGCCTGGACGATACCGATATCCTTGTAGTCCTTCATGGCCACCCGGAAGATGTCGTAATTGTCGATGGCCAGCCGCTCGCTGACCTCGAAGACCACGTTTTCCGGTTTGAGCTTCAGGTCTTCCAGAAGGTCTTTTAGGTAGGCGCCGCGGAATTCCGGGTCATGGATGGTCATGGTCAGGGTGTTGACGAAGATCTTCTTGTCGGTCTGCATGTGGCGGACGCGCTCCAGGGCCTTCTTGCGGCAGAGGCGGTCGAGCTCGAAAGAAAGACCGCACTCGGTGGCGGTGATGAAGAGGAGCAGGGGGCTAAAAAACTCGGTGTTGGCAGGCCCCCGGGAGAGGGCCTCGTAGCCGAGGATTGAGAGATCGGCAACGGCGACGATGGGTTGGAAGACGGTGCTGATCTGTTGCTCGATGATGATCTTTTGCAGGTTGAATTTGGAGTGGTAGTCTTGCTTGATGGCCATGAATTCGCCCATCTTCTTGGCGTTGTTGACCAGCTGGGTGATCAGCCGCAGGTTGTTGATCATGGGGTTCTTGATTACCAGGGAGTAGCCGATGGAGGGGCGGGCATTCTGCTTGAGATAGGGATAGAAGGTTTCGAAAACCTTTTTTTCGATGTGAATCCGCACCCGCTCGGCGATGATCTCCAGATGCTGGAGCAGGTGGGTGTGATTCTTGCGCGGGGCCGAGAGGAAGATGATGAAGGTATCCACGTCGAAAAGATCGACGACGAAGATGTCATCCTTGCGTAGCTCCTCGTCGCGGATGCGCATCAGAACCCCGGCGATGGTCTTTAAGAGGTCGGTATAGATGGTGCTGCCATAGAGGTATTCGATCTTACTCAGGTGGCTGACCTGGACGGTTACGCAGGCCATGTAATGGAGCTCTTCGAGAATCTCCTCCACCTCGGGAAACTTGCTGATGATGGTCGGCAACCCCAGGTCGGCGTTGAAATAAAAGCCAGGGTAGACCTGGGGCCGATCCGGCGGGGTCTTTTTATCGTTGTCCATTTTTCATCACCGGTTCCTATGGGTTGTTCCTTGCCACCAATGCTTCAAGCCTTGTTATACAAGGATTATCACTTTCCCGGGGAGAAGGCAACGCGAAGTCTGGAGATTATTTGTGACCTGATCCGGGAATTATCAGTTATATTCAGGGGAAAATTAGAAAATCTTTGTCGGCGCGGGAAGGAGCAAGGTCGAGGTGTTTATGGGATGTTGGCGGAAGATGGGCGGGCTTTTTCTCTTGCTGGCCTTTATGGGCTGGCCGGGGGTGGCGGCGGCGAGCGCCGGGGCAGGGGCCTGTCGGGCGGTGCCGGTGGATATTCGCTCTGTGTTCACTGGAGATGATCTGGGCGGGGCTGGCATGGTGGACGGGGTTGCCACCAGCCTGAGATATTTGGCGAAATTGCCCGCCGCCAAGACCTTTAATCTCTGTGATCGGCAGGTATCGGTGGCCGAACTGCAAGTCACCCTCAAGGAACTTGCCCAGCTTTGGGAGGCGACCGGCGGTGGTCAGAAGTTTGTCAAACGGGCTGCCGATAAATTCGAGCTGTTGGCCGTTAAGATTGATGCTAAGTACAAAAAGGTCATGGTCACCGGCTATTTTGAGCCGATGCTGGAAGGGGCGCTGGAGCGGGATGAAACCTTCGCCTATCCGCTCTATCAGGTTCCTGCCGATCTGATCCAGAAGGGTCAAGAGGTCGGGCGACTTGACGAGGAGAAATTGGTGCCTTACTGGAGCCGCGCCGAAATTGAGGAACAGAACCTGTTGGCCGGGCAGGAGCTGGTGTATCTAAACGACCCGGTGGAGGCCTTTATCCTCCAAGTCCAGGGCTCCGGTCGGGTGCGCTTGCGGGATGGTTCGGTGCGCCGGGTGCAATATGGTGCCAAGAATGGTCGTCCCTACAGCAGCATCGGCAAGTTTCTGGCGGAGCGGGGCGCCATGCCCATAAAAAAAGTAACTCTTCCGGCCATCAGTGCCTATCTGGCCGCCCATCCTGAAGAAATCAAGGAAGTTTTGCAGCATAACGAAGCGTATGTCTTTTTTCGTTGGGGCGACTCCGAGCAGTGCGGCCCCTTGGGTTGTCTTGGCGAACCGCTGGTTGCCGATCGCTCCGTGGCCCTGGATCGAGAATTTTTTCCGCCGGGCGCCCCGGCTCTGCTGCTGGGCCGGAAGCCGAAATTTAATGCTGAGGATAAGATAGTTGGCAGAGCCAAAATGCAACGGCTGGTCTTTAGCCACGACAGCGGTTCGGCCATTAGGGGGCCGGGGCGGCTTGATCTGTTTCTTGGCTACGGGCCCAAGGCTCGGGCCAGCGCCGGAGTATTGAAGGGACAGGGACGACTTTACTTCCTGTTGAAAAAGAAATAGTTGCCCGGGAACTTCTCAGGTGGATAAACTAGGGGCTGGTTGCTGGTTGCTGGTTGCTGGTTGCTGGTTGCTGGTTGCTGGTTGCTGGTTGCTGGCCACTGGCCGCTAGTCACTGGTCACTGGCCACTAGCCACTAGTCACTAGTCACTAGCCACCATTCCTGCCAGAGTTGCTTAACCAGAAGCGCAAGGACTAACATCATGAAAAAACCGGACATTGATTATTGGATTGGCACCATGTTGGGTGCCCATGAGCACGTTTCCGACCTCAATATTACCCCGGGTAAGCCCTTGCAGGTTGAGGCGGCCGGGGAAATGCAACCGGTCATAGTCAAGCCGGAGGTCAAATTCGTCACCCCCTTTCAGGCCGAAGTTTTCGCCCTCAACATGATCAATGGCGATAAGCGCCTCTTGTCCGACCTGGTGCGGACCGGTTCCTGCGATCTCTCCTATCGGCTGGGCCAGGAGGCGCGTTTCCGGGTTAATGTCTTTTCCGGGCGGCGCAATCTCTCCACGGTGCTGCGGAAATTGGAGACCAAGATTCCCAGCGTTGACGAGCTGAACCTGCCGCAGTCTCTGCATAAAATCCATCGGGAAAAGAACGGGCTGGTTCTGGTCACCGGCGCCACCGGTACCGGTAAAACCACCACCCTGGCAGCGGTGCTCGATGAGATCAATAACAATATGTCGGTGCACGTGGTCACCCTGGAAGATCCCATCGAATATTCCCATGAACATAAGCAGGCCACCATCAACCAACGGGAGCTGGGCAGCGATTTTGATACCTTCAGCGATGGGTTAAGGGCTGCTCTGCGTCAGGCCCCCAAGGTAATCATGGTGGGTGAGATGCGGGATCGTGAGACCATGGAGATTGGTCTGACGGCAGCGGAAACCGGTCACGTGGTGATGAGTACGCTGCATACCGTCGATGCCGGCCAGACCATCAACCGGATCCTGGGGATGTTTGACATGGAGGAGCAGGCCCAGATCCGGAACCGTTTGGCTGATACGGTGCGCTGGATCGTCTGCCAGCGGTTATTGCCCAAGGTCGGCGGTGGTCGGGTGGCGGCGGTGGAGATCCTCTGTATCAACTTGCGGGTCAAGGAGTTGATTCACAACGGTGAGTCGGAGGATAAGACTTTTTATGACATTATTGCCGACGGGGGGCCATCGGGGATGATGACCTTTGATCAGCATATCCTGAAGCTGCATGAGTCCGGTTTGATCACCGAAGAGACGGCAATTGCTTATAGTTCCAAGCGCAGTGTGGTGGCCCGTGGTCTTGATCAGATCAAGGCGGCCCGCGGGGAATCGACCACCGCCATCCGGGGCTTGGCCATGGACCAGAAGGAGCGGACCCAGCGCTCGGGATTTTGAGGAAAGGCTGAAGACCGAAGACCGAAGACTGAAGGCTGAAGACTGAAGACCGAAGGAAAAGACTAAAGAGCGAAGGTTGCGGGTTTGTCAGTACCATTCAGCCTTCGGTCTTCAGTCTTAGGCCTAAAAACATGGAGGAAAATATGATCGAGACCTGTCCCAGTTGCACCAGGGATTTTAATTTCAGTGAGGGCCAGCTGGAAAAGATCGAAATGGCCTTGGCCTCATTGAAGGGCGGGACCTTGCGGTTGAAATGCCCGAAGTGTTTTGAATCGATCGAGTTGCTTTCCGATGGATCGTTGGCTGACTGGCGTATTACCATGCCTGTCGGCAAAGGCAAGAACGGGCCAGCGCCCCCGGAACCCCCGGACATTTCCTGGCTTACCAAGGGGGGGTTCAAGGAAGAAGACCGGATCCGGGATATTGCTCGGGCCCTGGTCTTGATTGAACCCGGGGAGATTCGGGCCAAGGTCATGGGGGCTCTGGTCGAATCGTTTTATCAACCCACATCGGTCGATACCGCCGAAGATGCCATGGCGCAACTACAGATGGTGCAGTACAACACCGTGGTTCTGCACAGTCATTTCGCCGGCGAAAAGCTCCGCAAGATGGCGGTTCATGATTACATGATGCGGATGCCCATGGCCCAGCGGCGTTATCTGTTCTATATCCTGATTGGACCCGAGTTCCACACCCTCTATACCCTTGAGGCCTTGGCCAACAGCGCCAATATGGTGGTCAACGAACGGGATGTCGAACATTTCAAAAATCTCTATAAGCGCGGCAAGGTTGACTCAGAAGAGCTTTTTTCTCCCTATATCGGGGTGTTAACGGAGAACGGGACGTTGTGAAATCGATATCTCCGGTAACTTGCTGGTAATTGGTGCCCTTATTCCTTGTTTCCGTCTTCTCCGGCTGCCAACTCTCCCAGGCCCAGCAGTTCTTCGGCCTGGGAGGTCGGCAGTTCCTCAACGCTCTTGAGCTTGCGTTCCATGGCCCGGGTGCGCACTTCGGTGTCGTCGATGGTGTTGGCGGCGCTGGCCAACTGTTTCTTGACCTTGCTCAAGACCTCACCAAACCTACCAAACTCAGTCTTGACCGCCGAGAGAATTTCCCATACTTCGCTGGAGCGCTTTTCGATGGCCAGAGTACGGAAGCCCATCCGCAGGCTGCTTAAGGTGGCGGCGAGAGTGGTCGGCCCGGCCACCACTACCCGGAAGTCGTGCAGGAGCTTTTCGCTCAGGCCGGGCTGGCGGAGTAGTTCGGCGTAGAGTCCTTCGGTGGGCAGGAACATGATGGCGAAATCGGTGGTGCGCGGCGGGTTCAGGTATTTCCCGGAAATGTCTTTGGCGGCCAGCAGGATGGCCCGGGTTAAAGAGGCGCAGGCCTTCTCCACCGCCTCGCTGTCGGCGATCTCGGCGGCGGCCAGCAGCCGTTGGTAATCCTCCTGGGGAAATTTGGAATCGATGGGCAGCCAGACCACCGAGTCACAATCGCGGCCCGAGCCTGGTAATTTTATGGCGTACTCGACCATGTCTTGGGAGTGTTCACGGGTCTTGACGTTTCGCTCATACTGTTCGGGGGTAAGAATCTGTTCCAGGATCGCCCCCAGCTGCACCTCGCCCCAGGTGCCGCGGGTTTTGACGTTGGTCAGCACCCGTTTTAAATCGCCGACCCCGGCCGCCAGGCTCTTCATTTCGCCCAAGCCGCGCTGCACCGACTCCAGCCGTTCGCTGACCAGCTTGAAAGACTCGCCCAGCCGCTTTTCCAGGGTGGTTTGGAGTTTCTCGTCCACCGTTTGCCGCATCTGGTCAAGCTTCTTTTCGTTACCCTCCTGAAGGTCTTTAAGCTGTCCGGCCAGGGTGGTGCGAATTTTTTCCAGGTCGGCGCGGTTGGCCTCGGTCAGGGCCTTGATCTGGGCCTCCACCTCGACCAGTCGTTCCTGCTGGGCCTTGCCCATCTCTCCGATGATCTGGAGTACCGTTTCGGTGGTGGCTTTCTGGACGGCGGCCACTTCTTCGCGTAACTCGCGGGCTGATTTTGCCGCTTCCTCGCGGCCCAGGCGCGAGTCCACGTCGATGGCCGCCCGCAGTTCCCGGGCCGAGTGAGTCGCCTCCTCCCGGGCCAAGCGGAATTCCTCACGGAGCATCTTCTCGGTTTGTCCGGCGGTGTTGTCCGGGGTGGCGAGTTTTCTAATGATCAGGATGGTGATGGCCAGGGAGGCTGCGGCCACCAGCAGGGAAAGCCAGGGGATGATGGTCATGTTCGATTGTTCCCTGCAAAAATTGACTACTGGGTCTTGCCGGTCAAAAAGGCCTCATGCAACGCCTCAAGTTTTTCCCAGAGCGGATAGGCCACGGCCAGTCGCTCGGCAATGGCGGCCAGTCGACCATTGATGGTCGCCATCTCCGTGCCCTTGCTCAGGTATACGGCAGGGTCAGCCAGGCGGGCGGTCAGCTCGTGCTGCTCCGCCTCTAGCTTCTCAATCTCGCCGGGTAGATCGGCCAGCTCTTTGACCTCCTTGAAGGAGAGTTTGCGGGGCTGGTCGGATTTGTTCTTGCCCCCGGCTTTTTTCTCCTCGCGGGCAGTGCTCTGGTTTGCTGTCGCTGCCGCCACTGGGCGCTGGCTCAACCAGTCGTCATAGCCACCGGCATATTCCTGCACCTTGCCGTTGCCTTCAAAGACCAGGGAGGAGGTGACGACGTTGTTGATAAAGTCCCGGTCATGGCTAACCAGAAGGACGGTGCCCTGGTAGTCCATCAGCAATTCCTCCAGGAGCTCCAGGGTTTCCAGATCGAGATCATTGGTTGGCTCGTCCAGCACCAGGATGTTGGAGGGTTTGGCGAAGAGCTTGGCCAGCAGCAGCCGGTTGCGCTCGCCGCCGGAGAGTATCCGCACCGGCGAGCGGGCCCGGTCGGGGGTGAAGAGGAAGTCGCTTAAGTAGCCGATCAGATGCTTGGGGCGGCCGTTGATTTCGATGGTGTCGGCGCCGTCGCCGATGTTGTCAATGACGCTGCGGTCGTCGTCGAGCTGGGCGCGCTGCTGGTCGAAATAGACCGGCGCCAGATTGACGCCCAGCCGCACCTCTCCCTGGTCCGGAGTAAGATCGCCGAGGATCAACCGCAGCAAGGTGGTCTTGCCCGCCCCGTTGGGGCCGATGATGCCGATTCGATCGCCGCGCATGACAGTGGTGGTAAGGTCTTTCAGGATCAACCGGTCGCCGAAGCTATGGGAGACATGTTTGAGTTGCGCCACCAGCTTGCCGGAAACCGCCGCCTCGGTGATCTCCATCCGTACCTGGCCCAGCTGATCGCGGCGGGCCTGGCGCTCCTGCCGTAGTTCTTTGAGGGCGGTGACTCTGCCTTCGTTTCTGGTGCGGCGGGCCTTGATGCCCTGCCTGATCCATACCTCTTCCTGGGCGAGTTTCTTGTCGAACTTTGCTTGTTGGACCGTCTCTTCGGCCAGCTGCGCCTCGCGTCGGCGCAGGTAGGTGTCATAATCGCCGGGCCAGCTGGTAACCTTGCCGCGGTCCAGATTAATGATCCGGGTCGCTAATTTGCGCAGCAGGGCCCGGTCATGGGTAACGAAGCAGAGAGAAGGCGAGGCGGAGAGCAGGTAACCTTCCATCCAGGTAATGGCCTCAATGTCCAGGTGGTTGGTGGGTTCGTCCAGCAGCAAGAGATGCGGGGCGGTAACCAGGGCGCGGCCCAGCAACACCCGGCGTTTCAAGCCGCCGGAGAGGGTGGCGAAGGGTTGCTCGGTGGGCAGCCCCAGCAGGGAGAGGATGGTTTCGATGCGCTGCTCGGCTTGCCAGGCGTTGGTGGCGGCCATTCGTTCTTCAATCTGGCCCAGTTCGGCGAGCTTGGCTTCGCCGTGGTCATGTTCCAGTTCGCCGAGCAACCGATGGTGGGCAGTGAGCAGGTCGAGAAGTTCCTCCAGGCCTGAGGCCACCACCTCGTACACCGTGCCGGTGAGGTCGCTGGGGACCTCCTGGGTGAGGCGCGCCACCCGCAGTCCCTGGCGGCGGACGATCTTGCCCGAGTCCGGTTGCAGCTCGCCAGTCAGGAGTTTTAAGAGGGTGGATTTGCCCTCGCCGTTACGGCCGATCAGGCAGACCCGTTCATTGTCGTCGATCTGGAAGTTGATCCGGTCCAGCACCGGCAGGCCGCCAAAGGCGAGGGTCACATCTTGAAAATCAATTATTGCCATGGTTGGGGATTATCTCGGTAGTGATTCATGGGAAAGGCTTCTGGTAATTCAAGGCGGGCATCATACCAGTTTTGGCGAGATCAGGCGACCAGAACCTGTCGAGTCAGGTGGAGGATAGAATCGCAATCGACATGTTGTGAAAAAAACTTCCTGGCATGAAGTTGTTGTTTTGTCGGGGAGGAAAAAATATTTATTGAACAATTTAATTGTGCCAAGTAAGTCTCTAACAGGCTTTAATGAATTGTATGGGATGGAGTTGATGGATTTTGGCGAGTGGAACAATGTGGTAGCGTGAGGTTGTTTTGCTAATGGATTGTCAAGAATGAAGATTTGACCCTGTCGCTTGCCCAGCAACTACAACAGGAGGGTATTTAATATGCCTGGTCTTCCAATGTTGGATGTCATTATCGGATTGGTCTTCGTTTACCTGCTACTGGCGTTGATATGTGCGACCTCTATGGAAATAGTGGTTGGACTATTTGACAGTCGAACCGGCAATCTCCGACTTGGCGTCCAGAACCTGCTTGGCGAGCATCCAGATCATCGCTGGGCTAGAAAATTCAAGCAGACGGTTCATCTGGCCAATAAACTGCTCCCCGATCGGTTCGACCTGAAAATAGGGAGAGATAATCAGCATGTGGTGACCGAATTCTTCAATCACCCTTTGATCAAGTCGTTGCGTGAGGATCATACTGGCCCGTCCTATATCCCGTCGGCGACCTTTGCTGCTGTGATCGTCGATATGTATGCTCCCGCCGACGGCAACGGCTCAAAGGATTTGGCAACCTTCACGCAAGGTGTCAATGCCAATCTCGAAGAAAATCAGGATTTGCGCAGGATATTGCTTCTGCTGGCTGGACAAGGCGGGACGTTAGACGATCTAAAAAAACGCCTGGGAGATTGGTTTAACGACGGCATGGATAGGGCTAGCGCCCGCTATAAATACAAGACGCAGATGCCACTGCTGTTCATTGCGACCTTATTCTGTTTTGCCATAAACGCCGATACATTCCGCATTGCCAGCGATCTCTACCAGAATCCTGCCAAACGTGAAGCCGTGGTGGAGAAGATCAAAAGTTCCTTGCCACAGCTCGAACAATCTCTCACCCCGCAGCAGGACACGGAGACAAAGGAGTTGGTGAAAAAGCTCCAAGGCGACGTTGCCCAACTTCAGCAAGCCGGACTTAACCTCGGATGGAGGGACATGCAGGATTTTCAGCAGAATGCCTATAAAGGGTTTTTCGGCATCATGCTGACCGCCATGGCGGCCACATTGGGAGCGCCTTTCTGGTTTGATATCCTCAAGCGGTTTATGTCGATTCGCGCTGTTGGCAAGTCCCCGGATGAGCAAGCTCCAGCTGCCACGACAAGCCAAAAATTTCAGTAATTCTAGCCTACGGTGAAGTCTGGATAGACTTTAGGCTTTGTCAAAATAAAGATTTGACCTGATTGCCAGCGGTCTCCCCAAAGACCCTGTTTTCAAAAAAACCGAACCAGATGGAGAGACGAATGAAACAACGAGCCAAGCTGTTGAAAAAGTTTACCGCTGGAATTGTATTGTTATTCGGATTGACAGCTTGCGCAGCAATTCCCCAGGAATCAGCCGATCTTTCAATTGAACTTGGCAAACAGATTTCGGCAATTGAGATTTCCCATGTGGCTTTAGTCGATCAGTATTTTGCCGAAAAACGCGACCGTGTAGATGAGTTTTTAGTAAGGGAGTGGGTACCTGCGTTTGCTGCACAATTCTTTGCTGACGCTCAAATTAGTAAACTCTGGGAGCAGGTTGTTCTTTCCAGGGATCCCGCAGACCGTCTGCAATTTATCGTGACTCTCGGCCCAAAGCTACAGGGAAGAATCAACCTGAAGCGACTCGAATTGATAAAACCGCTTGACGATACAGAGCGGCTTGTCAAGCAGCAGCTGAGCGGCAATTACGACCAGGCCCATGCCATCAACAACAGTATTACAAGCTTTCTCGTCTCTGCCTCCAAGGTCGCCGAAAATCGCAGTCGTTATTTGGCGATGTTGGGGGTGAAGGACGAAAAAATTACCAAAATACTTGATCAAGTTGATGAGGCAGTTGGGAGTTTGGCGGAGAACGCAGAAAAAGTTGCCAGCAAAGAAGATAAGGCTAAGGAGTATTACCAGAAGCTTATGGAACTAAAGGAAAAACTCTAGGACAAGGGAGGAGCATCATGACCATTGATTTTTCTGGTATCAATATTGATGAAATTATGGATGACGCCGCGCAGAAGACAGATAGCAAGCTCGCCAGCAAGATATCCTCTTTGACCTGCATGAAGGATGAGGATATAAAAAAACTTTTTCCGAAAGCTTCAGATGCCAAAAAGCTTATTGAATTAATGCGCATCGTAAAATCTGCTGAAGAACGAAATATCAAAATCAATAACATTGCCACCAATTCTGAAAAGTTTGCTGGTGTAGTGTTGACTCTGCTGGAGAAATACGTCTAAAGCACCAGCATATTTTTGAATTGTGTTGATGGTTCCAGCGCTTACTGGGCAAGCTGAGTCCGGCTGCATTTTCAATATGAGGGATCAGCCGTAGGATAACGACGATTGTGTGCCGGTGACATACCGATAAATTACTCAATCTGTTGATAGTCACTTCCAGTAAATTCATACAGAGGAGATGAGCATGACAACTCCAGTGGAAGCAGTTAAATGCATCGCCCCGAAGTCTCTGGATGACTATCTTGAGGCCATTCGCCAAGGTGACAAGTTGTTTAAACAGTACGAGATCACGACCCCGCTGCGGCAGGCGCATTTTTTGGCCCAGGCCCTGCATGAAACCGGAGGCTTTCGGATCTTGCGGGAGTCCATGAGCTACTCGGCGGCGCGCTTAGTCGAGATCTTCGGGGTAAATCGTCACTCCGCCGCCGTGACAGTGGCCGAGGCTGCCGGGTTGGCCGGGGATCAGGAGGCCATTGCCGAGCGGGTCTATGGCCTGGGCAATCCGCGCAAGGCCAGTGAGCTTGGCAATATCGAACCGGGCGATGGGTTCCTTTTCCGTGGCAATGGGGTATTGCAGACAACGGGTCGTGGTAATCATCGCTGCCTTGGCATCGCTTGCGGGCTAGATTTCGAGGGTTCCCCCGAGCTGGTAACCAGCCCTGAGCATGCCTTAAAGCCGGCCCTGCAGGAGTGGAGCGAGGGGAATCTAAACTCGTTTGCCGACAAGAATGATATTCGCACCATTACCCGCCGGATTAACGGGGGCTTTAATGGCATTGCCGAGCGCGAGGCCTGGTTCAATAAACTCTGGCCAATTTTAAAAAAGAGCAGCCAATCGCCGGATGCCTGGCGGGTTAGTGAGGAAGACGCCGGTGTGGCCTGGCTGCAGACCGCCCTCAACGATCTCGGTTGTGCCCCTAAACTTGTTGTCGATGGGCGCTACGGGATGGCCACTCGCCAGGCGGTCGGGGCGTTCCAGGCCGCCGCCGGGATTGTTGCCGATGGCGTTTACGGCCCGGTCACCGAGGCGGCCCTAAAGCTGAAGCTTGGAGTCGTGGATAGTTGAATATGGTGGATTCAAAGAGCCATTTGTGTGCACGTGTCTTGAGAAAGTTGGATGGGGAGCGGGTTGAGGGGTAATCTTCATCCTTGAACATGGATTTCTCCTCCGGTGCAAGAAATGCGTTGTTGATTTAGCGATTTTTAAGGCCTCTCGGCGGTAGCATGCAGCCGGGAGGCCTTTTTTGTGGTGTGCTTAGGAGAATTCGGGACACTTCCGAATGGCGCTAGTTTAAGGGTTTCATCGTACCCATGCACCAGGCTCATCGTTATACACAACTCCCCCTGACAGCAGATGTGCTGATGATAAGGCCCGTGTATTTGCTGCAATTTGTTACGCCATCGTTGCAGCTTTGGGAGCTGGACGCAGGAGCGTTCTTGGCTGTGTTCCTACGCTGGAGCGCGGGAACAATAAAGATTTCCGCTGAGTTGGATCGCCAATAATCTTTAAACTAGCGCCATTAGGGACTTCCTGATTTGTAGAGTTTATCTCGGTAGTGATTCATGGGAATGGCTCCTGGTAATTCAAGGAGGACATCGTACCAGCTATTGTCTCGCCAGGCGACCAGAAGATATTGCTCGGTGGAACAAAGGGCTGGCGGTTGATTGAGCGGTGCGGCGAGTTGCTTTAAACGTTCCGCTGAGAAGCCAAAGGGGCTGCTGAATTTTGGTAGTCAGAACTCCTGGGGGGAGATTCCCATGCAAGAGTCCCATTCCGTTATTCCCGAGGTAGTAATCGGGAATCCAGTCGTTGAGAAATCAAGGAGTTCTTGGCGGAGTTTTCGCAACCTCCCGCTTGTGCGGGAATTAGGGGAAGTATCACCATTTAATGATTCTTGCACTGTACTTACGAATTTAAGCATTTACCCGTGATTGGTGTCTGAGTTTGAAAATCATGGCCGTCAAGTCGAGCCTAATGCCCGGGAAGAGAGATTTGTAAGTATGGGTGCGTCTAGCTGGTGGTGCATGGAAGGGCTGTAGCTGTTGTTAAACAGGTAATTGCATCAAATGCGCCACGTCAGGCAACCTGAAAACTATAAGTTAGGAATAAGTATGAATAATAGAGGCTACTGATAACTAGGTTTTAGATTAGTTTAATAGAACCCTTTATTATACCGATATTGTGCGGTTGTTTTGAGTGCTTTGCCCTGAGTTTTATAAGGAGCTAAAAAAATAATTGTGACAACTTGTTGTGCCAAGTATATCTATAACACGCTCTAATAATATGTTTGAATGTGGAGTTACTGCGGGCGTGCTGGATCGGTTCGGGCTAGCGGGCTTTTCTGCAGGATGTGTCGGGCGAAACGGCTCCGTAGGGAAGGATGATCTTAGTAAATTGAGTGGCAGAATTTTCCCATTTCGTTCACCCGCTGGGGGGAATTTACTGAGGTTTACTGGTTTGTATGGCTTCCAGCTTACCAATCACGTCGTTTGCATTGGGCATCGGCGTGGAATTAACCCGCGCAAAGGAGAAAGTTAAAGTGAAGAAGAGACGTTTAGCATTATTGACAGTTGCCGCCTCATTGTCGGTAGTCGGTAGCTCATTTGCGGCAATGAACGCAGCCAACACCGTTAACTCGGCGGCGATTGTTGATGGGCAGGTAATGACGGCTGATCTTGCCAATGTCGCGGTCACGGCGGCGAAGATTGCTACCGGTACCATCACCGCAACCCAATTGGCGGCTGGGGCGGTGACGGATGCAAAAATTACCGGACCGATTTCTGCCGGAAAAATTGCGGTTGGCAATGTCATCATTGTAGCCAAAAATGGTGGACAGTTTACTTCACCCAGCGCCGCGTTGGCCTCTATCGGCAATGCCTCGCCCACCAATCGCTATTTGGTCAAAGTGATGCCGGGTGTCTATGAGATGGGAACTACATCGTTGCAGATGCAGGCCAATGTTGACTTGGAAGGAAGCGGCGATAGTTCCGTCATTAACTCAACAGTGAGTAATGCCGGTTTTGATACCTGTACGGATGGTACTGTCAATATGGCCAATAACAGCGTAATCAAGAATATCAAGGTGACAAATACCGCAACTAGTGGAGTTGACACCGTTATAGCTGCAGTCGCTTTCAATAATGTCAAGGCCAAAGCCGAGGGGATTACGGCCATTGCCGGAATGGATAATGTTGCTTCTGCAGAAAGAATTACCGGTATCTGCTCTAATGGAGCTGCTGGGCACGCGATTCTGAATAACGTCACCAGTGAAGCACATGGCTTAAATGGTGATGCCAATGCGGTCATGGCTTTTTATGACGGAAGCCTGACGATTAGTAATTCGAACATGATTTCCTATAAAGCGCCAGCGACCGTGGGTAATTCAGGTTATCATGTTGTCGATGCTGTTATGGGGGTTACAGGTGTTGGAGTGGTCACGATTACGAATAGTTATGTCGAAGCCAATATCGGCCAGCCTAATCGTGAGGGGGATCTATTGTACTGCAATGGGTATAATTCAGCGATCTCCAATTCACGTTTTATGTCCAAGGGCGAGGGTAGTATTTCTCTGTATTTTAATGACGGCCAAAGTACTGGGACTAAACATTCTGTAATAAATTCACAATTTAATTCAGACAAAAGCGGGGTGTACACTGTTCTTGTAAGTACAGGTATCGCCTCTGTAGTGGTTGCCAACAGTCTTTTGCAGGGCGGGGTAGATATCAACGTGGATGGTCCAGGGGCTAAGCTCTTTAATAACTACACCGAAAGCCTTGAAGCAATTCCGAATCTGTAGGATTACGAAAAGATGAGGCCGGATTCTGTTGCCGTCTTTTAATGATTTGGACGAAATGGGTGAGTGCTAGGGGCGCTGTTGGTTTGTAGGTCAAGCAACAAGTTAGTCAACAAACCAACAGCGTTCCCTGATTCTGAAATTAATCTCTATAAAGGAGAAAGTTAAAGTGAAGAAGAAAAGCTTAGCATTGTTAACAGTTGCCGCCACATTGTCGGTAGTCGGTAGCTCATTTGCAGCCATGAACGCAGCCAACACCGTTAATTCGGCGGCGATTGTTGATGGGCAGGTAATGACGGCCGATCTTGCCAATGTCGCGGTCACGGCGGCGAAGATTGCTACCGGTACCATCACTGCAACCCAATTGGCCGCTGGCGCGGTAACTGATGCAAAGATTGCCGGGCCGATTTCCACCAGCAAGTTGAGCGTCGGCACTGCGGTTGGCACGGTGGCGGCTGGCAATCACAACCATGACGGTATCTATCAGAAGAAGTATGCGAATGTTATTGTTGTTGCCAAGAGCGGTGGCGATTTTACCGATCCTCTTGCCGCCATCAACTCAATCACCGATGCCTCGGCAACCAATCCCTACCTGATAAAGATCATGCCCGGGGTGTACGATCTTGGTGCCAATACAATAGCGATGCAATCCTTTGTTGATATTGAAGGGGCGGGTGAGAAAACGACCAAGATATACGGCACGGGGTATTTGTATTTGTTTATGAGAGGTGCATCCGACGCTGAACTGCGTTACCTCACTGTTGAATCAATCATAAATAATGGTTGTGCACTATTTAACACCGGCTCTTCGCCAAAAGTCAGCCATGTTACCGTCATCAATTCTGGCGGGGGCGGTATTGCGATCTGCAATCAAGATTCCACGGCAATTTTTACGGATGTGACTGCTGTTTCACGTGGCATTTTTGCCCCGCCACCCTACAATACGGCTTGGGGGAATAGGGGCATTGAAAATTCAGGAGGGGGCTCCCCCTCGTTCACGAACGTCAAAGTCGATGTTTCCGATGTGAGTGGTTCAAATGCCATCCTTAACTGGGGCACAACGGCAGCAACATTTCACAACCTCACACTGTTGACTAGTGGTGGCATCTCGGACAGCGCAATTGTCAACGCCGATAGTGCCACCCCGACTTTTGACGGTGTTAGAATTAGTACCACTGGTAGAGCGCTTAATAACCAAGGCGGCCCGGCCCAGATACTTAACTCGAGAATATCATCGTACAATGGAGTAGTTAATTATAATGCCACGACTTTGATCGCCAATACCATGCTCGAAGGTGGCGTCAGCGGCACCGGCACCAAATGCCTATCGGTCTATGATGGTAATTTGAACCCAGTGATCTGCCAGTAGGAATCACAGGGACGTCGTTTGCTATCTTTCTAATTCAATGCACTTGATATCCTGATTAAATCTAGAGTTGCGGTGTTTGGCGGCTGTATTTGACAGCCGGATTATGTAAAGCCTCTCGGTGGTATCTTTCCACCGGGAGGCTTTTGCTTTTTGGTATTTCGGTCGATTGTCGTTCCACTCGGCGTCTTTCTCGTTGACCCTCTCTTGACCTGGTCAACTACCTGGTTTAATATCCAACCACCATGATTACGATAAACGTCCAAGAGGCAAAAACGCACCTTTCCCACTATCTTGATGAGGTGGCAAAGGGTGAGAGCTTTATCCTCTGTAAAAGGAATAAGCCTGTTGCGGAGATGCGCCCCATTGCCTGTAAGTCTATTGAGAAACGTCCCATTGGCCTGGCCAAGGGAACCTTCACGGTGCCGACCTCATTTTTTGACGAACTGCCAGAAGAGACCATCGCTTTGTTCACCGGCGAGGCGCCGTGAACATCCTGTTGGATACCTGCACGTTCTTGTGGTTGGTTGCCGACAGTGACGAGCTCTCTCTTAATGCCCGCAACTTGTTCGTCGATCCGGCTAATGAGGTGTATTTTAGTGTCGCTTCGGCTTGGGAGATCATTGTCAAGCATAGCCTGGGTAAATTGCCGCTTCCGGAATTGCCCCACGACTTCATTAAAAACAACCGCATCCGGCACCGGATAGAATCATTGCCGCTGGATGAGGCCGCAGTGCTGCAACTATCACGCCTGCCGGAATACCACAAAGACCCGTTTGACCGCATCCTGATCTGCCAAGCCATAGCCAACGGTATGACCATTCTTACTCCCGATGCCCATATCAGCCGCTACCCCGTTAAGGTTGAGTGGTAGGGAGCTCTGAAATGCAGGAAAAAAACGAAATACGCCCCGGTCAATCAATCGAGCTGCTGAAGGAGCTGCATATTCTCACCCGAGATGGCAAGCTCAATCAGGACAGTCGCCGCAAACTCAAGCAGGTCTATCATCTTTATCAATTCATTGAGCCGCTCCTCAAGGCAG